>Ga0310810_10007686_pt1 | contig 12332 bp, 8 predicted proteins | sample NCmetagenome_FD_207641 | JGI IMG/M metagenome (GOLD analysis project Ga0310810, IMG submission 207641) | Soil microbial communities from experimental microcosm in Duke University, North Carolina, United States - NC | ecosystem: Engineered > Artificial ecosystem > Soil microcosm > Unclassified ... | reverse complement strand
CCGTCGGTCGGCGCGACGGCGATGCCGACGCTGGCGCCGATCACGATCTGCTGGCCGAGCACGTCATGCGGCTGCGACACCGCCTCGATGATGCGCGCCGCGAGCTCGGACGCGTCGGTCGGACGCGCGCCGGACTGCACGATGGCGAATTCGTCGCCGCCGAGCCGCGCGACCATGTCGCTTCCGCGCACGGCCTCCTTCAGCCGCTTGGTGACCGCGCAGAGCAGCGCGTCGCCGACCGGATGGCCGAGCGTATCGTTCACGGTCTTGAACCGGTCGAGGTCGACGAACAACACAGCGAGCTTCTCGCCGCGCTCCAGCGCGTGCTCCATGCGCTCGCGGAACAGCACGCGGTTCGGCAGATCGGTCAGCGCGTCGTGCCGCGCCATATGCATGATCTGCGCCTCGGCGAGGCGCCGCTCGGTGACGTCCTCGAAGGTGGCGACCCAGCCGCCGTTCGAGGTCGGGCTATAGACGCTGGCGATGATGCGGCCATCGCTGAGCTCGTAGTAATGCGTGCCGCTCTTGTGTCGGCTGATGACTTCGGCCTGGTCGCTCAGCACCTGGCTGGCGTTCGCGCCTTCATTGCTGCGCGCCGCGCTCAGTTCGAGGATCTCGCGGAAGCTGATGCCGGGCGCGATCTGGTCCCGCGACAGGCCGAAGATCTCGAAGAAGCGGCGGTTGACGACCTCGAGCCTGTTCTGCGCATCGAACAGGCACAGGCCCTGCGACATGTTGTCGAGCGCCGCGTCGAGCCGCAGGTTGCTCTGCCTGAGGGTGGCTTCCTGGCGCTTGGATTGGGTGATGTCGCTGCACACGACGATGAAGCCGCCGTCACGCGTGGCGCTGCGGGAGACGCGCAGCCAACGGCCGTCGGCAAGCTGCCATTCCGGCACCGAGGTTTCGCCGCTCGGACGGGTCAACATGCAGCCGGCGAGGATCGGGTCACGCAGCGCCTGCTTCAGGTCGGCGATCGGCGTGCCGGCTTCGAGCTGCTCGGGCGACAGGGACAGGAAGCCGGCCGCCTGCGCATTGGCGAGCGCGATGCGGTCCTGCGCGTCGACAACGACGACGCCTTCGTCCGAGTTCGCCAGCGCGTCGGCGAGCCGGGTCTGCGCCGAACGTCGCAGCGCCACTTCCCGGCCCATCATGTCCTTGAGGTTGTCGCGCATCAGCCGCATCGAGGACAGCAGCGCCCCGAGTTCGTCGGGGCCGCCCGCCGGGATCACGACGTCGAGCCTTCCGGTGGCGATGCATTCGGCGACGTTCGAGGCGGCGGCGACAGGGCGGATGATGCGCCGGGTCAACGCCCAGGCGACGATTCCGGACAGGATCAACGCCAGCGCCGCGCCGGCAATGTTCAATCGAATGTTGCGTTCGACCGTGGCGAGCGCGGACTGCCGGTAGATGAAGCCGTCGCCGGCGGTGTAGTTGATCAGGAGGTCGATTTGCTCGTTGACCTGCCGTGCATAGGTGTCGAGCTTCTCCCAGCTTGCGTCCATGCGCGTGGCGTCAAGCAGATTGAGACTGGTGCGGCGCCAGGTGGTGACCGCGTCTTCGACGTGCGAGGCCGCCTGCTTGGCGCGCTCGGACTGCGAGCGCTGCACGGCAATGTCGAGATCTTCCTTGAGCGTTTGCGCGAGCTTGGCGATCTGGAGATCGAGGTCGACGCGCATCGACGGATCTTCGGCGATCCAGCGGCGGCCGAAGGTCGCGCGCATCGAGGCGAAGTCGGCCGCCGCCGCGCGCGCATAGTTGATCGACATCAGGGATTCGTCATAAGTCTTGCGCACCAGCACGCCGGCGTCCTGGACGCCCCTGATGGCGTAGCCGGCGAGCGAGCCGGTGATGATCGTCATCACCGCGAAGGCGACCAGGATGCGGCCGCGGATCGTACGCAACGACGCGGCGGCGCGCGCCAGCGCGCGTAGCGCGGGCGACGTTCCCTCCGACAGCAGCGTTTCGATCCGGCTCTCTTTCATCCCAAGACCCGCAGTAGAGCCTTGGAATGTAAGGTCCACATGTTAAAGGTGGTTCAGCTGTGCCTGCGATCTCGATTGCTTCGTTAACGCCGCCTTAACCGCGCAATCGGAGGCTGCCTGAAGGCGGCTGCAACCGGCGAAAGGCACGTGAAATGCGCTTCAGGCTCTCGGAACGGGCGAAGATCGCGACCAGCCTCGTGCTCATCGCAACCTCGCTGACGGGTCTCGGCGTCATTGGCAGCCGCGCGGCCCAGCAATATTCGGTGTCGCAGAAAGGCCGCCTGTTTCACCCCGACAAGCTGAGCATCCAGCGGGGCGAGACGCTGGTGATCGTTAACGATGACGGCGACCTGCGGCACCACGCCTATATCGATTCGCCGACATTCAGTTTCGATTCGGGGGATCAGGAGCCGGGCAGCAAGGCGACGATCACGTTTTCGACGGCCGGCGACTTTGACGTGCTGTGCGCCATCCATCCGAAGATGAAGCTCAAGGTCCACGTCGAGTAGGCTCGCCCCGCCCTCCTCCAAAACGCCGATGGCCGGGCTTTCGGCCCGGCCATGACATTACGCGCCTTGCGGTGGCTTAGAGGAACGACGTGCCGAACAGAGCAGTGTGCGCTCCGTAATAGGCGGCCATAAACAGCGCGAGCGCCGCCGCATAGCCGACCGGCATCAGGTAGGGATAGCGAACCAGTTCGCGGTTGCTGCTGCGGTTATCGGCGGCGATAGCGAACAGCACCACCACGATCAGGGTGTGGCCGATCATGTCCACCTTGCCGAAGGTGAAGACGGCGCCGATGAACATCGGCGTCAGCATGATCGCGGCGACACGGCGCACGAGCGGCGTCCAGACGAGGGCGAAGGCGAGCGCGAACTCGACCGCGCCGGCGGCCCGCATATAGAAATCCGCATCGAAGCCAAGCGTCATACCCGGATGCTGCGCGAGCAGCGGATAGGTCCACTCCGGATAGGCCCACTTCTCGATCGACGCCCACATCAGCGTGACGCCCGCGGTCCAGCGCACGATGTCGATAGCCTTGATGCCGAAGAAGTCGCGTTGCAGCCCGGTGAGCGCGAGGTAGGCCGCGACGCCGAGGAACACCGGGTAGTCGAGCAGATGGAAGAGGCCGTAATTATAGAGGGCCGTTGCGTACAGCACGACGATGCCCAGCGCCGAGAGCGGCATCGTGCGCCGCGACAGCATGCCGGCGGCAATGCCGAGCTGGATCGCGCCGATCAGCGCCGAATCCGTCTTCAATTCAGGCGTCAGCAGGACGCCGCCGAAGCCCCACACGGCAATGAAGAAGAAAGCCGTGCCCGCGCGAAACATCAGCTCCGTGCGGTCGAGAATCGGGGCCGTGATGCGGTCCATGGACCGCTGCATCGCCGCCCCGATATGCGTGCCTTCGAACAGGGCACCGGCCAGGAGCGCGATCAGGGAGAGGCCGATGAGATACTCGAAGTCGGAGCAGAGAACGTTCTCGAGGCCGCGGGGCTGACCCGCGACGTCGAAGGCGCAGAACCACTTCACATGAGCTTCTGCACTTCCTACGAGCATCCCGTAGATCGGGAGTGCGGCACCAAACACTGCCAAGGGTTGCATAAACGCCGTGAACTTACGCATTACCGAGTCTTTCCACCGGGTTTCCCAGTTCATTCCAAGGAACTTCACGAGTAAGGTACGCCGCCCCGACCAGCGAACTGAACTTACTATCTATTTACCACACTTCGGAGGTGTTGTGGTGGGGGCGATATGGTAAATTGTAAGGATTGGTTAACCTATACCGGCGGCACAACCGGCCACTCGCGCGTTAGCAACCGCGCGGAAACGGTTTGGTCACTGTCTGGGTGCTAAATCGGCTGTGCAACCGCTGCGTTCAGACAGCGATGCAACCGGGAGCCGTTATGATTGCAATCTGCAGCCTAGTGAGCCTGATCCTCGGGGGGACCATAGCCGCCCTGTCCGAGCGGTATCCGGCTCATGTCGAGGCCCTGGAAACGACCGCCGGGGCGCTCCTCATCGGCGGCCTCGGCCTCATCGGCGCCGGCCTGCCAATCCTGATCTGATCTTCCTCGAATTCCTGGAATTCCGCTCAGCGCGGGAGCGTGGTCAATGCCACCGCTGACGGCGCAGCCGTGAGCGTTTGCAGGAAGGCGATGAGATCGGCCTTCTCCTGCGCGGTGAGATGCAGCGGCTTGATCTCCTCGGCGCGGCTCGGCCGATCGATGCCGCCCTTGTCGTAGAGATCGATCACGTCCGGCAGCGTCGCTATCGAGCCGTCGTGCATGTACGGCGCCCTGCGCGCGACATCCCTGAGCGTCGGCGTCTTGAACGCGTAGCGCAATTGCACCGAGGTCGGGAACAGGCGGCCGCGGCCGATATCGTCGCCGGTCGCCGTACCGATGTCGTGGAACGAGGAATCGCTGAAGGTCCAGCCGCTGTGGCAGGCGGCGCAGTTTCCCTTGCCGTTGAACACATCGAAGCCGCGCTTGGCGGCCACGCTGATGGCGCGCTCGTCGCCCTTGATCCAGCGGTCGAACGGCGCTTCACCCGACACGATCGAGCGTTCGAACGTCGCCAACGCCAACTCCGCCTTGTGGCGCGTGATCGGGCCGGGCCCGAAAGCCGCGTTGAAGGCGCTGACATAGCCGGGAATCGCCGAGAGGCGCTCGATGACGAGCTTTTCCGGCGCGTTCATGATCTTGGCGTTGGTGATCGGCCCGAAGGCGACCGACTCCAGATCGCGGAAATGCCCGTCCCAGGCGAGCTTGGGCACCCAGGCGACGTTGAGGAGCGTCGGCGTGCGCGTCGCCATCGGCTCGAGCGTATCGCCGATGCCGCGCGGCAGGTTGTCCTGCCAGGACAGGCCCGGATTGTGGCAACTGCCGCAGGACTTCGTCCCGGAGCCGGACAGCGCCGGTTCGAAGAAGAGCATGCGGCCGAGCCGCGACTTCGCTTCGGAATAAGGATTGCTGGCGGGAAAGGGGATGGCGCTCGGGCGCACATAATCCGCCTTCCACTTGTCGCGCTCAGGCGCACCTTCGCCGGAGCGTGTCGCAATGGTGCCGACGAGCAGCACCAGGCAGCCCGCGGCAAGACTTGCCACAAGACTCGCCGTGCCCGCGATCGCCGTCAGCCGCTTCATCCGCATCAACGCCTCGTTAACCATGACGCCGTCCACGGACGGCGCAATGTAACGGGACCATAGCGGCCGGTGCTTAGCGCTCTCTAAACAGGATCGCCCGGATTTGCCGCCGGGTCAGTCCCAGCCGCCAGCCACGCGGCCGGCCGGATTGGCGACGCGGCCGTCGGGCCGCTTCAGGCCGGAGATGCGGCGCATTTCCTCGTCCGTCAGGGCAAAGTCGAACACGCCGAAATTGTCGACGATGCGTTCCGGCTTCGAGGAGAACGGGATCGAGGCGACATCCTGCTGCACCAGCCAGCGCAGCGCGACCTGCGCCACGCTGCGGCCGCGCGCCTTGGCGATGTCGGCAAGCACGGGATCACCGAACAGGCGGCCGCGTCCGAGCGGGCAATAGGCAATGAAGACGAGGCCGCGCTCGCGCGTCGCCGTCAGAAGCTTCGACTGGTCGAGATAGGGGTGATACTCGGCCTGCAACGCGGCGAGCGGCTCCGGGCAGGTCGCGATCGCCTGGTCGAGCAGGGCGATGTTGAAATTGGCGACGCCGATATGGCGCGCGAGACCCTCGCGCTTCGCCTTCGCCAGCGACGGCATGACCTCCGGCACGGGGATCGCCGGGTTCGGCCAGTGCACCAGCAGCAGATCGACGTAATCGACGCCGAGCGCGGCGAGGCTCTCGTCGACCGAGCGGGCGAAATCCGCCGCGCGCAAATTCTCGTGCGAGACTTTCGTCGTGAGGAAAATGTCGCCGCGCGGCAGGCGCGAGGCCCGCATCGCTTCGCCGACGGCGCGCTCGGTGCCGTATTTGCGCGCGGTGTCGATGTGCCGGTAGCCGGCGGCGAGGGCCGCCAGAACCGTTTCGGGCGACATGCCGCCGGTCATCGGCGAGGTGCCGAAGCCGACCGCGGGGATAGACGCGCCATGCGCGGTGAACACTGGGTGCGCGCTCATGACAGGCTCTCGAAATGGGCGCGATGGGCGGCAGGTACGATCGGCATTGACTGATCCCGGCTTGCTGGAACGGCGTCGGAACGGCATGGTGCGCGGCGCAAACCCGTCACGCCGCCGCACTCCTTCCTTGCCATGAACGAAGCCATCCTTGAAGCGATCATCGCGCTCGTCTGCTTCGGCGTCAGCGATTTCGTCTACAAGCGGGCGGCCACGGCGAAAATCCGCTCCGATCATTTCATCATGGCGCAAGCTTGGCTCTATTGCCCGACGATCATCGTCTACGCGGTGCTCGCGCACAAATTCGTTCCGGCGACGGCCGCGCTGTGGGGCTCGCTCGCGGGCGTCGCCACCTTCACCGGGCTCTATTACTTCAGCCGCAGCCTCGCCGAGGGCGCGGTCAGCACCAACGCCTCGATCTTCCGCATGAGCTTCATCGTCACTGCCGGGCTGGCGATCCTGGTGCTCGGCGAGCCGCTGACCCTGCGCAAGACCGCGGGCCTCGTCCTCGCGCTCGCCGCGACACGTCTGCTGATCGAGAAGGGCAAGGGCGAGGCCGCCGCGCCGCGCACGCGCTCGCTGGTGCAGGTCGGCCTCGCCACGCTCGCCTTCGGCGCCGCCAACTTCTTCCACACGATCGGATTGCGCCACGGCGCGGTGCCGGAGACGCTGGTGATGGCCCAGGCGGCCGTGTTCATGCCGCTCGCAACGCTCGTCGTCTTCGTCAAGGACCACCGGCTCGCGCCGCCGGCGCGCACGTTTCGCTTCAGCGTTCCGGCCACAGCGCTGCAATTGGTGGCGACGGTGACGATGGTGCGCGCAATCGCGCTCGGGCAGGCGAGCGTGCTGGTGCCGATCGCGCAGATGGGGCTCGTCGTCGCCGCGATTCTCGGCATCGCGCTGCTCGGCGAACGCGCGACGGTGCGGAAGATGGCGGGTTTGGCGCTGGCGGTCGGGGCGCTCGCGGTGCTGGCGGGGAGCTAGGGTCCGCTTATCCGCGATGCTTGTTTTTCTTCTTCTTGCCGAAGGGGCGTTTTGCAAAAGGCGCGCCGCTTCCCGCTTTCTTCTCCGGCTTGGACGTGCGTTCGCGGAAGCGCTCGTCGTGGTGCTTCCGCGGCTTGTCGTAACGGGGCTTCTCGTATCGGGGCTTCCCGGCATCGGCGCCCGCGTCGGCCGCCTGTTCGCCGCGCGGACCGTCCGGCATCCGCTCGATATGGATGTCGTCCTTGTCGGGCCCCTGGACCCTGGCGGCGAAGCTCTCGGCCGCCTTGCCCGAAATCTCGAATTCGGTGATGCCCTGGTAGATCCGGATGGCGCCGATGTCGTTCTTGTCGATGCCGCCGCGGCGGCAGATCATCGGCAGGAGCCAGCGCGCTTCGGCGTTCTTGCGGCGACCGACATTGGCGCGAAACCAGACGCTGCCGCCTTCCATGCTGCGGCGAAAGCCGGTCCGTTGCCCCGGCTTCGGGCCGTGGCCGTCATCGCCGCGCGCGGCGTGAGGCCCGCGCCTGTCGGCGCGTTCGTCGCGCGACCGCACTCCGCCGTGATCCCGTCTCTGCCCGGGATCGACGATGTCTTCGGGTGAGGGCAGACGCGAGCGATAAAGCCGCACCAAAGCCGCGGCGATCGCGTCCGGCGACCGGCCGGCGAGCACGGCGCGCGCCAGGGTCAGATCGTCCTCGGTCGGCTCCTCCGTGAAGACGGCGTCCTGCAACATGCGTTCCTGGTCGAGCTTGCGGATTTCGTCGGCCTGCGGCGCAACTCCCCAGACCGCGTCGACGCCGGCCTGATCGAGCATTCGTTCGGCGGCGCGGCGGCGCGCCGGCGCCACCAGAAGCACGCTCACGCCCTTGCGGCCCGCGCGCCCGGTGCGCCCGGAGCGGTGCTGCAGGACTTCCGGATCGTTCGGCAGTTCGGCGTGAATGACGAGGCCGAGGTTCGGCAGGTCGATGCCGCGCGCCGCCACGTCGGTGGCGACGCAGACGCGCGCGCGTCCATCGCGAAGCGCCTGGAGCGCGTGCGTGCGTTCGCCCTGCGTCAGCTCGCCCGACAGCGCGACGACGGAAAACCCGCGCTCGAGCAGCGCCGCCTGCAGATGATTGACCGCGCGGCGCGTGTTGCAGAAGACGATCGCGCTCGGCGATTCGAAATAGCGCAGCACATTGACGACGGCGTGCTCGGCGTCCTGCGCGGCGATCCTGATGGCGCGATACTCGATGTCGGCATGCCCGCCTTCGCCACCGGCGACCTCGATGCGCAGCGCGTCCTTCTGGAATTGCTTCGCAAGCGCGACGATGCCGCGCGGCAAGGTCGCCGAAAACAGCAGCGTGCGGCGCGCGTCCGGCGTGGTCTTGAGAATGAGCTCCAGATCCTCGCGAAAGCCGAGATCGAGCATTTCGTCGGCCTCGTCGAGAACGACGGCCTTCAATTCGGAGACGTCGAGACGTCCGCGGCGCAAATGGTCGCACAGCCGTCCGGGCGTGCCGACGACGATATGCGCACCGATCTCGAGCTCGCGCTGTTCGCGGCGCGGGTCCATGCCGCCGACGCAGGAGACGACGCGCGCGCCCGTATATTGATAGAGCCAGGCAAGCTCGCGCTGCACCTGCAAGGCAAGCTCGCGCGTCGGCGCGACGACGAGGGCCAGGGGTTTGCCCGCGCCGGCGAAGCGCTCGCTGCCGCCGAGAAGGTTCGTCGCGAACGCCAGTCCGTAGGCGACGGTCTTGCCCGAGCCGGTCTGCGCCGACACCAGGAGGTCGCGGTCGGCGGCGGCGTCCAGCACGGACGCCTGCACGGGCGTCGCCTCGGTATAGCTGCGCTCGGTCAGGGCGCGGGCGATCTGCGGATTGGCGGGCAGGAATGTCACGAAATGGCGGCCTTTGGCTGATTGCCCGGATGGAAGCGACAACCCAGCGGTTCACCGTGCGCTTCGACGGTGTCGCGCGCGGTCTCCGGCGGATCGGTTGATGTGGCCGATGCTTTAGGCCAAGCGGGGCAAAAGCGCCAATCGTCGGCGGAAGGGGGCGGCCTAGGCAGGCCGTGCATGTGGGCGTTCGCCGTCAGCGAGCGACAGCCGCGCCGGCTGCCGTAACGCCGCGAACACCTATGTCGTTGAAATTACATGCCGATGAGAAGACATGCTCTCCGGTACCCGTTCGACGCGCGTACCGCGAACCAGTGCTCGTCCTATTTGGGAGCACTCTCGCCTAATTCGCTTAGCTCAAGTTCGATGAGCTTCAGGTAGCTTTCTGCCACCTGCATATATTGCAGGCGCAACTGCGCATTGTCCGAGGACTCAGCAATATTCATGCATTCTTCGGCGCGGTCTCGAAACCGCTTGATGCGTGATTGTGGGTCCGGCATCCCTCGATAATGCCATGACGTGGAACCCTGTCTATACGCAATCTAACGCAACGCTGGTTCGACGAGCTGTACGATGCTCGCTTGCGCCGATGCCAGAACACGCAAGCCAGCAGTAGCGGAAAGCCGCCGAACAGCGGCACGTCGCAGCACGCGACCTGAGCGCTATGTTCGAACGCGACACCTTCCATTCGACCGCTTCGGGTCAACGACCGCCTGAGCACTCGGCCTGCCAGCCGCAGGAAACTGGCGCGCCCGGAGAGATTCGAACTCCCGACCCTCAGATTCGAAGTCTGATGCTCTATCCAGCTGAGCTACGGGCGCCACGCCTTTGAGCGAGGCGGCACCCTAACGCATGCCGGTTGGCCTGGGGAACGCCTTTTCCAGAACAATTCCGAGGCTTTGAAAGCTGGTGGCTGCGTCAGCGGGGACCTTGAACCGCCCGCCGCCCTTGTCCACTATCGCGGCCAGTAACCGAACGGTGGCAGGGCACTCCGCGAGGCCCGTCGAGCCCCTGCCCCGTCCAAGGAGCATATCCTTGCTGTCGCGTCCGTGCCTGCCGCCGACCCCGCGCCCCGGGCGCTCCGCATGATCGATTCCGGCGGCGGCGAGCATCTGCCGGTCTCAGGACCGCGCAACCTGGCGCTCGGCATCGAGCGCATCGGCCTCCTGCCGATCCGTTATCCATGGGCGGTGGCGGTCGCCTTCCTGGCGCTGCTCGTGCTCGGCGCCGTCGGCTTCGAGCGGCTCAAGGTCGACGACTCGCTCAGCCAGCTCTTCCGCTCCGATACGCCCGAATACAAGGTCTACCAGGAGGTCACGCACCGCTTCCCGGCGAGCGAATACGACGTGCTGGTCGTCATCGAGGGCGACAAGCTCATGGCGCGCGAGTCGCTCGAGAAGCTGCGCGACACGGCCATCGACCTCCAGCTCATCGACGGCACGCGCGGGCTGATCTCGCTGTTCTCCGCGCGCGAGCCGCCGCCCGCCGGCGGTGGCGTGCCGCCGCCGCTGTTCCCGCAGACGCTGCCGACCGGGCCCGACTACGACGCGCTGGTCAAGCGCGTGCTCGACAACGAGATCATCCGCGGCAAGCTCATCTCCGAGGACGGCAAGCTGGCGCTGTTCGTGCTGGCGCTCGACCCGTCAGCGGTCGACAACGGCCAGCTCGCCAAGATCATCGGCAACGTGCGCTCGACCGTGCGCGACGACCTCGAAGGCTCCGGCCTGCATCAGGAGCTGTCCGGCGTGCCGGTGATGCAGCTCGAAATCCGCAACGCCATTGAGCGCGACCGTCTCATCTACAACTCGCTCGGCTTCATCGCCGGCTGCCTGATCGCGGTGATGTTCTTCCGCCGCATCTCCTTCATGATCGTCGCCGCCGGCCCGCCGCTCGCCGCGATCCTGCTGGCGCTCGGCACGCTCGGCTGGCTCGACTTCCGCCTCAACATGTTCCTGAACGTGATGACGCCGCTCATCATGGTCATCAGCTTCTCCGACTCGATGCAGTTGACGTTCGCGGCGCGCGACCGCCTGATCGCCGGCGATTCGAAGGCGGCGGCGTTCCGTAACGCGCTCTACATCGTCGGTCCCGCCTGCGTGCTGACTCACGGCACCGCCGGCGTTTCGTTCATCGCCTTGATGTTCTCGCAGTCCGACCTGATCCGCGCCTTCGGCGAGGCCGGCCTCGTCGCGGTCGTCGTCGCGATGGTGACCGTGCTGATGCTGGTGCCGCTGCTCGGCATGCTGCTCGTGCGCAACGTGTCGCGTTTCGCCGAAGAGGCGCGCAGCGCCGACACCGGCTTGAACTTCCTGCGCCGCTTCTGCTCGTGGATCGCGACACAGATGGTGACGCGGCCGGGCCTCTACTCGCTGATCAGCGTCATTGTCGTCGGCGCGCTCTGCGTCGTCTATCTTCAGCTCGAGCCGCGCTACCGCCTCGCCGACCAGTTGCCGGACCGCGAGCAGGCGGTGCAGGCGGCGCACCGGCTCGACGCCAAGCTGACCGGCGCCAACCCGATCGACGTGCTGATCGAGCTGCCGAAGGGCAAGTCGCTCTACGATCCCGACACGCTCGGCGCCATCGCCGATGTGCATGCCATGGTCGAGAAGCAGGCCGGCGTCGGCAATGTCTGGTCGCTCCAGACGCTGCGCAACTGGCTGGCCGAGAAGCTGCACATTACCGATGTCGCGACGCTCAAGAGCTACGTCGACATCCTGCCGAAATATTTGACGCGGCGCTTCATATCGGCCGACGAGGACGCGGTGATCGTCAACGGCCGCGTGCCGGACATCGACGCCAGCAAGCTCCTGCCGGTGATCCGCTCGCTCGACCGCCAGCTCAACCGCGTGCGCGCCAAATATCCCGGCTACACGATCGCCGTGACCGGCCTGTCGGCGATCGCGGCGCGCAACTCGGCGGTGATGATCGACCGCCTGAGCTGGGGTCTCACGGTCGAGATCGCCTTCGTCGCCGCCTTCATCGGCGTCGCCTTCCGCTCGCCGATCGTCATGCTGGTCAGCATCCTGCCCGGCATCTTCCCGATCGTTGCCGCCGGCGCGCTGCTGCTCGCGCTCGGCATGGGCCTGCAATTCGCCAGCGTCATTGCGCTGACCGTGTCGTTCGGCCTCGGCCTGTCGGCGACGATCCATTTCCTCAACCGGCTCCAGATCGAGGACACGGTCGAGGACGATCCCGGCGTCGGCGTCGAGCGCGCGACCGTGCTGGTCGGCCCGCCGCTGATCCTGACTTCGGCGGTGCTCGCCTGCGGCCTGGCCATGACGGTGTTCTCGAGCCTGCCGTCGCTGCGGCTGTTCGGCTGGCTCTCGGCCTTCGCCATGATCGCGGCGCTGGTCGCAGATCTGTTCATCCTGCGGCCGGTGGCGATGACGCTGAG
>Ga0310810_10007685_pt1 | contig 12332 bp, 7 predicted proteins | sample NCmetagenome_FD_207641 | JGI IMG/M metagenome (GOLD analysis project Ga0310810, IMG submission 207641) | Soil microbial communities from experimental microcosm in Duke University, North Carolina, United States - NC | ecosystem: Engineered > Artificial ecosystem > Soil microcosm > Unclassified ... | reverse complement strand
GCGGCCTGGCCGCGCGGCTCGTGCGGCTGTTCCTCTCCACGTCGTTCGGCGGCGGACGTCACGAGCGCCGCGTCCAGAAGATCATGGCGCTCGACCGATCGGGACGCGGCGCCTGAGCCCAGCCCTTCGAGACTGCATCCGCCCGCCGCAGGGACATCGTGCCCTCGGCGGGTTTCTCTCAAGACCCTTCCGGAGCCCATGCGACTCAACGCATCACTGATCCGCCGCCTGCCGAAAACGGACATCCACTGCCACCTGGACGGCTGCCTGCGCCCGCGCACGCTGCTCGAGCTCGCCGACGCGCAGGGCGTCAAGCTCCCGACCCGCCGCCTGCCCGCGCTCACGCGCCTGCTGCAGGCCGGCCGGCGTACGCGCAATCTCGGCGACTACCTCAAGATCTTCGACTACACGCTGTCCGTCATGCAGGAGAAGGACGCGCTGTACCGCATCGCCTACGAGCTCGCCGAGGACGCCGCGGCCGAGAACGTGCGGCACCTCGAGGTGCGCTACTCGCCGATCCTGCACCGCAAGAAGCGGCTCAGTTTCGAGGACATCGTCGATCCGGTGATCGGCGGGCTCGCCGACGCGGGGCGCAAGTACAACCTGTCGACCGGCGTGATCATCTGCGGCATCCGCTCGCTGCACCCCAAGTATTCGATCGCGCTCGCGGAACTGGCGGTGGCGTACAAGGGGAAGGGCGTGCTCGCGTTCGATCTCGCAGGGCAGGAGAAGGACTATCCGGCGAAGGCGCACCGCGCGGCGTTCCAGCTCGTGCTCAAGGAGAACATCAACTCGACGGTGCACGCCGGCGAGGCGTTCGGTCCGGAGAGCATCGCGCAGGCGCTCCACTACTGCGGCGCCCATCGAATCGGCCACGGCACGCGGCTGCTCGAAAATCGCGACCTGATGCAGTACGTCAACGACCACCGCATCCCGCTCGAGGTGTGCCTGTCCTCGAACGTCCAGACGCGCGCGGTGCGCCGCGTCCAGGACCACCCGTTCCACTTCTATTTCAAGCAGGGCCTGCGCGTCACGGTGAACACCGACAACCGACTGATGTCGGCGACGGACGTCTCCAAGGAGCTGACGCTGGCCGCGCGCGCGTTCCGCCTCGGTCCCTACGAACTCAAGCGCATCATCATCAACGGCTTCAAGAGCTCGTTCCTGCCGTACGCGCAGAAGGCGCGGGTCCTGCGCGAGGTCAACCTGGAGATCGACCGGTTGTTCATGGAAGATTTCCCGGAGGAATACGACCGGCGCGTTTCGAGCCTGTGACCACCGCCGCGGCGCACCGGCATCGGCGGCCGGGCGCCTGCCGGACGCGGCGCTCGCCGGTGCCGGTCGCCCGCTTCCGTCCCGCCTGACGCGCTCGAGCGCCGCGCCGTCTCGACGGGTCGAGCGCCCCGCGAAACCAACCGCTCGCCTTGGACGCCTCCGCGAGTTATCCACAACGCAACCCGCGCGCCGGATTTTTCGTTCTGAAGACGTCGCTTAGCCCAACAAGTGCTTGACCGCGCCTGAGCGACTGCTTAGGTTCGCTCATCCCCCTCGTGCCACTCGAGACCCGAATGCTCCGAGCCTTCACCCGCCTGCTGTCCGCGGCCTCGATGCTTGCCCTTACCGCGCTCCCTGCGCTCGCGCAGCAGGAGCGCGGCACGATTTCCGGGCGTGTGATCGACAAGGCCAACGGGCACGCCATTCCCTTCGCCACGGTGACCGTCGTGGGCGCCCAGCGCGGCGGCCTGACGGACTCCGAGGGGCAGTTCATCGTGAGCGGCGTGCCCGCCGGCACTTACGAGGTCAAAGTCCAGTTCCTCGGCTACCGGCCCGAGAGCCGCCCCGGCGTCGTCGTGACCGCCGGCAAGACGACCACCGTGAACGTCGACATGCAGGACATCGTGGTGCACGAGGAGAAGGCGGTCGAGGTCAACGCCGAGCGCCGCCTTGTCGAGGTCAAGCAGGGCGCCACCATCCGCACGGTCAACGCGAACGACATCCGCAACCTGCCGGTCAAGACGATCAGCGAAGTGCTGCAGCAGCAGGCCGGCATCAACACCGAAGGCGATCAGATCCACGTGCGCGGCGGGCGCGCGGACGAGACCGTGTTCGTGATCAACGGCGTGACGAACCGCGACCTGGTGACCGGGCAGTCGACCGCGGGCCAGCTGAACGCGCGCTCGGTGGCCGAGGTCAACGTCGCGACCGGCGCCTACGACGTGCGCTACGGCAACGCGCTGTCGGGCGTCGTCGAGGTCACGCTGAAGGAAGGCGGCGACCAGTTCGACGGCACGCTGAGCAGCGGCGCCGGCAGCTGGGGCGGCCGCGAGTGGGCCCTGATCGCGGGCGGCCCGGATCCGGTCTTCAAGCCCTTGCTCTCGCGGCTCGGCCTGCACCTGCCGGGCACGCTCGGCAGCATCCTCGACGTGTCGGGCTCGCTGTTCGAGACGCGCTTCCGCTACCTCGGTCCGGCGAGCGGCGGCTTCTTCGATCGGCTGCTGGACGGCACCATCAATCCGCCGGGCCGCGACCCGCTCAAGTCGAGCTATGAGGATTCGTTCCTCGGCTACCGCTTCAAGTATCCGGCGTTCTTCTCGCCGGCCGAGGATAACCGCTGGTCGCTGCGTTACGGGCTCAACTGGAAGCCGAACGCGGCGAACAAGCTGGGCTTCACGTTCCGCAAGTCGATCGCCATCGACCAGGGTTTCAGCCGCACGCTGTTCACGGCGAACGGCAACGCCGGCGATCCCGCCTACCCGTGGAAGTGGTCGCACCAGATCGATCACGCGGGAAACATCTTCGAGGACAACGTGCAGTCGTCGCTCGAGTGGCGGCGTACGCTCTCGACCACCGGCTACACGAACTTCCAGGTGTCGCGTTACTTCTTCGCGCAGCGTCAGGATGTCATGGGCAAGAACTGGCAGGACTACGTCGAGCCCAATCCGCCCGACAACTTCTTCTACGAGGACGGCGACGACAACACGTGGCAGGACCGCCGCAACTCGAGCATTTCGCTGAAGGGCCTGCTGGTCCAGCGCATTCACCGTCACGAGATGGAGGTCGGGTTCGAGCACGAGTTCCAGGACGTCCAGTTCGCGAACATCACGAACCCCTGGGTCTTCGATCCGAGCGGCCTCGGCGACGCGCACGATTTGTGGCGCGTGCATCCCTGGGTCGGCGACTTCTACGTGCGCGACCGCCTCGAATACGAGGGCTTCACCGCGAACGTCGGGTTGCGCGCCGACTACTGGTTCCTCGGGCGCGAAGCCGAGCAGGCGCTCGCCGACACCACGAACCACAACATCACGCCGACGACGCGCGACGCGTTCTACACCGACACGCGTTCGTTCTTCGGCCGCCGCTACAAGATGCACCTGTCGCCGCGCGTGATCGTGGCCCACCCGATCACCGAGAACAGCAGCTTCTTCTTCAACTACGGCGAGTTCACGCAGAACCCTTCGTACACGTTCGTCTATTCCAAGCTCAGTTCGGTCTCGAGCGAATCGTTCCCGCTGCTCGGCAACCCGAACCTGAACCCGCAGGTCTCGGTGAACTACGAGGTCGGCGCCAAGACGCAGTTCCTGCCGGGCGCCGCGATCAACGCCACGTTCTTCATGAAGGACGTCTACGACTACCCGACGGCGACGACGTTCAAGCGCGCTCAGGGCACGAGCCTCGTCGACATCTTCATCTACCTGAACGGCCACTTCTCGCGCTCCAAGGGATTCGAAGTCGAGCTCGAGAAGCGGCGCAGCCACTACTGGTCGGGGCGTCTCGGCTACACGTTCGAGCAGACGCGCGGCAAGAGCAGCGACCCGAACGAGCAGAAGGTCGTGCAGGCCGGCGGCGGCAACGCGGCCGAGACGCCGCTCGCCGAGGAGTTCGTGCGCTGGAATCGCCCGCACAAGGTGACGCTGAACGTCGACCTGCGCTTCGACAAGCAGACGCCGACCGGGTTCAGCTGGCTGAAGCAGACGGGGTACAACCTGTACGTGCAGGGCGAGTCGGGCCGTTCGTACACGCCGAGCCAGGTCGTGGACGGGGAGGTGCGCGCCGTCGGCGAGCCGAACTCGGGCAACGCGCCGGTGCAGGTCACGACCGACCTGCGCGTCAATCGCTACTTCATGATCGGCACGCGCAAGCTCGATCTCAGCATGGCCGGCACGAACATCTTCAACAACTTCATCATCAATCGCGTGGACCCGGTGACCGGCTTGGGCCGCCAGTGGGGCGTCGGCTCGTACGATCCCTTCACGGTCGCGGGCGTCAACGACTTCGTCCACCTCTCGGAAGTGGACGATCCCTCGAACTTTGGACCGGGTGCCGCGTGGCGTCTCTCGCTCGACTATGACTTCTAGCCTTCGCGGGACCCGCTCGGCGCTCGCCGGCGCCGCGCTCACGATCGCGCTCCTCGCCGCCGGTTCGCGGACGGCGCACGCGCAGTTCTCGCTCGGCGAGCAGCGCGCCGGCACGTCGTCCGGCACGTTCCTCAAGATCGGCGTCGGCGCGCGCGCCGTGGGACTCGGCGAATCGTTCGTCGCCGTGGCCAACGATCCGAGCGCCATCTACTGGAATCCGGCCGGACTGGCCTCGATGCAGCGCCAGGAAATCGGCATCTCGCACCTGGAGTGGCCGGGCGACGTGCACTACGAGCACATCGCTTACGTGCTCCCGGTCAAGCGCTTCGGCGGCTCGCTCGGGTTCCAGTTCGGCGTCCTCGGCACGGAGATGGTGCAGACCGACGAAACGCACCCGTTCGGCACGGGACAGTCGTTCTTCTACTCGGACGCCCTGGCCGGTATCGCGTACGCGCGGCGCTGGACGGACAAGCTGCTCGTGGGCGCCGGCCTCAAGCTCATGCACGAGGACCTGGGATCGAGCGTCGGCGGCCCGACGACGAACGCGCTGCTCGTCGACATCGGATCGATCTACTACCTGGGCTACGGCAGCGTGCGCATCGCGACGTCGCTCTCGAACTTCGGCTCGCAGCTGAAGCCCAGCGGCGGGTACGTCTCGCCGTTCACCGGGGAACATCGTTCGTACGACGGCTTCGATCCGCCCACGATCTTCCGCTACGGAATCGCGTTCGAGCCGCTCGAGAACAAGGTCCAGCGGCTGACCACGGCGCTCGAGATCAACCAGCCCGCGGACAACGCTCAGCTCATCAAGCTCGGCGCCGAGTGGACCTGGCAGCATCGCCTGGCGCTGCGCAGCGGATACAACTTCAACTCGGACGAGATGAAGCTCTCGGCGGGCGCCGGGCTGTACGCGACGCTCGGCGGAACGGCCGCAACGCTCGACTACGCGTTCACCGACGGCGGCGTGCTCGGCGGCGTGAATCGCCTGACGCTGGGAGTGCGCTTCTGATGCGACGCGCGTGGATCCTGTTGTCGACGGTCCTGGCGATCGGGGCCCTGGCCGGGTGCGGCGCGTCGTTCAAGCTCCCCACCGAGAGTCGAGGCAACCGCATCGTGCCCGGCGACAAGAGCTACCAGATGCTCCAGACGTGGAAGGGCATGCACGGCGTCGTCGACCTGCTGCTGCTGCCGCAGGGCACGAGCGAACAGCTGTACCTGGTCTTCAATACGGGCGGCGCGGGCACCGCGCCGCGCGGCGCCGTGCATCCCTACTCCCTGACGAGCCCGACGCCGATCACCACCGTGAACTTCCAGAACCTGTTCAATCCGGTGGCCGTGTGCGGCGGCGGGGATGGCGCCGGAGCGGCCCTGAATCGCCTGTACGTGCTCGACCAGGGCGACACGTCGATCGCGCGCGCGAACCCCGCGACCGGTCAGCCCGACACCGTGGGCGGGTGGGACCTGAGGATCAGCGATCTCGCGCATTACTGGCGCGTGCGCGAATACCATCTCGCCGGCGGCGACACCGTGACGTCGTTCACCGACACGACGCTCGCGTTCGTGAGCGGCGTCGCCGCGGACGCCGCGGGCAGCGTGTACGTGTCGGGCCTCGCGATCGTGATCCTGCCGAACCCGAACGACATTCGACTGCGCGAGCGTGTGTTCCAATTCCGCGTGTTCAAGTATTCACGCGGGCCGCGCTACGCGGGCGTCACCCCGAACGACCGCAACATGCCGGGCGCGGCTTGGCATCGCGACACGACGTTCGTTTCCGAAGTCGGCAACGGCACGGGATTCGTGGTCGACCCGCGCGGCATGTTCTGGAACAGCGCGATCGGCGACGGTCTGTACGTTGCGGATCTCGGCAACAACCGCGCACAGCGCCTGTACGACGTGGGCATCGACAACGGCTATTTCGCGGTCGACGGAACCGACAGCGGGGAGAACATCCTCGAGCCGCTCGACGTGACGGCGGACGCGCCGGGCTATTCGTACATTTGCGACACCGGCGGCCGCCGCGTGCTGCGCTATGACCCGTACGGCTCGTACGTCCAGCGCGTGGACGTGGAACCCAGCGAGTTCGGCCAGTTGCTGCACGGGCCCGTGGCCGTGGCCGCGGACGACTCCCTCGTGTACGTGGCCGATCGCTATCCCGCGTATCCCGACTCCGACGTCGTGATCCGCTACAAGAGGCGCCCGTGAGAGCCCCGTTCCTCCTGGCGGCCGCGTTGCTGCTCGCGCCCGCCGTCGCGCACGCCGACGCCGATCACCCACGCACGGTCGCGCCGTTCGCCGCCACCGAGGCCCAGGCCGAATCGGTGCGTTACGTGTTCCGCATCAACAGCAGCAACCTGATGGGGCTGACGATTTCGAACTATGGATTCGTCGGCAACAACTTCATCTCGCGCGACCCGTCGATGGAGTACCCGCTCGGCTCGGGGTTCGAACACATGGTGCGCGGCGGTCTGTGGATCGGCGCAAAGACGACGGACGACCCGATCGACACGGTGCGCGTGACGACCGCGGCCGTGGACGGCTCGGCGGGCAGCGCGAGCCAGGGCGCCACCGAGTTCACACCCGCCGGCAACGACATCCGGGTGCGCTCGACGCTCAGCAACAACGCGTACTACGACCCGCAGCACGCGGTGAGCGAGCAGGACTACATCTCCGAATACAGCGATCGACCGGCGAAGCACGCCGACGGCCAGCGCGAATCGCATCGCCCGCTGAACGTGCTCGTGCACCAGGAGAACTACTGCTGGTCGTTCGCCGATTTCGCGCACTTCATGATCCTGCACTACGTGATCAAGAACCTGGGCGCGCCGCTCACCGAGCTGTACGTCGGCTTCTACTCGGAGTTGGCCAGCGGCAACAAGAACGACTACAGCACGTGGCCGCCGAGCAGCGGGGCGAACAGCGTGGGCGGCGGCAGTTGGTACCTGAAGAAGCAGATCGCGTACGAGGATTCGCTGCGTTTGTTCCTCGAGCACTACTGCGCGTCCGGTCCGATCCCGAGCGGCTGCAACTACGCTCACGTGCCCGAGTGGGTGGGCTTCAAGCTGCTCGGCGTGCGGCCGGGGAACGTGGCCGACACGGCCGACAAGAAGATCACGCTCGAGGCGTGGAACTACGCGCCGGGGAGCGCGCTGCGCGACGAAGACCGCGAGCGCTACGCGATCATGAAGCTCGGCACGAAGAACCCGCTGACCGGCGACTCGCTGCAGCCGCAGACCGGCGACCCGGTCGAGCTGATGGCGGTCGGCCCGTTTCACGAGCTGGACGCGGGTGACAGCATCGTCGTCGACTTCGCGCTCGTCGGGGGCGGTGGCGACGACCTGACCGAGGTGAACCAGCACGCGCGCTTCGCCCAGCGCGCGTTCGATCGCAACTACATCGTGCCGATTCCGCCACCGTCGCCGCGCATGCGCGTCGTGGCGCGCAACGAGGCGCTCGACATCTACTGGGACGATTCGCCGGAGAACGCCATCGACCCCACGAGCCCGATCCCGATGGATTTCGAGGGCTACCGCGTCTATCTGAGCGAGGACCGCATCAACCTCCACCGCGTCGCTCAGTTCGACAAGGCCACGCCGCCCAACGACACGACGGGATACAACACCGGCTTCGCGGCCGTGCGTCTCGCGACCCCCAAGTTGATCGACGGCGTGCCGTACTTCTACAAGTACTCGGTGCCGTCGCTGCGCAACGGCTTCAAGTACTTCGTGGCCGTCACCGCGTACGACCTGGGCAGCAGCGAAATCGAGTCCCTGGAGAGCGGCACGAGCCAGAACAAGAGCGAGGGCATCCCGGGGCCCGCGCCCGACGAGAAGCCGGCGAACGGCCGCGTCACCGTGTATCCGAATCCGTACCGCGTCGAGGCGCAGTGGGACGCCGGTCAGCTCGTGCGCGACCACTACCTGTGGTTCACGAACCTGCCGTCGCGCTGCGCGCTCAAGATCTTCACGCTGTCCGGAGATCTCGTGTTCGAGAAGCAGTTCGACGGCGCGAGCTACCACGGCGAGGGCGCGCGCGGCATCTTCGGGCCCACCGAACACGACGTGCCGCCGCCCACGCTGTCGGGCACCACGTTCGGCTGGAACCTGATCACGCGCGAGGACCAGGCCGCGGCGACCGGTCTCTACCTCTACTCGGTCGAGAACAAGGACACGGGCAAGCGCGACGTCGGCAAGTTCCTGATCGTGAAGTCCGACAAGGAGCGCAACTGATGCTGCGTCCCGCGCTGCGCCTGCTCACGCTGGCTCTCGGCGTCGCCTGTGTGGTGGCGGCCGGATGTTCGGCCAAGAAGACGCTGGTGCCGGATCTGCCGCCCCAGACGTCGCTGTTCGTGCAGGGCCCAGTTGACACGGTGAATCACGTCGTCCACCTGTTCTGGTTCGGCAGCGACGTCGACGGCTCGGTCGTCGGCTTCGAGTTCCGCCTGATCAGTTCGCTGGCGCCCGCGGACACGGACTGGAAGTTCACCGCGAAGCTCGACTCGGTGTTCACGATCTTCACGCCCGGCGGCTTCGCGGCGCCGCGTTTCGAAGTCCGTGCCATCGACAACACGGGCCAGCGCGACCCGACGCCCGCCGTCGAGGACTTCCAGTTCAGCAATCACCCGCCGATCGTGACGTTCAACTCGCCGCGACTGGGCTCGCGCGACACGTCGTTCGCGACCGCGACGATCTCCTGGACGGCGTCTGACCCGGATGGCGACGCGAGCAAGCTCACGTTCCGGCTGTGGCTCGACGGTAACGCGGCGAACCCGCGCACCGTGATCGGCAACACGTTCGTCGTGCCCACCGCGGACTTCCTGCAGGCGGGCGCCATCAATTCCGGGCCGCGCACGTTGTTCATCCAGGCCACGGACGACGGCGGTCTGGCCGGGCCGATCGATCAGATGACGTGGTTCGTCATGGCCCCCGTGACGGGCAACGACGCGCGACTTCTCATCATCGACGACGCCCCGGGCGCCGGCTCGCTGACCATCGACACCGTCTACACGAACGCGGCCGCGCGCAACCTGCCGGCGGGGACGTTCCGCGTGCTCAAGCTCGAGGTCAATCAGCCGTTCCGCTCCTCGGCGGACATGGAGCAGTCATTCCGGCAGTTCAAGTCGGTGCTGTGGTATCGCGGCATCCAGACGAACCTGTCGACGTTGTTGCAGAGCTATCCGGACGCGGTCGCGAACTACATCTCGAACGGTGGCAAGCTGTACCTCGAAGGTCTGAATCTGGTGGATGGTCAGAACTCGTCGGGCTCCCTGCCGAACTCCTTCGTGTCGAGTTACCTGGGCAGCGACTTCCTGTATCTGGGGCCCGGCGCAAACCCGGCGGACTCGACCGTGAGTTGGAGCATCTCCAGCGCCGTGGCCGGCAAGGCGGTCATCCTGAGGAGCAGCCTCCTGGCCGACAGCCTGAGGCAGCAGCAGCTGTACGTGGGGCTGCGGGGCTTCGCGGTGCGCGACACGAACAACGTCATCCTGTGGGCCCGGGCCGGCAACATGAGCCAGCCCCAGCCATTCGACTTGCCGATCGGCGTCGACATCCCGCAACCCGGCGGGGGACGCCTCATGATGGTGAGCACGCCGCTGCGCGGCGCGAACGGGTTCTTCTCGGTGCCGCGCTACGTGGCCAAGGTGCTTCAACGCCTTGGCATCACGGGGCCGTAACCGAGCCGCCACTACGCGGCAACAGTTTATTTCCTTGTGGTTTAGGCCGCTCGGCCATTACACTTTTCCCGGCTTCGAATCTTCATCGAGACTGTCAAGGTCCTGTGAGACCCGAATCCTCTCACCGGCTCTGCGCCGCACATGGAGGCAACGCACGCCTGACCTGACCGCTCATCCTTGCCCACCGTTGATCTCGAACCGCGACCCAGGGGTGCACCCATGAAGAAATTCGCTGCTCTGCTCCTCGTCTCCCTCGCTCTGACGTGTATGGCCGCGACGTCGTTCGCGGCGAACAAGTACCCGCCGGGTCCCGGCGGCACGTGCACCGACACGCTCAAGATCTCCGACGTCGAGAACCCGTCCGCGCTCTGCCACCCGGCGACGCTCGACACCGTGTTCGGCGTGCGCGGCATCATCACCGGCTTCGACGCCAAGCCGAGCGCTTTCGGCCTCTACATCCAGAACACCGGTGACCCGAGCTGGGCCGGCGTCGACATCTTCACCGGCGCCACCAACTACAACGCGTCGGTCCCCGGCACGCCGACCGGCGGCAACCTCGCGCTCGGCGACAGCATCGTGATCTACGGCACGACGCAGGAGTTCCCGGCGACGAACGGCACCACCGAAATCGAAGGTCCGGACGTCGTCCAGAGCACCAACGACATCATCATCCGCAAGATCTCGAGCGGGAACGCGCTTCCGGCGTTCGCCGTGCGCACGTCGCACGACCTGAACTGGATCCCGGGCATCTCGGGCGCCACCGCCGAACCGCTGGAAGGCTGCCTCGTCAAGATTCGCGGACCGCTGCACATCGCGCGCACCGTTCAGGGTCTCGGCGTTTCGTTCGGCACGTTCCTGGTGGTCGCGAACTCCGCGCTCTCGGACAGCGTGATGATCGACGGAAACACCCTCACCACGTTCACCGCCCCCGCGGTGGGCACGGTGCTCGACTCCATTCAGGGCATCCTCAATCAGGGCACGTCGAGCGCGGGAACGGGCGCGGTCAACTCGTACCGCATCCAGCTGCGCGGCGGGAACGACATCTTCGCGTCGGTGCCGCCGAACGTGACGACCGCGTTCTTCACGGCCGACAACAAGATTCGCGTGGTGTTCGATCGTGACGTCACGCAGGCCAGCGCGGAGAACGTCGCGAACTACTCGCTCGCGTCCTTCGGTTCGATCAACTCGGCGACGCAGTTGAGCCCGACGACCACCGAAGTCGACGTGACGAGCGGCTTCTCGCAGTGCACGCCGGATGAGTCCATCACGGTGAACGGCGTGGTCTCGACCTCGAGCGGCCTGCCGATGACCGTCGGCCAGACGAAGTTCCTGGCCACGGGCGTCGTGCCGATGTCGTGCGTCCAGGATCCCGACCCGACGTTCCTCGCCGGGTCGCCGTGCCTCGATCGCTCGATCTACGCGGGCACCGGCACGCTCGCCGGCCAGGACGTCGTGACGTTCCGCGGCGTGTGCACGGCGGCGAACTTCGGCAGCGTGTACTACGTCGACGACGGCGGGGCGCGCGGCGGGGTGGGCGTCTTCGGACCGAGCCAGCCGCTGATCGTCGGACACCAGTACCTGATCGCCGCGCAGATCCAGGAGTTCGGCGGCGAGACGGAAGCGAACTTCACCGCGTTCGTCCAGGACGAGGGCGCCGCGACGCCGATCACGCCGCTCGTCAAGACGACGACGGTGCTCCGCGACACGACGTGTGACGCGGCGCAGAACCTCGACACCGGCGAAGACTACGAAGGCAAGCTGGTGAAGCTGAGCTACGCGAAGATCGTCGAGAACCGGAACCCCGGCGCCGGCTTCTTCGTGGTCAGCCTGTCTCCGCCGCTCGCGACCGACACGCTGCTCGTTTCCAGCTCCGGCACGAGCTTCACGTTCCAGGCCGACTCGCTCAACGTCGTGGACGTGACGGGCATCCTGCGCTTCAACAGCGGGACGTTCCGCCTCACGCCGCGCGGTGACGCGGACATCGTCAGCCACGGTCACGTGACGAGCGTGCCCGGGCCGGGCACCCCGAAGACGCTTTCGTTCTCGGTGTATCCGAACCCGGCGCGCACCACGCAGGTTTCGTTCGGTCTGCCGGCGCGCGGTCGCGTCGAGGTGGGCGTGTACGACCTGCAGGGTCGCAAGCTGGCGACGCTGGAAAACGGCATCCTCGAGCCGGGCACCTACACGCGCTCGTGGAGCGGCATGACGGACGGTGGCCAGAAGGTGGGCGCGGGCGTGTACTTCTATCGCCTCCGCACTCCCGCCGGCACGCGTACGCTGCGCAGCGTTCACATCGACTAGCACGA
>Ga0310810_10007684_pt1 | contig 12334 bp, 8 predicted proteins | sample NCmetagenome_FD_207641 | JGI IMG/M metagenome (GOLD analysis project Ga0310810, IMG submission 207641) | Soil microbial communities from experimental microcosm in Duke University, North Carolina, United States - NC | ecosystem: Engineered > Artificial ecosystem > Soil microcosm > Unclassified ... | reverse complement strand
TAGTCCGAGTCGGTCGCCAGTCGCTAGCCCCTAGTCGTGCCTGATTCCCTCCTCATTCGCAACGGTCTCGTCATCACGATGAACGATCGCTTCGACATCGTCGACGGCGGCGTGTCGATCCGAGACGGACGGATCGCTGCCATTGGTTCGAATCTGGCCGGACCGCACACCAGGACGATCGATGCGCGAGGCGGATTCATCCTCCCTGGCCTGATCCAGACGCACATCCATTTGTGTCAGACGCTGTTTCGTGGCTACGCCGACGATCGCCCCCTGATGGACTGGTTGCGGCAGCGCGTGTGGCCGATGGAAGCGGCCCACACGCCGGCGACGTTGCGGGCGGCGGCGCGGCTGGCCACCACCGAACTGCTCATGACCGGCACGACCGCGGTGCTGACGATGGAGACGGTGCATGAGACCGACGCGGTCGTCGAGGAAGTCGCGGCGAGCGGGATCCGCGCCACCATCGGCAAGTGCATGATGGACTCGAGCCGCGAGGCGCCCCGGCGTCTTCAGGAACCGACGCGACAGTCGATCGACGAGAGCCTCGCCTTGCGCAAACGCTGGCACGGCACCGCCGGCGGACGCATTCAGATCGCCTTTGCGCCGCGCTTCGCTGTTTCGTGCTCGAGGGAACTGCTCGAGACGGTCGCCGATCTTTCCGTCAGCCAGCACGCGCTCGTCCACACACACGCGTCGGAATCACGAGAGGAAATTGCCCTCGTCCGCCAGCTTTCGGGCGGCCTCAACAATCTCGAGTACCTCGCCGCCGTCCACCTGGCGTCACCACGCTTGTGCGTGGCGCACTGCGTCTGGGCCGATGAGGCCGAACAAGCACTGCTCGCCGAGCATGATGTGAAGGTGATGCATTGCCCGGGATCGAACCTGAAGCTCGGGTCGGGACTCGCGCCGATCGTCGAGATGCGCCGTCAAGGCATCACGGTCTCGCTCGGTGCCGACGGGGCGGCGTGCAATAACCGCCTCGACATGTTCGAAGAGATGCGACTCGCCGCCGTGCTTCAGGCCGTCCGTCACCACCCGGGGGCGCTCCCCGCGCGGGACGTGTTGTGGATGGCGACGCGAGCCGGCGCGCGCACGCTCGGGATTGAGGACGCGGTCGGATCGCTCGAAGTCGGAAAACGCGCGGACGTCATCGTTGTCGACCGCGAGCGCGTCCATCAGACCCCGGGGCCCGATCCGTACTCGACGCTCGTTTATGCCGCCCGCGGCACCGACATCGCCGTCACGGTCGTGGATGGCGAAGTGCTGGTTGAGGATGGACGTCCCCTCCGCGTCGAGCCGCGGGAAGTGATTGAGGCGGCGCGCGAAGCTGCGCGGGAACTGGCCCATCGTGCCGAACTGATATGACGCGCCAAGCGGGACGGTTACGACGCAGGTGTGTATAATATTCACTTAGCAGTCTCCAGTCCCGAGTGCTAATGGTCCCTTCGGAACGGTCAAGCCGGATTCTCGCCGCCCTCGTTCGCGAGTACATCGCGCTTGGCGAGCCCGTGCCCTCATCTCTGCTCGTCAACGCGTCAGGGTTGAGCGTTTCGTCAGCGACCGTCCGAAACATCCTCGCGCAACTGGAAGAAGAAGGCTTCGTCCAGCAGCCCCATACGTCAGCCGGGCGGATTCCGACTGATCGGGGCTATCGCTTTTACGTGGATCAGCTGCTCGAGTCGCGCCGGTCTGGACGGACCGCGCATGCCGTGGAAGCGCGGCTTCGCCGGAAGACCACAGCCCCGCTGGTCGATTCCGTGTTGTCGGAAGCCTCGCATGTGGTTTCGCAGGCCTCCCGACACGTCGGCTTTGCAATTCGGCCCGCGCACGAAGCCGCAGTGTTCGACCGTGTGGAGTTCATTCCGCTCAGCGCGGTTCGCGTGCTGGTCGTCATCGTCGCGCGCGGCGGACACGTGATCCAGAAGGTGATCGACACGCCGGAGCCGGCGAGCGCCGACGAGCTTCGCGAGGCGGCCAATTATCTCAACGCCGAATTCTCCGGGCGTCCGCTCCAGCAAGCCCGCGAAATCATCCTCGACCGGATGAACGAAGAACGGATGTTGTATGACGCGTTGATGGCGCGCGCCATGCGGCTGGCCTCGTCGACCTTCACCGATCTTCCGGACGACCGCGTGCTCTACGTGGACGGCGCGGCGTCGCTGCTCGGCGAGGATTACGGCCTGGCGCTCGAAACGATGCACGCGCTGCTGCATCTGATTGAGGAAAAGCAGCGGCTCGTCGTGTTGCTCAATGCGTATATCGACGGCGGCGGCTTGACCGTCGTCATCGGTGCGGAGCATCTGGATCCGAGCCTCCGCCCGTTCAGCTTCGTCCTCTCGACCTACGACGATGCCGCGGGGACTGGAACGATTGGCGTCATCGGCCCGACGCGCATGCGATATTCGCGGGCCATTGCAGTGGTCGACGGCGCAGCTCAGGCAGTAACGCGCGTGCTGCGCGATCCGAACTAAGTCACAATCCTCGGTATGAGTGAAGAAGACACGATGAACCCGGCGGACGCTGAAACGCCGGACACGGAGACGACCGAGTCGGCGCCAAGCGGCCTCGACATCGTCAAACGCGAACGGGACGACTACTACGACCGGCTGCTGCGGAAGACCGCCGAGTTCGACAACTATCGGAAACGCGTCGAACGCGAGCGTCGTGCGCAGGCCGATCAGGCGGTCACCGACCTGCTCGAAGAGCTTCTGCTCGTCGTCGACGATTTCGATCGCGCGCTGACGGTGGACGCCGACGACAATCCGGCGTCGTACCGGAAAGGCGTGGAACTGATCCACGCCAAACTGCACGACCTGCTGCGAAAACAGGGCCTCCGGCCGATTGATGCGATCGGTTCGGCGTTCGATCCGAACCTGCATCAGGCGGTCGCGTATGAAGCGAGTCCCGGACACCGCGACGGCGAAGTGATCGGCGAGATGCGACGCGGCTACATGATGGGCGATCGGCTGCTGAGGCCGGCGATGGTGAAGGTGGCAAAGGCGTGAGCAAACGCGACTACTACGAGGTGCTGGGCGTCTCGCGCTCGGCGTCCGACGGCGAGCTGAAGACCGCGTATCGAAAGCTCGCGATGCAGTACCACCCCGATCGAAATCCCGGCGACAAGGTCGCCGAAGAGAAGTTCAAGGAAGCCGCCGAAGCGTACGCGGTGCTCTGCGACACGGAGAAGCGCAGTCTGTACGATCGCTTCGGCCACCAGGGTGTCCGGTCGGCCGGCGGCGGTGCGGGGTTCGATCCGTCGGTGTTCAACGAGTTCGGCGACTTCGCGGACATCCTCGGCAACATGTTCGGGTTCGGCGATCTTTTCGGCAACGCGCGGCGCCGCGGCGGTCCGCAGCGGGGCGCCGATCTTCGCTACGACCTCGAGATCGGTTTCGAGGAGTCGGCCAAAGGGATCGAGACGACGATTCAGATCCCGCGACAGGAAAGCTGTGAAACGTGCCACGGCACCGGTGCCGCGCCGGGTTCCTCTCCGACCACCTGCAACATGTGCCGGGGACAAGGGCAGATTCGTTCCCAGCAGGGGTTCTTCACAGTGGCGCGGACCTGTCCGCAGTGCCAGGGCGTCGGCAAAATCATCAGCAAGCCATGTACGACCTGCCGGGGAGCGGGGCGGATCTCGCGCGAGCGCAAACTGACCGTCAAGATTCCTCCCGGCATTGCCACCGGCCAGCAGCTCCGGCTGCAGAACGAGGGGGAAGCGGGATCGGCTGGCGGCCCACCGGGAAATCTGTACGTCGTCGTTCACGTGCAGGAACACGAGTTCTTCCGGCGTGACGGCAACAACCTGTTCTGCGAAGTGCCGGTGAACTTCACGACGGTGGCGCTCGGCGGCGAAGTCCAGGTACCGACGCTTGACGGCAGCGAAAGCGTCAAAGTGCCGGAAGGCACGCAGACCGGGACGACGCTGAAACTGCGCGGCAAGGGAATGCCTGACGTCAACGGCCGGGGTCGCGGCGACTTGTTTGCCACCGTGCAAGTGCAGACACCGAAGAAACTCTCGAAGGAACAGCGTCACCTGCTCGAGCAGCTGTCGAAGGCCCTCCCGAAAGAGAAGTTCGAGCCCCGAGCCCATGGCGACGCCGACGAACGCAATCTGTTCGATCGCGTCAAAGACATGTTTGGATAGGGCCAGGGACTTGCGACTTGCGACTAAGTGAAATTCCCCGCGCTTGATGTTGACGGCGTCGACGGCGATTTCCTCCTCGCGCTCGTCGACGACTTCAGTCCCACCGCTGCCGAGGGCGATGGCTCGGCATTCACCGTTTACTTTTCAGACCAGGCGCGCCGCGATCTCGCGCGCGATGCCGTCGTGCGCGCGTATCCGAATGCGATCGTCGCCACACGCGAAGCGGACGACGAGGACTGGGCAAGACGATCGCAGGAAGGCCTGCAACCTGTCACCGTCGGCCGGATCACCATCGCACCGCCATCGGCGAGTTCGGCAGGCCCTGGCCCGAAGCCGCTGCCCTCTGACCCCTTCACAATCGTGATCGCCCCTTCGATGGGGTTTGGCACCGGCCACCACGCAACCACCCGACTCTGCGTCCAGGCGCTGCAGGAACTGGACCTCCGCGGCGCTGTGGTTGTCGACGCCGGCACTGGATCAGGCGTTCTCGCGATCGCGGCTGGGTTGCTCGGCGCGGCCGACGTCCTCGGCATCGACGACGACCGCGATGCGATCCAGTCGGCGTGTGAAAATCTCGAGCGCAACTCCACGGCTACTCACGTCAGGTTCGAAGTGGGCGACCTGCGAACCGCCCCGCTGCCGAAAGCCGATGTGATCACCGCCAACCTCACCGGCGCATTGCTGATTCGGATCGCCGATCTCCTGGTTCGAACGGCCAAGCCGGGCGGGTCGATCATCGTCAGCGGACTTCAAGCTCACGAGCAGGACGATGTGGTGAGAGCCTTTGCAAAGGCGCGCGTGGTCTGGCAGCAGATGGAAGACGAGTGGGCGGGCATCGTCTTTCGCAAATAGACCTTGGACCCTCGACCTTGGACCTTCGACTTTTGGGCGAGTTCAGAACGTGTCGAAACGATAGCCGAATTTCTTCAGGCGGTCGTACGACGCACTCTTCCACAGGCTGCGTTCGGCGGTAAGGGCGCGGTCAATCGCGATCTTCATCCCAATCGAATCGGACGTCTGCTCAACGGCGCGGATGATCGCCGAATAAAACAGCGCGAAGCTGTCTGAATCATCCTTCGTAATGGCTCGCCACTGATCGATGGCAGCGGCCATGTTCCCCTGGCGCCAATAAAGCGCGCCCATCAGGAATCGCGCGTCTCCGGATCGATAACCCGCTGGAGTCGTCCGCACCACGGTATCCAGGATCGCCAGGCGAATGGCGTCGTAGTAGGTCTTCACCGCATCGATCGAATCGAGGTGCCTCCTCGCCAGTTCCAGCCGATAGTGCCGCTGGGTTTCGACCAGGAAGTCGAACGCTCCCGTGTTGGCGCGGCGCGTGAGCTGCAGATCCGCGACCGGGTCGAGCGACAACAGCGTGAGAAGGACTTCCAGATTTGACTGGACGAGCGTGTCGAGGACCAGCAGCAGGTTCGTCGTCGCTCGCGAAGCGGGCCGCTCCGATGCGTAGTGGCTGATCGCGCCAATGAAATCGACGTGATCCGCCGCGACCGCGAGTTGCGCCCAGAGCTTGGCGTCGGCGACGCCGTTCTCGACGAACGGCTGGAGCCCATTCTGCTCGGAATACATCTGAAGCAGGTGTGGCAAATCTCCGTCGTTGGCGCTGTATCGCGTCAACAGCGGCATCAGACTCTGAAATGCCTGCCACCGTTCGTGGCGTGACCAGGCCTTGTCGACTATCGCCTGTTCGGCCGATCGGCTGATCGAGAGTGGAGGCACCTCATTCGCCCCCGGCTCGGCGAGCCGTGAGAGCGGAGTCGGAAGGCTTCCAGGGCTTTCTCGAGCCGGCAGGAATTGTTCGAGCGCCAGGCCGGGTGCAATCGGCGGAAACAAAAGCCGGGAGCGAGCCGCCACCTTCTTGAAATTCAGCGTGAGACCCGGAATGGAGAGCACCGTCCGGTCGCCCGCGATGGTCGTGCCCGATGCATCGTCAGCGTCATCGGAAGGGCGAAGACCGGGAAGGCTGGAGGGTTCGGGTGGAACGACGAAGACGGTCATCTGGTCGCGACTGCCAGCCTGCCGGCTGCTTGCTGCCACAGCAGTTGTTCGCGACGGCCGTGTGGCAATCACGAGCAGCATGGCGGCAAACAAGTGGACTGACGCCGATACGACGAACGCCCCCGTACGGCGACGAGTCATGGCGGTCCGGAAGCTGACCGCGAATCCGGGCTCGAGGGCGGCGAGGGCGGCGGAAGCGGTGGAGGTGCCGCTGTACGGACGCGGATCGGCGGCGGCAACGGCAGCAGTCGGGCCCGCATCGTATCGAACAGCCAGGCGGCTGTTGCTGACATCGCGATCACGAGCGTCGCTGCGAGAAACCTGCTGGCAAGCTGGCGGTTGGCGCGAATCGCGTGTTCGGCTCGCCAGACGAGATCGTCCGGCACTCCCCTAATCAGACGGAGAATCAGCTGGCTTGCCGGAGAGAGCCTTGCGACGGCATCAGCATCGTGGAGAAATTCCCAAAGGTCGGATGCAATTTCGTCGCGCCGCGCGTCGCGCACCGTGGGCGGAGCACCCCAGGTGTAGAAACGGGTCCAGGCGAGCACCAGGAAAACTGTCCCATTGACGAATCGAGAGCGATTCACAGCCCGCGTTGCCTCCGAACGTGAATTATAAGCAGATATATGCTTTTCAGGAAGGTCGACTGTCCGGAGGTCAATTCGACGTCGCGCCGCGTCAGCTAGCCCGTCAGGAGACAACCAGGACGTTAAAATACCGGTCTAATCCTGCGGAGGCAGGTTTCATGTTCCGCCGGCCGTACCTCTTTTTCGCGTCGCTCGTCGCCGCCGTGCTGGCGACGCTGGCCCTGTCCGCGCAGTCGCGGAGCGGCGGGCAGTCGCCAACCCGAGACACGTCGGCGCAACGATCGACGACCGACACTCCGCCGGCGGCCAAAGGACGAATTGCCGGCCGCGTCCTCACCGCGGACACTGGCCGTCCTGTCGCGCGCGCCCGCGTCCTCATCAATGCGGCGGAGCTTCCCGGCGGTAGAGGCACCCTTACCGAGAACGACGGGACCTATGAATTTACGGAATTGCCGGCCGGACGCTACACGGTCAACGTGTCGAAGACCGGTTTCGTCCCGTTGTCGTACGGCCAGCGGCGCCCACTGCAAGCCGGCACGCCGCTTCAGCTCGGCGACGGGCAGCAACTGAACGGCATCGACTTCACGCTGCCGCGCGGCAGCGTGATCGCCGGTCACGTCATGGACGAAACGGGCGATCCGATGCCGGGGATCAGCGTCCAGGTGATGCGCTACCAGTACGCGCAGGGCAATCGGCAGCTCGTTCCCTCCGGCAGCGCCCAGACCGACGATCAAGGCGCGTTTCGCGTCTGGGGACTGAATCCCGGCACCTATTACGTCAGCGCGATTTCGCGCACTGTCAATTTTGGCGGGCGTGGCGGTCCCGGACGCGGCGGGCCCGGTCCCGGCGGACTGCCGCCCGGCGTCAATGCTCCGTCGGGCCGCGGCGGATTTGGCGGTGGACGCGGCGCCGCCGGCGCGGGAAGCGGCGGTGCCGCGGCCGCTGGTGCCGGGCGCGGCGGACGCGGGGGGCCGAGCGCCGATGCTCTCACCACTCTGGCGGCCAACGCTCCGGAAGTATTCGCGCAGCTGAACGCCGCCTTAGGCGGCGCGAGCGGAGACAGCGAGCCGGTCGCGTACGCCCCGACCTTCTACCCAGGCGTCGCCGCCGTTGACGAAGCACGCGCCGTGACGGTCGGCTTGAGCGCGGAAGTCCTCGACGTGAACTTCGGTCTGCTGCTCGTTCGGACCGCGCACATTTCCGGCCGGGTCACGAAATCCGACGGCTCGCCGAGCACGACCGGCAACGTGACGCTGATGGCTGATTCGAGCCTCGGGGGGCGCGGCGGAATCGGCCGCAACTTCGGCGCGCGGGTGCAGTGGGACGGGTCGTTTTCGCTGGCCAATGTGCCGCCCGGCCGTTACGTGATTCGCGCGCGCGGCGACGACACTGATCCGCCACAGTTTGGGACGCAGCCCATCGTCGTTTCCGACGGCGATGTCAGCGACCTGACGGTCGCTCTCGCACCCGGCGCAACCATCAGTGGAACCGTCACGTTCCAGTCGACTCAGTCGCTGACGGTCCCCGACGTCAATCAGGTGCGCATCGCGGCGCCGCCGATCGACTTCGCGAACGTCGGACCGAATCCAATCGCACGTGTGAACAGGGACGGCACCTTCACGCTCGACGGAGTGTCCGCCGGCAGTCACTGGATTCGCACGCAGGGCGGCCTCCGCGGGTGGACACTCCAGTCGGTCACGCTCGGCGGCCGCGACATCATCGACACGCCGCTCGAGGTGCGCAGCGGGCAGTCGCTCGCCGGCATGACCCTCGTCTTCACGGACCGGCTCTCGGAAGTGAACGGCACGCTGACCGACGACCGCGAGCAGCCGATCACCGAATTCACGGTGCTGGCCTTCCCCACCGACAACACGCTCTGGCGTCCACAGGCCCGGCAAATCATGACCGCGCGGCCCGATCAGACTGGGAAATATCAGATCCGCGGCTTACCGGCTGGCGATTACTACGTGACTGCGGTGGATCCCGCCGAGCAGGGCGAATGGTTCGAGCCGGCGTTTCTCGATCAGCACCGCGCCGGTGCCGCGCGCCTGACGCTCGGCGACGGCGACGTCAAGCAGCAGAACTTCAAGATATCGCAGCGATAGACTCGTCTATCGTGAGAGCCAGAACGTCGTCTTCAACGCGAAGATGTTGTCGCCGTGCGCGGAGAGCGATCCAAAGAGATCGTTGACGCCGACGTGCGAGCCGTCGCTCACTGAGCTGGCGCGATTCTGCTGCCAGACCGCAAACAAGGTGCTACCCGGGCGCCACTCCCAGCGCAGCACGACGTTGCTGCGGAACGACCGCACGTTGAAATCGCGATTGGCGAGGCTGAACGTCGACGCCCCGTCGGTTACCGAGTAGCTGCCGTCCGCCACTCGAACGATGGTGGTGCCGTCGGTGCCGTAGATCCGAAGATTGCGACTGTGTGGCGCAGCGAGTTCGCCGAAGCCGCGATACTGACCGCTCGCTGCGAATGGCTCCGCGTACACATCCAGCGTCACATCGGGCTTGAAGGTGTAGTTGAACCGGAACTGAGCCGACAGCGTGGTGCGATCCACCAGGCCGAACACGTAGCGTTTCCCGTAGGTTTCCGGACGGCCGCCGCTGAGCGTGGTGAGGTATTGCCGGGCGATTGGACCGCTGAAAATGCCGCCGGTGCCCGTCTCGTTCAAGTACTCCGGTTCGACCGAGAACTGCAGCGACGGGGACGGTCGCACCGACAGGCTGCCGTTCAGATCCCACGACCGCTCATCGTATTCATTCGTCTTCAGGTTCACGCTGCCGCTCCATCCGGTTTTCGATCCGGTCGCGTTGCGGAGCGAGCCGGTGGTACTCCACCCGAGCGGCGTGCCGGTCGACGGGCCGCCGCGGGTGCCTTGTGCATCGAGGCCGCGGAGATATCGGGTGATGTTCAGCGATGTCACCCAGAAATTCTTCAGCGTGAAACTGTTGCTGCTCTGCAGGTTATGCCGGACTCCGAGGTCGGTGTCGAAATACCAGTAGGGCGTGTCGATGAACTGGAACGAATAGGCGCGAAAAATCTTCCCGGGCTGCGTCTCCCGATACGTGAGGCGCGGACTCAGCGTGATGTCGCCGGCGTAGTTGAGACGGCCGAAGTCGAGCGGATCGAATTCCGGCGACTCGATCATCAGGTTGCCGGTGCCCCACAACCAGTGGCGTCCACCGACCTTGTTGATGCCGCCGGTCACCTGTGTACCGTTCAGGTTCCGACGCATCGGGTCGTAGCGAATCGATGGCTGATCGAGACGCTGCAGGTAGTGCGTGCTGGCGCTCTGCACCCGCGCGATTGCCGACGGTTCTCCGTCGAGAAACGTCAGACCGATGTTGCCGGTGGCTTCGTAGTTGCGATTCGCGAATCGAATGCGCGTGTCGGCGCCGGTCGTGATGGCATTCCGGACCAGCACCGCCGCCAGCGGATCGGTCGCCGACAGATCGCGGTGGACCAGGGTCACATGGGCGCCCACGGTGGACTTGTATTTCCCGAATTCCTGGATGACGCGGCCCACTCCCCACTCGCTGCGCGGCGCCACTTCGATATCCGAGAACAGGCTGCCCGTCGACACGCGCGCCGATTCCTGATCGGTCACCGCGGTCAGAAATCCGACCGACGTGCCGCTCTTGAATCGTCCAGTCAGCTTCGCGGCCCCGAGAATCGTGGTGATATCGGGGTAATCGACGTAATCGCCGGTCGCGGCGCCCACCGGCCGCGCGCCGATGCGGCGCGAGTAGTAGTAGTTGCTCGTGCCCGCCACCAGCACGTTATTGCCTTCGAGGAAGAACGGACGCCGCTCCGCGAAAGTTGTCTCGAAGACAGTCAGGTTCACCTCGGCGGGATCGGCCTCGATTTGGCCGAAGTCTGGATTGATGGTGGCCTCCACCGTCAGATTCGAGCCGATGCCGAGCTTCATATCGGCGCCGACACGGCCGCCCAGGTTCACGCCGTTGTCGAACGGATTCCTCAAGTCGCGATTACCCGTCATCCGCGACGAGCTCGCCACATACGGCAATACTTCGAGGCGTTTTCTGGGCTCGACACCCTCGATACCGCGCAGGTCGCCGAACCGCGACGCCCACCCCACCTGGGTGCGCCCGACGACGACCCAGTAGTCCTGCTCGTTCAATTGCGGCTGCCACCGCTTGACGTTCAGGCCCCAGATCCGCTCCGGCTGATCGTTGAACCGGAGTTGAGAAAAGGGCAGCCACAACTCGGCCGTCCACCCGTGCGCGTCGACGTTGGTCCGGGCTTCCCACACCGGATCGAACTGTGAATCGACATCCGACTGGCTGTCGCTCGGATGGAAATGATCCAGTCGCACGCCCGACGCCGTGACCCCGAACATGTAGGCGGTGCGGCGGTCCAGATAGGTGTCGAGCTCGATCTGAAGGTATTCCGCCTGATCGCCATCGTCGCGGCGGCTCATGGGCGCCTGAATCTGGCCGCTGTCCTCCATGCGCGCACCGATCCAGAGCGCCGTCTCGTCGTAGACGAAGCGCACTTCCATGTGATCGGTGGTCGCGGCGCGTTCGACCGGCTCGGCCTGCAGGAAATCGGTGATCGGAATAGCCTTCTGCCAGGCTTCGTCGTCGAGGCGGCCGTCGAGGTGAATGGAACCCGTGTCGACGCGGACGGCTTGGGCCTGTTTCCGCGTATCAACGTTGGACTGCTGGCCAGCCAGAACCGCCGACGACCCGACACACAACAGGACCGGAACGAATGAACAAATGCGCTGCATCAATGGGGAAATCAGGAATGAAGGACGCGAAATGCTAACACGGACACGACCGTCAATGCTCCCACAGGAACGACAGAACGCTGACGATGGCGACCGGGACGGCATCGGCGCGGAGCGTCCGCGGTCCGAGCGACAGCAGACGCACGCCGCGCTCGTGGGCAGCCTTCCACTCTCGTTCGTCCCAGCCCCCTTCCGGCCCGATCCACACCGCGGCATCGGCGGGCACTGGCTCGCGCCGCAGCACGGACACAGATTCGACGTCCGCGTGCGCATCAGGCTCGACGAGCATCACCGACAGGCCTCCATGCGGTTCGTCGAGATAACTCTCGAAACTGAGCGGCGTGCGAATATCCGGCACGCTGGCCCGCCGCGACTGCTTGACCGAGGCAATCGCCACACGGCGCCACCGTTCGATTCGCGAGGCGCGCAGGATCGCCGCGACGGTCATCTCGGTCCGCTTCGTCACGAGCGGTTGTATCGCCGTCACGCCGAGCATCACCGCGTCGCGGACGATGTCGTCCATCTTGTCGCCTTTGAGCACGGCCTGCGCCAGCGTGATGGGTACCGTCGCTTCGGGCGGCGGCTCGACGCGCGACAGCATCTGCAGGCGCGTCTCGCGCGGCAGTGCGGTGACGACGCGGGCGAGAAATTCGTGACCGCGCCCATCGAACACCGATACCGTGTCGCCGACGCCGAGGCGAAGCACGCGGCGCAGGTGCTCGGCTTCATCCCTCGGCAGCACGACCGTCTCATCGCCAACATCCAGCGCGGGAGCGAAGAATCGATGCATGAAGAGGAGAAAATTATATCGGTGCGAGGTGCGG
>Ga0310810_10007683_pt1 | contig 12334 bp, 8 predicted proteins | sample NCmetagenome_FD_207641 | JGI IMG/M metagenome (GOLD analysis project Ga0310810, IMG submission 207641) | Soil microbial communities from experimental microcosm in Duke University, North Carolina, United States - NC | ecosystem: Engineered > Artificial ecosystem > Soil microcosm > Unclassified ... | reverse complement strand
GACCGCTCGTGGAATTCAGAACAAAGTGCTCGAGGCCGTTGCGGCGGGTCTGCCGACGGTGGTAACGCCAATCGTTTCCGAAGGATTGCCGCCCCTCGTGCTCTCGGCTTGCCGCGTGGCGGGAACGCCGCAGGCCTTTGCCGACGCCGTGCTCATGTACCTCGAATCGACTCCCGAGCAGCGGCGAGCACTGGCCTTAGCCGTGGATTTCACCCCACTGTCCTGGGACCGGACGCTCGCGCCTGTTCACGAGATCCTGGTACAGGCGGCGTCGCGCGCCTGATCACCGAAAGCTAGCGCCTCTGAGAGCGGCACGCGGACGCCGGCGGGCGAGCTCGAAGAGCAGCCGGACCGGGCCCACGAGCAGCCGTGGTCCAGGCACGTACGGCCCTCTGCGACCGAGCAGACCGTCGACGATGCCGTCAATGACTGCCGTTGCCGACGCGTTGTTGCCGGCCTCGTGTTCGGCGCAGTACCAAAAGTACATATATCGAAAATACGCGGCGAACGACCCGACGTAGGATCGCCCGCGTCTCGTCGCGCCGCTGTGCTTTCGGAGCAAGTACCAGAGATTTCGCGCGTCCAGATACCGAATCGATTTCTTCCCCGTCATCTTGGACGTGGCCGAGCCCTTGTGCCAGATGAGTCCGTGATCGATGACGCCAAGACGGCCGCCGGATTCGGTCACACGGAGACACAGATCGCTCTCATCGTGGTACATGAAGTATGCCTCGTCGAACAGCCCGATTCGCCGCACCATGGCGGCACGAATCATCATGCAGCAGCCGTTCACGAGATCGACCTCGGCCACTTTCGGCGGATGGCTCCGCGTGACCTCAACGACTTGGCGATCAAAGAATCCAAGCGAGCCACGCAGATTGAAATTGCATCCGTCAGTCATTACGACGTCGGGATTGTCCATGAAGTAGATGACCGGCTGTAGGACGTCGAATTCGGGATGCGCCGCCGCGGCCTGCATGAGCAGATCGATGAGCGCAGGATCAACCGTCGTGTCGTTGTTCAGGAGAACGATCCATTCCGCGCCGGCATCGAGCGCCGCCTCAATCCCGGCGTTGTTCCCCGCAATGGGACCACGATTAACTGCAACGCGTAGGATGCGGCACCACGGAAACTCGCGTCCGACCATTTCGGACGTTCCATCAGTCGAACCATTGTCGACGAGCAACGGCAGCACGTCAGGACGAATCGCCGCATGCAAGCTCGCGAGACACTTGCGTGTGTCCTCAAGCCCGTTGTAGCTGAGGACAACGATGGCGGTGCGCGGCGGAGTGCTCATGAAGCCGAGGGCGCCGCGGCCGTCGTCATCGAGTCGAGGGCACGCTGTGCGGCGCTCTCGCCGCTCTTGAACGACTCGTCGGTCCAGTGATATGCCCAGTCGCCATAACGTCCGCACGCGCGAATGCCGGCGGTGTCAAGATATTCGCGAACGATCGCGAGCGCGGACGCGCGCTCGAGGTCGAAGATGATGTTCGCATATCGGACGAGCAGCGCGTTCTTGCAGACGATCGTGTCTGAGTCACGCAGCAGACCGCATCGCCTGAGATCCGCAATGACGCGATCCGTGCACTCTTCGAGCGTACACGTGAGCGGCTTGTACTTGTCCGAGTAATACACCTCGACCTGGATACTGCCCATGCGATCGGGGGCGTTGTGCGGCGAGAACATGTGCGGGAAGCTGACCCGGCTGAAGCAGAAGTCCGCGTCGTAGAAGTAGGTCCAGTGCCAGTCCGAGAGGTCCCGTCGATCGACGCCGACGTTCACGACCACGCAAGTAGAACACGCGAGGCGCGCAGCGGCTGCCTGCACTTCGCGCGGTGCATGCGTGAGCACCCGTACCAGCTCGGGCAGCGGGATCGACGAAATCAGGGCCTCATATTTCTCCGTCTTGCCGTTCCCAAACGTCAGGATCCGTTGTCGCTCATCGACGCGGACAACCTGGTGACCGAGTCGCAGATCGACGCCGCGCGTGAACGGCTCGACGAACGACTGAAATCCACCCCGCGAGGGATAACGGAACTCGCTGATGTAGTGGACATCCGGCGTGTCCGGCTCGAGGGCGCCCGCCAGCACCTCTTCTAACGCTGGTTGGTACAATCGCGGGCCCAGCCAGTCGAGGCTCATATTCGCCGCTTCGGTTGTGTGGTACTTCCGGCCGTACTCCATCGGAAAATGCTCGGCGAACGTGCGGCCGAAGCTCGCGATCAGCCATTCCGCATAGTTCGCGGGCGGCTGCGAGGCGGGTTTGTACCTCGCCTCAATCATGTCCATCAGGGTCTTGAGCAGAAGGTCAGTTGGCAGTCCGTGCAGGTTGCACTGCGCGGGGTGTTTGATCCACACGCCCTTCCAATAGTTGTTGACACGTGCCCGAAACAGCTCGAACTCACCGTTGACGTTCTCCTCCAGCAGCTTCTGAATGCGCGTGTCCTTCGTGAACGAGATGTGCGGGCCCTCGTCGAATACGAATCCGGTCGGGTCCGCATGCGACGCCGTGTGACCGCCGACGTGGTCGTTCTTGTCGAACAGGACGTGGGCAGCGCCCTCTTGTCGCAACCGATACGACGCGCCAAGCGCCGCCATCCCCGATCCGATGACGGCGATCAATCGCCGCCCTCTTGCGCATGAGTCTCGCGGTCTCGCCACCATGCGATCGTGCGCGCGAGTCGTACGTCCATCGGGGCAGACGGCCGCCAGCCGATAGCGCGTTCGGCGACATGACGACGCTCGAACCTTTCCCACATGCGATCGAAGACGATGACCGAATCGTTCCTCACAAATGACAGGATATGAAGGAGTTAGGAAGACATGATCGCCGGTTTCCGAGCGCGGCGCAAGCGTCACAGCGCCGTGCGATTCGCGGTCGTGGGCGGAATTGCGCGTCAGTGCGCGGCGTTACTGCTTCTTCATGCGTCTCGCATCGATGGATTGCTGGAACGCCGCGAGCGCAGTGCGCGCGGGGATCGCCCACGAATGGTACTCGCTGACCCATTCGCGGGCGGCGCGTCCAAGCGCGTACCGGCGCGGCTCGTCGTTCCAGAGCGACACGAGGCCCTTGACCCAGTCACCCGGTTCTCGGACCCTCAGAAACGGCAACTCACCGCTCGCCCGCAGATCCAGTGCCGCCCTTGGCGTGCAGATGATCGGTCGCGCCATGGCCGCGCCCTCGAGCAACTTGTTCTTGATGCCGCCTCCCGACACCATCGGCAGGGCCACGAGCGCATGCTGGCACACGGTCGCGCGCAGATCCTGGACGTTGGGTAGAAGCGTCACCCCCGGAAGTTCCGCGAGCTTCCTGACGCCAGGCGTCGGGTCATAGCCGATGATCGTGAAGCGCGCGTCGGGAACCTCGCGCAAGACGTCGCTCCACACGTGCGTGAAGAACCACGTCAATGCGTCGCTGTTCGGTTCGAAGTCCAAGCGTCCCCAGAACACCGCACTTCTCGGCCTCACCGGCTCGTCGAGCGGCCGATAGAAGGTCGCATCGACGCCGTTCGGTAGAAGATCCACCGTGCGAAAGCCGGCCAACCAATGTCCGGCCCGCCGGTCGGTGTCCGACACCGCCCACGCACGGTCGACGAGCGGCGCGTACGCGCGCTCGTACAGGCCTTTGATCGCCGCCGACTTCACGTGATGCCAGGTCGATCGATCGAAGGGCTGAACCAATGTCAGATGGTGGTACACCCATTCATCCGCCATCGCCCAGACGCGAACGGCGGTGTCGACGCCGCCGAGGAACGGCAGCGCCGGCAGACCGAATGCGATGACGACGTCCGCTCGCCATTCAGCGGCGAGCCGACGCACCGATTCGATGTGCCCCTTTTCGACGCCCCAGAAGGAACGGAAGCGCTCCTGAAGGTAAGTGAGCGAGCCCGCGCCCTTCGATCCCGTGGGCAGGTGTCGATCCAACTGTGTGGAGTTCGCGAGGCGGATGCCGTCGACCGCACGCGGATCGGTCGGCTCGATCGTGGCGAGCGACACCTCCGCACCTTCATCAGCGAGCGCCCTCATGATGTAGTAGCACTGAACGTCGTGGCCGTTGGTTCGCGGCCAGAGCAGTGCCGGCTTAACGAACAGCAGGCGCATGAAGCGATCGGAGTTCAATCAAGCGGTTCGAGATTTCCGACAGGTCACGCGTGCACGGCCGGAGTCGACAGATTGGCGCGATCGAATTCGTCGGATAGGTCCCGGTACTTTCGGCGCCACCGCTCGAGCATCCACAAGGCCCACAGTGCGTAGCCGTGATTCGCAAAACCCAGACGATTTTCGTCAAAAAGCCTGCGAACCACTTCCGGATCGCAGACGGTATTGACGAAGGAGTTGGCCCTCAACACTTCGTCCTGAAACGCGCCCCCAAATGGTCCGGCGAGCCACGCCGCGACCGGTGCCGTGAATCCCCGCTTCGGCAAACGCCACAACGGTTCGGGCAGGCGCTTTCGAGCCAGTGCGCGGAGCAGATACTTGCCCTTCAGGCCTGGCATCGTGCGATGCGTAGGAAGACGGAACGCGAACTCCACGATGCGTCGATCGAGCATTGGACAGCGAACCTCGAGCCCATGCCACATGCTCAACCGATCCACTTTGACCAGCGGCGCGCTGGGCAAGTAGATTTTCAAATCCGCGTATTGGATTCGCTGCAGCAAGCTTGCTGACGGCAATCGCCGAAACGGCGCCGCAACGGCCTCAAAGACGGGGCTGGCCCGTGCATCGTCGTACGCGTTCCGGCCGAGCAGCGTCCTGACGGCGGCCGGCTTCAGAAAACACAGGTCGGCGTAATAGGCTTCTTCCGGCGAACAGGCAAGATTGTCGAAGAGCGTCGCCAGGCGAAGCGGACGCGGAAGCACCGGCGATCGTGGCCAGATGCGGGAGAGTCCCCGCGCTGCGCCCACGCGCAGTGCGTCTGGCGCTGTGTCTCTCAACCACCCTTCGATCCGCTGTGCCTGATACCGGAAATCGTACCCCGCGAAAGATTCGTCGCCGCCATCGCCGCTCAACGCAACCGTGACGTGCTGGCGCGCCGTTCGACAGAGATAGAACGTTGGCACCGCCGATGAATCGGCGAAGGGCTCATCGAACGCGTCGACGAGCGCGTCGAGGACCTCCTCGAGGCGGGGATGAACGACATGGGCGTGATGGTTGGTCTGGCAATGCTGCGCGGTTCGTCCGGCCGCTTCGAGCTCGTTGTGATTGACATCGTCGAAACCGACGGACACCGTCAGCGGCGGCGCGGCCAGATTCCCGGCCATGTAGGACACGATGAGGCCTGAGTCGATACCGCCTGAGAGGAAAGCCCCGATTGGTTGGACCTCGGTCTCGAGTCGATCGTTCACCGCGGTTGCAAGCAAGTGATCGAGCTGCTCCAGCACCGTCTTGTCCGATTCGGTGGCACTTCCAGCAGCGGGAATGTCCCAATATTCGCGGACGTCGATGTTGCCCGCGCGCACCGTGAGCCAGTGCGCCGCTGGAATCTGCCGGACGTGCGCGAAGGGGGTCTCAGGCGCAATGAAGTAGCCAAGTGAAAGGTACCCTTCGAGCGCGCTCATATCCGTTCGATCATCCCAATACGGACTCTTCGCGATCGATTTGATCTCGCTACCAAAGTGCAGAACGCCCTTGAACACGCCGTAGTAAAGCGGCTTCTTGCCGACGCGGTCGCGAGCGAGAAACAGCGAGGCCGTTCGTTCATCGTAAATGGCGAACGCGAACATGCCTTCAAAATGCTCGACGCAGGCAGGGCCGTACTCCTCGTACGCGTGCACAATTGCTTCGGTGTCGGAGTGGGTTCGAAACCGGTGACCGCAATCGGTCAGCGTGCGCCGCAACTCGCGATGGTTATAGATTTCACCGTTGAACAGAACGTGGCAGGTGCCGTCCTCGTTCGACATTGGCTGCGCGCCGCCGGCGCGATCGATGATCGAGAGGCGACTGTGACCGAGCGCGACTCGCGTGTCCGAGTAGTACCCCTCGCCGTCGGGACCGCGATGTCCGAGCGCGCGCGTCATTGCAGGTACGGCCGCGCTGACTGTCGGATCCAGCGTGCCGTTGAGTGCGAAGACGCCGCAGATGCCGCACATGGGACCCCTCGAATGAGACCGGTTGCCGGTTGAGCTTGTAAGTGTAAATCGGACAAGACTCACCGTAGCACCGACGCTCGAGTGCCGTGAAGAACCGGGAAATTCGCCGTTGAGGGACAATACTGTAAGTTGGCATCGGTCCACACCTTGATGAATCTCACGACGTCCTGGCCGAGTGCTCCCGCGGCGTTGTGAGCGTTCCCGCGTTCATCGTCAAAGCCGCGCTTCGAGAGCACCTCGCCCATGACTTGGGACCGCTGCGGGGGGCCGCTGGGACGAGTCTGTACGCAGCGGCATCGGCCATGCGCGTGGCCGGCCGGCGCTCAGAGGCCTACAAGCTGTTGATGCGCACGCACAGCGGCAATTTTTCCGGCTCGATCGATCGCCGAATAGAAGAACAGCTGCGCGACGCGACCACACGCGAACGCCGTGGCGAGTCCACGGGGCTCTGGGCGGCGTACGACCAGATCATCGCAGCCGCTGTCGCAAAGTTTCGGGCTGGTCCAACTCGCCTCGTCGGATCGCGCCTCCTCGTTGCCAAAGCTTGGCGTCCTGCCGAACGCGGAGTGCTGTACATCGACTACTCATATGTCTTCCCGTCGCTCGCAGGACTCTTCGACCTGCGCGCGATCGCCGACCGCTATCACCTGGTGCTGGAGCCGAGCTGGAGCGGCGTCTGCACCCCCGAGATCCTGCTCTACAGCCGTCTCGATCGACCGGTTTTTGTCGAGACGATCGAACCACGCGATCACCGCGTGCTCGCGACCCTCGACACGAATCTGACGCATGTGCCGGTTGCGGCGAACTACTGGGTGGACTACAGGCGGATTGAGCCGCTGCCAGACCGAACACGTGACATCGACGTCATCATGGTGGCCGCGTGGACCGGCATCAAGCGCCACTGGAGGTTCTTCCGGGCGCTCGCCGCGCTTCGACGTCGCGGACACCGCCTGCGCGTCGCGCTCGTCGGTTACCGATATGACAAGACGATCGAGGACATCCGCGCGCAGGCGAACTATTTCGGAATTGGCGATCAGGTGGAGTTGTTCGAGCGGCTGTCGCAAGATGAAGTATCCGCGTTGCTCGCACGCTCCAAAGTGCATGTCCTCTGGTCGCGGCGCGAGTGCGCGAACCGCGCGATCATCGAGGCGATGCTCGCCGACGTGCCGGTCATCGTGCGTACCGGTCTGACGTTTGGTTTCAAGTATCCGTACATCAACGATCAGACGGGACGGTTCGTCGAAGAGGCTGCGCTCGGCGACGCGATTCTCGAGATGATCGACTGCCGCACCTCCTACGCGCCGCGCCAGTGGGTCCTCGAGCACATGACCTGCCAACACGCGACCGCAGCTGTCGAAGCGAGCGTACGCGCCGCCGCGATGGGGCATGGCGAGATGTGGACCTCAGGTCTCGTCGTCAAGACCAGCACGCTCGATACACAAAAGTATTGGGACCCCGCCGATCGCGATCGCTTTGCAGAGGACTACCGGTTTTTGGAGGCGTCCATCCGACGATGACGGACCGCGCGAGACCCTAACGACGGTTTCGCGGTTCCTCGGACAATTCTGATCGTTGCCGAAGCGGGTCTGTACGATGCACCCGCCGCAACGGCAAGAATGACCGCTAAATCGTGCATTCAGCGCCTGGGCTGCCTCTAAACAAGACAGGCACGGTTGTTGCGCGGCTATTTCGGTCACCGTATTGCCCCACATTGCGAATTTGTGATTGATTAAGGAGTCCCGTGTCTAAGTCTGACGATGCGATGCTCACGCCGCCAGTTGTCAAACCGCGCACTCTCGACCGACGGCACTTCTTGACGAAGCTCACGGCTGGAGCTGTCCTCGCACCGCTAGCGAGCGCGCGTGTTCTTGCCTCGGGGATGCCAGATCCTCAGCAGCCTAAAACGCCGAGCAATCTGAGGATCGCGTCAAGTGGGACGCTGACCTCGGCAAGCCTGCGATATCTCGGGGCGATGCGCGTACCTGCCAGCGGCGTGGACATGGCTTTTTCGTACGGAACGTTAGCCGGTCGTAAGGTCGGAACGGATGTTCATCTTCTGATGACCGGCAACACCACAAAGGGAGACGATCTGTACGAGTTTGCGGATACGGGAGACTATGCCGCGGAGTACGCCCAAGCCCCTCGGATGCCGCTCGTCAAGGTTTGGGGCAACATCTATGGTAATGCCCGACGAACCTGGCGCGCCGATGGCAGTGAAAAAGTTGGTTATCCAAGGTACCCAGGTGGCATCTACTGGAACGAGGGCACGCAATTACTCTATTGGGTGTATTACGACACCTATAACGTGACCGGTGATCCCGATTGGTGTCTGGGCGCGACACGGCTGGACGAGCGCGGTTCATCGGCATTCGGGCCATGGCGTCCGTCGGGGGATGGTAAGAAGGGCCCGTGGCGGTGCCTGCAGGTAAGTCGACACCCATCGGGAGCAATGTTGTGCGGCTCGGGGATTATGTCCGGAAACTCCGGCTCTCCATGGGGACCTGATGTATGGGCTGGGCAGTTTCCAACGTCCGCGACGCCTTCAGGATTCACCGCGCCCGATCTGCCGATCACGAAGTATCTGACCTACTATCCGATGGTGGGCAGCATCAATGCCGATGGCAGCTTCAGCGGCCCGCTGAAGTCATGCCGTCGTCCTGGAACCTACGTCTTTGAGCCGATGGCTGGTGCGATCCTCACGGAAATTGATCCCACGAAGAACGGCGGGATCGGATCGTGGACGCAGCTCGACTCGATCTCGAGCATGTGTTGGATAGATCTTCAAGATAAACAAGGCGTGTTGTTCTTTGGCCGATTGGCTGGCGGTCACGTCTGGTACAGAAACGCCGCGCTGGGCAATAGTCGCTGCACGCACGGCGTCGCGTCACCGGTGGACATCACTGGCCCTGTCGCAACGGCTTCGTATCCTTCGATGCTGTTCTACGATCCTGCCGCCTTGGATGCGGTTCATGCGGGCCGAAAGACCGATTACACCGTGGAACCGGTCGAAATGGTCAATGCAGAATCGATGTTCGGGCTCAGAACTGCGCCGCTGGACATCGTCGGTCCAACGAAGTCTTTGGGCGGCAGCTACTTCGATTCTGCCCGCCGCCGACTCTACGTGGCTGCGGCACAATGCGATGACTCGATACCGGGTCTCCTCAACCCGCTCGTGCACGTTTTTCAGATCTCGTAGTGTCGTAAGTGCAATGAGGCCCGCTGAGCACCGGGGGGCATATGAGCACCGCTGTCAGCGTCGTCATGCCCGTCTACAATGGTCAGCGCTTTCTCGAGCAGGCACTTGACAGCATCGTTGCTCAAACCTACCGTGACTTCGATTTTCACGTCGTTGATGACGGATCAACCGACGACACGCCGAGAATCCTGCGTCGCTACGCCGCACGAGATCCAAGGATCATCCTCCACACCCTGGAACGCAACCAAGGCTTCGCTGCTGCGCTGAATGTCGGATGTCGCGCCGCGAGAGGCGACCTAATCGCTCGCATGGATGCGGACGATGTCAGTCTCCCGAATAGGCTAGAGCGGCAAGTCACGTTTCTTCGACGACACTCGGATGTTGGTGTCCTTGGAACCTGCGTTCAGGTCATCGATGAGGATGGCCGACTCGGTGCAGTGTGGCCGTGTCCTGCGCAGCCAGGGCTGACGGCCTGGACTCTCATGTTCACCTGCATAGTCGTTCATCCCTCAGTGATGTTGCGCCGATCGCTCCTCGAACGATCGGGGTTCTATCCGCTTGGTTATACGCCGGTGGAAGATTACGCGTTATGGATGCGAATGGCTAAGATGACTCGCATTACAAATCTTCCAGATGTCCTTGTCAGATATCGTGAAGTAGGCAGCAGTCTCTCGCGAGCGGCGAACGAGAGAGTCGAATCCGAATCCGTTCGAGTTGTTCGTGAAACCATCGGCAATGTCAATGCGGATATGAGCGGTTCCACAGAAATCGGCATGTTACGTGCCTTGGCGAGACACAACTATCCGAGAAACGCGCCCGACACTGCACGAGCGGCGGGCATGCTCGAAGTGTTCGCGAAATATGTCACCGCGCTGCATCCCTTGACGTCGACAGATCGGTACTACGTTCGACTCGATGCGGGAGTTCGACTCTGGCTCCTCGCTGCGGTGGCACTCAGCAAGCGATCGCCAAGCCTGGCGAGCAGGCTGGCGTGGCGCTCTGTCGTGATGAGCCCAGTCGGCATATTTCCGTTTATTGCGAAAGTAACTCGCAGAATCCTCGGTGTCTGAGTAGAGGCTGTCAAGCACTGAGACGGTTCTGAATCGATTCTTCGACCCAGTTCCATGGCAAAACGTGCGAAGCAGACAAACCACGATATTGTCGGATGCCGTTCGTCCAGATCGCCGCGAAATTGTCGACGCTGTGAAACGCAAGCAGGCGCGTGATCGCATCCTTCTCCCGGTATGCCGCGCTTTGATCCAGAGCGACGCGAATCGTATGCGTGAATGCCGTGTGATCCATGACATCGCAAGTCCACCCGAGATCGAAGCGATGTACTATTGCCTCCATCCACCCGCATTTGTGCGCCAAGACTGGGCGGCCGGCGGCGACGCCCTCGAGCAGCGTGCTCGACAGGCCGCGAAATGCAGGGTATGGCGTGCAGACAACGTCGAGCGCCGATAAAGCGGCCCGGTAGGCGCTGGTCGACAGAAACCTGTTCAAGATGACTAATCGGCCCTGCTCGATCAAGTCGCGAAACGACGAGTCGATCATTCGTTGATGCGTTTGATTCATCCATCCCGCGAGCAGAATACGATCCGTCGCTTTCAGGCCTGCGGCGCGAAAAGCGGCCAGGAATTCACCAATGGCTTTTCGACTGTCGAGCGAGCCAGCGATGCCTATGTAACGGCCGTCCTCTGGAATTCCCAACCGCTGCCGGCTCGCGTGCGTTGTCTGTCGAGGACTTGATGTAACGGGATGCGGCATCAGTGAGAAGCGGCCCGTTCCGGAATGTTCTCGCGAAGTTTCATAAAACAACAAGTTGATAATGTGAACACGCTCCGCGCCACACATCGAGAGGTTGATGCGGTTGAGCGTGTCACGGATGCGGTCCGACGCCGTTGACGCCGCGCTGCCGAGGCCGAAATGGATACCGACTTCGCACGGTACACGTCCTGGTAGCGCTCCGCCGCCCAGGCACCGATATCCGCTCATGGCTGTGGTTTGCGCATCCCCGCTCGGGATGAGCACATAGTCGGGTTTGATCCGCTTTACGGCCGCGCGTAGTTCGCGGTGAACGCGCCATCGTTCATGGAGCGGCAGCCAAGGGCTGGCGGCGGTCAGCCGCGGCTCGAACTGCACGCGCTCGGCGAACGGTTTGAGAATCTCAACGAATTCCGAGGAACGCATGCCTTCAGGCGTGACTGCGACGATCGCTTCATCCTGCTGTGCGAGCAAAGCTGGCAGGAGGTGCGCGATGTAATGGTAGTGATGCCCGAGATGAAAGTGTTGGTCGATCAGGATGCGCATTGTGTTCACATATAGTCGTCGAATGAACGAGAAATACGGTCGGAAATTCTATGAGACTCTCGGGCGCGCCGCATCGAAGTCGGCAAGTGAAGTCGTTCCGATTGTTCTCGAGTACGTTCGGCCGACGTCCGTCGTGGATATTGGATGCGGTACCGGCGAATGGCTCGCTGAATTTCAGAAACACTGCATAACCGACGTTCTGGGAGTCGACGGACCTTGGGTCAACCCCAATGATCTCCGAATTCGAGCCGAGTCATTTCGATCAGCGGAGCTCGCGACGGATTTCAACCTTGGTCGCTCCTTTGATCTCGTTGTGTGCCTGGAAGTAGCGGAACATTTACCGGCGGTGGCTGCCGAAACTTTCGTCGAGTCGCTGACTCGGCTCGGGTCTGTCGTCCTCTTTTCTGCCGCCGCGCCCTACCAAGGTGGCACACATCACATCAACGAACGATGGCCGAGCTACTGGGCGGACCTTTTCGCCGCACGCGGATTTCGGTCGATCGACTGCCTGAGGCCGCGGCTATGGAACAACCCTCGAGTCGATTTCTTCTACGCGCAGAACGCGTACTTCCTCGCCGATTGTGACGGATTGGATCGTTGGCCGCAGCTCGCGGAGGCCGCCAAATATCTGCCCCCGTACCCTCTCGATTTCGTGCACCCGCGATTGTTCCTTCAGTCGGCCGCCGCGGCAAAGTGGCCGAAAGAGTTGTTTCATGCGTTCCTCGGCGCGCTCCGCGAC
>Ga0310810_10007682_pt1 | contig 12334 bp, 13 predicted proteins | sample NCmetagenome_FD_207641 | JGI IMG/M metagenome (GOLD analysis project Ga0310810, IMG submission 207641) | Soil microbial communities from experimental microcosm in Duke University, North Carolina, United States - NC | ecosystem: Engineered > Artificial ecosystem > Soil microcosm > Unclassified ... | reverse complement strand
CCACCGGTTCCGTCACCCGCTCTCCGAGATGTTCGTGGCCTCCGCGCAGGAGACCGGCGTGCCCGCCAACGCCGACTTCAACGGGCCGGTGCAGGACGGCGCGGGCTTCTACCAGGTCACCCAGAAGGACGGGCTGCGCTGGAGCACCGCGAGCGCCTTCCTGCGCCCCGTGCTGTCGCGCTCGAACCTCACCGTGGTCACCGGCGCGCTCACCTGCCGGATCCGCTTCACGGGCCGGCGCGCGACCGCCGTCGAGTACGTGCGCCACGGGCAGTCGGCCCTGGCCGACGCGGCGCGCGAGGTCGTCCTCTGCGGCGGCAGCGTCAACTCGCCGCAGCTCCTGCTGCTCTCCGGTGTGGGCCCCGCCGACCATCTGCGCTCGATCGGCATCGACGTGGTCGCGGACCTGCCCGGGGTCGGCCGGAATCTTCACGATCACCTCGGCACGTTCGTCCGCAACGAGATCACGGTACCATTCTCGCTCTACGGCGCCACGCCCGAGCAGCTCGCCCAGGTGCAGGCCGAGTACGAGGCGACGCGGCAGGGCCTCTTCACCTCGAACATCGCGGAGGCGGGCGCCTTCCTCCGGACCGGGGGCGCCGACGGGCCGCCCAACCTGCAGGGCTTCTTCCTGCCGTACTGCCTGACCGAGTCGCCGATCGAGGCGTTCCAGCCCTACTGTCACGGCATCACGTTCGCGTTCTACGTGAATCGCCCGGCGAGCCGCGGCCAGATCACGCTCGCCTCCGCCGATCCGCTCGACCAGCCCCTCATCGATCCGGCCTACCTGAGCGACCCCGCCGACCTCCCGCAGTTCGTGGCGGGGATCCAGATGGTGCGCCAGATCTTCCGGGCCAAGCCCCTCGGCGACATCCTCGGGCGGGAGCTGGGCCCGGGCGCGGAGGCGCGCACCGAGGCCGAGATCGCGGCCTACGTGCGCGACCGCGCCTCGGGCACCATCTTCCATCCGGTGGGCACCTGCAAGATGGGCTCGGACGACCTGGCGGTGGTGGACGCCTCTCTCCGCGTGCACGGGCTGGACGGGCTCCGCGTGGTCGACGCCTCGATCATGCCGAGCCTGATCGGCGGCAACACCAACGCGCCGACCATCATGATCGCGGAGAAGGCGGCGGCGATCATGCTGGGCGGCTGACCGACGCGATGCAGCCGGTGACGACGGTGTCTGCCGGGCAGGCCCCGCGTCGCCTCGACGTCTTCCTGTCTACCCAGACCGCGCACCTGTCGCGCGCGGTGGTCCAGCGATGGATCGACGGCGGGCTGATCACCGTCAATGGGCGGCGGACGAAGCCCGCCCGGCTGATCCGCCCGGGCGACGTCATCACCTGCCACGTCCCGGTGCGCGAGCCTCCGGCGGTCGAGCCCGAGCCGCTCGCGCTGCACGTTCTCCACGAGGACGCGGAGCTGCTGGTGATCGACAAGCCGCCGGGCCTGGTGATGCATCCCGGCCCCGGCCACTGGACGGGCACCCTGCTCAACGGGCTCGTGCACCACGTGGGTCCGGGCGAGGGGCGGCGCGCGCGGCCCGGGCTGGTCCATCGCCTCGACAAGGGCACGAGCGGCGTTCTCGTGATCGCCAAGACCGACGCGGCCCACCGCGATCTCTCGCGCCAGTTCCGCTCGCACTCCGTTCACCGCGTGTACCTCGCCCTGGTGGCCGGCGCGGTCCGGCGGGGCGGGCTCATCGACCAGGGACTGGGACGTGACCCGCGCGATCGGCGCCGGGTCTCGGTCCGCTCCGCGGCTCCGAGACAGGCGGTGACGGAGTATCGCGCGGCCGAGCGGCTCGGGCCCGAGGCGACGCTGGTCGAGGCGCGCCCGCGTACCGGTCGCATGCATCAGATCCGCGTGCACCTGGCCTCGATCGGCCACGCGGTCCTTGGCGACGCGAGCTATGGCACGGCGCCGGCCGATCCCGCGCTGGGTCGTCCGATGCTCCACGCGGCCGTGCTCGGCTTCGTGCATCCGGCCACCGGCGAGTACGTGGAGTTCCACGCGCCCCTGCCGGCCGACATGGAGCGCGCGGTGGCGAGCCGTCGCGCGAGCTGAGGGCGAGCGGCGATTTCCCCCTGACAGCCTTCTACGGGCGGCCGCGGAGCGGGTCGAACAGGCTGATGGAATACGCGCTGAGTGCCCCGCACCAGCGGCGTGATGCGCGTTCGCGAGAGCGGAGACGGCGGATCGTGGGGTGCGCGGCGATCGCGTGATATACGCGATCTGAGGCGGGCCGGAGTATAGGGGAGGACTCGTCATGCAGACGCGACCGCCGGAGCTTACCGCCACGTTGCCCGCACGATTCCCCTGAGCCAGCCGGGGAAGGCGGCCGGATCGGCGAGATCGCGCAGCCCGAACCAGGCGGCGACGAAGGCTTCCTGGACCACGTCTTCCGCCTGCTGGAGATCGCGCAGGAGGGCCACCGCGTAGCCGAAGGCCATGTGCTGAAAACGCCGCGTGACTTCCGCGAACGCGTCGAGGTCTCCTTGCTGAGCCCGCTGGATCAGCCGCTCCACGTCCGTGGGGTGTCTCCAGCAATAGGTGCCAACGTCGAGCCCCGACCTTTGCCTAGAGCGCGACCGAGAGCCCCGCGTCCACGGTCAGGACCTGGCCGGTGATGTAGGAGGCGGCGTCGGAGGCCAGGAAGACGGCGGCACCCACCAGCTCGTCGGGCCGGCCGAACCGCTGCAGCGGGATGCGCCGCGCCAGCTCGACGACCCGCGGCTGGGAGAAGAACGGGGCGTTTCCGTCGGTCAGGAAGAACCCGGGCGCGATCGCGTTGGCCGCGATCCCGCTCGGGCCCAGCTCGACCGCGAGCGCGCGCATCAGGGCCTCGAGCCCGCCCTTCGAGGCCACGTAGGCCGGATCGCCCTGAAACGACCGCGGGCCCACCATCGAGCTGACGAAGACGAGCCGCCCCTGGCCGCGGGCCGCCATGTGCCGCGCGGCCACGCGAGAGAGCTCGTACTGCGCCACCAGGTTGGTCTCGATCAGACGGCGGAAGTCCTCGGCCGCGATCTCCTCCAGGGCCCGGCGGTCACGCACCGCCGCGTTGTTGACGAGGCAGTCGAGGCGACCGTGCCGGGCCACGAGCGCGCCCATCGCCGCCGCCGCCGCGCTCAGGTCGGTGATGTCGAAGGGAGCGGGGAAGGCGTTCGGAATGCCGCTCGCGACCTCCTCGGTCCGCGCCGGGTCGCGCCCGTTGATCCCGACCGCGGCGCCGGCCGCCGCCATGCCCCGCGCGATCGCCAGCCCCAGCCCGCGCGTCGCGCCGGTGACCAGCGCCACGCGCCCCGACAGCGAGAAGCGCTCGATCCCCGGAGTCTTGTCCATGCCGTCCCCGGATAATAGAATGCGCCTCTCGACATTGAAAGAGACAGGAGGATCGCCGTGGCCACGAGCGCCCGCAAGGATTTCCCCGTCTTCGACTGCGACAGCCACGTCGTCGAGCCGCCCGCGATCTGGGACGAGTACGTGCCGGCCCGGAGCCGCGCCTGGGTGAAGACGCAGTTCTGCTTCCACACCGACAGCGACCTGCTCTTCATCAACGGCCGGGTGGTCCCGGCCGCGCGCGAGCGCTCGAACGCGGCCGAGGTCGGCTGGGCGCGCTGGGACAAGAAGGAGGTGGGCCGGCTCACCCCCGGCACCGCGGCCTGGCAGGGGAAGTTCGGGCGCCTGCTCGGCTGCCGCGACCCGCACGCGCGGCTCCGGGACATGGACGCGCTGGGCACCGACCAGGTGATGCTGTTCCCCACGTGGTTCGTGCGTCTGGCCCTGGTCCGCAGCGCCGAGGCGGCGACCGTGCTGGCCCAGGCCTACAACAACTGGGTGCTCGACTACTGCGCGGCCGACCGGCGGCGGCTGTTCCCCTGCGCGGTCCTGCCGCTGCAGAGCGTCGAGGCGTCGATCGCGGAGCTCCGGCGGGTCGCCAAGCTGGGCTTCAAGGCGGCGGCGGTGCGCCCCTGCTTCTGGAACGGGCGCTACCCCACCCTGGCCGAGTTCGATCCCCTGTGGCGCGAGTTCGAGGCCACCGGGACGGTGCTGGCCATGCACACCTTCCCCTCCCGCGAGGCGCTGACCCCCGAATGGGGGGAGCGCATGGCCCAGGCGCGCGGCCACTCGGGCCAGGGGCTGCTGTTCACCGACGAGTCGGTGGTCTATTCGCCCGGGCAGTTCGTGTCCAACATCACCGCGGCCATGGATCCCGCCATCGACGCCTCCGAGACGCTCGGCTTCCTGCTGGAGGCGATGACCTGGGTGACGGTGGTGGTGCAGACCGGCTGGCTGGAGAAGTTCCCGAAGCTCAAGGCGGCGGTGCTGGAGTCCAACGCCTCGTGGCTCCCGCTGGTGCTGTCGCGCTCCTCGAACTTCTCGAACCTGTTCGCCTTCCAGCGCGACAACCGGCTCATCCGCGATCCGGTCGACGTGTTCAACGAGCGCTGCTTCATCGGCTTCGAGTCGGACGAGACGCTGGTCTATCGCCTGTGGGACGTGTTCCAGGACGTCGCGATCTGGTCGTCGGACTATCCGCACCACGACGCCGAGGACGCGTGGGACGGCCTGCACCACATGGCCGAGTTCAAGGTGCCGGCCGCGGCGCAGCGAAAGCTGATGGGCGAGAACGCGCGCACGCTCTACGGCATCGAGCCGCTGATGGCGGTGGAGGAGCGGATCGAGGAGTACGCTCCCGCGATCCTGCCCTGGTAGGGCGGCGGATCCGGGGGCGACCGCCTACGCGCGGGCCCGGACGCTGTAGAGGCGGAGCGCCTCCGCCTTGCCGCGCAGCTCCCGGTCGCCCATGTCCTCGACCTCGAGCTCCTCGGGCACGCGGCAGCGGTCCAGCAGGGCCCCCGACACCAGCACGCGCCGCTCCAGCGGGCGGCACTGCGCCTCGACCCGGGCCGCGGTGTTGACGGTGTCGCCGCTGTGGACGATGTCCTTCTTGATGTCGCCGATCTCGGCGGTCACGACGATGCCCCCGTGGATGCCGGCCTTGAACTCGGGGACGATCCCGTACCGCGCGAGGTACCGGTCCTTCTGCTCGTGGATGCGCTCGGTCACGAGGAAGACGCAGCGCAGACAGTTGCCCTGATGGAGCCCGCGCTCGGCGGTCCAGGTGACCACCGCCTCGTCCCCGACGTACTGGTAGATCCGGCCGCGCGTCTCTAGGATCGGCTCGGCGATGTCGTGGAAGAAGTCGTTCTTGAAGTCGTTGAATCGAAGGGGGCCCAGCGCCGCCGCGATCGCGGTGGAGTCGTTCAGGTCGAGGAACATGAAGATGCGCTCCTCCTCGACCGGCCGGTGGTAGCGGCCCAGGAGGAGGTTCGCCAGGGTTCCCGGGCCGAGCATCCGGTTGAGCTGCCGGACGAAGTTGATGAGGAAGCTCGCCAGGGTGAGGACGGCCAGCGCGGTCAGGAACCGGCCGCCCAGCACGAAGTCCCGGTACTGCTCGGACGTGTAGTAGCCGAGCGGCCCCCCGTGCTCGGCCAGCCCCAGCAGGCTCATCGTCACCACGTGGATCACGACCGCGCAGAGGGTGACGTAGAAGAAGGTTCGCACCAGGAGCAGACCGCCCACGGTCAGGGACCGAACGTGGCGCGGGATCAGGCGCAGCTCGAACCACGCGCTGCCGAGCCCGATGACGAGCCCGGTCGCGGTCGCGGTGAGCTCGCGGGCGAGGTGGGTGGGCACCCGGCGGACGATCCAGTGCGCGAGCAGGGCCGCCGCGATCCAGCCGCCCGTGATCCCGAGCGCGGTCCTGGCCGTGTGAACCGCTCGCCGCGAGGCCAGGGCTCAGACCTCGATCTCGATCCAGGCGCGGCGTCCGATCCGGCCGGTGAGCCGGGAGAACAGGTCGCCCACCCACGCCTGCCACCCGTACTTCGCCCGCAGCGCGGCGTGGGCCCGCTCGATCACGCGGGGCTCGGTGACGAGGTGGGCGGTCCCGTCCGACCATGTCCCACGAACCTGCCCGCGCATGTCGCACGGGGCCACGCGCGCCCGCGACGAGTGGCGGAGCCGCTTGACCTTGCCCGACTCGCCGGCGGTGAAGACGTAGATCTTGCCGTGGGCCACCGCGAACCAGACCGGAGTCCGGACCTCGGCCCCGGTGCGGCGGAACGTCGCGAGGGCCAGGTATCGCTGACGGTCGAGCGCAGCGATATCCCTCAAGCCGACCGGTCCCTCGGGAGCCCGATCGATCTCGCGACCGTGTCCAGGTGCCCGGTCGCGTCGCCCGCGTCGAGCGCGGCCGCGAGGATGCGCTTGTGGAAGAGGTGGAGCGGGTGCTCCTCGCAGTAGCCGATCGCGCCCATGATCTGGTGGCCCCGGCGCGCCACGCGCAGGCCGGCCTCGGCGACGTAGGCCTTGGCCGCGGCCACCGCGGCATCGGCGTCGGGCCGGCCGGTGGCGAGCGTCCACTCCGCCTCCCAGGTGAGCCATCGCGCGCTCTCGACGTCGCGGTAGAGGTCGGCGCAGGCGTGCTGGATGGCCTGGTAGCTTCCGATCGGCCGCCCGCCCTGCACCCGCACGCGGGCATGCTCCACGCAGAGCTCGAGCACGCGCTGCGCGGCGCCCACGATCTCGGCACACCGGGCGAGGGCGCCCAGGCGGAAGGCGGGGGCCAGCAGGGCCCAGCCGTCGCCGGGCGCGCCCAGCAGATCGTCGGGACCGATCGCCACGTCGGCGAGCTCGAGCTCGAAGAGCTTGTCGCCGGTCATGGTGTCGAGCGCGTGCGCGCCGATGCTGGCGCGGTCCAGCGGCAGCAGGAGCGCGGTGGGGCCGGCGGCCCCGCGTCCCAGCACGATCACGTCGGTCGCCACGTGGGCGTCCGGGACGAAGAGCTTGCGGCCGGTGAGGCGGCCGGGCGCGGCGACGGGCAGCGTCAGGGCATCCGGGTCGAGCCGGCCCGCTGCCTCCAGCACCGCGAGCGTGCAGGTGCGCTCTCCCACCGCCAGGGCGGCGAGCAGGTCGTGAGCGCGTCGCCCCCCGGCCAGGCCGAGCGCGGTCGTGGCGACGAGCGCGCTCGCGATGAACGGGCCCGGGAAGCAGGCCCGCCCCAGCTCCTCGACGAGGGCGAGCGCCTCGCCGACCGAGCCGCCGCTGCCACCCAGCTCGGGCGAGATCAGCAGCCCCGGCCAGCCGAGCGCGGCGATCTCCTTCCAGAGGTCTGCGGCGAACCCGCGCGGGTCGAGGGCCACCTCCTGCACGCGTTCGAGGGGGCAGCGCTGCTGCAGGAACGCGCGCGCCGACTGCTGGAGGAGCTGCTGAGCGGGCGAGAACGCGAGATCCATCAGCGGGCCTGGCTATCCGCGGACGCGGGGCTCGGCCGGCAGGCCGAGGGCGCGCACCGCGATGGTCGTCCGCTGGATCTCGGAGGTGCCCCCGGCGAGGGTATGGCCCCAGCTCGTCTGGTACTGATGCTCGATCTCGCCGCGCAGGCGGGCCCCGCGGGAGCCCGCCCGGAGGAGGCTGGCGGGCCCGAGCAACTCCATGCCGAGCGACAGCACGCGCTGCCCCAGCTCGTCGGCCATCACCTTGGCGGCGGAGACCTCGCCGGTGGCCGGCAGGCCGCGCTCGATGAGCCATGCCGCGCGCCGGAAGAGCGCGCGGAGCGCGGCGATCTCGGTGGCGGCCTGGGCCAGGCGGTGCCGCGCCACCGCGTCGTCGGGCCGCTCCGCGCGCGCGTGCTCGACCAGCAGCCCCAGGATGCGGCGGAGGAACGGCGCCTTGTAGAAGCGGCCCCAGAAGCGGTCGGTGTCGAGGCCGCGCAGGAGCTGACCGAAGCCCTCGCCGGGCCGGCCCATGACGAAGTCGTGCGGCACGCGCACGCCGTCCATGAAGACCTCGTAGTGATAGACCTGGCCGGTGAGGCTCCGGATGGGACGCACGTCCAGCCCGGGCAGGCGGTTGTCGACCATCAGCATGCTGAGGCCGCGGCTACGGCTGGACGCGGGGTCGGTGCGCGCGAGCACCGTGCCGTGGGTGGCGATGCCGGCGTGGCTCGACCAGATCTTGCGGCCGTCGAGCACCCAGTGGTCGCCGTCGAGCCGCGCCCGCGTCTCGAGCGCGAGGAGATCGGAGCCGGCGCCGGGCTCGCTGTAGCCCTGCCAGAAGGTGGCGAGGCCGGCTTCGATGTGCGGGAGGATCTCCCGCCGCAGCGTCTCCGACCCGTTCCGGATGATCGACTCGGCGACCTGGAGGCAGCCGGCGACCGGGCCGAACGGCGCGCCGGCGGCGGCCAGCTCCTCCAGCAGGACGAGCAGGAAGCCCATGGGCCGCTCCTGGCCGCCGTGCTCGCGCGGCCAGGTCAGGCTGAGCCAGCCCCGCTCGCCGAGCGCGCGGGTGAAAGCGCGCGAGTGCGCGCCGGAGCCGTAGCCCGCGTCGGTGCCGTCGGGAGGAAACGTCTCCGGGGGATGCGCGCGCAGGAAGGCGCGCACCTCGTCCGCGAAGGCCTGCTCGGCGGTGGAGAACCCGAAGTCCATGCGGGTGGGCCGCCGCTCACTCCAGCCGGTACACCCGCCGCGCGGTGTCCGCGAACATCGCCTGCTTCTCGGCCGGGGAGGCACCCGCGGCGATGCGCTTGAACGCGTTCCAGAGCGCGGCCCAGCCGATGCCCATCTTGTCGACCGGGAAGTTGCTCTCGAAGAGGCAGCGGCGCGGACCGAAGAGCTCGATGACGGTCTCGAAGTAGGGGCCCCAGAGCGCGGCCAGCTCGGTGGAGGTGGGCGGCTTGGGCTGGGTGCGGTAGTCGTAGGCGGCCAGGCGCATCATCATCCCGCCGAGCTTCACGCTGACGTTGTCGCACCGGGCCAGCTCGGCCATCGACGCCTTCCAGGCCGCGAAGACCTCCTTCTGCTTGCCGGTGTAGGGGCCGTAGCCGAGCACGCCGCCCACGTGGCCCAGGACGATGTTGGCGTGGGGGTGGGCCCGGGCCAGCTCCGTCACCTCGCCGAGCTGCGGGTGGAAGGCCCACGCGTCGAGCGAGAGGCCGAGCCGGGTCAGGCGCGCCAGGCCGGCGCGGAACTCGGGGCTCCGGTAGAGGTGCGGACCGCCCGCCGCCTCACTGTTGCCGATGACGTCGCTCGCGTCCCACGCCGCCGCGTGGCGCACCCCGCGGAATCGCCCGCCGCCCGCCCGCAGATGCGCCTCCAGCACCGGCTCGACGCGATCGCCGAGGGTCAGGTCGGCGAAGCCCACGATGCCGGCGGCCACGCGGGTGGGGCCGTACAGGCCGCTGGCGCTCATCGCGGCCTGGCCGGCGACGAACTCGGTCTCGCCCACCGGTCGCATCTCCGCGGGGCCGCCCGCGCGATACATCGAGTGGCACTCGAGGAACACGGTGGCGACCACCCGATGCCCGGTGGCCACGTCGGCCAGGAAGTCGGGCAGGAAGTAGCGGTGCTCGCCGCGGTGCCACAGGTGATGGTGGGTGTCGATGATCGGCAGGTCCGGCTCGAGGATCGGCTCGGGCGGGTTCTTCGCGAGCCACTCCTCGTCGGGAGGATGAATGCGGCCGAACTGGGTGGGCCGGGCCGACGCCGTCGTCATGAGAGGACCTCGTTCCACTCGCGGACGTGCCACCGCGCGACGACGCCGTGGACGACGAACGGGTCACCCTGCGCGAACTCCTCCGCCGCCTCACGGGTGGTGAAGACGGCCATCGAGCCTTCCCGCTCCGGATTGCCGAAGGGGCCGGCCATCAGGAGGGTGCCGCGCCAATGGAACTCCTGCATGCGGGCCCGGTGCGCGGGGAAGTGCGCGGGCGCCTTCGCGCGCACGTCCGGCGCCGAGTCGTAGAGGAGCACGTACTTCACCGGGCAAGCCCCCGCAGCAGTGCCTCGCTCGCGGCGTCGGCGGGGAAGAAGCATTCCACCCGCAGTTCGTGCAGCGTGATGTCGTAGGGCACGCCGAGGCTCGCGAGGGTCGAGAAGAACTTCACGTGGAAATCGTCCTTGCGCATCTCGACGGCCAGGAACGGGACCGGGGTGATGTCGAGATCGAGGCTCCGCCACTTCTGGGGCACGTCGGGGTACGCGAGCAGCTCCGCGAGCAGGCGGCGCGTCTCGTCGTCGCCGACGCCGCGGGCCAGGTCGTGGTGCAGCCACTGGATCAGGGCCGCCGCGGTGGCTTCCCAGTTCACGATGTAGGGCCGCATGCCGCGTGGATGATAGAAGAGCCGCATCGCGTTCGGGCGACCGCCCACCGCGGCCATGTCCTCGGAGGAGACGAAGCGCGCCATCAGCCGCTGGGCGCCCTGGTTGCTCATCAGGAGGTTCCAGTGCCCGTCGACGACGAGGGCCGGGAAGGGCTCCTGCTGGCGGAGCGTGAAGTCGAGCGCGCGGCGCACGTCGCTCATCTGCGGAGCGTCGAGCGCGGTCTCCCGGTAGACCGGCGCGTAGCCCGCCGCGGCGAGCAGGTCGTTGCGCCCGCGCGGCGGCACCTCGAGGGCGCGGGCCAGCAGCAGAACCATGTCACGGCTCGGCTGGGAGCGCCCGGTTTCGATGAAGCTCAAGTGGCGCGTGGAGATCTCGGCGTCGACGGCCAGGCTCAGCTGGCTCAGCCGCCGGCGCTCGCGCCACTGCTTGATGAGCTGGCCCACCGCGCTCGCCCGGGGCTTCTTGACCGTGGGGGTGGCGTGCCTCATGCCGGGCAAGGTACACCCGGGGCCGGCCGCTTCGCCATTACCTTCGAGGTAATTGAACTGCCTCGCCCGCTGGGCCAGGATAGCCGGGGCCCGAGGGCCTGGCCCAAGGGCCTGGCCCAAGGGCGTGGAAGGAGCAGCCATGGCGATCGATCCCGATCTCTTCAACGAGCGCATGCAGGGCACGCTCAGCACCCTGCTGGGCCTGCGCATCGTGGAGGCGAGCCCGGACCGGGTGGTGGCGGAGCTGACCATCCGCGATGACTTGCGTACCGTGGGCGGCGCGCTCCACGGCGGCACCCTGATGGCGCTGGCCGACACGGTGGGGGCGGCGGCCACCATCGTGAACCTGCCGACGGGGGCCAGCACGACCACGCTCGAGTCCAAGACCAACTTCTTCGCGGCCGGGCGCAGCGGCGTGGTGCGCGCGGAGGCCACCCCGCTCCACCGGGGCAAGCGGACCCAGGTGTGGCAGACGCGGATCACCGACGAGTCCGGGCGGCTGCTCTCGCTGACCACCCAGACTCAGATGGTGCTGATGTGACGATCGGACGTCCAGTTCGGGTCGCCTTCGCCGGCGTCTTCGCGGGCCAGGTCGCGGATCGGGTGCGGGCGCGGATCGGGGTGCCCTGCGAGGTGGTGCAGGGCGGCGAGGGCGACGTCCTCGATCGGCTCGGCGACGTCGACGTGCTGGTGAGCATGGCCTTCACCCGCGAGATGGCGCGGGCGGCGCCGCGGCTCCGCCTGGTGCAGGTGCCCGGCGCCGGCCTCGACCGGATCGACCGCGGCGCGCTCGGGCCGGAGACCGCGCTGGCCAATGCCTACGGCCACGACGTCGGCATCGCGGAGTACGTCCTCGGCGCCATGCTCGCACTCGCCCGCGACTTCTGCCGGATCGACGCGAGCCTGCGCCGAGGCCGGTGGGAGAGCGTCTGGTCGGGCGCGCCGGTACCGCTCTGGTCCGAGCTGGCCGGCAAGACGCTCGGCATCGTGGGCTACGGGCGGATCGGCCAGGCCGTCGCCCGCCGGGCCCTCGCCTTCGACATGGAGGTCCTGGCCGTCCGGCGGGACGCGAGCCGGCCCGATCCAAACCGCCTGGCGTCCCTGCGGGGGCCGGAGGCCCTCGACGACGTGCTCGGCCGCGCCGACTTCCTGGCCCTCACGCTCGCGCTCACCCCCGACACGCGCGGCCTGATCGATGCGCGGGCGCTCGGCCGCATGAAGCCGGGCGCGATGCTCATCAACGTGGCGCGCGCCGAGGTGGTCGACGAGGCCGCGCTCTACGCCGCGCTCCACCGGGGCGCCCTCGCGGGCGCCGCGCTCGACGTGTGGTATCGCTATCCCCAGGGTCCCGAGCCGACGCTGCCCGCCCATCACCCGTTCCACACGCTGCCGAACGTCCTGATGACGCCGCACGTGTCGGGCTGGACCGAGGGCATGATGGACTCGCGCGCGGCGGTCATCGCGCAGAACATCCACCGGGTCGCCCGGGGCGAGACGCCGGTCAATCTCGTCCGCCGCGACGCCGGTGCCTAAGCGCGGCAGCCCCGCTGCCACGGGAGGGTAGGGGCGGCGGGCTCGCGCCGGCTAAGTGCGCGCCAGCCTTGAGGGCCGCCTTGGCATCGCCCTTGCGATCCATCCAGGCCATGGTCACGAGCCAGGTCTCGCAGCCGATCCGCG
>Ga0310810_10007681_pt1 | contig 12334 bp, 13 predicted proteins | sample NCmetagenome_FD_207641 | JGI IMG/M metagenome (GOLD analysis project Ga0310810, IMG submission 207641) | Soil microbial communities from experimental microcosm in Duke University, North Carolina, United States - NC | ecosystem: Engineered > Artificial ecosystem > Soil microcosm > Unclassified ... | reverse complement strand
CCTTCGCGCGCCTTTTCGAGCAGCAGATAACTGATGGCGTCCTGCGCCGTCGAAGACTGCGGGGCCGCGGTGCCGACGTCAATGAGCTCGGCGCCCTGCCGCGCGTACTTCAACAGCCGGGCGGGTACCAGATGGTCATATACGACGACATCGGCGCCACGAAGATGATGAAGGCCTCGAACCGTGATCAGACCGGGATCGCCAGGGCCCGCACCGATCAGATAGACGGCAGGACGTCTCACGGCTGGATGCCCTCGACGGCCGCATGCGCCTGCTGCACTTCGGCAAGGATCTCGGCGGCACCGCGCGAGAGCAGGTCTTCGGCAACCGCGGTGCCCACACGTGCCGCCTCGTGTACGGCGCCGCGCGATTCCGCACGGACCGCTCGCGTACCATCGAGTGACAGCACGATCGCGGTGAGCGTCAACGATCCCCCGTCCACCGCCGCATACGCGCCGATCGGCATCTGGCACCCGCCGCCAAGCTTGACGACGACCGCCCGTTCCGCATCGAGAGCGGCTCGAGCACGTGCATCATCGATCGCTGCGACGGCGGCTGCGACGTGATCGTCATTCACACGGATTTCCACCGCGATGATCCCCTGCCCTGGCGCCGGCACGCACGCCGCGATCGGCAGGGACGCGGAAATCCGCGCACGCTGCTGAAGCCGAATCAGACCCGCCGAGGCGAGCACGAGCGCGTCGTACTCGCCTGCGTCGAGCTTTCGCAGGCGTGTGCCGAGGTTGCCGCGAATGGGAAGAAAGCTCGCGCCGACAAAGACGCGCGCGAGCTGCGCCGTGCGACGGACGCTGCTCGTCCCGATGCGCGGCGCGCTCCCGAGGCGCGAGACGAGTTCGTCGACTGACAGGCCGGAAGGTCCGCCTGCTTCCTTCGCTCCTTCGGAGCTTCGGCGGGCCGAGGAAGCCGGGCCATCAGCCGGCAGAATCACCGCGTCGCGAGCATCCTCGCGCGGCAGCACGCCGGCGATACGAAGACCCTCGGGAAGCACGACCGGCATGTCCTTGCTGCTGTGGACGGCGAGATCGATCTCACGATCGAGCAAGGCGTCCTCGATTTCCTTGACGAAGAGCCGCTTGCCCCCGATTTGCGCCAGCGAGGCGTCGGCAAGCTTGTCACCCGAGGTGCGGATGACCACGGTTTCGCACACCAGACCGGTCTTCGCGCGAAGTTGCGCGGCGACCGTATCCGCCTGGAACAGCGCGAGCTCGCTGCCGCGCGTCCCAATGCGAAGCGTCATGGGCGCTTGGACGGCTCGGACGCGTCTTGGTCCTGAAGGCGGAACAGCCTGTTGACGGCTTCGGTGTAGGCGGCCTGCGTTTCTTCGTCGGGCAGCGCCTTGAGCTGTTCGGTCGGTTCGAGGAGCAGCTTCTCCACAATGAGACGCGTGACCTCGTCGACGCGGGCGCGTGTTTCCGGCGCGAGCGGGCCGAGTTTGCCTTCGAGTCGTTGCAGCTCGGAGCGCCGTATCGACTCGAACCGCTGCCGGAGCGCCACCACGGTCGGCACCGCGCTGCGCGAACGCTGCCACGTCATGAACTTGGTGACTTCGTCGTTGACGATCGATTCGGCGCGCTCGACTTCGGCCGCGCGCCGCGACAGGTTTTCCTCGACGATGATCTGCAAGTCGTCGATATTGTAGAGAAACACCTGTTCGATCTCGCCGACGGCCGCATCGACGTCGCGGGGAACGGCAATGTCGATGATGAAGAGGGGCATACCACGCCGGTGCCCCTGCGCCGCCTCCAGCTGGGCGCGCGTGATGATCGGCCGCTGCGATCCAGTGGCGGTGAGCACGATGTCGGCCGCGCCGAGGGCGTTGATCATCGCGTCCCATGGAACGGCAAGGCCGCCGACCACCGCCGCAAGTTCCTCCGCGTGCGCGTGCGTGCGGCTGGTGATGACAATCTCGCCCACGCCCTGCGCGCGGAGATGCTGCGCCGTCAACGAGCTGATTTCCCCCGCCCCGACGACCAGCACCCGTCGCCCACTGAGGCGTCCAAAGATCTTTCGCGCGAGCGCGACGGCGGCGTAGCTGACCGACACCGCGCCCTCACCGAGGGCGGTTTCCGTCCGCACCCGTTTGCCGACGGCGAACGACCACCGGAACACGTTGCTGAGCACGGGGCCAACGCACCGGTTGGACGCCGAGGTCTGATAGGCGTCTTTGACCTGGCCGAGTATCTGCGGCTCGCCGACGACGAGAGAATCGAGGCCGGCGGCGACGCGGAACAGGTGCGCGACAGCGGCGCTGTTCTCGAGCGCGAACAGATGCGGCTGAAAGGTCGGGGCCGACACGTGATGGTACTCACTGATGAACGAGACCAGCTCTTCACGCGCACACGCGGGATCGGTCGTCGCGACGTACACCTCGGACCGGTTGCACGTCGACAGGACCACCGCTTCGCTCATCGACGGCTTTGCCGCAATGGCGCCGGCCGCGGCGGTGAGGTCGCGACTGGAGAAATCGAGCCGCTCGCGCAGATCGACGGGCGCCGTGCGGTGGCTTACGCCCAGCAGAAAGAGGTGCATCAGTAGAACGTGTGGCTCGTCGTCACGAAGTAATTGATCGCGAGGAAATTCACCATGGCGAACGCGAAGCCGAGCGATGACAACCACGCGGCACGTCTACCGGTCCACCCGAGGGTCCTCCTCGCGAAGACCGCGAATGAGTACACGCCCCACGTTAGCAGCGCCACAAAAATCTTGGGATCGTCGATCGACATCGCGCGCAGGTTCGGATCGTCGGGTGCGATCGTGCGCGCCTGCGCCGTCCAGACCGCGCCGACGATGACGCCGAAGGTCAGGAACACCAAACCGACCGTCACCGCGCGCGAGTTCATGATGTCGAGAATCTGCAACGAGGGCAGGCGCGTGTAGAAGTAGCCCAGATGCTTCTTCTTGATCTCCTTGAACTGAAGCATGTAGGTCACGCCCAGGACCCCCGCCAGGGCGAAGCTCGCATATGCGAACAGCAGCGAGGACACGTGCACCCAGAACCACGGGCTGTCGAGCACAGGATCCGCCCGCTCCACACCCGGATGCAGCACGGGAATCAGCTGCAGTCCGATGATGACCGGAAGAATGAAGACGCCCATGGATCGCTCGTCAGTGGTCAGTTCGAGATACAGATACGACAGGGTGAGCAGCCAGACGAACGACGACACGGCCCGCGAAAAGTTCGCAAACGGCAGATGGCGGACTTCCATCGTCTGCATGCCGATGACGAAGGTGTGGACGAGCGCTCCGAACAGCAGAAGTGTTGTGGCGGCGCGGCCGACTGCCGAATCCCGCCGCGCGAAATGAATCGCGTACGCGACCCCCGCGGCCGCGTAGAGGAGCAGCGGGAGCGTGTTCAACGCGTTGTCGGGGCGTAATAGCCCCGCTTGGTCCGCGGCGTGACGTTTTGTCGGTTTACCTGCACGACGATGCGCCGGTACGCGCCGTCGCGTTTGCCGTTCTTCGACGAATACCCGAGGGTGTACTGGCTGGCGAGCTCGTCGGCGATCTCGGCATAGACTCCGTTCAAGTCATCGATCTTCGATGGGAAGAACGAACGTCCGCCGGTTTCCTGCGCGAGCTGGCGCATCACGAACTCGGCTTCGTGGAAGCCCTTGCTCTGCGTGTCGGCGCCGCGAAGAGCAATCGTGAAGATAGCAGTCTCGCTTCGTTTGGCGAGTTCGAGGACTTCGTCAAACGAGATCAGGCTCGACGTGTCTTCGCCGTCCGAGAACAACACCAGGGCCTGACGCCGCACATCTTCGTCACCAGACGCTTTGATCTTGGCGAGTTCCTTGAGCGAGATATAGATGGCGTTGTACAGCGAGGTCGACCCGCCCGCGGTGGTCTGCTGAATAGCGGACTGCAGCTCGTTCTGGTTCGACGTAAAGGCCTGGCGGATTTCGACGCGGCTGTCGAAATCGATCACTTGCGCGATGTCGTTCGTCTTCAGACGCTTGACGAAGTTGGTGGCCGCCATCTGCAGCGTCGGCAGCTTGTCTTCCATGCTGGCGCTGCTGTCGAGCAGCAAAGACAGGGCGATCGGCTGCTGCTTCCTGTTGAAAAACGAAAGGTCCTGCTTGACGCCGTCCTCGAACACGGCGAAGTCCTTCTCCTCGAGGTCGGTGACGTAATGGTTCGATGCGTCCACCGCCGTGACGTTCAGCGAGACGACATCGACGCCGGCGCGGAAGGTCCCTTGCGCCGAGGGGTTCGTGGAAACCGCCGCAACCAGTGCGGCCGCAAGAAGAACGGTTTGTTTCACTTGGATGTTCCCGTCCCGCGCTCCGGCGCGCCCCGCATCGTGATGCCCGGCCGCCGTGCGCTGACTTCAAATTTTGTGGGCGGAATAAGCGACTCTGGATGACCGTACACGACCTTGTATTGCGACAACAGTTCACGAGCGAGTCGATCGAACGCCTGCTGCACAGCCATCGGCGTCAGCAGATTCACCCGCTGACCGCCGCTGACCTTGGTGCCTTCAGCAAGCATCCGGCCGCGGTTGCGAAGCTCTTCATCGTCGGTCGAATTGAAATTACCGACGGTGACCGCATGAATGGCGACACTGGCGCGCTTGACTTCCTGGATGACCTGGTCGTACTGGCGGTTCGCGAAATCGCCTCCGTCGGTGATGACGGGAATGATCACGGCGCGCGGTGTCTCACGTCGCTGCAGCCCTCTCGACACTTCGAAGATCCCATCGAGCAGCGTCGACCCGGCGCGCGTCCGCGGCCATAGCAGGCCGATTCCTTTGTCGAGCAGCGTCGGGTTCGACGTGTAGTTGGCCAGGATGGTCGGACGATCGGCCAGGCCGATGAGCGCGATCTGATTGCCGTCGGACATCCTCGCGACGAAGGGGCGAAGCGCCTCCCGTACCCGGGGGATCAGTTGTTCGGAGGCCGCACTGTCGTCGACGAGTATCGCGATGTCGATTGGCTCGATCGCCCGCGACACGCGCAGCACTTCACGTGGCGCACCGTCCTCGCGAACGATGAAGTCGTTGGGGCCCAATCCCTCAATGGGCTCGCCTTTCTCGTCGACGGCGCTGACATAGAGCGTGCGCTCGCGAGGCGTCTGCGCACTGAACGACGTCGCGCCGAGCAGACAGACGAGCGCCGCGAGTGCCAGTGGACGCGCCAGGCGGCGTTGACGTGAGGACAGCATCGCTGCAACAGATTTCAGAGTCAGTTGCCGGGCAACGGTGACTCTGCTCGGAATTGTAGGACCCGCGGACTAACCAGATCAAGGCAACGTCTGGGTGAAGTTGTTGTACGGATTGAACTTTTCAGATTGCGTGAAGGTTTTCACAAGGTGGGCTATACTGAAGGGCGGTCGATGCACTGACGGCCCGTTCTGTGCAACGATCACGGGCGAGTGCGGCGAAATGGCCAAGAAAAACCGCAGTTTCTCGTTCTCTCGGTCCGCGAAGTCCCTGCAGGACAATGCCAGTAGCGCCGGCGCGGCCGCCGGGGCCAGTTACACCCTGGTCGGCGGCATCATCCTGCTCGGCGGTCTCGGTTACCTGTTCGACAAGTGGCAGGGAACGGGGCCTTGGGGATTGGTAATCGGTCTGGCGCTCGGCATCATTGTCGGCTTTTACGACCTGGTGAAGACCGCAATGCCGAAGCGATGACGCCTGTCGCGTGGATGGCGGGAGCCAGCATCGTGTCGTGGCTTATCGCCTCGCGCGTCGCAGGTCCCGACGCCAATCGCGAGGTCCTGTACGGAATGCTGGCGCCGCTGGTGGTGGCGGTCGTCAGCTGGATTGTGATCGAGCGGACTTACCGGTCGAACCCTGAGCGCCTGATGCGCGTAATGGTGGAGGGGCTCGCCGTGAAGGCCGTTTTTTTTGGAGCGTACGTCGCCGGCATGCTGCGCCTTATCGGACTGCGGCCCGTGCCGTTTGTCGTCAGCTTCACGAGCTATTTCATCGCGCTGCATGTGACCGAAGCGGTGTTTCTGCGGCGCCTCTTCAAGTTCTAACATCGAATGTTGCATCTCCAGCCGCCGGCCGAGGCCGAGCAAGCGGCCGAAGCGGCCAAAGAAGGTTTCAACGCCGGCAAAACCATCATCGAGCACGTCTCGAATACGAGTGTCACCGAGCCCATTATTCATCTGCCGCGCGCCTTCGGCGTGGATCTGTCGGTCACCAAGCATGTGCTGATGCTTTGGATCGTAGCCGCGATCCTGTTTATCGGCATCATGCTGCTCGTGCGGCGGTTTCTACGTCAGGAGCGCCTGGTTCCCAGCCGCGCGATGACCGGACTGGAGATTGTCATCGAGTTCGTGCGCGACAGCATCGTTGAGCCGAATGTCGGGCACCGATGGTCGCGGGCGTGGACCCCGCTAGTGCTGACGCTGTTCCTGTTCATCTTTCTCGGGAATCTGCTGGGCGTGATTCCGATCTTCGACGTGTTGGAGCTCGCCAATTCCCTGTTCATTCACGCGTCGCCTGATTCCGTGTTCGCCCGGTCGCTGCACGGCGGCGTCACCGTGACCGCAAACTACAATGTCACCGCCGCGCTCGCCACGGTCGCGTTCTTCGCGATTATCGTCGCCGGGACGCGCGCCCACGGCTTCGTCCAGCACTGGAAGAACCTGGTGCCGGCATCGATGCCTGTGTACATCTATCCAATCCTCATCCCTATCGAAATACTCGGCATGTTTTCGCGGCCCTTCGCGCTCACGATGCGACTTGCGGGAAACATGGTCGGCGGGCATATCGCCATCCTGGCGCTGTTGTCCTTGGTCTTCATTTTCACGCAGCTGTTCCAGCATGCGTTCGCCGGGATCGGCATCGGCCTGGTGATGTCGCTGCCGGTCGGTGTCGCCCTGACGGCGCTCGAGTTGATTGTGATCCTGGTTCAGGCCTACGTGTTTGCCCTACTGACGGCCGTGTTCATTGGCATGGCTATTCACGCTCATCACTGAGCTTCGACGGAGGAGAGACAGATGGACATCGCACTGGCGTACATGGGGGCCGGCATCGGATTCGGCCTGACGGTCATCGGCGCGGGCATCGGCATCGGCCGGCTCGCTGCGGCCATTGCCGAAGGCGTGGCGCGGCAGCCGAGCGCGAGCGCGCAGATTACCGGCGCCGCCTACCTGCCTCTCTTCCTCCTCGAAGGCGTCGCGATCCTCGCGGCCATCTTCGGTCTGCTGATCGTCCTCCTCAAGTAGGGAGCTTGTTATGAATCCATTGGTCCAGCCCGATCCGGGGCTTTACATCTGGACCATCGCCACATTCTTGGTGCTGCTCGGCCTGCTCGCGAAGTTCGCTTGGAAGCCGCTGCTCGAGGCGCTCGACAACCGTCAGCAGTCGATCCGCACGGCGCTTGACGATGCGCGGAAGGCGAAGCAGGAGCTCGAAGGCATTCACGCGGAATCGGCGAAGCTGCTGGCGCAGGCGCGCAGTGAGGCCGCAGAGATCGTCTCCCGCAGCCGATCCGACGCGGATCGCTTTCGGGAGGACATGAAAGACAAGGCACGCGCCGAGGCGACGAACCTGCTGCGCAACGCCGAGCGGCAGATCGAGCTCGAAACGACGCGCGCGCTGCAGCAGATTCGCCAGGAGGCGGTGGATCTCTCCGTCGGTATCGCCTCGAAGATCCTGCAGCGAAACGTTTCCCGGGAAGACAACGAGCGGCTCATCGAAGAAACCTTCAAACAGCTCGAAGCGACGCGCCACGCGCGATAGCGCGCGTGGCAAAATCCCAAATCCCAGACCCCAAGCCCCAACCCCCAAGTGCGTGTTTCTTGGGATGTGGGTTTTGGGATTTGGGTTTTGGGATTTGACATGCGGCGCCAGCATCTCCTCACCTTCGCCTCAGCCCTCGCTGGAGCGGCGCTCTTCGCGTACGCCGTCCGCCGTGCGGGCGTCGCGGAGATCATCGACGGCATCCGCCGCGTCGGGTGGGGCCTTGTTCTGATCCTCGGTCTTGCCGGTCTCCGATTTCTCATTCGTGCCGAATGCTGGCGCCTCTGCCTGCCGCCGACCATCGCATTCCCGCTGCCGCGGGCGCTCGCGGCGTTTCTGGCCGGCGATGCCGTCGGCAACGTCACACCGTTGGGATTGGTGGCGAGCGAACCGACGAAGGTCCTGCTCACCAGGCACCACCTCGCGCCGCGCGAAGCGATTGCCTCTCTCGTCGTCGAAAATTTCGTCTACGCCGCGTCTGTGCTCGCGATGGTTGGCATCGGGCTGATCGTCCTGATGACGAACGTGCCGCTGCCGAGCAGCTGGCTCGCTGGAGGTGTTGCGGCGCTCGTGGCAATGCTGGCGGGAGCGGCGATCGCGATTCGTGCCATGCGCGGGACCTGGGATCCGGCGCGAGGGTCTCGCCCGTGGTGGCGTGAGCGCCTCGCGATGGTTCGCGATGAAGCCGTCCGCTTCTCAGGCGGACATCCGCAGCGCCTCTGGCGCGTCTTTGCGCTCGACCTGCTGTTTCACGCCCTCGCCGTCGTCGAGGTGTTCATCACGCTTCAATGGCTGCTCGGCAACCGCAGCCCGACCTTCGTCCAGGCGATCGTGTTCGAGGCGTTGAACCGGGTCGTGACGGCGGTTTTCAAGTTTGTGCCCTTCCGTGTGGGGATTGACGAGGCATCGGCAGGAGCGCTGGCGCCGATGCTGTCCGTGAATCCGGCTGCTGGCGTCGCGCTCGCCGTGGTACGGAAGGTGCGGAATCTGTTCTGGGCCGCGATTGGACTGGCGTTAGTTGCGGCGTCGGGAACTTCCGAGAGGGGCAAGCGACGGATCGCCACGGAACCGACGCCGCGCGTCTGACCTGAGCGCCTCGGCGCGTCCCCGTTCGCCGACGATCACCCACAACCTCGCCGCCATCGAATAACCTTCTGGCGTCGGCGCGGCCTCGACCAGATCGCTAATCACCTGCTCCACGGCCTGCTGATGGTTCGAGGCGCGATACAGCATCGCGAGACTCGCGTAGGTGCCGATGTTGTGCGGGTAGGCGCGCAGCTCCTCCTGGTATTCCGTTTCGGCTTCCATGTATCGATCGAGGCGCGCGTACGTATTCGCCAGATTCAGGTGCAGATCGGCCATCGTGCCCGCGGGCTGCAAGGTGGCGACCGCCTCCTTGAACGCCGTGAGTGCCTCCTCGTACCGGCCGTCGTTGTATGCAATCGATCCGGTCACAAACTGCGGCATCGGCAGGTGCGGATCGGCCGTATGCGCGGCTGCGGCATGCATATGTGCGGCATCGAAATCATCCCGGGCCAGCGATACCCGCGCGGCGATGTCGTGCGCTGCCGCCTTTGTCCGGACATCCATTCCGGCGTCGGCGAGCGCGACCGCTTGATCTGCCTGCACCGCGGCGTCTTCCAGACGCCGCGCGCGCAGCAGCGTCCCCGCGAGCGCAATCGGAATTTCCGGATCGTCCTGACGTCTGGTCGCTACCGCCGTGAACGCCTTCACAGCCTCGTCAATGCGGCCGGTGCGCGCCAGCAGGACGGCGAGCTGGTACTGAACGCTCGCAAGCTCAGGGTGTTTGGTCGCGATGGCGCGCAATGACTCGATGGCGGCTGAATAACGGCGCTCGCCGACGAGAGCCGCCGCGTGTTGATGCGACGTGGTGATTTCCGTTTGCATGAGAGGTGAAAGAGGTGCGATCGGTGCGACAGGTTCAATCGGTGCGACTGGTGCGATGGGAGCGGGGCGAAGACCCTGAAGGAAACCAAACGCGGCTAGGCGATCTTCGTCCGCTTGCGCCGGCGGCATCGGCGGATCGATGACGCGACCCTGCAGCAGCTTGTCCAGTGCCGCACCCATTTGTTCGAGACGCGAGGAATCGGGTTTCGGCGCGTCGGCAACGAGCGGCTGCACCTGATCGCCAATGCCGCGTACCAAGCGATACGACGCGTTGGAGAGCGCAAACAGGGGTTGGCCGTCGAACCGCAGTTGGGGCGCGAGCAGTTCTGCGTAGATCGGCTGGTCGGGCACAAAGCCGCTGGTCTTGTCGAGAATCGTCCGCAGCGACCGTCCGCGCAGCCCCGACGGCATCGGAGCTCGCACGAGATCGAGGAGTGTCGGCAGCACATCGACGTGCTGTACCGGCTGCGGCACACGTCGGCCGGCACCCGCCTCACCGGGCTGCTTGACAATCAATGGGACTCGCAACGACGAATCGTCGAGCGTGATGCCATTGCTCGGATCGCCGTGGTCGGCGGTGAGAACGATCGTCGAATCGTTATAGCGCTTCGTCTGTTTCAGCTCGTCGACCAGACGGCCGACGACCAGGTCCGCGGAGGGCGCATCGACCTGCAGGAACAGGAAATAGCGCTGGCCCGACTGCGACTTGATCCAACGGTCGGCAGCGTCGAACGTCGCGGCGCCGGGACGCTGCGGCAGCGCACCCTCATCGACCGGTTGGTCCGGGATTTCGGCGTCGTAATAGGAAAACCCTTGAGCGAGCCCCGTCGTTCGACGCAGCAAGAACGACGACACGGCGGCGCCGGTGCTGAAGCCGCGGTTGCGCAGCAGCCCGGCGATGGTTCGCGCCTGGTCCTTCAGCGCGTATCCGCCTTCGTCGCGAACACCGTTGTCGAACGGAAGCTGGCCGGTAACGAGCGCCGCGTGTGCGGGCAGCGTCAGCGGAGAATGCGTATACGCACGCTCGAAGACAATGCCGCGCGCCGCGAGAAGGTCGATATTGGGCGTCGCACCCGGCGGACCACCATACGCCGGAAGCCGATCGGCGCGCAGGCCGTCAACCGTGATCAGGACGATTGGGCCCTGGTGGGGAGCGGATTCGCGCGCAAAGCGCCACCCGGTGAACGCGGCGCCGGCCACGGCGAGGATGAACAGCGTGATGATGACAATCGCCTGCCAGCGCTTCCGCGCGGCAGGGGCGTGCATGGCCACTTACTTTCTGATTTCTTGAAGATGTGCGGCCGCCTCGGCCGCTGCCGATGTTTTCGGATTCGCGGAAATCACATCCTGGAATGACTTGGCCGCCGCCTCGGCGTTACCTGCCGCCATTTGCGTGACACCCAACTCGACGCGCGCGCGCAGATTCGTGTCGTCGCTCTTCAGGAAATCTGTATACGCTGCGATGGCGCGAGTCAGCAGCGCCTGTCTGGCGGTCGCGTCCTTCTCCTGCGCGGCTTTCTCGCGGTATACGGTCGCAATCGCGAGGCCGACGGTCGTCAATCGCGCATTTTTCGATTGAATCGCCTGATACGCCGAAATCGCATCGTCAAACCGGCCGGCGGTCCGAAGCGTTTCGGCAGCGACGAGTTCGTCGGTAATCGTCTTGGACAACGCACCTGGCATGGGCCCGGGATCGCGCTGCAGCGTCAGCGCGAGCACCGGCATGTTGCTCGAGCTCACGTCGGCCGTCCCTTGTAGCGGAAGGAAGTTCGGCGCCTCGGTCACGATCAGCCAGCGGCCGCTGCGGACCCCAATCATCGCGAAGCGTCCCTTGTCATCGGTCGTCGACGTAATACGCGCGTTCACCGCCTCGTTGGTGGCGCGCACCGTGGCCCCTTTGATCGGTTTGCCGTCGGGATCTTTGATCGTACCGGTAATTCTGCCGGCAGTTTGTCCCGCCGCCGTGACCGCCATCGCCAGCGTCAGCACCGCGAAGAGAAGGGTTCGCCCCATGGGCGGATCTTACAGCAGAACGAGTGAAGGCTCGGTGGTCAGGCTGGCCGGCGCTCGGCCAGTTTGTCCCGGTACATCTCCGCGTCGGCAACGCGGATGGCGTGGGATAACGTGTCTGCGTTCTCATCGACCGCGCACACCCCGACGCTCAGACCGATATCGGGCGGCAGGCCGGCTGCGTCGCGCTCCTGCGCGAACGCCGCTTTCAACTCCTCCGCCTTCACCGCTCCCTCCTCGGCCGTGCACGTCAGCAAAAGGAGGAATTCGTCGCCTCCCCAGCGAATCACGTAGTCCGACTGACGCACCTGCCGTTGCAACAACTCACCGAGCGTGCGGAGGACCTGATCGCCCGTGTCGTGGCCGAATCGGTCATTGAGATCCTTGAAGCGATTGAGGTCGACAAACACGACGCTGAGCGGCTTGCCGTAGCGGCGATGCCGTTCCAACTCGCGGCGGCCGATATCGTCGAAGAACCACCGGTTGTAGCAGCCCGTCAGCGGATCGGTGATGGCCAGCCGCTTGACCTCCTTATTGGCGGCGGCCAGCGCAAGGTTCGTGCGCCGGATTTCGTCGGTCATGTCCTCGAAGACGAGCAGGTGCATGCCGAGGGCGATCACGATGCTCAGGACGATGGTGAATGCCAGCAGCGCGTTCGCGTACGAGCTGTTCCAGTCCTGTCGGTACGCCATCACCGCGCCG
>Ga0310810_10007680_pt1 | contig 12336 bp, 9 predicted proteins | sample NCmetagenome_FD_207641 | JGI IMG/M metagenome (GOLD analysis project Ga0310810, IMG submission 207641) | Soil microbial communities from experimental microcosm in Duke University, North Carolina, United States - NC | ecosystem: Engineered > Artificial ecosystem > Soil microcosm > Unclassified ... | reverse complement strand
GTCTCGCACCGCGAGCCGGAGCGCGGCAACCGGCCGGAGCTGAGCGACGCGCACCGCATCATCGCCGAGGAAGCCGCCCGGCGCGAGGCGGCGTTCCAGCAGTCGGTCCAGTCCGAGAAGACGCGCGGCGACGCGCTGTCGAAGCGCTTCGAGGAGGCGCTGAAGCAGGCGAAGCAGGAGCCGATCACCAGGCCGACCCGCGACTTCGACCTGGATTGATCCGCGGCTCTCGCCGCATCCGGCACGTCCGGCGCCGACGGCTCGGGCCGCCGAATCGTCCGGATCTGGAACCACCCGATCCCAGGAGCGAACAGGCCGGCCCGCCGGGGTCCCGCAATCGCCGTAACCTGCTGAGCGCCCAGCCCACGCGCCGGTCCCCGCCTGGCACGTGATTCGCTCTCGCGAGGTGTCCGCCCCATGGCACTCGTCGGTGACGCTCGCGGCCGAATCGGGAACCCGTGCTGAACGACGTTCGCTACGCCCTCCGCCTGATGACGCGCGCGCCCGCGTTCACCGCGGCCGTCGTGCTCACCGTGGCGCTCGCGATCGCGGCGAATACCGCCATGTTCACGATCGTGAACGCGGTCCTGCTGCGCCCGCTGCCCTTCGCCGATCCGGGCCGGCTGGTCCAGATCGCGGAGAAAAACGATCGGCTGGGCCTGCCGAACTTCGGCGCGTCGGTGCTCAATTTCCTGTCGTGGCGCGAGCAGACCCGCGCGTTCGAACGGATCGCCGCCGTCGGCTTTGCGAACTACACGCTGAGCGGCACCGGTGATCCCGAGCAGCTGTCCGGCAACCGGATCAGCCCCGCGCTGATGCGCGTGCTCGGCCTGGCGCCGCTCGCGGGCCGCGGCTTCACCGACGAAGAGGAGCAGCCGGGCGCGGCGCCGGTCGCGATGCTCGGCGAGGGGCTGTGGAAGCGCCGCTTCGGCGGCGACCCGTCGATCGTCGGTCAGACGGTCATCCTCAACCAGGCCGCGACGACGATTGTGGGCGTGGCGCCGTCGGCGCTGAACCTGATTTCCGGCGGCGACGTCTACACGCCGCTCACGATCGACCCGGCCAGGGAAATCCGCCTCAACCACGTCATCTTCGTCGTCGGCCGGCTGGCTCCCGGCGTGAGCCTCGCGCAGGCGCAGGCCGAGATGGACGCGATTGCCGCGGCGGTCGGCCGGCAATACCCGGAGGTGCGTGACTGGGGCATCCATCTCATCTCGCTGTTCGACACGTTCGTCAGCGCGCCGCTGAAAACCGGCATCCTCGTCCTGCTCGCGTCCGTTCTCGTCGTGCTCCTGATCGCCTGCGCGAACATCGCGAACCTGCTGCTCGCGCGCGCGTCGGGCCGGCAGCGCGAGATGGCCGCGCGCGCCGCGCTCGGGGCGAGCCGCGGGCGCCTGGTGCGCCAGCTGCTCGTCGAGAGCGTCATCCTGTCCGGCGCGGGCGGCGCTGCCGGCGTGCTCGCGGCGGCGTGGAGCGTCGCGGCGATCAATCGCGCGCTGCCGCCGAACCTCCTGCCGGTTCCGGCGGTGCATATCGACGCGGCGGTTTTGTGGTTCGCGGCGGGCCTGACGCTCCTCACGGGCATGGTGTTCGGGATCGCGCCGGCCTGGCAGACGGCGTCCGTGGACATCCACGCGACGCTGAAGCAGGGCGGACGCGGATCCTCCGCGGTGCGGGCACGCGCGCGGCATGCGGTCGCCGCGTCGGAGCTCGCGCTCGCGACCGTGCTGCTGATCGGCGCCGGCCTCCTCATCGAGAGCCTGGCGAACCTGCAGCGCGTGCGGGTCGGCTTCGACGCGCGCGACCTGATCACGTTCCAGCTCGCGCCGCCGCCGGCGGCGTATCCGCTCGACGGCCGCGCGGCCATGCTGTACCGCTCGCTGCTCGACTCGCTCGCGTCGATTCCGGGCGTCCGCGGCGCCGCCGTGTCGAGCGGCATCCCGTTCGGCGCGGGCAACTACACCACGCACCCGATGGTCGCGGCCGGGCAGTCGGCGCTGCCGGCCGGCACCGCGGTTCCGATCGATTGGCGCATCGTCAGCCCCGGTTTCTTCAAGACCATGGGCATTCCGCTCCGGCGCGGCCGTGACTTCACGGACGCCGACGGTCCGGGCGCTCCCCGCGTGTTGATCGTCAGCGAGGCGACGGCGAAGAAATTCTGGGGAGACGACGATCCAATCGGCCGGCTGCTGGTGCGATCCGCCGACCCGAAGACACCGTTCGCGGTGGTCGGCGTCGTCGGCGACGTCCGGAACACGGCCATCGCCCAGGAGTCGCCGTCGCTCTACTACCCGATGGGCGCGCGCGTGGCGGCCCTGATGGACGTCGTCGTCCGCGCCGGCGGACCGGCGGCGGCGATGCTTCCGGCGATTCGCCAGAAGGTGCGGGACGTCGATCCGGCCCTGGCGCTCGCGAACGTGCGGACGATGGATGAGTGGCTGTCGGCGAGCGCGGCGCAGCCGCGGCTGAACGCGCTGCTCCTCGGCGTGTTCGCGGCGGGCGCGCTCGTCATCGCGGCGATCGGCATCTACGGCGTCCTCGCGTACTCGGTGAGCCAGCGGACGCGCGAGATCGGCGTCCGCCTCGCGATGGGATCGACGCCGCGCGCCGTCATCGGGTTGGTCGTGAAAGACGGCATGCGCGTCGCGATCGCCGGCGTGGCCGTCGGCCTCGCCGGCGCGCTCGCGCTCGGCCGCGCGCTCTCGAGCCTCGTGTTCGGCGTCACCGTCCGCGATCCGGCGATCTTTGCCGTGGTCGCGGCCGTGCTCGCGGCCGTGGCTCTCGCCGCCTGCGCGCTGCCGGCGCGCCGCGCCGCGCGGATCGACCCGATGGTCGCGCTCAGAGACGAGGCCTGACGCGCGTCACCAGTTCCCGCGGGGCAGCGGCGTCCACCGCTCGCGCTTTTCGTAGAAGAGCGGCTTCCGGCCGCCGTTGGCGGCCTTGAAGGCGAGATACCGGGCGCGCAGGCGATCGACGCGGGCGTCCGAACTGCGGATCCGCCGGTGCGGGTACTCGAGGAGCATCCGTTCCACTTTCCAGATGTTGGTGCTCGCCAGGCGCCAGTCGTACGTGCCCATCTCGCGCGCCACGTCCACGACGGCGTAGCCGGTGATCCGTCCCGTTTCGTCGATATAGGGATCGAAGTAGCTCAACGCCAGCGCGCGCGGGCTCGCGAACAGCGGCCTGCGGCCGTGCAGCCCCGGGTCGCGCGACCGGGCGACCGATCCCCACCGCCCCCGCTGGCGGTAGATGAAGAGCACGTGATCGAGCGCGTCGATCGACTCGAAGCTGAGAACCAGCGGCGGGAACCCGTGCGCCTCGAGGACCACGGCGGCGAAGAGCGCCGCCTCCAGGCAGTGCGCGCAGCCGTGGCCGACGACCCCGCGAAAGGATCGCAGGGTCGCGCGGCCGTGCGGCTCCTCGTTGTACGGCAGGGCGTTCAGGTATCGCTGCACGTCCGCGGGCGCGCGGAGGCGGGCAATCAGACGGCGCTCGCGGGTCGTGAAGGCGGGCGGGCCTGCCAATCCCTAGTCCCTGCCTCCTGCACCCTGCTCCCGACGCGCCCTCAACACTCCGAGCACCTGATCGGGCGTCCACTCGTTGCCCGAGTAGATCTGGAGCAGCGTGCCGTCGGCGCCGATGACGGCCGTCCGGAGGTTGTGGGTGATCTGCTGCGGGTCGTTCGGATCGTGCTCGACCGAGACGCCGAATCGGGCGGCGAAGCGATCGATCTCCGGCTCGTCGCCGGTCAGGAACGTCCACACCGCAGGGTCCGCCCCCACCTCCTTCGCGTGCTTCTCGAGCACCGGCGGCGTATCCGTTGCCGGATCGAAGCTCACGCTCACGAGCCTGACGTCCTTCAGCGCCGGATCGTTCCGGAGCGACGCCTGGATCGTCGCGAAGTGCCGGTCCATGAGCGGGCAGAAGGTCGGCATCGGGCAGCGCGTGTAGATGAAGGTGAGGACGACGCGGTGCCCCTTGAACGATCGGAACGGGCGCGGCTTCCCGTTCTGGTCCACGAACGCGCCGTCGGGCGCGGCCTCGCCCGCCTTGATGAGCTCGGGCCGGGGCTGGCGGCGCTTCGAGCGGCGCCGAGCCGACCTTGCGGATCGCCGTGAGGTACGCGTTGCTCGGTCCGACCGTCAGCTCGGCGGTGATGAGGTCGCCCGGTGCGATGCCGTCCAGCAGCTTCGGCTCCCTGGCCTCGTAGGGCATCGTCATCGCCGGCATGAACCCGCGGATTTCCTCGTGCCTGATCGTGGCCATGCGGCGGGCGGCGTCGATGGCCAGCACCTGCCCCTGCATCGTATACACGCGGCTGCCGCTGCTCGATCGTGAACCGCAGGCCGCGGTGAGCAGGCAGACGAGGATCAGGCAAAACGGCGCGCGGGAACGCATGCATATAGTTTACAGTTCAGAAGGTGACCGGGCCATCGGGTCCCGTTCAGCCATACAGCGTCAATTTTCAGCCATCCGCGATCAGCCATCAGCCATCGACATGATCTGGATTGGAACCTCCGGCTACAACTACCCGGAGTGGAAAGGCAGCTTCTATCCCGCGGATCTCTCCGCGGCGAAGATGCTGCCGTACTATGCCGCGCGCTTTCCGACGGTCGAGATCAACTACACCTTCTACCGGATGCCGAACGAGAAGCTCGTGGCCGGCTGGGCGGCCCAGACGCCGTCGCCGTTCAAGCTCACGCTCAAGGCGCCGCGCCGCATCACGCACGACAGCCGGCTGAAGAACTGCGGCGAGCTGGTGAAGAGCTTCTGCGCCGTCGCCGGCACGCTCGGCGACAAGCTGGGTGTCCTGCTGTTCCAGCTGCCGCCGCAGTCGAAGAAGGATCTCGCCGTCTTCGACGCCTTCCTCGAGGATCTGCCGCCGGGCGCGAAGGCCGCGTTCGAGTTCCGCCACGCCTCGTGGCTCGAGCAGGACGTGTTCGATCGCCTGGCGGCGCGGAAGCTGGCGCTCTGCATCGCGGACAGCGAGAAAATGTCGACGCCGGTGCGCGTCACCGCCGACTACGCGTACTTCCGCCTGCGAGATGAGGGCTACACGCCCGGCGACATCGCGGCGTGGGCCGACACGATCCGCCGCGAAACGGCCGCCTGCCGAGACGTGTACGTCTATTTCAAACACGAAGAGGAGGGCAAAGGTCCGGAGTTCGCCAGGATGCTCATGGACCGGCTCCAGCCACGATGACTCCATCCTTTCCCATCGCGAAAAGCGCCGCCGGCACCGAGATCGAGTTCCGCCCCGGGCTGGCGAACCGCCACGGCCTCATTACCGGCGCTACCGGCACGGGCAAGACCGTCAGCCTGCAGGTGCTGGCCGACAACTTCTCGCGGCTGGGCGTACCCGTCTTCCTCGCCGACGTCAAGGGCGACCTGTCGGGCGTCGCCGCCGCCGGCAGCCTTTCCCCGAAGCTGGCCGAGCGGCTGAAGTCGACGGGCATCGAGGCGCCGGCCTGGCGCGCCAACCCCGCCGTCTTCTGGGACGTGCTCGGCACGCACGGCTTCCCGGTGCGCGCCACCATCTCGGACCTCGGGCCGCTGCTGCTCGCGCGCCTCTTCAACCTGAACCCCACGCAGCAGGGCGTCCTGACGATGGCGTTCAAGATTGCCGACGACAACGGCCTGCTCCTGCTCGATCTGAAAGACCTGCGCGCGATGCTGCAGTTCATCGGTGACAACGCGTCGCAGTTCACGACCTCGTACGGCAACGTGTCGTCGGCGTCGATCGGCGCCATACAGCGCGCGGCGCTCGAAATCGAGCAGCAGGGCGGCGGCCAGTTCTTCGGCGAGCCGATGCTGAATATCGACGATCTCATTCAAACCGACTCGTCGGGCCGGGGCGTCGTGAACATCCTCTCGGCCGAGGAGTTGATCCGGGCGCCGAAGCTCTATTCGACGTTCCTGCTCTGGATGCTCTCGGAGCTCTTCGAGCGGTTGCCCGAAGTCGGCGATCCCGAGAAGCCCACGCTCGTGTTCTTCTTCGACGAGGCGCACCTGCTGTTCACCGACGCGCCCGCCGCGCTCGTCGAAAAGGTGGAACAGGTCGTCCGGCTCATTCGCTCGAAGGGCGTCGGCGTCTACTTCGTCACCCAGAACCCGTCCGACGTGCCCGACAGCGTGCTCGGGCAGCTCGGCAACCGCGTCCAGCACGCGCTGCGGGCCTTCACGCCGCACGATCAGAAAGCGGTCAAGACCGCGGCCGAGACGCTGCGCCCGAACCCGAAGCTGGATATCGGCCAGGCCATCACCGAGCTGGCGGTCGGCGAGGCGCTCGTGTCGGTGCTGGACGAGAAAGGCAGCCCGTCGGTGACCGAGCGCGCCTGGATGATGCCGCCCGCCTCGCGCATCGGCCCCGCCACCGACGCCGAGCGCCAGGCCATCCAGCAGGCCGCCGCCTCCTCGTACGGGCACTACCAGCAGGTGGTCGATCGCGAGTCGGCGTACGAAAAACTGAAAGCGCGCACGCTTGCGAAGGACGGCGCGACGGCGCCGATGTCCGGACAGACGGGGCAGGCCGGGCGCGCAGGGCAGGCCGGCCCGGCCGGGCAGCCCGAGCCGACGGGGCCCAGCCTGGCCGACACGCTGACGGGCATCCTGATCGGCACGACCGGCCCGCGCGGCGGACACCACGACGGCCTCCTCACATCGGCGGCGAAGAGCGCCGCCCGTTCGATGGGATCGGGCGTCGGCCGTGCCATTCTGCGCGGAGCGCTGGGATCCATTCTCGGGGGCAGACGCTAGCAGTGGTTTCAACGGGCCGACATCATCTCGACACGGCGGGGAAGTATTCGCCGCTCGGCTCGCGATGCCACCAGGCGCCGGTGCGGCGGTGCTCTTCTGGTGTGGTGAAGCGGTACCGATAGTAGCGGGCGCGGATCGTTTTCGGCGGGCCGTCGGGAAACGGGTTCGTCCGCAGCAGGCCGAGCGTGCCTGGATCCCCCTGCAGGAGACGCACGAGCAGCGTCTGGAACCACGGGTGCTCCGCCGGCGTGGAGAAGGCCGCGAACCACATCAGCCAGTCCAGGCGCATGTGGTAGGGCGCGACCTGCGGCGGCAGGCGCATCGGATCGCCGGGCTTCCCCTTGAACTCGTACGCCTTCCACACGCTCGCCGGCGTCGGGGGCGCATCGGCCGTTCCCTCGATCACGATCTCGTTGCGCTCGCGCGTGATGCTGCCGAATGCCCCGTAGGTGTTCACCAGCTGCAGCGGCTCGAACGACGTGTTCATCACCTGGCCGGGCGACAGCATGTTCAGCACCGGCCCGACGCTGAGTACCCCGACGAGAGCCGTGAGCCCGTAGACGACCGCCGCGTGGACACCGCCGTCCGGCTGCACCGCCGGCGCTGCCGGCAGCCAGCGGAGCCATCGATCGTCGAGCGTCGGGATCGCGATCACGATCGTCAGCCAGTTGAGCCACGACAGGTTGCCGCTCACGACGAGCGTCAGCTGGAAGGCGATCGTGATCGCGCCGGCAATCGCCGCGACCGGCTGCGGCGCGAAATAGAAGAACGGGACGACGAGCTCGGCGACGTGGTTGACCACGACGCCCGCGTGGTGGACCGCCGGCGGCAGCCAGTGGAAGTACCAGCTGAGGGGATTGGGCATCGGCTGCGTCTCGAAGTAATAGTCGAGGCACGTGAGGTCGCGCCAGCACGAGTCGCCCCGGATCTTGATCAACCCGGCGCCGAACATCACGCGGAACAGCAGCCACCGGTACAGCCAGAACATCAGGCGGTTCGGCGCCGTTCCGCTGCCGCCCAGGAAGATCGTGAGGAACCCGGCCTCGAGCAGCAGCGACTCCCAGCCGAAGGCGTAGAAGGTCTGCCCGACGTTGACGAACGACAGGTAGAGAACCCAGAGCGTGCCCCACACGGCGGCCGACGCCGGCCAGGTCCGCAGCCACCCCGCGCCGGCGAGCGCCACGATGGAGACGGCGACGCCGAGCCACGCCGCCGCCTTGAACGCCGCGTCCGAGGACGACAGGTAGAACAGGCTCGGCGCCGCGCGGAAGGGCACCTGACGGGCGAAGGCCGGCGCCGACTCGAGCCCTCTGGATCCGAGGAGCGGGACGAACTGGTTCAGCGCGACGAGGAAAGCGGCGAGGTAGATGGCCGCGAGCGCGCGCTCGAAAAGAAGGCGTGCGAGGGAGGAATCCACGGCTGGCCTATCCGTTCCCTCCCGACCGTCGGCGAGCTCTCGCCACGAAATCCACGATCTGTCGCTCCGCCCAGTACCCATCGTCGCCCGCCGAGGCGGGGCCGACGAAGCCGCAGTGGCCGCCGTGTGGCGAGACGCGCAAGTCGATGGCCGGGTTGCCGGCCACCTCCAGGTCGCGGAACGGCTGGGAGGGCACGAACGGATCGTCTTCCGAAGTGATCACGAGCGCCGGGATGCGGATGCGGTCGACGACACGCATGGCGCTCGCGCGGTGGTAGTAATCCTCGGCGCTCGCGAACCCGAAGTACGGCGCCGTATACACCTCGTCGAACTCGCGGACCGTCCGGATGGAGGCGAGCTTCTTCAGGTCGAACAGCCCGGGCCAGTGGCGCTCCTTCCGGCGCATCCGCCGCTTCAGGTCCTTGACGAAGTTCCAGTTGTAGAGCACGTTCGCCGGCCGCTCGAGCGCGCGCACGCACAGCTCGATCTCGATGATCGGCGACACGGCCGCCACGGCGGCGAGCGCCCGCGGCGCGTTGGCGCCGTACTCGCCGGCCAGCTTCAACGCGAGGTTGCCGCCGAGCGAATAGCCGGCGACGGCGATCAGCGGCAGGCCGTCGACCGCGGCGAGCTCGTCGACGACGTGCGCGGCGTCGGCCGTCAGGCCCGAGTGGAAGAGCCCGGCCGAGAGGTGCTCGGTGTCGCCGCAGTTGCGCTGGTTCAACCGCACGACGTTCATGCCGCGGGCGAACGCCTTGGCCGCGAGGCCCTTCATGTAGTGGGCGTCGCTCGATCCGTTCAGGCCGTGCAGCGCCACGATCGTCGGCCGCTCCCACGGCCGCTCCTGCCAGTGACAGAGGGCGACGACGCGCTCGGTGGCGTCGACGTCGAAGTAGCGCTTCGTGGGCGGCGGCAGCGCCGGAAAATAACGCGGATTTCCCCAGCTGTACAGCGTCATCCAGTGGCCGTCCCGGAGCGACGGGCGCGGCTCGAAAGCGTCCACGGTCAAATGATATAGAATCGCCGCCTCTGGAGGCTCTCATGCATTTCTCCCGCGCCTTGACGATTGCGTCGCTGATGGCCGCGAGCGTCTCGCTCTCAGGCGCCCAGGCCCAGCGCACCGCGCCGCCGGCTCCGGCGAAGCCGGCTGCCGCCAACCCGAAGCTCGAGCAGGACAAGAAAGACGTCGCGGCCGAGATCGACGGCATGCGCGAGTTCACGCAGCAGATGAACGATCAGGTGTTCAGCTTCGGCGAACTCGGGTTCCAGGAGTTCGAGACGTCGAAGTACCTCACCGGCATCCTCAAGAAGAACGGCTTCACCGTGCAGGAAGGGCTCGCCGGCATTCCGACCGCCTGGATGGCGAGCTGGGGCAGCGGCAAGCCCGTCATCGCGCTCGGGTCCGACATCGACTGCATCCCGCAGGCGTCGCAGAAGCCGGGCGTGGCCTATCACGACCCGATCATCGAGGGCGCGCCGGGGCACGGCGAAGGGCACAACTCCGGCATGCCGCTCAACATCACGGCGGCGCTCGCCGTGAAGAAGATCATGGAGCGCGATCACCTGCCCGGCACGATCAAGCTCTGGCCGGGCGTCGCCGAGGAGCTGCTCGGCTCCAAGGCGTACTACGTGCGCGCCGGCGCGTTCAAGGACGTCGACGTGGCGCTCTTCGCCCACGTCGGCTCCAACATGAACGTCAGCTGGGGCGACAGCAGCAGCAACGGCCTCGTCTCGGTCGAGTACTCGTTCAAGGGCGAGAGCGCGCACGCCGCCGGCGCACCGTGGCGCGGCCGCTCGGCGCTCGACGCGGTGGAGCTGATGGACGTCGGCTGGAACTTCCGCCGCGAGCACCTGCGCCTGCAGCAGCGCTCGCACTACGTGATTCCGAACGGCGGCGATCAGCCGAACGTCGTGCCGCCCAACGCCGCCGTCTGGTACTACTTCCGCGAGACCGACTACGACCACATCAAGGAGCTCTGGGACATCGGCAACACGATGGCCAAGGCGGCGACCATGATGACCAACACCGAGTACTCGATGCGCGTCCTCGGGTCGGCCTGGCCGGCGCACATGAACAAGACCGTCGCCGAGACGATGCACGCGAACATCGAGACGGTGGGGCTGCCGCAGTGGACCGACGCCGACCTGACCCTCGCCAAGGCGCTGCAGCACGAGCTCAAGGTGCCGGAAATCGGCCTGGCGACCAAGATCCAGCCGCTGCGCGGCCGCGAATCGATCCCCGACGAGGAGAAGCGCGGCGGCGGCTCCGACGACATCGGGGACATCTCGTGGAACGTGCCGACGGTCACGCTGAGCTACCCGGCCAACATGCAGGCCGGCCCGGGCCACAACTGGGCGAACGCGATCTCGATGGCGACGCCGATTGCGCACAAGGGGGTCACCTACGGCGCGAAGGTCCAGGCGATGACGGTGCTCGATCTGCTGCTGCGGCCGGAGCTGGTCAAGCAGGCGTGGGACTACTTCAACGAGCAGACCAAGGAGCGCAAGTACATCCCGCTGATGCGCGCCGAGGACAAGCCCGCCGTCTGGCTCAACGAGCAGACGATGGCGAAGTACCGGCCGGAGATGAAGAAGTACTACTACGACCCGGCGAAGTACAAGACCTACCTCGATCAGCTGGGGATCAAGTATCCGACGGTAAGGACGGCGGCGACACAGTGAAGAAGGTGAGGATGTGCCATCCTCATCTTCGCCCGCTCTCCTACATCGTCGGCTTCGCCTTGCACCCGTCGGCCAGCGACTTCTTCACCGACGTCGGCTGGGCGATCCCGCGGAAGAACGCCTCCAGGTAGTCCTTCGACTCGGATTTCGTCGAGCCGTCCAGATCCTTCATGCCCTCGACGAGCGCGAGCATGTCGGCCTTCTTGTCGCGGAACTTCGCGGCGATGGCCTCGAACTCGTCCGCCGATCCGCACGGCCCGCGATACAGGCGGTCCTTCACGCTGGTGATGCCGAGCCGCCGGTCGACGAGCGCGTAGGGGGGGTTGACGAAGCCGGAGAGATCGAAGTCGTACGGCACGGCGAACAGCGTCTTCGTCGGGTCCTGGACGACCTTGACGTTGTGGAGCGCGTAGAGCGAGTAGTCGGTGTTCCCGATCATGTACTCGAACAGCGCCGCCGTTCTCAGCGTCCCCGCGTCGACGTCCGCGAACTGGAGGCGGGGCAGCTCGACGATCCGGCCGCCCATGCGCCGGGCGACGTCGTTGTCCTCCTCGATGAAAATCGCATAGTGCGTCGTCATCGGCTTGCCGGACTTCGCGTCGACGTAAGTCGCCTGCGCGAGGCGATCGCGGAACGACTGCGGCGTGACGAGGTTGAACAGTTTGTAGGTGAGGTACTCGCGCAGCACGAACTGGTCGTAGGCCTTTTCGTTCTGGCAGTGCACGCCCAGTTTCAGCGTGGACTGGCCGTCGAAGACGGTGCCGGCCACTTCCTTCTTGTCGAACTCGATGCGCAGCGGGACGAAGGCGCAGGTGCGGGCGTTGCGGCGGAAGTGCCCGCGCGGGCTGAGCTGCACGTGCAGCGTCTGCTCGCGGCCGCGCGCGTCGGTCGTCGCGAGGACGCCGGGATACTTCGCCGTGCTTTCCGGGTTGCGGTCCTTGTCGATGGCCTTGAAGTCGGCCGTCAGCGAAAACGCGAGCGGGTCGCTCTCCGCGAAGAGCGGCAGCTTCTGCGCCTCGTCGCGCCGGGCCTGGAGCACGGCGGGCTCGGGCCACGGCTGCGCCATCTTCAGCAGCGTCTTCTTCTGCTTCTCGGCCTGTTTGTCCGGCGGCTTCTGCGCGAGCGGCGTCTGAGAGACGCCGCAGACGAGCAGAATCACCACGGCGAGCGACGTGGCGCGGGTCGACATGTCGGACTCCTCACTGAAAGAGCGGATTGGGTATTGGGTGATCGGGTAATCGGGCAATTGGATTGGAGGGGGTCACTCCCTCTCCAATCAATTACCCGATTACCAGATGACTCAATTCCTCGATGACCAAATCCTGTGTCGTGGGTCGAATTATAGCGCCGTGTTAGCATCCCGCCCATGGCGAAACGGATCCTCGCGTGCCTCGCGCTTCTCAGCTCGGCCGGGCTCGGCGGTGCGGTCCTGGCGGGCGCCACGGCGCGGCAGGCGCCCCCGCCGGCGGGGCCGGCGGCGC
>Ga0310810_10007679_pt1 | contig 12336 bp, 11 predicted proteins | sample NCmetagenome_FD_207641 | JGI IMG/M metagenome (GOLD analysis project Ga0310810, IMG submission 207641) | Soil microbial communities from experimental microcosm in Duke University, North Carolina, United States - NC | ecosystem: Engineered > Artificial ecosystem > Soil microcosm > Unclassified ... | reverse complement strand
GTGGTGAAGCCCACCCCGCGCGAGGGGGTGGGGCTGATCGTGGTGGTGAGCGCGGGCACCTCCGACCTGCCGGTGGCGGAGGAGGCGGCGGTGACCGCGGAGGTCATGGGCAACCACGTCGAACGCGTGTTCGACTGCGGGGTGGCCGGGCTCCATCGCCTGGTGCCGCACCTCGACCGCCTCAACGAGGCCAACGCGATCATCGCGGTGGCCGGGATGGACGGCGCGCTGCCGAGCGTGCTGGGCGGCCTCGTGGACCGGCCGGTTATCGCGGTGCCCACCAGCGTGGGCTACGGCGCCTCGTTCGGGGGCGTGGCCGCTCTGCTGACCATGCTCAACTCCTGCGCCCCCGGCGTCTCGGTGGTCAACATCGACAACGGCTACGGCGCGGCCGCCCAGGCCAACCAGATCAACAAGCTCGCCGCCAAGCACCGCTGAGCCATGAGCACGGGCACCGAGAACGGTCGACCGCCAGCGGGGGGAGTGCGGGGGCCATCTCGGGGCCCCCGCAGATGAAACGCATTTCCCGAATCGCCTACTTCGACTGCCCGAGCGGCGCCGCGGGCGACATGATCCTGGGGGCCCTGGTGGACGCCGGCGTACCCTTCGAGACGCTCGAGCGCGAGCTCGCCGGCCTCGCCCTTGCCGGCTACCGGCTGGAGTGCTCCGAGGTCATGAAGGCGGGCTTTCGAGCCACCAAGGTGCACGTCCATCTCGACGGCTACGAGGAGGGTCCGGGCTACTTCCGGAGACTGCCGGACCCGGACGGGCCGCACGAGCACCATCCCGCCGGGCATCGAGGGCTCGGCGAGATCCTGGGCATCCTCGAGCGGAGCCGCCTGGCCCAGGCGGTCCGGGACATGGCCTCGCGGATCTTCCGCCGGCTGGCGGAGGCCGAGGCCCGGGTGCACGGCACCACGCCGGAGCGCGTGCAGTTCCACGACGTGGGCGCGATCGACGCCATCGTCGACGTGACCGGCTCGTGCATCGGTCTGCACCTGCTCGGCGTCGACGCGGTCCATTTCGGGACGCTGCCGGTCGGCGGGGGGTTCGTCCAGGGGCCGCACGGGCGAATCCCGGTCCCGGCCCCCGCGGTGGCGGAGCTGCTCCGGGGCTTCCCCACGCTCGACAACGGGATCCGGCGGGAGCTGGTGACCCCGACCGGGGCCGCGATCCTGACCACGCTGGCGGTCGGGTCGGGCGCGATGCCGGCGATGCGGGTGACCGCGGTGGGCTACGGGGCGGGGACCATGGAGCTCGAGACCCCGAACGTGCTCCGCGTCTTCGTGGGCGAGGCGGCGGTGGCCGCACCCACCGGGACACCGACCCCCACCGAGACCATCATTCAGGTCGAGACCACGGTCGACGACATGTCCCCCCAGCTCTACGAGCCGCTCCTCGAGCGCCTCCTCGAGGGCGGCGCCCTGGACGCCTGGCTCACCCCGGTCATCATGAAGCGCAGTCGGCCCGGCGTGGTCCTGACCGCCCTCTGCGAGCCGGGGCGGGTCGCCGACCTCTCCCGCCTGCTCTTCGAGGAATCCTCGACCATCGGGGTGCGCTGGACCGCCTACCAGCGGGCGCGGCTCGCTCGGGAGATGGTCCGGCTCGACACCGCATACGGACCGGTGACCTTCAAGGTGTCCCGGCTCGACGGGCGGGTGATCACGGTGACCCCCGAGTTCGAGGAGATCCGGCGCATCGCGCGCGACCGCGGGCTCGCGGTCCGCGAGGTCCTCGAGGAGGCGCGCACCGAGGGCCGACGGCTCCTCACCTCCTCTTGACAGAACTGCCGCCCGGGACTAGGGTTGGGGGCGCTTTCCCGGCCTCGGACCCTTCACTCAGGAGGTAGCGCGGTGAAAAAGACCGTGTCGATGACGATCAACGGTGCCCCCCAATCGCACGAGGTGGAGCCCCGGCTGCTGCTCGTGCACTACATCCGCGAGCAGGCCGGCCTGACCGGCACCCACGTCGGCTGCGACACGAGCCAGTGCGGCGCCTGCACCGTGCACGTCAACGGCGTGGCCGTGAAGTCGTGCACGCTCCTCGCGGTGCAGTGCGACGGCGCGCAGGTGCTGACCATCGAGGGCCTGGCCAAGGACGGCAAGTTGCACCCGATCCAGGAAGGCTTCTGGGAGAAGCACGGGCTGCAGTGCGGCTTCTGCACGCCGGGCATGATCATGTCGGCCCACCAGATGCTGCAGCGCAACCCGCGGCCGACCGAGGCCCAGATCCGCCACGATCTCGAAGGCAACCTGTGCCGCTGCACGGGCTACCACAACATCGTCAAGGCCATCCAGTACGCCGCCGAGAAGATGGCGGGGAAGTAGGAGGCGACCATGGCCACCGCCCGTGTGCTCGGCGCGAGCATCAAGCGGCGTGAAGATCCCCGGTTCATCACCGGCAAGGGCAACTACACCGACGACCTGAAGCTCGCCGGCATGACCCACGCGGTCTTCGTGCGCAGCCCGCACGCGAACGCCAAGATCCGCAAGATCGATACGTCGAAGGCGGCGAAATCGCCGGGTGTGGTCGCGATCTTCACCGGCAAGGACATGACCGGGGTCAACTCGCTGCCCTGTGGCTGGCTCCTGCCCGAGCTGAAGATCCCGCCCCACATGCCGCTCGCCTCCGACGCGGCCCGCTACGTGGGCGACCCGGTGGCCATCGTCATCGCGGAGAGCCAGTCGGCCGCGAGCGACGCGGCGGAGATGGTGGCGGTCGACTGGGACGTCCAGCCCTCGGTGACCAATACCGAGAGGGCGGCGGCCAAGGGCTCGGCCCAGGTCCACGAGGTCGCGCCGGACAACGTGGCGTTCCGGTGGCAGATCGGCGACGGCGCCGCCACCGACGCCGCGTTCAAGTCGGCCGCGGTGACCGTGAAGAAGCGGATCGTCAACCAGCGCCTGGTGGCCAACCCCATGGAACCGCGCGCCTGCGTGGCGCGGTACGACGATTCGACCGGAGACTGGACGCTCTGGGTCACCTCGCAGAACCCCCACGTGCACCGGCTCCTCATGACCGCCTTCGTGCTCGGCATCCCGGAGCACAAGGTGCGGGTCATCGCGCCGGACGTGGGCGGCGGCTTCGGCTCCAAGATCTTCCTCTACAACGAGGAGACGGTCTGCACCTGGGCCACCAAGCAGATCAAGCGCCCGATCCGCTGGACCTCCTCGCGCCGCGAGGCCTTCCAGACCGACGCCCACGGGCGGGACCACGTGACCGACGCCGAGGTCGCGCTCGCGAAGGACGGCAAGTTCCTGGGCCTGCGGGTGAAGACCACCGCGAACCTGGGCGCCTATCTCTCCACGTTCGCGCCGGCGGTGCCGACGTATCTGTACGCGACCCTGCTCAACGGGGTGTACGAGTGGCCCGCCATCCACGCGGAGGTCACCGGCGTCTTCACCAACACCACGCCGGTGGACGCCTACCGCGGGGCCGGCCGGCCCGAGGCCTGCTATCTCCTCGAGCGCATGGTGGACGCGGCGGCGGCCGCGCTCAAGATGGACCCGGCCGACATCCGGAAGAAGAACTTCATCCCCAAGTTCGACAACGGCTACCAGACCAAGGTGGCCCTTTCCTATGACAGCGGCAACTACGGAGCGGCGTTCGACAAGCTGCTGGGGATGCTCGACTACAAGAAGTTCCGGGCCGACCAGGCCGCCGCGCGGACCCAGGGTCGGCTGATGGGCATCGGCTTCTCGACCTACATCGAGGCCTGCAGCATCGCGCCCTCCAAGGTGGTGGGCTCGCTCGGAGCCCAGGCCGGCCTCTGGGAATCGGGCAAGGTGCAGGTGCACCCGACCGGCAAGGTCAGCGTGTTCACCGGCTCGCACTCCCACGGGCAGGGCCACGAGACGACCATGGCCCAGATCGTGGCCGACAGCCTCGGCATCCCGATGGACGACATCGAGATCGTGCACGGCGACACCGGCCGGGTGCCGTTCGGCATGGGCACCTACGGCAGCCGCTCGGCCTCGGTGGGCGGCACCGCGATCGTGATGTCGCTCGACAAGATCAAGGAGAAGGGCAAGAAGATCGCGGCCCATCTCCTCGAGGCGAATCCGAAGGACATGGAGTACGTGGGCGGCAACTTCGTCGTCAAGGGGTCGCCCCAGAAGGCGATCCCGTTCGGCCAGGTCGCGCTCACCGCCTACGTCCCGCACAACTACCCGGAGGGCGTGGAACCCGGGCTCGAGGAGACGAGCTTCTACGATCCGTCCAACTTCTGCTTCCCCTTCGGCGCGCACGCGTGCGTGGTCGAGGTGGACCCGGACACCGGGCACGTGAAGATCCTCCGGTACCTCGCGGTGGACGATGTCGGCAACGTCATCAATCCGATGATCGTCGACGGCATGGTTCACGGCGGGATCGCCCAGGGCGTCGCGCAGGCGCTGTGGGAGGAGGCGGTCTACGACCGGGATTCGGGCCAGCTCGTCAGCGGCAGCCTGATGGACTACACGCTGCCCAAGGCCGACATGCTGCCGTTCTACGAGACCGATCGCACCGAGACGCCCACGCCCGTCAATCCGCTGGGCGTGAAGGGCGCGGGAGAGACCGGCACCATCGCCTCGACGCCGGCGGTGGTCAACGCGGTGGTGGACGCCCTGTCCGGGCTCGGCGTGGACCATTTCGACGCCATGCCGCTGACGCCCGAGCGGGTCTGGAAGACCGCCCAGGCCGCCAAATCGAAGAAGTAAGGGAGACGCCGACAATGTACCCAGCCCAGTTCGAGTACCACACGCCGGGGACGGTGAGGGAGGCGCTGGATCTGCTCGGGCGTCACAAGGACGACGCCAAACTACTGGCGGGCGGCCACAGCCTGTTGCCGGCCATGAAGCTGCGCCTGGCTCAGCCCAAGCACCTAGTGGATCTCCGGAAGGTCCCCGGGCTCTCCGGGATCAAGGAAGAGGGCGGCACCCTCGTCATCGGGGCGATGACGACCCACTACCAGGTCGAGACCTCGTCGGTGGTGAAGGCGAAGTGCCCGGTCCTAGCCGCGGTGGCGGGCCAAATCGGCGACCCGATGGTGCGCAACATGGGCACGATCGGCGGCAGCCTCGCCCACGCCGATCCCGCCGCCGACTACCCGGCCGCGATCATCGCGCTCGGGGCGGAGATGGTGGCGGAGGGACCCAAGGGCAAGCGCACGATCAAGGCGGACGACTTCTTCAAGGGCCTGCTCACCACCGCGCTCGCGGAGGACGAGATCCTAACCGAGGTGCGCGTGCCCGCACTCGCGGCGAAGACCGGCGCGGCCTACATGAAGTTCCCGCACCCGGCCTCGCGCTTCGCGGTGGTGGGGGTGGCGGCGGTGCTGAGCGTGGACGGCGGCAAGGTGGGCAAGGCCAGCGTGGGCGTCACCGGCGCCGGCACCAAGGCGGTGCGGGCCAAGGGCGTCGAGGCCGCGATCACCGGCAAGGGGACCGACGCCGCGTCCATCCAGGCGGCGGCCGAGAAGGCGGCCGAGGGCGTGGACGTGCAGGCCGACCTGCAGGGCTCGGTCGAGTACAAGAGCCACCTGCTGCGCGTGTTCGCCAAGCGCGCGATGGAGGCGGCCGCCGCGGCCGTGAAGTAGCGCGTCGCCGCCCGGTGAGAGGATCGACTGACCCAGAGCCCCGCGGGAGACCTCCCGCGGGGTTCTTCTTTGGGGCGCGGCGGTGACCGCGGCGGTGGTGCTGGCCGCCGGGCTCTCGCGCCGGATGGGGCAGGCGAAGCTGCTGCTCCCGTTAGAGGGGCGGCCCATCGTCCGGCACGCGGTCGAGGGCGTGCGGGCGGCCGGCCTCGATCCGGTGCTGGTCGTCACGGGACCGGACCCCGCCGCGATCGAGGCGGCGCTCACCGGCCTCGACGTGCGCATCGTGATCAACCCGGCGCCCGAGGCGGGCCAGGCGGGCTCGGTGCGGGCCGGCGTCGCCGCGCTGCCCGCGGTGGTGGACACGGTGCTGATCGCCCTGGGCGACCAGCCGGGGCTGGCCCCGGACGTCATCCCGGCCCTGCTGGCGGCCCACCGCGCGAGCGGCCGACCCATCGTCGCGCCCCGCTACCAGGACGGGCCGGGGAACCCGGTCCTGTTCGATCGCGCGATCTTCCCCGAGCTCCTGGCCCTCGAGGGCGACCGGGGCGCGCGTCCCGTCGTCGCCCGGGACCCGGCGCGTGTCGAGTGGGTGGCCCTGGACTGGCCCATGCCGCCCGACGTCGATACCCCGGCCGACTATGAGAAGATCCGAAGCGCACTTCGACCCGACAACCCGCCGGAGTAGCCGACCGGGGAGCAGGGAATGCCGCAATCACGCGGTGTAGACTGAGAGGGCCATGAGAGCCGAGATCGAGAAGATCCAGCAGATGATGGAAGGCGCCGACTACGTCACCGACCCCGCCATCGCCACGTCGGTGCACCTGGCGATGACGCTCAAGAAGCCGCTCCTCATCGAGGGGCACGCGGGCGTGGGCAAGACCGAGATCGCCAAGGTGATGTCGCGGATGCTCCACACGAACCTCATCCGGCTGCAGTGCTACGAGGGGCTCGACGCGGCCCAGGCCCTCTACGAGTGGAACTATCCCAAGCAGCTGCTGCACATCAAGCTCGAGGAGAGCACCACCCACAGCCTGCGGGAGAAGGAGGCCACCATCTTCTCCGAGCCCTTCCTGATCCGCCGGCCGCTGCTGCAGGCGATCGGGCAGGACGGCAAGCCCCCGGTGCTGCTCATCGACGAGGTCGACCGGGCCGACGAGGAGTTCGAGGCGTTCCTCCTGGAGGTCCTCTCCGAGTTCCAGGTGACGATCCCGGAGATCGGGACCATCAAGGCGACGCACCCGCCCTACGTGATCCTCACCTCCAACCGGGTGCGCGAGCTCTCTGACGCGCTCCGGCGCCGCTGCCTCTATCTCTGGGTGGACTTCCCCGGCTTCGACAAGGAGGTCCGGATCGTGATGCGCAAGGTGCCCGGGGTCAACGAGGCCCTGGCCCGCCAGATCTCGCGCTTCATGGAGAGCCTGCGCACCATCCGGCTCGCCAAGGTGCCGGGGGTGGCCGAGACCCTCGACTGGGCCCAGGCCTTGGCCTCGCTGCACGCCGACCACGTCGACGAGGAGCTGGTCCTCGAGACCCTGGGCTGCGTGCTCAAGGACGCCGACGACGTCAAGCGCTTCAAGCGCGAGCTTCACGCGAGCGGGCTCAAGCGCTTCGTGGCCGCCGAGGGATAGCGTGGCTGGCCCCCGGGACCTCACCACCGCGGTGCTGCGCTTCGGGCAGATACTGCGGGCCTCCGGCATGCCGCTGACCATCACCGAGATGATGGACGGGGTGCGTGCGCTGGACGCGGTGGACCTCCTCGACCGGCAGGACGTCTACCTGGCGCTGCGAACCACGTTGGTGGCGCGGCACGAGGAGTTCCCCATCTTCGACCGCTGCTTCGAGACCTTCTGGCGGTTCCAGTCCGAGGAGGGACAGGAGCTCGAGGGGCTCACCGGACCCGCCAACGCGGCCATCCCCGAGGAGCACGCGGGCGACACCGGGGCCGAGGCGGCCCAGAAGAAGGTCTCGGTCGCGCTGGAGGGCTGGGAGGAGCAGGGGGACGACGACGGGGAGCCGCTCGAGGTCCCCGGGGTGAGCGAGAAGGAAATCCTCATGGATCAGGACTTTTCGTCCTTTCCGGTTGAGGACCTGGACGAGGTCGCACGCCTGACCATCCTGATCGCCAAGCGCCTCGCCCGGCGGATCAGCCGGCGCAAGCGCCCGACCCGGCGGGGCGGCGTCATCGACATGCGCCGGAGCATCCGGGCCAACCTCATGAAGGGCGAGATCATCGAGCTGCGTAGGCGGGAGCGCCGGAGGCGCAAGGTCCGGCTGGTCCTCCTGTGCGACGTCTCCGGCTCCATGGACCTCTACAGCCGGTTCCTCCTCCAGTTCCTCTACGCGCTCCAGAACGTCTTCGGCCGGGTCGAGACCTTCACCTTCTCCACGCGACTGACGCGGGTCACCGAGCATCTCAAGGGCGCGTCGTATCGCACGGCCCTGGCCCGGCTGACGGAGGTGCGGGACTTCTCCGGCGGCACCCGGATCGGCGAGTCGCTGCAGGAGTTCAACGCCCGGTGGGGGAACCTGGTGGACCGCCACACCATCGTGCTCCTGCTCTCGGACGGCTGGGACACCGGGGAGCCGGAGGTGCTGGCCAACGAGATGCTCACGATCAAGCGCAAGGCGGGCCGCCTCATCTGGCTCAACCCGCTGCTCGGCAACCCGTCGTACGAGCCCCTGACGCGCGGCATGGCGGCGGCGCTCCCGCTCGTGGACCACTTCGCGGCGGCGCACAACCTCGCGAGCCTGCGCGACCTCGCCGGGCATCTCAACCTGAGGTGAGACCAATGGGCGACGAGCTCTTCGACCATCTGAACCAGCTCAAGCAGAACGAGTCCAAGGTGGCGGTGGCCACCCTCGTGAACACCCGCGGCACCACGCCTCGCAAGGAAGGCGCCAAGATGCTGGTGGGCGAGGGCGGCCGCGTCCTCGGCTCGGTGACCATCGGCGGGTGCGTGGACGCGCAGGTGATCGAGGAGTCCGCCGACGTGCTGGGCACGAACGCGCCGCGGCTGCTCGAGCTGAACCTGGGCGACGAGGAGGCGTGGGAGATCGGGCTCACCTGCGGCGGCACCATCGAGGTCTTCGTGGAGCCGCTGACCCTCGGCCGGGCCGACGACGCCACCCTGGCCTTCTACGAGCGGGCGCGGACCCACGCCGAAACCGGCGGGCGCGCCGCCATCGTCACCCGGCTCGATCCGCCCCACAACGGGGCCAAGCTCCTGCTCCTGGATGACGGGGGCCGCGAGGGCAGCCTGGGGGATGCCTTCCTCGACGAGCGCTTCGCGGCCGAGGCGCGCCAGGCGCTGGACGCGGGCAAGTCGCGCACCCTGTTCCTCGAGAACGTGCGGGCCTTCGCGGAGGTCTTCACCCCGCCCGCCATCCTGCTGGTGGTGGGGGCCAGCCACGTGGCGATGCCGTTGACGTCCATGGCCAAGGAGCTGGGCTTCCGCACCGTGGTGGTGGACGGGCGACCGCGCTTCGCGACCCGCGAGCGCTTCCCCCACGTGGACGACCTGCGGATCGGGGTGCCCTCCGAGCTGGTGCAGCAGGTCCCGCTGATCCCCACCACCGCGCTGGTGCTGGTGGCCCACGACTACAAGTACGACCTGCCGGTGCTGCGGCACGCGCTCGGCACGCCGGCCGGCTACATCGGCCTGCTCGGCAGCACCCGCCGCGGGGCCGCCATCCTGAACCTGCTGCGCGAGGACGGGGTGAGCGAGGAGGCCCTCGCGCGGGTGCGGGTGCCCATCGGCCTCGACCTCGGCGCCCAGTCCGCGCCCGAGATCGCGCTCAGCATCCTGGCCGAGGCCCTGGCCGCCCAGCGACACGCCACCGGCATGCCCATCTCCGAGAAAGTCCGCCGGGGGCTCAAGTAGCCGGGTCATGAAAGCCATCGCCATCAAGCACGGGGCGGCCAGCGCCGCGGCCCTCGAGGGCCGCATCGCCTGCCACGACGTGCGCGACGAGTCGCGGCGGGTCGCCATCGCCAAGGGTCAGATGCTCGACGCGGCCGCGGCGGCCCTCCTGCTCGCGCTGCCGTGGTCGGAGGTACACGTGCTCGAGCTCGAGCCGGGCGACGTGCACGAGGAGCCGGCCGGCTCGCGCCTCGCCGTCGCGGCGTGCGGCCCCCACGTCGAGGTCAAGGGCTACACCGGCGGGCAGTGGACGCTCACGGCCGAGCGCCGGGGCCTGGTCCGGGTGAACGCGGCCGCGCTCGCGGCGGTGAACGGCCTCGAGGGCATGTCGGTCTTCACCCTGTACGACCTGCAGCCGGTGGAGGCGGGCGAGGCGGTGGCCAAAGCCAAGATCACGCCGCTGGCCATCCCGGAGCGGCTCGTGAAGGACGCCGAGTCGCGCGCCTGGAGCGCGGGGGGCCTGGTGTCGGTGAAGCCCTTCCAGCCGCGGGTGCTGGCCGCGCTGAGCCGCGAGAGCCTGGCTCCGCCCCAGCGCCAGCGCTTCGAGTCCTCGCTCGCCGAGAAGGTGGACTGGTTCGGGTCGCGGCTCCTGCCGGTCCGTTACGCGGCGGGCGACGCCGCCGCGGTCGCGGAGGAGATGGAGTCCCTGCTCGCGGGGGGCGCCGACATCCTGATCGCGGCCGGCGCGGGCTCCCTCGATCCGCTCGATCCGGTCTTCGCCGGACTCGAGCGCCTGGGCGGCCGGATGATCCGTCACGGCGCGCCGGCCCATCCGGGCAGCCTGCTCTGGATCGCGGACCTGCACGGCCATCCGGTGCTCGGCATGCCGGCCTGCGGGATGTTCTCGCAGGCCACCACGTTCGACCTGGTCCTGCCGCGGATCCTGGCCGGCGAGCCGGCGGGAGCGCTCGAGGTGGCCGCCCTCGGCCACGGCGGGCTCCTGTCGCACGACAGCGCCTACCGCTTCCCTCCCTATCGCAAGAGCGGCGCGCGCGGGGAGCTGTCCGAGTGACATGGCGCTCTACAGCACGGTCATTCGCGACCGGTTCCGCCGGCCCCGGTACCGCGGCGTCATCGAGCGCCCGGACGTCTCCGGCGAGGACGTGAACCCGCTCTGCGGAGACCGGGTACGGGTCCAGGCGCGCCTGGCCGACGGGCGGCTGGTGGAGGGGCGGTGGACCGGCGATTGCTGCGCGATCTCGGCCGCGTCGGCGGACGTGCTGCTCGAGATGGTGACCGGTCAGCCGGCCGCGCGGGTGCGGGAGCTGACCCCGGAGAGCATCCTCGAGCGTCTCGATTCCGACATCCGCCCGTCGCGGATGAAGTGCGTGGCGCTGCCGCTCACGGTGCTGCAGGGCGCGCTCGCGAAGGAGGCGACACCATGAGCCTGGGCGAGCGCTGCCGGCCGGACTTCCCCATCCTCTCGCGGATCGTGAACGGGCACCCGCTCGTGTATCTCGACTCGGCCGCGTCGAGCCAGAAGCCGGCCGCGGTGATCGAGGCCGTCCAGCGGTACTACGAGACGAGCCACGCGAACGTGCACCGATCGATCCACACGCTGGGCGAGGAGGCGACCGAGCTCTACGAGGGCGCGCGCGACGCGGTCCGGGCGTTCATCGGGGCCCGAGGCCGCGAGGAGATCGTCTTCACGCGCGGGACCACCGAGTCGATCAACCTGGTGGCCCAGGCGGTGGGGCGCACGCTGGCCCCGGGCGACGAGATCCTCGTCACCGAGCTCGAGCACCATTCCAACCTGATCCCGTGGCAGATGGTGTGCCGCGACCGTGGCACCGTGCTGCGCGCGGTCCCGGTGCTCTCGGACGGCTATCTCGACCTCGACGCCTACACCCGGCTCCTGTCGCCGCGCACGCGCGTGGTGGCGCTGGCCCACGTGTCGAACGTGCTCGGGACCATCAACCCGGTGGCCCGCATGGTCGAGCAGGCCCACCGGGCGGGGGCGCTGGTGCTCCTCGATGGCGCCCAGGCGGTGCCGCACCTGCCGGTCGACGTGACCGCGCTCGGGGCGGACTTCTATGCGTTCTCCGGCCACAAGATGCTCGGCCCCACCGGCATCGGCATCCTCCACGGGCGCCGCGACGTGCTCGAGCGGCTCGAGCCCGCGTGGGGCGGCGGCGAGATGATCAAGGAGGTCTGGATCGACCACGCGCAGTGGAACGACCTGCCGTGGCGCTTCGAGCCCGGCACGCCGCCGATCGCGGGCGCGGTTGGCCTGCGCGCCGCGGTCGAGTACCTGGGCAAGGTCGGCATGGCCCAGGTGAGCGCCCACGAGCAGGCGCTGACCGCGCTGGCCATGGAGGCGCTGGCTCGCATTCCGGGCGTCACGCTCTACGGGCCCGCCAACCCCGAGATGAAGGGCGCGGTCGTCGCGTTCAACGTCGAGGGCATCCATCCCCACGACGGCGCGGCCGCGCTCGACCTGCACGGCATCGCGGTGCGGGCCGGGCACCACTGCGCCCAGCCGCTCATGAAGCGGCTCGGCATCGTGGGCACGCTGCGCGCGAGCTTCTCGGTCTACAGCACCGCCCTGGACGTGCAGCGTCTGGCCGACGGGGTGGCGGGGATCCTCGGGGAGCTCCAGTCGGGATGACCGACTGGCCGCGGCCGCGCGACGGCTTCGCATCCCCCCGATTCGCCCAGCCAGCCACCTTCATGCGGCTGCCTCACGTGGAGTCGCCCGCCGGGCTTGACGTGGCCCTCTGCGGGATCCCGTTCGACGGTGGCTGCTCGTATCGCTCGGGCGCCCGGATGGGGCCCCGGCACGTGCGCGAGCAGTCCTCGCTGATCCGGCCGTGGAACTCGGCGCTGCGGGTGCATCCCTTC
>Ga0310810_10007678_pt1 | contig 12336 bp, 10 predicted proteins | sample NCmetagenome_FD_207641 | JGI IMG/M metagenome (GOLD analysis project Ga0310810, IMG submission 207641) | Soil microbial communities from experimental microcosm in Duke University, North Carolina, United States - NC | ecosystem: Engineered > Artificial ecosystem > Soil microcosm > Unclassified ... | reverse complement strand
GCTGGACTGGCGTGAGCTCCTGCGCGAGCCGCGCGCCAAAGTACGCTCCAAAGAACAGCCCGAGCGCAATGAGCGCCGACGCACGAATGTCGAGGTTCCCCGCTCGATAGTACGTCCACGCTCCGAGCGCACCAACCGGCAGCAACAACGCCCCGAGCGACGTCCCGGTTGCCCCGAGTGGTGTCATCTCCGCAAAGAACAGCAGCGCCGGTACGATCACGACGCCGCCGCCAATTCCGAACAGCCCCGACAGCACGCCGGCGGCTAGCCCGATTATGATGTAGAGGATCGTCATTCACCCAATGTACGCACGCATGCTTTCTGATTCCTCCATCGGGTTCCTGAAGCGCCTCCTCGACACGCCCGGTCCATCCGGATTCGAGTCGGCTCCCGCGAACATCTGGCGCGACGAGGCCCGCCCATTCGCCGAGGTCACGAACGACGTCGCCGGCAACAGCCTCGCCGTCGTCAACGGCAACGGCTCGCCCACCATCATGCTCGCCGGCCACATCGACGAGATCGGCGTCATCATTACCTACATCGATGACGAGGGCTTTCTCTACATCTCCGGCATCGGCGGCTGGGATCCCCAGGTGCTGGTCGCGCAACGCATCCGCATCATGGGCCGCGATGGCGACGTGCTCGGTGTCATCGGCAAGAAGCCGATCCACCTGATCAAGCCTGAGGACCGCAAGAAGGCGTCCGAGATGACCGATCTCTGGATCGACATCGGCGCCGCTTCACGCGAGGAGGCTGAGCAGCGCGTCACCGTCGGCGATGCGGGCGTCATCGATTCCCGCACGGTCGACTTTCCGAACAATTGCATCGCCTCGCGCTCCATCGACGACCGCATCGGCGCGTTCATCGTGCTCGAAGCGTTGCGTCGATATGCCGAGAAGCCCGGCGCTGCGCGCGTCGTGGCCGTTGCCACCACGCAGGAGGAGATCGCGTTTCAGGGCGGTGGCGCACGTGTGAGCGCAACGCGCGTGGCGCCGCAGATGGCGATCGTGGTGGACGTCACGCACGCCACCGACTATCCCGGCGCCGAGAAGAAGGAGCACGGCCACCACAAGATCGGCGGCGGCCCCGTGCTCACGCGGGGATCGATCATCTCGCCGGTCGTCTACACGCTGTTGCGCGACGCCGCCACTCGGCTCTCGATCCCCTACACCGTGCACGCCGCGGGGCGCGAATCATGGACCGATGCCGATGCCATTCACGTGGCGCGCGACGGGGTGGCGACGGGGCTGCTCTCGATCCCCAACCGCTACATGCACTCACCGAACGAGCTGGTGAGTCTGGAAGACCTGGACCGCGCCGCAGCGCTGATTGCGGAAGCGTGCCGCGCGGTGAATGCCGAGACCGATTTCACCGCCCGTTAGGCGAGCAGCCGTTCCCGTTCCAGGCTAGCTCGCTGCTTTCGGCCTCAACAACCTGAGCGCCGTATCACGAACCTCGCGATCCTTATCGTCCGCGAACCGCTTCAACGCGGCCAGCGCGGACGGCGTGTTCGCTTCGGCGAGCGCCTGCACCGCCGAAACGCGGAGCGCCGTCGGCTTGCGCTTGAACAGACGTCCGTCAGGCTCGGCCGCCTTGAGGAGTCGCGCCACGGCTTCCTCCGTCGCCTGCCGGCCTAACGCCGCCAGGATCACGGCCTGCACTTCCTGATCCTGCTCGGTATCCAGCGCACGCGACAGCACTGACACGACGCGCGGGAGCTTCAGGCCGCCAAGTCCCTGAACGGCGTGAATACGCACCTCGGGGACCGGATCGGTGAGCATGTGCTGGACGGTCTGGACCGACCGTGTCGTGCCCAGCCGCGCCAGCGCAGTGGCGACCGAGCGACGCACGCGCTCCTCCCGATGCCCCGCGGTGTCGATCAACGCGCTCTCCGCCTCGAGCGCCCGCATCTCCCCGAGCAGATCGGTCGTGTTACGCACGACGTACCAGCGATTGTCGCCGAGCAGGTGCATGAGCAACGGAACGGCATCGCGACATTTCACCAGCGCCGCGAGGTACGCGCGACGGTCGGTGAGTGAATCGGCCGCGGTCAGCAGATCGATCAACGCCTCGGCGCCATCGGGCCCGAGACGCAGCAGGACATCGTGCAGTGTGTCCCGCAACTCCGGACGCCGCGGGAGAAGGCCGGCGATCCCACGCACCAACGTCGGCTTCGTCAGGCGACGCAACCCGATCGTGTACGCCCGGCGAAGCTCCGCGTTATGCTCGGCGGCTGCCTCGTTGCGAACGATCGCGTCGAACACACGGGCGACCACTTCCCATCGGCCGTCCCGCGCACGAGCCTCCGCGACGGTGGCGCTCTGATCCAGCAACGCCATCGCGTTCGACGCCGTGAGACCGGGACGTAGCTGTTCAATGAGCTCATCGTCCGACAGCCAGGCGCGCGACTTCGCCGTGATGGCGCCTTCGATGATGCGTGGCAACTCGTCACGGATCCTCGGTGCCGGCGGACCGGGAGCGCGGTCTGGCTCGGGCGAGGTCGGCCGGCCAGCGCCTGGCGTTAGGCCGTGCGGGGCAACTGGAGGCGCCGCCCCTATCCCCGCCGTCGATCGTGCCGGCGTTGCCCGCAACGACGCGCCCGGGGGCGGTATCGGAATCGAACGGGGCGGCGTGGGCGACCCGTAGGCCGGCATACCGCGGAACGGCGTTGGGGTTCTCACCGACGGGGCGGCCACGCGTGGTGAAGCACCCGGGGTCATGCTGCCGGTGCGGACGAAGCCGCTGCGTCCGAGGTGCACCTCCACCATCGTCGCTCCGAGTCTCACCAGCTTGTCGTCGAACGCGGCCCCGTCGTCGTTAGGCCGAGCGTCGTCGGCGAGTAGCCGCGCCACGCCGAGGATCTCGGCGGCGGGAGTGTTCGCGGGGAAGTCGATCTGGTGCGTGGAGTGCGCCGACATGCGCGTCACGAGCTCGTGCAGCCGCATGCCATCGGCCGACTCTCCTTCATCCAGCAAGTCGACGTTCAACCGACTGGTCGTGAGCGACGCGTCACCCTGCGCAATGGCCGCGCTGGCCGCGCCCAAGACCCGCTCCTGCTCCACCGTAGCATCAGGCTGGTGGGCGAGCAGATATACGAGCTCGGCGAATCGAGCGGGAAATGTGGGTGCGCTACTCGACATTGCGAGGTCGGACCGTCCCGGAATGGTGAGACTACTCCCATGTCAGACGCGCGACACTCCCCACGAGTTACTTCATCTAACCGGTTTCTCACCTCTCGTTTTCAGGCTTCTCCGCGTCTGGCACGACCCGTAACATTCCTTCCCCACCCGATCCCCTGTCCAACGTCCTGATGACCCATCGCTCGCGCTTCCGCCGAGTCGTCGGAACCGGCCCGCTGAGCGCCGTGGCGCTCGGAGCGCTGTTGCTCGGCCCCCTCGGCTGCCATACCGCCGCGTCGACGCCTTCGCCTACTGCCACGCCCGACACGGCGCTCATGATGCGCGACGTTCGGTACCTCGCGAGCGACGCGCTGGAGGGGCGTGGGACCGGCACCCCCGGCAACGATTCGGCCGCCGCCTATATCGCTCGCCGGTTCGCCGCGGTGGGACTCTCACCGGCGTTCGGAAGCCGGGGATTCGTCCAGCACTTCGTGGCGAGGTCGGTGGCTGCGGCACACGCCGGGCTACCCGGTGAGCTGCCGACGCAGAACGTCGCCGCGGTGATCCGCGGGACGGATCCGGGGCTCCGCGACGAATACGTGATTCTGGGAGCACACTTCGACCATCTCGGGCGGTCGATCATGGGGGCGCTCGATCCGGAAGCGCCGAACGCCATTCACAATGGCGCCGACGACAACGCGTCGGGCACCGCGACGGTCATCGAGCTCGGGCGACTGCTGCGGCGCAATCCGCCGAAGCGATCGGTGATGCTCGTCACGTTCAGCGGTGAGGAGCTCGGACTGCTCGGCTCGCAGTATTTCGTGGACCACCTCCCGGTGCCGCTGGAGAAGGTGCGCGCGATGCTGAACTTCGATATGGTCGGTCGGCTGAAGGACGATCGCGTGATCGTGTACGGCGTCGCGACCGCGCAGGAGTTGCCCGATATCGTGAACCGTGCGAATGCCGTCGCGCCGCTGCAGGTCACCGCGACCGGCGACGGCTTCGGAGCGTCCGATCACACGTCGTTCTACGCGAAGAATCTTCCCGTCCTGCATTTCTTCACCAACGTGCATGACGACTATCACAAGGCGACCGACGACGCCGACAAGGTGAACGCGACCGGCATGGCACGCGTGGCCGCGCTGGCCGAGCGCGTGACGCGGGAGATTGCCGACCGCGCGCAGCCGCTGACGTTCGTGCGCGCAGCCGCCACGGCGCCGACGATGTCGACGCGTGACGCGACGAGCGCGTACCTTGGCTCGATTCCGGACATGGGTGCGAGCGAGGTCGCCGGCGTGAAGCTCACCGGTGTGCGGGCAGACAGTCCCGCTGACCGTGCTGGCATCAAGGCCGGCGACATCATCGTCGAGTTCGACGGCAAGCCGGTGAAGGATCTCTACGGGTACACCGACGCGCTGTATGCCCACAAGCCCGGGGATACCATTGACGTCGTCGTGCTCCGCGGCACCGAGCGGTTGACGCTGAAGGTGACGTTAGGCAGGCGAGGCGCATGATCGACCGTCCGGTGTACGCCGCTTCGACCAGTACCTCCAACCCACCGATCACGATGCGAACCCTGCGCCGAATCTCGCTCACGCTGGCGTTGTGTCTTCCCACGGTCGCTCTCGCACAGGCGCCGACGAACCCCATCAAGGGCTCGGGCACTGTCGTCCTCAAGGCCGCGCGGGTCATCGATGGGACCGGGGCCGCGCCGATCCAGAACGGCGTCGTCGTGGTCACCGATGATCGGATCGTCGCCGTCGGCCCGGCGAGCTCCGTGGCCATCCCGAGTGGTGCGCGCACGGTCGACCTTGGCAACGCGACGCTGCTGCCCGGGTTCATCGACGCTCACACGCACGTCATCGGGCGAACGTTAGGCGATCCGGCCGGCGATGACGCCGCCGTGCGCGACGTCGACTCGTTCGGCGCCATCCTCGCCGTGGGCAGTGTTCGCAACACGCTCATGGCGGGATTCACGTCGATCCGCAACGTCGGCGCGCCGCATTTCGACGACATCGCGATCCGCAAGGCGATCAATGAAGGCTGGGTCGTCGGGCCGCGCATGCAGACCGCCGCGCATTCGCTCGGCATCACTGGCGGCCACTGCGACGAGAACGGGTTCAAGCCCGGCCTCGACGACGGCGATTTCCGCACCGGCATCGCCGATGGCCCGGATCAGATTCGGGCCGCCGTGCGCTACCAGGTGAAGTACGGCGCGGACGTCATCAAGACGTGCGCGACCGGTGGCGTGCTCTCGGAAGGCGACGCCGTCGGCACGACGCAGTACACGTACGACGAGCTGAAGGCCATGGTGGACGAGGCGACGAAGCTCGAGCGGAAGGTCGCCGCGCACGCGCATGGCGCCGACGGGATCAAGATCGCGGTCCGTGCCGGCGTGGCGTCAATCGAGCACGGATCGTTTCTCGATGAAGAAGGCGCGCGCCTGATGGCGCAGAAGGGCACGTACCTCGTGCCGACGCTGTCCGCGGGCGAGGCGGTGGAGCGCGCGGCGAAGAGCGGCGTGCTCACAGGACTTCGCGCCGAGAAGGCACTCGCGGCCGCCGCGGCGATGCGAAACGCCGTGAGGCTCGCCATGGCCAACAAGGTCCCGATTGCGTTAGGCACCGACGCCGGCGTGGGCCCGCATGGCGCCAACGGTCACGAGTTCACGCTCATGGTCGAGTGGGGCGGGATGTCGCCCATGCAGTCGATCGTCGCCGGTACGAGCAACGCCGCAAGGCTGCTCGGGTGGGACAAGAACCTCGGCACCCTGGCGACTGGGAAGTGGGCGGACATCGTCGCCGTTCCCGGGGATCCGATCGCCGACATCAAGGCGATGGAGAAGCCGGTGTTCGTGATGAAGAACGGCGTGGTCTACAAGACGCCCGGCGGCACGCCGACGATGTAAACCTGGTGCCTCTGCACTGCTGGACGTCGGCCCGCTACACAATTGCTCTGCCCCCCGGTCACCGCTTCCCGATCGCCAAGTACGCGATGCTGCGCGACGCGGTGGTCGAGAGCGGGCTGGTTGCTCCCGATGACCTGCACGAACCCGAGCGAGCGTCGGTGGACGCGCTGCTGCTCGTGCACACGGAGCGGTACGTCCGTGCGCTCATGGCCGGCGCGCTGACCGAGGCGGAGCAGCGTCGCATCGGACTGCCGTGGTCGGAGTCGCTGGTCGAACGGTCGTTCCGCGCCGTGGGCGGGACGTGCGAGGCCGCGGCGGCGGCGCTCGATCGCGGTGTCGCGATGAACCTCGCGGGTGGCACGCATCACGCGTTCCCCGATCACGGCGAGGGATTCTGCGTGTTCAACGACGTCGCCGTCGCGATCCGTCACCTGCAGCGCGAAGGGAAAATCCGTCGCGCGGCGGTCATCGATCTCGATGTGCATCAGGGAAACGGGACACACGCCGTCTTCGCCGGCGACCCGTCGGTGTACACGTTCAGCATGCACGGCGGCCGAAACTATCCGTTCCACAAGGTGCCGGGATCGCTGGACATCGAGCTCGCGGATGGCACCGACGACGACGCGTACCTGACCGACCTCGCCACCGCGCTCCCGCGCGTGCTCACGGCGTCCGCACCGGACCTGGCGATCTACCTCGCCGGCGCCGACGCGCACGAGGGCGACCGCCTGGGCCGCCTCCGCCTAACGTTCGACGGCCTCGCGCGTCGCGACGCAATGGTGCTCGACGCGTGCCGCGAGGTCGGGATCCCCGTCGCGATCACGATCGCGGGAGGATATGGGCGGGATATCGCGACGAGCGTGAAAGCGCATCTAAACACGGTCGACGTAGCAAGGATGTTCGTCTAGCTATCAGCTATCGGCTATCAGCTGTAACTACGAAGAACCCTCGGGACGTTTCTCCTGGCGAGAGCAGCGTCCCGAGGGTTCAGCGTTGTTACAGCTGATAGCTGATAGCTGTTAGCTATTTCCTACTTCGTGATTTTAAAATCGGAAATGTGGACATCCAAATTATGGCTCACGCGAATGCCCGCGATCCCATCAGCGCCACCCGGGATGTTCGCGCGGTCCATGCTGTACACCTCTTTACCGTTGATCAGGTACTGCACCTTCTGCGGCCCGACCACGACCGACAACTTGTCGGTGCTCTTGCCGCTCGCATCGGCCTTCGCGATCGCGTCGCTCGCCGTCCAGTCCTGGATCGTGTGAATCTCGGAGTCGGCGTCGCCCGCGCGATGCTTGATCAGATACGTCCCGTTCCCGCCGAGCGTGAAGTACATGTAGTTCTGCTTCGGCGTCGTTAGGTCCTTGCCGGCGAAGACGATGCCATACGCTTCGGCGTGACCCGGTGCCTTCGACAGCGTGAACGTCGCGTCCACCTTGTAGTTGCCCTTCGCCACGTCGCCAGCACGCCAGTAGATCGCGCGCGAGCCCGACGTCACATGCCAGCCAGAGCCCATCGCGACGAACTTCGGCGGCGCGCCACTGCCCGCACGCGGATCGACGCGCATCTGCCAGCCCGGCGCGAGCTCGCCACCGCCAGCCACCGCCTTCGTTGCATCCTGTGCCGCCAGCACCACCGGCGCGAGCATCGCACCGACAGCGAGTGTGAACACCGTCTTTCGCATATGACCTCCCAAGAGTGCCGTTCATCCGTAGGACCGTTCGCGTTGACATTATCAGCCGCGGCGCTTCCCTGCCACCACGCGCGCCGCCGGCTCGATGTCAGAAACTCGCGAACTGCTCCAAACGGGTTTGGCGCGCGCGGATACATTCCGCGACGCGCGACGGGCTCGTGACGTAGATCACGTTCACGTCAATCGCCTTCACACCGCTCAACCAATCGAAGCGATCGATGCCGCCGATTCCTGCCCCCAGAGCCTCCGGGTTCACAACGTCTACCCCGGTCCCCCTGTATTGGTGCGCCTACGGACGCGAAGGCAGTCCGCGCTTGCTGGTCCTGCACGGCGGGCCGGGCGCCGATCACCAGTACCTCCTGCCACAGATGCTCGAGCTCGCCCGCGAGCACGAGTTGATCTTCTATGACCAGCGAGGCGGCGGCCGCTCACGCACTGACGACCCCGCCCCGATCACGTGGCAAACCCACGCCGAGGACTTGGCTGCCGTCGCTCGCGAGCTCGAGATCGACCCGCTGATCATCGTCGGCTACTCGTGGGGCGGCCTCCTGGCGATGCTCTACACCGTCGAGGGTACCGATTCCCAATTCCCGATTCCCGATTCCCTCGTTCTGATAGACCCGGCTCCCATCACGAAACCGTACCGCCTCCAGTTCGAGGCCGAGTTCACGAGACGCCAGCAGGGCGAAACCATCCAGGCCCTTCGCCGCGAGCTCTCGGAGTCGGGCCTCCGAGAGCGTGACCCGGCTGCCTACCGCCAGCGCGGCTTCGAGTTGAGCGTCGCCGGCTACTTTGCCGACCCCACGCGCGCCCACGATCTCACCCCGTTTCGCGTCGTCGGTCGCGTCCAGCAGAGCGTGTGGGCGAGTCTCGGTGACTTCGATCTCGTTCCGTCGCTCCGACGGTTGACGATTCCGGCCTTGATCGTTCACGGACGACAGGATCCGATTCCGTTGGCGTCGTCCGAAGCCGCCGCAGCCGCGCTCCGCGCTCGACTCGTGGTTCTCGAAAAGTGCGGACATGTGCCCTATGTGGAGCAACCGACGTCTCTATTCGAGGCCGTGCGCGAGTTCCTGACCAACACCACCCCCGAGTGAAAGGGGAAGCCCGATGACGACGCTCGAGAAGTTCGAAATGCCGCACATCGCCACGATCGACGTGGAGGGGCGGCGGTACAACGTGGCACTGCGGATCGACCACGACGGCGTCGAGTTCGTCGGGCGCCTCTGGTTCTCCGATGAAGCGTGGGCCGACGATGACGGGATCGTCGACCAGGGCGTGCTCCCCGGACGCAACGCCGAGACCGTCATTGCGAACGCTCATTCGCTCGGCGAACGTGATCTCATACAGCGCTACCGGCGCGCGCTCGCGCAGCGGCGACGCTTCCATGGACTGCGCCTCCTCACGGTCGAGGTGCTCGACAACATCCGCCACCTGAACGCGCTCGCGACGTCCATGCGCGCGGGGCTCGTCGACATGGAGGAGGCCGCCGCGGAGATCGATCTGACGGAGGATCGCCTCCACGAGCTCATCGACCGCCTCCGACCCGTGGCCGGCGTCGAGCGCTAGCGCGCCAGCCGCACCACGAGACAACATTCGGGCGCTCGCTTCTGTTGCGAGCGCCCGCGTCGTTTCCATCAGTCGCCCGCCACCGGGGACGCGCGCAGACCCGCACCACGCCGCATTGCGTTAGGCGCCCGCCCGATGGATTCGCGTTCCGCCGCCCACGTCCTGTCCGAGATCGCGGATCTGCTCGAGCTCCGAGCCGAGAACCGCTTCAAGACGCGCGCGTACCGGGCGGCGGCGAAGGCGGTCGTCGCACTCGATACGGACGACCTCGCGCCACTCCTCCGCTCGGGCGAGCTCGCCGCCGTGAAAGGCGTGGGCGCCGCGACGCTCGCCGTCATCTCTGATCTGATCGAGAACGGCGAATCCCGCTATCTCGAGCAGCTGCGCCTGAACGTGCCCGACGGACTGCTGGAGCTCATGCGCGTGCCCGGACTCTCGCCGGAGAAGGTGCAGCAGATTCACGACACGTTAGGCGTCGCCTCGATCGATGATCTGGAGACCGCCGCGCGCGACGGACGCCTCGTCACGGTGAAGGGGTTCGGCGAGAAGACGATCGACCGCCTGCTCGACGCCATCGCGTTCAAGCGACGCACGCAATCGCTCGTGCTCTTCCCGCGCGCGCATGCCGATGCCGCGCTGCTGCTGGCGTCCGTCCGCCGGCACCCCGACGTCGTCGAGGCGGAGGTCGCGGGCTCCGTGCGTCGTCGGTGCGAGTCCGTGCGCGACGTGGACATCGTGGCCGCGGTGACCGGTGAGCCGAGCGCCGTCGCCGCGTCGTTCGCGCGGGTGCCTGGCGTCGCCGACGCGTCGGTCTCGGGCGGCTCGGCATCCATTCGCTACGTCGACGGCACGCGACTCGACCTGTACTGCGTGAGCGAAGGCGATTTTGCGGTGACGTTCTGGCGCGCTACCGGAAGTGCCGCGCACGTCGAGCAGATGACCAACCTGCTCGCCGCCGAAGGCTTCACGCTCGACGGCAACGTCGTGCGCGACGCACGAGGTGAGCGAGTGCCTGTGCCGGACGAGACCGCGCTGTACGCGTTGGTCGAGCTGACCCGCGTCCCTCCGGAGCTGCGCGAGGGCGAGGGTGAGCTGACCGCCGCCGCCCGCCAGTTGCCGCGACTCGTCACCGCGAGCGACCTCAGAGGCGTCCTTCACTGCCACTCCAACTACTCGGATGGCCACGCGACGATCGCCGAGATGGCGGAAGCCGCCCGGGCCCGTGGCTGGACGTACCTCGGGATCAGCGACCACTCGCAGTCGGCGTTCTACGCTGGCGGCTTGAGTCGCGATGACATCGCCCGGCAGCACGACGAGATCGACGCGCTCAACGCATCGCTCGCCGGCTTCACGATCCTGAAGGGCATCGAGGCGGACATTCTGGCGTCGGGAGAGCTCGACTACGGCGACGCGACGCTCGATCGATTCGATTACGTGATCGGCTCGGTGCACTCGCGATTTCGCATGACCGAGTCGGAGATGACGACGCGCATCCTCAGCGCGCTCGATGATCCGCGGCTCACGATCCTCGGCCATCCGACAGGTCGCCTGCTCCTCGTGCGAGAGCCGTATCCAGTGGACATGGTCGCCGTGATCGAGAAGGCCGCGGACACGGGCGTCGCCATGGAGCTCAACGCCGACCCGCATCGCCTCGACCTCGAGTGGCGACACTGCCGCCGCGCCAAGGCACTGGGGGTTCCGATCGAGATCGGACCCGACGCCCACTCCACCATTGGGCTCGACGTCATGGACATCGGCGTGGACATGGCCCGCAAGGGATGGCTGGAGCCCGATGATATCTTGAATGCGCGGTCCGCCGCGGACGTCATCGCATTCGCGAAGGCTCGCCGCACGGGCCCCACGGGAACTGCAGCCCAGAACGTCCGCGCCGCACAGCCAGATCCCGACGCGGACATTCCCTTCTGAAGTCGACCTGAACTCGGCCTGGACTCGACGCTCGATGGCGAACAAAAAACAGGGACCTCGGCAACCGCTCTCGCAGCGGCGGCCCAAGGTCGTGGCAGTGAAGAAGGCGGCGGTCGCGCGCGCGAAACCGCTGAAGCAGCCCGCGCGCAAACCAGCGGCGAAACCGGCACCGAAGCTCGGCGCCAAGCGATCGCTCCCGCCAGCGAATCCGACGCTCCTCTACGATCGCCTGCTGGCGCTCTATCCGGACGCGCACTGCGAGCTCGATTTCCGGACGCCGTTCGAGTTGCTGGTCGCCACCATTCTCAGCGCGCAGTGCACCGACAAGCGCGTGAACATGGTGACGCCGGTGCTGTTCGCGCGATATTCGACCGTCGAAGCGTTGGCAGCCGCGCGGCAGGAGGATGTCGAGGAGATCATCAAGAGCACCGGGTTCTTTCGCAACAAGGCGAAGAGCATCATCGGGATGGCGAACGCGGTGGTGGAGCGCCATGCCGGGGAGGTGCCGTCCACGCTGGCCGAGCTGGTCACCCTTCCCGGAGTCGGCCGGAAAACAGCGAACGTGATCCTCGGCAACGCGTTCAACATCAATGAAGGCGTCGTGGTCGACACGCACGTCGGCCGCCTGGCGACGCGCCTGGGCCTAACGCGCCAGACCGACCCCGTGAAGGTGGAGCAGGAGATGATGGGCCTGTTCCCACGCGATCGGTGGACGATGCTGGCCCACCTGTTGATCTTTCACGGCCGCCGGGTGTGCGACGCGAAGGTGCCGCGATGCGGCGAATGCACTCTGGCGGATGTGTGCCCGTCGCGACGGGTGTGAACGAGCAGCAGTCGCTGTCCCTAGTCCTCAGTCCTCAATCGGTTATTTTCCCCCCCCATGAAAACCGCAACGTTCGAAACCAACCGCGGCACTATCGTCGCTGAGCTGTACGAGAAGGACGCCCCCAAGACCGTCGAGAACTTCGAGACGCTCGCCAACAAGGGCTACTACGATGGCGTGAAGTTCCATCGCGTCATCCCGGGCTTCGTGATCCAGGGCGGCGACCCGTACTCACGCGATCTCCCGTCCGGCGATCGCCGCATCGGGACCGGCGGCCCCGGCTACATGATCAAGT
>Ga0310810_10007677_pt1 | contig 12338 bp, 12 predicted proteins | sample NCmetagenome_FD_207641 | JGI IMG/M metagenome (GOLD analysis project Ga0310810, IMG submission 207641) | Soil microbial communities from experimental microcosm in Duke University, North Carolina, United States - NC | ecosystem: Engineered > Artificial ecosystem > Soil microcosm > Unclassified ... | reverse complement strand
GACAAGTCGCCGCACTTCAAGGAGCTGGTGCCGGCGTTCCAGGACAAATGGGGGCCGAAGATCACCGTGCAGGTGATCGGCATCGGCTACAACCCGAACAAGATCAAGACGCCGCCGAAGAGCTGGGACGAATTGTGGGATCCGAAATACAAGGGCCGCGTCGGACTGACCGCGATGAACAGCCAGCTCGGTATCGCGTTCCTCGCCGAGTTGAACCGCGTGAAAGGCGGCAGCGAGACCGACTTCGAGCCGGCCTTCAAGGCGCTGCGCGCGTTGCTGCCGAACGTCGGTGCGGTCGCCGCCAACCTCGGCGCCTACGCGACGCTCTGGCAGCAGGAGCAGATCGACATCGCGCCCTACAATTTCAATTTCGTGCAGACGCTGAAGGGCAAGGGCGTGCCGGTGGAGCTTGCGATTCCGGAGACCGGCTCGGTCGGCTGGGAAACGAGCCTGCATCTCGTCGCGAACGCGGCGGAGCCGGAACTTGCCGTCAAATACATCGACCTGCATCTGGAGGCGCCGATCCAGCAGGAGATGCTCAAGCCTCCGTACGACGCGATCCCGACCAACGCCTCCGTGAAATTCGAGGGCGCGATCACCAATGCGATCGCGAAGTCGGGCGCCGACCTCACCAAGGTGCATCACATCGACTGGGTAAAGCTCAACCCGCAGCGCGGCGCCCTCATCGACCGGTTCAACCGGGAGATCAAGGTGTGACGGTGGGCGCGCCACACACAGCATCGTCATCGCCGGGCTTGACCCGGCGATCCCGATTGTGCGGGCGCGATACCCTCCTAAGCGGGATGGCCGGGTCAAGCCCGGCCATGACGCAAGAATGAAATCTACCGACTCCCCACTCGTTCTCCCGCTCGCGGCGCTGTTCGTCGCATTCTTCGTCGCGCCGCTGTGCGTGCTGGTGGCGCTCTCGCTCTCGACCGACGCGAACATCGCGTCGTTCACGGCCGCGCATTACGTCAAGTTCTTCACCGACTCGTTCAACTATTCGATCCTGTTCGAGACCCTCCTCCTCGGCGTGAAGGCGACGCTGGTGTGTCTCGTGTTCGGCTATCCGATCGCATGGATCTGCGCGCGCTCGGGAGCGCGGCTGCAAAGCATCATCGTGTTCCTGGTGATCCTGCCGATCCTGACCAGTGTGGTGGTGCGGACCTTCGCGTGGATCGTCATCCTCGGCCGGCAGGGCATCATCAATCAGGTGTGGACCGCGTTCGGCTTCGAGCCGCTGCGGCTTCTTTACACCGAAGTCGGCGTCGTGATGGTGCTGGCGCAGGTGCAGATGCCGCTGATGGTGCTGCCGATCCTGACCGTGCTCACTAAAATGGACCCGAATCTTGCCGACGCTTCGCGCGTGCTCGGGGCAGGGGAGTGGCGCACGCTATTCCGGGTCACGATCCCGCTCTCGCTGCCCGGCGTGATCGCGGGCTGCATCCTCGTCTACACGGCCTGCATCACGGCCTTCGTGACGCAGACGCTGATCGGCGGCGCGCGGCTCATCTACATGCCCTTGAACATCTACCAGCAGGCGATTGGCGCGAATAACTGGCCTTTCGCGGCCGCACTCTCGGTCATATTCATGGTGGCGGTGCTGGTCATCGTCGGCGTGCTGAACGCGATCGGCAAGCGGAGCGAGGTCTATGGACGCGCCTAGGGCTGCCGTCGACATGGAGGCGCTCTCGCTGCGCATCGTGTTCGGCATGCTAGCCGCCATCGCGATGGTGTTCCTGATCGGACCGACGATCGTGGTGCTCCTCACCTCCTTCACGCCATCGGAGTCGCTGCGCTTCCCGCCGAGCGGCTTGTCGCTGCGCTGGTACTGGGCGCTCATCGACGCAGACCAGATGCAGCGCGCCGCCTGGGCGAGCCTGATCGTGGCGTTCTGGACCACGGTGATCTCGGTGGTGCTCGGCACCGCCGCTTCGCTGGCGATCGCGCGCAGTTCCTCGAAATGGGTGCGCGCTGCGGATGTTCTGTTCATGTCGCCGCTGCTGTTGCCGGCGCTCGCCTTCGGCTTCGCGGCGCTGGTGTTCATCAGCCGGATGCACTTCTCGCCGAGCCTCACCTTTCTGGTGCTCGGCCACGTGATCGTCTGTGTGCCGTTCGTGCTGCGCACCACGATTGCTTCGCTGACGCAACTCGATCCCGCGCTGCTCGATGCCTCGCAGAGCCTTGGCGCGAGTGGCCTGATGACATTCCGCCGCGTGACCTTGCCGCTGATCGCGCCCGGCGTCGCGTCCGGCGCGTTCCTCGCCTTCATGGCGTCGTTCGACAACGTGCCTGTTTCGCTGTTTCTCTCCGACGAGCGAACCGAGATGCTGCCGATTCATCTGTGGCAGCAGATCGATACGAATCTGGATGTGCGCACCGCGGCGGTCTCCGGCCTGATCGTGATCCTCACTCTGGTGCTGATGTTGATCGCCGAGCGGATGGCGGGGCTGACGCGGCAACTCGCGCGCTAGGAGAGGCAATGCCCGGCATTTCTATCCACGTGGTCGACGTATCGCGCGGCGTGGTCGCCGCCGGAATGCGCGTGGAGTTGCATGGCCCGGACGGAAAGCTGATCGCGCAAGGCGCGCTCGCCTCCAACGGCACGCTCGACGATCCGGCCCTCGCGCAGACCTTTGCGCCCGGCATGTATCGCGCGACGTTTCATATCGCCGCGTACTACCGCGCCGCGGGCGTCGCGCTGCCCGCGGTGCCGTTCCTCGATGTGGTGACCTACGATTTCGGCGTTGCCGAGCCGGCGCAGCACTATCATCTGCCGTTCAAGTGCACGCCGTGGGGGTATTCGTGTTTCAGGGGAGGGGCGTAACGCAACGGCTATGTCTGTCCCTGCATCTTCTGCTTGATAACGAGCACGGTGAATTCGGCCGGGCGGATCATCGCCATCATAACGTTCACGATCATGGTGCCGTCGACGATGTCGTTTGCCGTCATCGTGCTGCCGAGGCCGCATCGCACCGAAAAGGCGTCCTCGGGTTTGGCGCCCATCAGGCCGCCCTGCTTCCACACGCCGGTCAGGAAGTTCGATACCATCGCGGTGACGGTAACCCAGGTTGTGGCCTCATTCGGCTCGAAGGTATATGCGGCGAGACCCATTTTGATCGACTGCTCGACATAGATCAGCGTACGGCGCATCCCGATGTAACGCCAGTCGAGGCTGTTGGCATCGAGCGTGCGCGCGCCCCACACGAGCGTGCCGCGGCCGACGAAATCGCGGATACCGTTCACGGCCTTGCCGTTGAGTGGAATGTTGAGGGACTCCTGCTGCGCGTCGGTGAGCTTGACGCTCGGCGAAGCGACTGAGCTCACCGCCACATTGGCAGGCGCTTTCCAGACGCCGCGCGTCCCGTCGATGAGCGTGTAGATGCCCGCCATGGCGCCGCTCGGCGGCAGCCGGTTCATGTGCGCGGCGACGCGAGCCTGCATTTGCGCGAACAGCGGAATGGCGGCCACCAGGTTCTTGTTGAGTTGCGCAGCCGCGCTGGCGTCCTGCGTCGTTGGGATGGCGGCGATCACAGTCTTGATCTTGAGGAATTGCGGATTGCGGTTCTGCGCCGGGTCGGCGTGGCCCGGATCGGAGAAAAGCTGCGACGTCGTGTCGGTCAGGATGCCCTGCAGCAGCGCGAGCTGATCGGTCTTTCCGATGTTGAAGTTGCGGTGGTCCATCTCGCCCGGCTGGATCACCGTTGTTTCGAGGAACGGTACATACGCCATCCCGTAGCTGAGCGCGCTGTCGCCGATTCCCTTTTGAAAATTTTCGGCGAGGTTGCTCAGGTCGCTGTCGGACACCCCGCCGTGCGGATCCGTTTTGAGCGCGTCGGCGCCGTAGACGTCAAGGATTGCTATCCGATCCTGCAACGTCCCGCATTGCGCGAGCATCGCCCGCGCGAGCGCGTTGAATGCCTTGGACACCGGCAAGTCCTGGCTCGTTGTGTCCGGCTTGAGCAGCACGGCATCGGGAATGACCAGTATGGTCGGGCCGGCTTGCGCGCCGGTCGCCTTCAGGCCTTCCGCGAGCTTGCCGGCATCGATCGCGCCGCCGGCGTAGTCGCCGACCGACACCACGTAGCAGGTACCGCCGCCGTTTGCGTAGAACAGCCGCATGCTGTTGTAGAGATTGAACGTCGCGCTGGCGCGGACGAGCGCGTAATTCTCCGTGGCGAAGGTCTGAGCAGCGGCGTCCCATCGGTTCGCCGTGAAATCAAAACGGGCCGTGGCCGGTGCCTCGACGATGTCGTATGTCGTGCTGAATGCACCGCCGAACGCAGCCTCGAACTCCGCGAGCGAGTTGATCCGGACTGGCTGGAAGGAGGCGGGTTTGCCGCCAGCAACAGCTTTCGCCGTGTAGCCAATGAAGGCGGGGACGGCCGTCTCGACGCCGACGATCGAATTCGGAAAAGCGCTCGTCTCGGTGACGAAGACGCCCGGAGTCTTGAAGGTCGAACTCAAAACTTCGATACCTCCACCTCCTTCGTGGTGATGAACTCGAGCAGCGCGGGCTTGCCCTCCTGCGTGGCCTTGATCCCGCGCTTGATCGCCGGGACGATGTCGGCCGGCTTTTCGATCCGCTCGCCGTAGCCGCCGAGCGCTTTCGCAAACTCCGCGTAATTTCCCGAAATGTCAGTCGAGCGGTATTTCTCGGTCGAGACCGGCATCACCTTCAGCTCGATCGCCATCGAGAAGTTGTTCAAGAGGATCGAGAGGATCGGAATGCGCTCGCGCACCGCGCACTCGAAATCCATGCCGGTGAAGCCGATCGCGGCATCGCCCCACACGTTGATGCAGAGCTTGTCGGGTTTGGCGAGCTTCGCACCCATTGCGTAGCCGAGTCCGGCGCCGAGCTGCGTGGTCTTGCCCCAGCCGATGTAAGTCAAAGGCTCGGTGCAGCGCCAGAACGGCGAAAGCTGGTCGCGCGGGCTTCCCGCATCATGCGTGATGATGGTGTTCGCGATATCGACGGTGTTCTGCAGGTCCCACAGCACCCGATAGGGCGAGAACGGCGCCTCGTTGTGGGTGAGTTTCGGCATCCACTTGGAGAGCCACGGCTCGTAGACGCTCTTTATTTCCTTGGCGACCATTGCGGGATCGCGCGGGCGTTTCTCTGTCTTGGACACCTCCTCGATCAGCGCGGTGAGTGTGAGCTTGGCGTCGCCCAGAACCGCCAGCGCGCAGGGCGTGTCCTTGTTCACGTCGGTCGGATCGAGCGTCGCGTGGATGATGGTCTTGCCCGCCGGCATCATCACGCCGAAGTTCGTCTGGGTGAACGAGCAGCCGATGCCGAGGATGAGGTCCGCTTCTTTCAGAAAGTGATTGACCGGCGCCGGGATCGCGAGGCCGCCGGAGCCGAGTGCGAGCGCGTGCGTCTCGGGGAACGCGCTCTTGCCTTGCAGCGAGGTGGTGACCGGAATGGCGAGGAGCTCGGCGAGTGCTTTCAGCTCGCCCCACGCCTCCGCCCAGTGCACGCCCTGGCCGGCATAGAGCACAGGGCGTTTTGCCGCGAGCAGCATTTTCGCGGCCTCGCGGATCGCATCCGGATCGGGTCCGGTGCGCAGGGGCCGAGACACGAGGTAATCGGAAGGATCGGCCTCCTCGTTCCACACATCGTTCGGCACCTCGACGAGGCAGGGTCCGCCGCGCCCGGAGCGCAGCCGCGTGAAGGCGCGGCGCATGATCGCGGAGAGCTCCTTGCCCGACGTCACCGGCTCGGCCGACTTGGTGACGCCGCGCATCTGGACGCTGGCGTTGTAGTTGCGGTCCACCCACGCAAGGCGGCGCGCATAGCCGCCCGGCATCACCAGGATCGGGATTGATTCGCTCCAGGCCTGCGCGACGCCGCCATAGGCGTTCTCGGTGCCGGGGCCGTGCTGCATCACGAACACGCCGAGCTTTTTGCCGCTGGTCACGCGCGACATCGCGTCCGCCATGTGCAGGCCGGTACGCTCCTGGCGCACGATGATCGGGCGGATGCCCGCCGCCGCGCCACGCTCCAGGATGTGATTGACCGGATAGCCGATGATCGTCTCCACGCCCTCGCGGCGCAGGATGTCGGCGATGGCGTCCGAGACTTTCATGGTGCGGTTCCCCTCAGTGTTCGGGGAAGCGTAGCCCGGATAGAGCGCCAGCGTCATCCGGGTAGCTCTGCGCTCAGCGGATGGCTTGATCCCGCATTGCCGGGATCGCCCCACAACGACTTACTCTCACTTCAGGCCGGCTGCGAACGAGCCTTTGGAGCGGCTGAGTTGTCGGAACGGGACACCGTAACCAATCTGCGCCACTCCGCTATCGTGAATGGATACGCCCCAGCAATGGCCACCAATATCGCAACAATCACAGCCAGTACCGCCGCGGGCACGTGTTTTGGGTCAGTGAAGCGATGGCCAATCTCGGCTAGCCCGGTCGTCGGATCGGTCCAGAGACGGAAACGAACGGTAATAAACAGAACAGCTCCGGCCAGAATGGTTATCGTCAGAAAGATGCCACTGAACTTGGCCATTCGCGAATTGAACAGCATGATTATTTTGGCCGCCACCAGACCGATCGCGCAGGTCGCCAGGAACCGAATGGTGGAGAATTTCTCTAGGAAGTCCTCGGTCGCCATGTAGGCAATCAGAGCACAGAGCGTGGCAACCAGTGCCAGGAATGCCGCGTCGCGGGCTGTTCGCTTTGCCTCCTCCCGAGCCTCCGCCCCCATTTGCCCCAGCTGCACGCTGAGTCCCTTGATGCTGTCCAACATCGCTCGCGCGAGTCGAGCCGCAACGGCGACAATAGCCGCCGCTCCAGCAAGCCCAAATGCAGTGACGATGAGGCACGCAACGACGAAGATAAGGGCCGACCAGGCAGCCAATACAGCGCCCACGATCAGGTCCTTTAGTCCGACGAAGAATATCTGCAGCAATTGCAGGATGAAGCCGACAGCTGCGCCAAGGCCGGAGAAGATTGGCCCACCCCAGAGAAAGAGCACCAGTGCCAGGACCGCAATGCCGATCCCCAACACGATAAGATTTTCTCTTGGCACAATCGCCCCCGCGAGTTCGTGCACTTTGCGCAATGTTAGATTGAAATCAGCCTCAGGCAAAATGAAAAACGCCGGCCCGGAGAACCGGGCCGGCGTGGTTGCCTTGCAACCGACTTCTCTTTGCTTCAGTCACCCCGATGTCGCTGCGCTCATCCGGGCTACAGCAATTCCTTATCTCAGCCGCAGGCTCGCCGGAGCGGAGGTGAGCGGCGCGTTCGCCTGATGCTCGCCGCCATTGAGCACGACCACCTTGGTGCCGACCTGCACGCGGCTCGCGAGATCGATCACGTCCTCGTTGACGAGGCGGATGCAGCCGGAGGAGACGCGCTGGCCGATCGTGGAGGGGGCGTTGGTGCCGTGGATGCGGTACACCGTGTTGCCGAGATACATGGCGCGCGCGCCGAGCGGGTTGGTCGGGCCGCCGGCCATGAAGCGCGGCAGGTACGGCTGGCGGGCGATCATCTCGGGGGGCGGATTCCAATCCGGCCACTCGGCCTTCTTGGTGATGTGCTGCACGCCGGACCAGCGGAAGCCGTCGCGGCCGACGCCGATGCCGTAGCGGATCGCGCGGCCGCCGGGCTGAACCAGATAGAGGAAGGTGTTCGGCGTATCGATGATGATGGTGCCGGGCGCCTCGGTGCCGGTGTAGGCGACGATCTGGCGCTTGAACTGTGCGGGCGTCTCGTAGCCCTGCTCGGTCTGCTCCTCGACCGGCGCCATTTGGTCGGCGCGCGAATATGCATAGATGTTGCCGGAGAGGCTGAGCGGGGCGGCGGTCGCCCAGTCAGCAACGATCAGCGCCGCAGCCGCGAGTGCACCCGTGAGGATGTACGAAAGCTTGATGATCATGGCCTAACCCCTGTTATCCGCCTTACGCGCGACGCCCTCATTCGGTTCCCCGGGCGTCTTGTCTGTTAGTCGCGCGGTAAGGTTTGGCGGTTCAGGGCAGGCGAGAGGTTGGAGTTAACCGCGGGCTCGTCCGGCGGTTCCAGTTTGACTTGAATTTTCAGTAGGTTGAGAGGGAGGCGGTCGGGGCCGGCCTCCCGCAATACAGGCGATACACGAAAGTATAGGTGGCGGGCGGGGGCTTTGCGCCCCGCCTTCGCGCCAGCGCCCGGCCGGAGCTATTCGGCCGGGTTCTGGGCGACCTGGGCCTGCGCCGGGGCCTGCGCGGCGGCCTGCGCGCGCTTCTTCTTCAGCTCGAGGAAGAAGGACGTCAGCTGCCAGAGGAAGAAGAGGGCGACCATGCTGACCAGCACGGCGCTGATCGGATGGGTGACGAACGCCGCGAAGCTACCGCGATTGATCAGCATCGCGCGGCGGAAGTTCTCCTCCAGCATCGGCCCCAGAATGAACCCGAGAATGAGCGGCGCCGGATCGAGCTTGAAGCGCAGGAAGATGTAACCGAACACGCCGAATGTCGCAGTCGTATAGATGTCGTGGATATTGTTGTTGATGCTGTAGGTGCCGACGCAGCAGAAGAACAGGATCGCCGGGAACAGCGATGAGTACTTGATCTTGAACACCGACAGCCAGATGCGCACCAGCGGCACGTTCAAGAGCAGCAGGAAGCAGTTGCCGATCCACATGCTGGCGACCAGGCCCCAGAACAGGTCGGGATGCTTGGCGATCATCTGCGGGCCAGGCTGGATGCCGTTGATGATGAACGCCGCCATCATCAGCGCCATCACGGCATTCTCCGGGATGCCCAAGCTCATCAGCGGGATGAAGCTGGTTCGCGCTGCGGCTTCGTCCGCGGCCGCCTGTCCCGCCACGCCCTCGATTGCGCCCTGGCCGATCTCGTCCTTGAACTTGCTGAGCTTCTTGTCGACCGCGTAGGCGGCGAACTGCGCGATCACCGGCCCGCCGCCGGGCATGATGCCGAGGGTCGAGCCGACGATGCTGCCGCGCAGCGCGCTGGGGAAGATGCGCTTGAACTCCGGCCAGGTCGGGATCAGCTTGATCGTGCCGCTGAACGGCGAGCGCTTCTCCTTGTTGTCGAGATTCTTGGTGATCTCCGCGATGCCGAAGCAGCCGAGTGCGATGCTGACCAGCTGGATGCCGTCGGAGAGCGAAACGATGTCCATGGTGAAGCGCTGACCGCCGGTCTCGATGTCGCTGCCGACCTGCCCGAGGAGGACCCCAACCAGGCACATCGCGAGTCCGTCCAGCACGCTTCCGGTGGTGACAAAGCTGACGCAGACGAATCCGAACAGAACCAGCGCGCAGTACTCGACGGGCCCGAACAGCAGCGCCACTTCGCTCAGGACCGGCGCGAGCCACGCGAGGACGATGATCGCGACCGTACCGCCGATGAAGCTCGACACGCCGGCCGTGAACAGCGCGACGCCGGTCTTGCCCTTCAGCGTCATCTGGTAGCCGTCGATGCATGCGACGATGCTCGATGCGTGCGGGATCTTCATCGTGATGGCGCTGACGTTGTCGCCGTATTGAGCGCCGTAATAGATGCCGGCGAGCATGATCAGCGCGCCGCCAGGCGGGAGCGAAAAAGTCAGCGGCAACAAGAGGCTGATCGTGGCGAGCGGGCCAAGCCCCGGCAACAGCCCGACCAGCATGCCGACCACGCAGCCGGTCGCGCACAGCAGCAGATTGTGCATGGTCAGCGCGTGCTCGAAGCCGAACAGCAGATTATTGATGATTTGGATGTGGTCCATGCGTCGGCCTTTAGTAGAGCGGCAGTTGAACGCCGAGGAACCTCTTCATCGCGAAGGCCATCAGACACAGCGCGGCGGCGATCACGGCGGTGCGTCGAATGGAAAAGTCATCGCTGGCGTAGCACGCAATAAATGCCATAACGACGATCCCGGCCAACATGTTCACGAATTCGGAGATGAGCGCGAACGAGAGGAGCGCGCCGGCGATCAGCCCAATGTTCTTGAAGTGAAAATCGAACGGCGCGGGCTCGATGAGGCGCGAGCGCGCCAGCATCACCACGGCAAGGAACAGCAGCCCGCTCGCGACCATGACCGGGAACAGCCCGGGACCCGGCCTGTTCAGCGAGCCGACGGTAAGCTGCGGCGCCTGCAGAAGAAAAAATAGCGAAACGAGTGCCAGCAATATGCCTTTGCCGACGTTTTGATTGATCACGCGTTCCCCCAGGTTGGCCGCGATCCGGCTACCGCGATAGCACAGAACGCGGCAGCCTGTCGCAGCTCTTGGGGCGGCAGCCTGTCGCACCTCGCTCTTTGAGGCAAGCCATTTTGATCAAGCGGTTAGCCGCGGGCTGGCGGTCACGGAAAGTTGCAGGACGGCGGGTGATACCGGGGAGAATCCCGGGTTCCGGCCGGCGAACTCCAGAGCGGCGCGCGAGCTAATTCAGGTGAATGCCCGCGGTGCGGATCACCTTGCCCCATTTGCTGGTCTCGTTCGCGATGTGCGCCCGGAATTCGGCCGGCGAGGACGCAAAGACCGTGTAGCCGGTCGCCTCGATGCGCGCCTTCACGCCCGCATCGGCGAGCGCCGCATTGATCGCGCGATTGAGGCGGTCGACGACCTCGGTCGGGGTACCCTTCGGCGCGCCGATGCCCTGCCAGCTGGTCGCCTCATAACCCGGTACCGTTTCGCTCAGCGCGGGCGTGTCGGGCAGCGCCTCGGTCCGGTTGGCGGAGGTAACGCCGAGCGCGCGCAGCCGCCCGGTCTTGATGTGCTCGATCGACGTCGAGAGCGTGTCGAACATCGCCTGCACGTCGCCTGCCAAGAGCCCGGTCAGCGATGCGGGCGAGCCGCGGTAAGGTACGTGCAGCATGGTCACGCCGGTCGTCTGCATGAACAGCTCGCCATAGAGATGCTGCGGCGTGCCGGTGCCGGACGAACCCATGTTGATCTTGCCGGGGTTTGCTTTGGCATAGGCGATGAATTCGGCGGCGCTCGCGGCCGGCATGACCGGGTTCACGACCAGCACGCCGACGCCGCGCACCGTGCTCGCGATGGGAACGATGTCGCGCTGGAAATCGAATCTCGGGTTGTCGTAGAGCGCCGGGTTCGTGGCGTTGTTCACGCCGACCGCGAGCAGCGTGTAGCCGTCGGAAGCCGCGCGCACGACTGCCTCGGTGGCGATATTGCCGCTCGCGCCGGGGCGATTTTCGATCACGAACTGCTGGCCGAATTGCTCGGAGAGCGATTGCGCGACGATGCGCGCGAAGATATCGACCGAGCCGCCCGCCGGAAAGCCGACGACGACACGCACCGGACGGTCCGGGTAGCTCTGTGCTGCTGCATTGCGTGGGCTCGCGAGCAGCGGAGCGCCCGCGAGCGCAAGCAACGTGCGGCGCGAGAGCGCCATCTGCTCAGCTCTTCGGTGGGGGAGGCGGCTTCGAAGCCTGGAAGCTCGGGCGCGCGAAGTGCTGCTGCATGTAGGCGGAGAGATTCTTCGCGGCGCCGAGCAGAGCTTTGCCCTCCTCGAAGCGGTTCACATAGAACAGCATCGGCAAGATGTTGATGTCGGCGAGCGTAAAGCCATCGCCCGCGAGGAAGCCGGTCTTCGCCACCGCACGGTCGAGCACGTCGATCTGCGGCTTCATCTTCTCGGCCGCCGCCTTGATCGCGCCCATGTCGGGCTTGCCGGGCTCCTTGGGAAACGCGTAACCGACGACGTATTGGCGGATCATCAGCTTGTCGAACTCGGTGTTGCCGAGCGAGACCCATTGCTCCACCACCGCGGCGCGTTTCGGGTCGTCCGGGATCACCTTCGGGCCCTCGAACACGCGGTCGATGTAGGTCGCGATCGCCTTCGACTCGCAGAGCGTGAGATCGCCGTGGCGCATCACGGGGATTTTCCCGAACGGGTGGACCGCATCGATGTCGGGCGTGTGCGGTCGTGCGGACGTGTGCTGGTACGGCACGCCCTTTTCCTCGCACACCATGCGCACGGCCCAGACATAGTTCGACTGCGGCGCGCCGAAGATTTCCAGTATCGGCATTCGATCTCTCCCGATATGATTTCAGTATTCGTCGCGGCGGCGCAGCCACGCCATGGAAAACTCGAGCTCGTTCTCGTCGCGCCCCTTCGGCACCAGATCGAGCAGCTGATAGGCGGCATTGAGCATGTCCAGCCCGCGCGCATATGTCGAGTAGCTGTGGAAGATTTCGCTGCCCTGCCGTGCGAACACGCTCAAGCCCGGTGCTTCCTCGCCGTCGAAGCGGATGGTGCCGAAATTGTAGTTCTTGCCGGCGCGGTCGTTTTCGTCCGGAAACGAGACCGCGAAGTCCTGATTGAACGAATTGTTGAGCGAGGATACCCACTGCATCGTCCAGCCTAACCGCTTGCGATAGGCGAGGAGCTTGT
>Ga0310810_10007676_pt1 | contig 12338 bp, 11 predicted proteins | sample NCmetagenome_FD_207641 | JGI IMG/M metagenome (GOLD analysis project Ga0310810, IMG submission 207641) | Soil microbial communities from experimental microcosm in Duke University, North Carolina, United States - NC | ecosystem: Engineered > Artificial ecosystem > Soil microcosm > Unclassified ... | reverse complement strand
ACGCTCCGAAGATGTGTGCCACGCGGGGTGCGAAGGACTGCTGGGAGATCGTCGACGGCGTGCTTCAGAAGGACGGCCACGCCAACGACATCGCATCGAAGGAACAGTTCGGCGATTTCGAGCTCGAGCTCGAGTGGAAGATTGGGAACGCCAGCAACAGTGGCGTGTTCTACCGCGGCACCGACGAGTTCAACCAGATCTACTGGAGCGCACCGGAGTATCAGCTTCTCGACAACGTGAACGCGGAGGACAACAAGAAAGACAATCACCTCGCCGGCTCGGTATACGACCTCTATGCCGCTCCCAAAGACGCCGCCCGGGCGGCCAACGAGTGGAACCAGACACGCATCGTCGCGAAGGGGAAGCACGTCGAGCACTGGCTGAACGGCAAGAAAGTCGCGTCGTACGACGTCGGCAGCGCCGACTGGGACGCCGCCATCAAGGCCAGCAAGTTCAATCCAGAAAAATTTCCCAACTTCGGGAAGGCGCCGAAGGGCTATCTCGGCATCCAGGGCGACCATCCTGGGACGCTCGCGCTCCGCAACATCAAGATCCGCGAACTGAAGTAAGAGAGCGCACGCAGGTCACGCACGCCAGCAACGATCGTCGTCTCGCTGATTCAGACAAGCGGACGGAGCAGGCGGTTCAGGATCCGCGCGGTTCGATGCGCGTCGGCAATGGCTCGGTGACTCGGCATGGCGTCGCACTCGGGAGCCAACGCGTGTGCTGTCGCCGCGAAGCTCTTGGTACCCACGATCCGACCGGCGAGCTTCTTCACGTCGAGGTGCGGGATGGTGAGCTTCGGGAGACCGTGGCCTTCCAGATCCAGATCGAGCTGCCACAAGTCGTAGCGACTCCAGGTCGCCAGCACGACGCGCTCCAGCGGTTGTGACCACTCCAGGAACAGGCGCAGCGCTTCCGGGAAAGCTGGAGCGGCGTCGACATTCGCCTGGGTGATGCCGGTAAGCTGGCGACAAAAGCTGGAGAGCCGAGGGAGTTGCCGCGGACGGACGAACGTCTGAAACTCGGGCCACTTCGTTTCGGCACGATCGAACAGCAGTCTGACGCCGCCGATTTCGATGGTCTCCTTCTTCCGGCTGAACACCCCCTTCTTCCAGCACGTGGCCTCGACGTCGATCACGACGATGCGACGCTTTCCAGCGATGACGGCTTTCACCACATCATCTGCAGCAAGCGTAGCAGGCTGGGTCATCTCGGCACATTCGGATCGCTTGGGGTATACGTGTAGCTGCCGTCCAGTGCCACGACGTTCCCCATCCAGTCGGTCGGATCGCTCCACGCGACCGATCGTGGCCGCAACACGTCACGCAGATCGGCGAGATCCCACTTCAGCGCAAAGCCGGGAATCACGGCATCATGCAGGTTGGTGTGGATCGGCGCATCGAGCGCCGCCCGAAGACTGTGCGGCGTCCGGTCGAGTGAAACGGATGCGATCTGCGGATTGACCGCGGCGGCGAGCAGCAATGCGATACCAGCAACGCCCGACGCGCGTGCCGTTATCCGGGACGTATCCACATCCGTACGAGCGGCGAGCGCAGCAACCGCCGCATTGATCTCCGAAGCATGCGTCGCCGGCAAGTTTCGGCCGACCAACCACGCGCGCGTATTGTTCATCCAGTTACCGGAACGGACGCGGTCAGGATCGGTATCGACGCCGCTCAGCGCCACGAGCGCGACAACGTGCCCATTGGTGAGCAGCTTCGTCGCGTCCGTGCCCGCGACCAGGTTGTCCTGCACCAGCACGACGGCAGGCCGCTTATCGACAACCGCGAGCTCGCCTGGCGCTGCCGGCAACAAGCTTATGCTCCGCACGATTGGTGGATTGTGGCTGATCAGATCGCTGACGAATCTCTGTAGCTCTTCGCGCGTTCCTTTCGCGCGCGGGATCTCACGGATGACTTCATACAGCTCTCGTCCCTCGACCTGACCGTTCGGCGTGACCCACAGCTGATGATCCGGCAGAAGCGTCACCGCCTCTTCGCGCGCACTGCTCTTGCCGTCGGCCAACCAGCGATTCATCCAGTCGTAAATGGCTTCGCGGACGACGAGTGGCGTGCCATGGCCTCCCGGCCCGACCACCCACTTCACGCGATCGGACGCGTCGAACAACTTGTACCAGCCCTGTGCCTCGTCAAAGACCTGCTTCGCCCCCGCCGGCGTGAAGAAGTCGTCTTCGGTCGAGGTGATCAACCAGGGCTTCGGCGCGAACAGCTCGACGTAGTCGGTCTGATCGAGCCCTGAAGCCAGGAACCCGGGGACACTCTGCTCCGAGTCCCCTATCGATCCGGCAAAGAGCGTCTGAAACGAATTCATGTAGCAGGCCACGGCCGCAACTTTGACGCGCGGATCGAGCGCGGAGATGTATGTCGTTTGCGTGCCGCCGCCGGAACAACCCGTGGCGCCGATTCGTTCCGGATCCACCTCCGGCCGCGTCACCAGATAATCGATGGCGCGCATACCGTCGTGAATGAAATAGCGCGCGACGGATTGACCCAACAGGATGGCTGCCGCGCCGTTCGAGAAGTGCTGCTCAGTCGGACCACCGATGAGCGACCGGCCAGTTCGTTTGTCGAACGCCTGCTGTCGCTCCCCCTGACCGACGGGATCGTAGGCAAGCACCACGAACCCTTTGCGAGCCAGATTCGACGACAGCAGCTGACCCGCTGCCTTTCCCGAGTCCCAGTGCCCCATCGACATGAGGATCGCCGGATGGCGTCCGGGCCTGTCCGGCCGATAGAGGTTCGCCGTCACGTAGTACTGCGGCAGGCTCTCGAACAACACGTGATCGATGATGAACCCGTCACGCCGCGTTGTCCTGGTGACGCGCGCGTTCAGCGGTCCGTGATAGTCGGGCAAACCACCAATGAGCGACAGGATGCGCTCGCGCACCTGCTTCTGGCGTGCCTGGGCAGCGGCTGTGTCGCGGATGGCCTCCACGTTCTTCGCGCGGCCATGCAGTTGGCCTTGCGCAATTGCATTCAGCTCAACCAGGACCGGTGACCCGGACTGCTGTGCGTGCGCCAGCGTCACGGCGCCGATCACTGCGGCAACGATCAGGGATGTGGCACGCCTGGGCATTTCGGTTCCCCCATTTCTGCATGGTGTGCTGCGCAGGCAACATTACAACGCCCTGAGGCGATACCATAGCCGCGTGATGAGACGCCTCGTTGCTGCGGTCGTTGCGGTTGTCGCGTGTTCGGGCGTTGTCGCTGTTGCCGCGCTCGACTGGCCCCAGTTCCTTGGTCCGGACCGCAACGGCACCTACGCCGGTCCGCCGCTCTCTGAAACCTGGGGCAGCTCGGGTCCGAAGGTTGTGTGGCGCAAGCAGGTGGGTCAGGGCTTCGCAGGCCCGGCGGTCGTTCAAGGCCACGTCCTCCTCTTTCACCGCGTCGGAAATGAAGAGGTGCTCGAATCGCTCGACGCGAAGACCGGCACTTCGATGTGGCGCTACGCGTATCCAACTAGCTACCGCGATGATTTCGGCTTCGACGAAGGGCCTCGTGCGGTGCCAGTCGTCGCCAACGGCGTCGTTTACACGTTCGGGGCTCAGGGACAGCTACACGCGGTCGATCTCGTGAAGGGGACACGCATCTGGAGCAGCGACACGATGACGCGCTTCAACGTGCCGAAGGCCTTCTTTGGTGCGGGCGGCTCTCCACTCGTCGAAGATGGCCGCGTGATTGCCAATATTGGCGGAGACAGCGCGGGCATCGTCGCATTCGACGCCAAAGCCGGCAACGTGCTCTGGCAGGCGACCGACGACGACGCGAGCTATTCGTCAGGTGTCGCGGCGACGATTGGCGGGAAGCGAACGGCGGTCTTCCTTACCCGCGACAATCTGATCGGTCTCGATCCGGCGACCGGCGCAATTCAGTTTCAACGTCGATGGCGCGCGCGCATCGCAGCCTCTGTCAATGCGGCCACACCACTTGTGATCGGCGATCTGATCTTTGTGTCAGCCGAATACGGTCCCGGCGCCGGCGTCTTGCGCGTCGATGGTTCCAAATTGATCGATCTCTGGACATCAGATGACACGCTGTCGAACCACTATGCCACGAGCGTTTATCGCGACGGATACCTCTACGGCTATCACGGGCGGCAGGAGTACGGCCCGAGCTTCCGCGCGGTGGAGTTCAAGACCGGCACGGTCAAGTGGAGCGAAGATCAGTTTCGTGCCGGGGCCGTGCTGCTCGCAGGCGACAAGCTCCTCATCATTCGCGAGGCCGGGGAGATGATTCTCGCGCCCGCTTCACCCCAGGCATTTCGTCCAATCGCGCGCGCCAAGATCCTGAACGGCGTTGTCCGCCCCTACCCTGCGCTGGCCGATGGCTTCCTCTACGTCCGCAATGAGAACTCGCTCGTCTGTCTCGACCTCCGGCGACAGTAGTAGTCAACCCCAGAGCGAGTTTCAAAACCAGTTCTAGCCTCGCCTGATCACTGCCGCCGCCCACCAGCCCGCCAAAATCAGCATTCCGAGGACCGTCAACGCGTACTCGTTCCCGTACGTCGCTGTTGGAAAGTGATTGCTGATCATGATGGCAACGGTCGGCACGACCATGAACGTGTTGTGCTTCGACCGTTCCTTTGCGCCGGCACCTAATGTCGGATCGACAGCCTGACCTCGCGCCATCGCGGCAATCATTCGGCGCTGCGGCGGCAGAATGCGCATCCACACGTTGGCGGCCATGATGGTGCCGAAGAGGGCGCCGACGTGGATGTAGGTCGCACGCGTGCTCAGAATCCGCCCGAGACCAGAGGCTCCGGCGATGACCAAAGCAAAACAGGTCGCGGCGAACGCGGCATCGTTTCGCACGAGGGGAGTCCTCACCAGGAGGTCGTAGACAATCCAGCCAACGACCAGAAACCCAAGAGCCGCTCCGACGGCGACGCCATGGGAGACGGTCGCGTCCGCGTCGAGCAACAATCCTCCGCCGTAATACACCACCCCCAACAGCGCCAGGCCAGTTATCCACGTCGCCAGCGCTTCGAATCTGAACCAGTGCACGTCTCCCGGTTCCACGCCCAGTGTGTTCTGCTTGAGGACCGAGTAGAAGCCACCACTGTGAACCATCCAAACGCCACTGCTGGCGGGCGCCTTCCGCAGCTGGCCGTCGAGCCAGGTGAAATAGTAGGTCGCACCGACCCACAGGATGGCCGCAAAGACGTGAGCCCACCTGAAGATCAGGTTGAGCCATTCGGAAACGGTGTAGGACACGGTCAGCTCCCTCGGTACGTCGAGTAGCCGTACGGACTTACCAGCAGCGGAACGTGATGGTGGGATCCGCTGTCGCGGACGATGAATTCCACCGTCACGATCGTGAAGAACGAATCGACGTGACGGCCGGCAAAGTACCCGCCGACGTCGAACGCGAGCCGGTAGGAGCCTGTCGAGAGCGGCGCCTCCTTCGCGGGGAACTCCACGATCCGGCCGTTCGCATCCGTCGTCGCGGTCGCGACCTCGCGCCACATCCCCCCTTCCTGACGAGCGAGCGCCACACGGACTCCCGCCGCGGGACGGCCGATCGACGTGTCGAGGACATGAGTCGAGATCATCCGAGAAGCTTCTCCAGCCGCAGGCGCATGATGCGTCGCTGTTCTGCTGCCGCGATCGGAAGCTCCGTCGCAGCGTCGTTCTTCAGGCGCGCCGTGAGCGCGGCGCGGATCTCCGGCGCCGTCTTCCCTGCCGCAGAGATGATGAAGACGTAACCGAACCGATCCTCGTAAGCACGGTTGTCGGAGGCCAGCGCCTCGAGCTCATGTTGATCCGCCACACTGACAGCCGCTTGCTCGCCCGCCGAAGCCGTCTCGCCTAGCCGGGACTGCGCCCGTTCTGCCCTGCGTTCGCCGATCCTCGGGTGATGACGGAATGCCTCGAGCCAGTCGTCAGGCCCGATCGCCTCGGCGGCTTTGTCGGCGGCTGCGAGTAGCGCAGCGGCGCTCGAGTACGGCCGCGCGCCCGTCATTCGCGCGATCCATCCCGGCGCCGCGCAGTAATCGGCGAGCGCGGCGTACAGCTCGGTGTCGGTCATGGCGTTCAACAATTGAATCACCGCGCGCCGACGCCCCTCGACGGTTGGAAGCCCGAACAGCCGCAGGCGACTGACGCCCCCATCTGGAAAGATGTTGAGCCTGACGTGCGTTGCGGTTGTGCCGGTGGCCAGTCCCGATTCGAACACGTGCAGGTGATCGGGCTGCAACGGCGTCTGCTCGAGCAACGGTTTCCACTGGCCGATCACGGTGGATCTCATGTCGGCAGACACCGTGCCGGCGATCTCCTCGACGGCTGCGACCTCGAGCGAGGCGTTCTCGGGATAGTTGCCTTTGTAGTGAGCGGTATCCAGCTCCGCCCGCGTGATCGTTCCTTCGGCGCCGAGCCGGATGACGACCCAGTCGTGACCGGGTCCCCGACGACGCTTCGTTTCCCACCCGTCGCCCATGTTGGGTGCCGGATACGGCATCAGCATGTTTGCAGGCTCGCCGAAGAACCGATCGCTGGTGTCGACGACGTACGCGCCATTCACGACCGACGCCAGATCGACCTCCTTGCCGGCGGCGAAGATGTGCCGCCAGTCGGGCAGCGCCTCGCCGAGCACGCGTAACCGCGCGACGCCGCCGTCAGGAAAGATGTTCAGCCGCAGGTGCGTGAAACGGCGCGGATCATCGATCGCAAATGAGTTCTGCGCATCGCCCTCCAGCTCGGCATGGCCGACTAACGGTTGCCAGGGCGCTTCTCCCGATGTCAGCAACGACGCGTCGGCGTCGGCGTCGGCGGCCACGCCGCAGGCATCGATCGAACAATGCGACGGGAAGTTTCCGCGAAAGAACGCCGTGTCGACGACGATCGATCGGATCACGCCGGCGAGACCGAGCGCGACAATGCACCAGTCGTGGCCCGGCGTGCGCCGCCGCCGCGTCTCCCACCCGTCCATCCACTTGCCGCGATCGGTGTACTTGCCGGGAATGCATACTGGCGCTTCAGGCTTGAGGAGGTTCTCCTTCGGCGCGAAGAAGTCGTCGTTCGCGGCCAGGACCTTCCCGCCGAACCGAGCCGCAGCGAGATCGATCAGGTGGGAGAATTTCGCCATGACGGCCACTTTCCGCAGTCGGCGCTCACACGCGGCGAATCAACATGCCGGCCGGCGAGCCCTTCAGTTCCCCATCACGATACACGAGGTGACCGCGAACGTAGGTTTCACGAACGCGCCCGCGCAGTCGGCGGCCCGCATATGGCGTCGACTTGTGGCGATGATGCAGGCGTTCTGCGTCGACAACGAACTCGGCGTCCGGATCCCAGATGACGATGTCGGCATCGAAACCCTTGGCGAGACTGCCCTTGCGACGCGAAAGCCCGGCGAGTGCCGCGGGACCTACGCACAACCACTGCGTCAGCCGCGGCAGCGGCACGTGACGACTCGACGCCTCGGTCCAGAGAACAGGCAGGCTCAGCTCGAGAGATGGGATGCCGCCCCATGCGCTAACGAAGTCACCGGCCGGCTTCATCGATGGGGGACTCGGCGAGTGGTCGGTCGCGACGAAGTCGATCGCCCCCTCGATCAGCGCGCGCCAGAGCGCCTCTCGGTTTTCGCGGCCGCGAATCGGCGGAGCGCACTTGTAACCGGTCGCCCCGACGGGGACCTCCTCGGCGCAGAAGGTCAGATAGTGCGGACAGGTTTCCACGGTGATCGGCAACCCCGCTTCCTTCGCGGCGCGGATTAGCGGCAACGCCTCCGCCGCGGACAGATGGACGACGTGCAGCTGCACGTCATACTCGCAGCACAACTGAATCAGGAGCCGGATGGCCTCGATTTCCGCTGCGGGAGGACGCGATCGGAACCACGTGGAATAGTCAGCTGGATTCGCGCCGTCCGGAATGAGGACCAGACCGGAAGGCACTTCGGCGTGCGCCAGGAGCGGGACACCGCAGTCGGCCAGCATCGGCAGGATCTTGCGAAGATCGTCCGCGTCCACCTCGGGAAACTCGTCGACGCCAGACGGGACCAGAAAGCACTTGAACCCGCAGACGCCTTCGTCCCACAGCGGCAGGATGTCGCCGACGTTCCCGGGCACCACGCCCCCCCAGAAGCCCACATCGACGAACGTGCGCCCACGCGCCGCCGCACGTTTGGTCTCCAACGCCGAAGCCGTCGTTGTGGCCGGAATGCTATTCAGCGGCATGTCGATGACCGTCGTCACACCTCCGGCGGCGGCCGCCTGCGTGCCCGTGTCGAAACCTTCCCAGTCCGCACGACCGGGATCGTTGAGGTGGACGTGCGAGTCGACGATGCCGGGCATGACGACCAGCGCGCCGACATCGTGCAGGTCGGCGTCGGACGGCACGGGCGCGTCGTAGTCGGCAATCCGATCGATGCGTTCGTCTTGGCAATGCAGCGCGGCCGGCGAGACACCAGTTGGCAAAATGACGCGCGTGGATCGGATCACTCGTGGACGCATCGTAGTGGGTGAGCTGACGTGCAGCGCGCACTATACTCCGGCGGACGCATATCGATCCGCATTCCCAGGCAATAAGCGACGAAGCAGGCGGTTCAGAATTCCTGCAGTCCGACGCGCATCGGCAATGGCAGGATGCTTCGGCGAGCTTTTTGACATCGAGGAAAGGTATGTCGAACATCGAGGACGATGAGGCGACGCTCGCCAGAGACAACGGCGCTCAGCAGTTGATCGACGGCAAGCATGGCGGGCGCGAGTACGGAGAGCGGAGGCGCCTCCGCGTTAATTGTTGTTCCGTGTCCTCCGCCCCTCCGTGGCAAACTCCCCTACAGAACTGTCGCCACAACCTCTGCCAAGACCATCCACCCCGCAAGCCAGGCTACCTGCACCGCAAGGATCTTCGGCTTGCGCTCGGACGCCCAATGGTTGCGCGCGGCGAAGAACAGCAGCAGCGCGGCGAGCGGCGTGCCGACGATCATCCAGAGCGTAAACACGGCCGATGGCTGCGTCAGTATTGCGTACGCGCCGACGGCACTCCGCTGGAACAGCAGGGAGATAATGGTCCAATCAATCCACTTCGCGAGCGTCATGGCTGCCGCACTTGCGGGCAGCAACAACGCGAGCGCGATAACACCGCTCCCGCACCACGACGAAATATACAGACTCCACGTCGTCAGAAGCACGATGGTGGCCGCCAGCGGCAAGAACGACGCCCGCGGGATCTGCGGCGGCGCGAACACGAACCAGGGCAGCACCACGCCGAGCACGAATGCCAGGACGAGCACGACGCCGGCTTTCACCATCCATTGTTGCGAGCGTCGCACTGGCAGCATCGCCTGCGATTGCAACATGCCGAACTGCCGCTCCTGCGCGCTGGCGAGGGATCCGACGAGCAGCGGCAGCAGCGCGAAATAGAGCATGCCGACGCCGCGCATTGGAAATTCCCTGCCGAAGTCCGGGTTGAGCCGGCCGGCAACCGCCAGGCCGGTCGATATCAGAACATAGAACGCCACCATGGCGAACGTCAGCTGCTGCAGCCGGAGCTCCTTCTTCACGAGCATCCACAGCGGCGGCCGGACCGGGTTGGCGTCGGTGACCCTCAGCCATCGCGGCAGTCGCAGTTCCTCTCGCCCACCGTCTATGTCCTGCAGGCGCATAAACGATCGCGCAGACAGCACCGTCCCAACCGCGGCGAAGATCTCCACCGCTGGCAACCACACGACGCGCGCCAGCGCTTCGGCAGCAGTCGTTCCGGTGCCGTAGATGATGACGCCGCCAAGCAGCGCGGCGAAGTACGTCACGCCAGGAAGCGACGCCGTGAAGACCACGCCCGCCATCTGACTCCGGAGCCGCATCGTGATATAGGGCGCGACGCAAAAGCCACCGATCAACGGAAGATACAGCGTCGGATATCGCGGAAACTCTCCGAACGTGCGCGTCGGCGACTCGAACAACACGATCCTCGCCACCAGCCCAAGCGCGACGAGCATCAGGGCGAGCACGGACACCTTGATCAACAACACAGACGAGCGCCGGCACGGTTGAATGAGAAGCGAGGCCAGTGTGCGGTTGGTGAACTCATGGCCGATGACGTGGGCGCCGAGCGCGAGCGATCCCACGATGTAGGCGAACATGCCCACAGGGACGAGCGAGTGCATCGCCGTGCCGCGCAGCCATGTGTCGGCAACGATGGTCAACGACGCCGCCGCCCACACCGGGAGCAGCGCGCGGAATTCTTTGGCGGCGAGCGCCGTCAGAGAGCGGTTCATCCGGTCACCCCATGGGGCTGAAGGGTCGTCACGAAAATCTCCTCGAGACTCTTCTCGTGGCGCGCGCGCGCTGCGTCGCCGTCGAGCGTGAGCACTTCCCGCCCGCGATCGATGATCGTGAACTCGTCGATCAACCCCTCGAACTCGGAAATCAGGTGCGTCGAGACGAACACGGTCCGGCGACCCGGATCGCTATCCTGGTACGCGCCGATCACGGTCCGGATGAACTCGCGCCGAACGATCGGATCGAGGCCCGATGTCGGCTCGTCGAGGATGAGCAGTTCGGGCTCGGGGCAGATGGCGATGACGAGCGCGAGTTGCGTGCGCTGGCCTTTCGAGAGGTGACTCGTCTTCTGGCGCGGATCGAGGCGGAACTGCTCGAGAAGAGCACGCTCCGTCTCCCGGTTCCACGTCGGGCGAAACGACGCGAAGTAGCCAAGCGCGTCCCGGACCGTCATCCATGGATAGAACGCGACGTAGTCGGGGACGTAGGAAATGCGCGACTTGACGGCGACTTCCTCGCGCGCGGGATCCATCCCGAACACCCGCACCTCGCCGCTCGTCGGCTGCAGCAGGTTCAACAGGCACTTGATCGTCGTGGTCTTTCCGGCCCCGTTCCTGCCGAAAAACCCGTAGCACCGGCCCGCCGGCACCGAAAGGCTCAGCCCGTCAACGGCGTCGGTGCGTCCGTAGCGGCGCACCAGGTTGCGGATTTCGATCACCGGATTGTTGTGGGTCATAAGCATTCAGGAGTTCGCGGCGTGGCGCTTGTCCTCGAGCGCGTCGAAGCGCTCCTCGGCGACACGCAGGAAGTCCGCCCTGTCGATTTGCAGATGGTGCGCCTGGATGACCGCGCCGTCGAGCGTCTCGGCGAGCAGCTTCCGGCGTACCTCCTTCTTGAATGGCGAATGATTGGCGCGAACGAAACAACCTTTCCCGGCAATGGTTTCGATGACGCCCTGACTCTCGAGCTCGCTGTACGCCTTGGCAACCGTGTTCCGGTTGACGCGCAGTTCTTCCGCGAGCGGACGGATGCCCGGCAACGGTGAGCCGGCGTGGAGCGCCCCGGATGCGGCGGCCGCCTTCACCTGATCGACCAGCTGCAGGTAGACCGCTTTCCCCGATTTGTAATTCACTTGAAACAGCATATTTCGACTGTCATATGACAGTATGACAGTCGGCGCGATTTGTCAAGTCGGCAGCGTCCCCGCGACGGAATTCTCCGCCGACCAGGGGCACGCCAACGCGGTGCCCTGAGACCGCGCCGTTTGGCCAATGCACCTCGACCCGTTGCACCGTCTTCGCATCGGCCAACCCGAAGTGCGGCTATGAGCGCCCGCGGCAGGGGCTACTCAACCCGATGGGCTAACGCTCAACTCGCCGAATCGCCTATCATCCTTCTGCCGTCAAGCCGATTGGAGAACGCGATCGACCTGGAGTGTGGTGCGCGTGAAAGACTTCGGAATCGGTGTGTTTCTGGTTTTGACAATGGCGTTGTCATTCGGTGCCGCCAAGGCGCCACTACAGGAACAGTCCGTACCACTGATGACCCCGCTCGAACATGTTCGCGATCCCTTGAAACGAGCCCTAAGTGCGCTGAGTCGTGCGGCGAATCAGAGTTGCGACGTGAAGGAGGCCATTCGTGACGTCAAGCTCGCGCTGACCGAGGTCACAGCCGGCGAAGCGTTGCTGACTCGGAACGCTGACGTGGCCGCGCTACCGCCGCTGCCTCCGGACGTGACCCCGGACTTCACGCTACCTCCGCGCCCGGCGCCCAGGCGCAACGAAATGCTCGAGGATGGATTGAAGAATCTTCAAACCGCATTTCGACGGCTCAGCGAAGCGGGCGGTGGCGATTGGCGTGGAGGTCGAGACCAGGCCTACCACCGGATCGACGATGCGGCGAAGCACCTGATCGCAGCCATCAAGGCCTCGAACGCAGCATTCCGTGACGGTCGTCAAGAACTCCCAAGCTGCAAACCGGAACCGCTGTAAGCTCGGACGCCGTTGACATCGGCGCGACCGTGAGAGCACCATGAGTCGCCGGTTCCCTCCGCGCCAGCGCCTCGGAACCGGCTACACGGGCAGGTGCGTTATGCC
>Ga0310810_10007674_pt1 | contig 12339 bp, 8 predicted proteins | sample NCmetagenome_FD_207641 | JGI IMG/M metagenome (GOLD analysis project Ga0310810, IMG submission 207641) | Soil microbial communities from experimental microcosm in Duke University, North Carolina, United States - NC | ecosystem: Engineered > Artificial ecosystem > Soil microcosm > Unclassified ... | reverse complement strand
TTGAGGGCAGCCGGAGAACGGCATCCCGCGGCTGAGAACAACGTCGGTTTCATCTATGCAACCGGGCGCGGCGTACCGCAGAGCGATGTGGCGGCAGTCTCCTGGTATCGACGGGCAGCCGCGCGCGGCTATGCTCCCGCCCAGACCAATATCGGCTTAATGTATTCGACAGGGCGCGGCGTCATTGAAGATCCGAAACAGGCTCTTGACTGGTTCAACAAAGCAGCGAAGCAGGAATATGCTCCCGCAGAGTTTCAGGTCGGAATGATGTACTTCCACGGAATCGGAACGGAAACCGATCTTTCTGCTGCATTGAAGTGGCTGCGGAAGGCCTCGGAACAGGGCTACTCTCCGGCTCAGAACCAGTTGGCCTATGCCTACGAGCATGGGCGTGGAGTTCCTCAAGACTATGCAGTGGCTGAGAAGTGGTACGCTGCCGCCGCCGAGCGCGGGCTGCCGGAAGCGGAGCACAATATTCGCGTTCTGCGCACGTTTGTCCAGAAACTGTCGCGTGGAATGGCCTCGCAGGCCGAAACTCTCACTGGTACCGCGACCCAAACACCCGGAAAAGCGCTCACCAACTCCCAATAGGCTGCAGTTCATCAATGGCTCTGGCTCGGGCGGAACTTATTGCAACCAAATCATTTTATAATGCAACTAAATATTTAGTTGACCTTTTGCAAACGAATCCGTCAAATCACCTGGTTGGAGAATCTAGATTGCCGCCCCGAAAATCGACAACTTTGACCGAAGCTGAGCTAAGGCTCATGGACGTGCTGTGGAAGATTGGCCCGGCGACGGTCCAGCAGGTTCTGGCGGCTCTTCCGCAGAACCCGTCCCTAGCCTACAACTCGGTCTTGACCACGATTCGGATACTCGAGAAAAAGGGATACGTTAAGCACACAAAAGACGGGCGAGCCCACGTGTACGCTCCCATCGTGGAGCGCAAAGAGGCTACTCGCTTCGCCATCCGAAATTTGGTCAACCGCTTTTTTTCAGATTCCCACGAACTGCTGGTCCTCAACATACTTGAGGACCACGACATTGATGCCGACGAACTCAGGCGGCTACGCGAAATGATCGAGCAGGGCAAGTAAATGAGCCTTTTGATGATGATGGCGGTTAACTTGGAATTTTTGGCAGCCGCAGCTGCAGAGCGAGCGGTGGCCTGGATCGCATCAGGCCTGGCCATTGCTCTTTTTGCCGAGATCCTGTTGCGGCTCAACCAACGCCAGAACTCAAGAACAAGGTTTGTTGTCTGGTTTGCCGCCCTGCTGGGTATTGCATTTTTGCCGCTCACCAGTTCTTTGTTCCTGAAGCCGCACGCTCATGGAATTGGAAGCACCCATTCCGATTTCACTTTGCCCGCCGAATGGGCTGTGTACGTTTTCCTTGCATGGGGGCTGGTGGCATTCATTGGATTGTTACGCGTGGGTATCGGCTTTGTGCATATTTCGAAACTGCGGAAGCGGAGCGTTGAAGTGAACTTGACGTCCCTGGATGCTCAACTCCAGCAGCGTCTCGGGGCACAGGCGGCGGGCCGCAAGGTCCGTCTTTACGAGTGTGCGGATCTGCGTGTTCCGATCGCAGTCGGATTTCTTCGTCCAGCCATCATTCTGCCCTCGTGGACCCTATGTGGGCTGTCAAATTCAGAGTTGAACGGCGTCATCCTGCACGAGATGGCGCACATCCGCCGCTGGGACGACTGGACCAACCTGCTACAAAAAATTGTCAGCGCGATCTTCTTTTTTCATCCGGCCGTGTGGTGGATTGAAAACCGCTTGACGCTGGAACGGGAAATGGCATGCGACGACGTCGTAGTAAGTGAAAGTTCAGATCCGCGCGAGTATGCAAATTGTCTGGTGTCGCTGGCGGAAAAGAGCGTTTCTCGACGTGGTTTTGGACTTGCTCAGGCCGCCGTGAAGCGGGTGCGTGACATCAGCAGCCGAATTACGCGAATTCTGGATTCTAAGCGCGGTAGCAGAATCACACTGTGGAAACCGGCGCTGGCGCTGGTGGCGGTGTTCTCTGTCCTCTCATCGTTCGCGTCATTGCACATTCCGCAACTGATTTCTTTTGCAGATCAGGCGCCGGCGTCGCTTCGAATTTCAAGACCCTTACAGATTGCCTCGAGCAAACAAGTTTCGCCGACCAGGCCGAACGTCCACCGTCAGGCGCCTTCCCTGCTGAACGCCAGCCTTCGCTCGTCAGAGCGGGTGACACGTGGCGTTGCTCAGAAATCGGTGGAGTTACAGCAGAAGCCTGATCTACGGGCAACGTCAGCGCCTGGGTTATCAGCGACTAGGTCGGTGCGCCTGGCGAAAGCCACTGAAGCAAGGGCGAAGGTAGCCAATTCTTCGCAAGCCTACTTCCTCGTCATACGGACCAATTACTCCGATGATGGCGAAGTCTTCTGGAGCGTGGGCGTGGTTCACTTGACCCTTTTCCACCCCAGCTCCGCACAAACACAGCCACATTCTTCGCAGCAAATTTAGAAGCTTGAGTGCACAACGCGACTTTAGCTGTATCGACATTAACTAAATATTTAGTTGTACGAGGAGAAAACAGAAAATGAGAAGCCGGATTGAAAGAACTTGGAAAAAAGTAATTTCCCGCCGACTGGTTGCCCCCACGCTGGCCATTGTGATGGCTGGCTCACTGGCGGCTTATCAGGCGGCTAAACCAGTGGACGCAAGGGCGGCAGTAGCCGTGCCTACGGCAACTCCTCTCGATGACAACAGCGTCGGCGCGTTACTTTCGCTCGACCACGCAATGGAGACATTGGCCGCGCGAGTTACGCCAGCGATCGTGAATGTCACGGTCACCTCGCGCACCAAGCCCGAAATGGCTGCGGAAGCTCAGGAACCCGGAAGCGGAGACGACGATGGACAGCAGATCAATCCATTCGGACAGTTTTTCGGACACGGCATGCGGCCTCAGCCGGAGATCGAACACGGTCTCGGCAGTGGCGTCATTATCTCGCCGGATGGGTACATCGTGACCAACAACCACGTGGTGGATGGTGCGATGGACATTCGGGTCACGATGAGCGATCGCCGCATTCTTCCTGCCAAGCTGATCGGCAAGGATCCCCTCACTGATTTAGCGGTAATCAAGGTCAATCAAACCAACTTACCGAATGCTCCCTGGGGCGATTCGACACAATTGCATCCAGGACAGACGGTTTTGGCTTTCGGCAATCCGTTTGGCTTCCGCTTCACCGTTACGCGCGGCATTGTGAGTGCTCTGAACCGTCCTAATCCATCTGTCACGGATCGCAGAAAGCCGGGACAGTTCATACAGACCGATGCTGCCATCAATCCTGGCAACTCGGGAGGTCCCCTGGTGAACGCGCACGGCGAAGTCGTGGGCATCAACACCTTCCTGATTTCGTCCTCGGGAGGATTCTCGGGAATGGGTTTCGCGATTCCGTCACAGATTGTGCGGCCCACGGTTGAGAGTCTGATCCGCACGGGAAAGATGCAACACGGCTACATGGGCGTTGGGATCTCTGACGTAACGCCGGAGAACTCGAAATTTTTCGATGTGAACACGGCCGCTGGCGCGGTGGTAACCCAGGTCGAACCTGCCTCGCCGGGTGCAAAAGCGGGACTCAAGGTAGGGGATGTAATCTCCGAACTCAATGGAAACAAAGTCAGCGACGCCGGCGAACTGCAGGCAGAAGTCGGATTGAAGCAACCCGGCACGACGATTCGCCTTGGCATCCTGAGGAACGGAAAGAGCGAAACTCTTCCCGTCACATTGGGCGAAATGGGTGCGCGTGATCACACTGCGGACAGCTCAGCCGGCGAACACGGAAAGGCTCGCTGGGGCTTAGGTCTGGGCGATTTGACGCCTGACATTCGTCAGCAGCTACAGGCTCCTGAGAACGTGCACGGAGCCCTGGTTGAGCAGGTGCAGCCGGGCAGTGCCGCGGACAATGCGGGACTGCAGCGCGGCGATGTGATTCTCGAGGTCAATCGCAAGCCTGTCCAGAGCGCTTCTGACGTGAAGCAAGCGTTGAGCGGCGTGACTACCGGCCAGGACGCGTTGATCTTGGTATGGTCGAACGGCGGCAATACCTTCCGCGTTCTGCACTCGCCCGAAGGCGCTTAATTGAAGCGGGCGCGCATTGAGTCGGGGTCAGCCAGCGTGCTGTCTCCGAACAAGGCGCGCCCTAACCTTTTAGATAGTTGCTTCCGGTTCAGATAGGAACAGATTGGGACGGGTGTTCAATAAGACAGTCGCTGTCTGCAGTGGTGCCCGGAAGCGTGTGAAAATAACTAAAATAAATAGTGCAGCACGGAGTAGACAGCGGAACATAGGATCACGATCACAACCGCAGCGCCTGCGGCTACTGGAATGGTCAAAGCCTGTGCACGATTGCCTTCCACAGCTTCCTTCCCTGAACTCATCATTTCCTCGCTAACCTGCTGTGCAATTGAAGTGCCAGCTACTATCAGGTCGTATCACCTCGAAGCCATGATGTACCGCAGTCCTAGCGTCATACGGGTGAATGCCTGAGGAAAAGTCGTGTGCAAAAACATTCATCAAAGAGGTGCATGATTCCAACACTTTCAGATTCTGCTTCCGCGCAAGGCCGCCGATTTAACATTATTGTTAATTTGTCCAAGACCTCGCTTCGACTTCTAGCGCTTTGACTGCCAACACCGGCAGGGAGTACTTAGAAACGCAACACCACGCCTGCCGTGACAAACAGGCTGTTCTGCCGGCCGAACGCTAGTGTTGGAATATCGAGTCCGCCTGAGTTGAAATCGCGGATCTCCCCGCGTAGACCGATGAAGGGTGCGATTTTCAGATCAAGTCCCCCGCCGATATCAAAAGCCACGGAGTCATTTGTGCTGCTGGTTCCATTGAACAGTTGATGATTGAAATGTGCATAGCCAACACCGACGGAAAAATATGGCGAGAGGGGAAAAGCAGGCGCGAGTTTCACACGTAAGCCGGGCGTCACGAAAAGCGATGTGTAGCTACGCGCGACCGAGATTCCACTCAGCGTAGGAATGGACGAACTGAATGAACCCGCGACCGGCACTTCCAGGTAAAGCGAGACCACGGGCGGTGCCGCTAGCCGATGCGCGAAGGTCCCCTCAAGCGCCCAGGCCGCGCCAAGATCCAATGGGTTCGTAAACGCGAACATTCCTCCTCCGGTGACAGCGATGTCGTTGCTTTGCGCAGCAGCAAGAGTTGCGCAACCGAACAGTAGCAAGATGAAAAGTGCGATTCTCAGCACCAGAACTTCCTTTCGCCAGCACCGAAGCTGTGCCTTGATAATCGCGGTTAGGATGGTAGGAACCGATGCAGCGCTGCACCGTCTACAGCGTAATTGGTAGGAATTCTTTGCTCGGGAGCGCTGCGCGCTATGGATCCTTAAGCTAACAGATTGGCTCGCTAGATAAGCTAGCCCCACAGCTGTTCATGAGTGGATGGCAACCAGTCGTACTTTGCAGAGAAGGCCGAAAATTCTGGTTCCGGCTTGAACCGCGGTTCAATTTCGATCCATCGAAGATCGCACCATTAAGAATTCGGTTGCTTAAGAGCGGAGAAGTTCGCCGGAACTCAGGGAAGTGCAAGTGGACGCTGTAGATTATCAGCGGCTTGCGGTGCTGCTCACCAGTTGCATATGGCGCACGGAATCCTTCAACGCGTGGAACAACCACGGCGCCCGAAAGCAACTTTCCCATTGGCTTTGATCCTGGCGATGTTTGGGTGCAAGCAGAGCCCGGCAACTCGGCGCTATACTGCGTTGCTATGCAAGATGAGGATACAGAACGACTTGCCCTGCGCTTGGTTCCATGCAGTTGCGGAACCACGTTTTCGGTCGCAGAGGACTATGACCGTCGAGGTACTCATCTTCGTTCATTCCTGGTGTGTCCCAATTGCGGTAAGCGCCATGATCCGAAAAACCGCTTGCTGCGCATCGGATACGAGCGTGCGGGCTACTGGAAGGTGGACGACTGCTAGGGATTTGCCCTCTGTTTCGGAATTTAGCGTGCGAACGCAGCCAATGGCCGCTCTGGGGTGCCTCAGGACTCCACTCGGGGGCATCCCGTAGCGGAATGGCCTGAACGGCGCCAGCATTTGATCACATACTGTATTTGTAAAGTTTTGCTATACTTCCGCCGCGTTTGAACGTTCGCTCCGTCCCGACCATGAGGCGTCTGCCAATTCGAGGCACCCACGCCCCCGCCGAAGACAGCTGCATTCAAATAGCTCAGTGACCGAGGGGCAATCACTTGAAGAATATCTTCGTGGGAAACCTGAGTTTCAATACGGGGGAAGACGAGCTACGTCAGATGTTCGAGCAGTATGGACAGGTGGATCGAGTAGCTATTATGACGGACCGGGATACCGGTCGTTCGCGCGGCTTCGGATTCGTCGAAATGACTAACGACGAAGACGGGGAAAAGGCCATCGCGGCTCTGAACGGATCGCAACTTGGCGGCCGCACACTCAATGTCAATGAAGCTCGTCCGAAGACGGAACGGGGCGGCGGCGGTGGTGGAGGCGGACGCAGCGGTGGCGGCGGAAGAGGCCGCGATCGTGGCGATCGCGGAGGGCGCGGCGGCGGCGGACGCTGGTAGGCTCCTCGTTCTGTTCGCTTCTCTAAAGAAGCTCCCTCGATGCATCCATTTGCAGAAGTGTGTCTTGCCACGCAGCGACGGCGCACACTTCTCATTGATATGAGATGTCGCCAACAGACTGCATTGCTGCCACACGTCCGAGTATGTAAACTTAGGAGCGGACGCGCCCGTAGCTCAGCTGGATAGAGCGATTGCCTCCGGAGCAATAGGTCGGGAGTTCGAATCTCTCCGGGCGCGCCAGTTTACTTTCCTTCCCTCTTCCCTCAACACTCTTCGCTGCATTCTAAAACAATAAAAATCTGTTGTGCGCCTCCGGTGGCGGGTTTGCAACTGAGGCACAACATCGATCAGCGACGGAAGATGTAGCGATGTGAATTCCTTATAGCACCATGCCGGTTGTACAAACGAGAGTAACAGGTGCTGTTGTTGCGTTTCGTTGTGCTGAAGTTCGCAACAGGGGCTCTCCAAGGCTGACATCCTCGCCTAAGCTCCAAAATTCTCCTTGACACCGCGCCGCGTCCCACTACACTCCCATACCAACTCTGCTTTCAGATTCAGTGCTTGGGGGGAAAACGATGATGCTCCGTCTGCGACCGCGGGCCTTCTCCATCTTTGTGTTGCTTTTCGTGTTGATGACTTGTGGCTGGCTGTTGGGACAGAAAATCTCCGGGGACATTTCTGGTGACGTAACCGATAGTTCCGGTGCCGTCGTTCCCCACGCCACTGTCACCGCGCAGAACATCGGCACCAATGTGACCCGCGCAGCGAACACCAGTGACACGGGTTCGTTCCGTATCAATGATCTGCCGATCGGAACCTATAGGGTCAGTGTCACTGCGGGCGGTTTCAAAACTTTGGAGCGTCAGGTCGAGGTGTCGGCTGGCGGATTGACCCACGCCGACTACGTCATGCAGGTGGGACAGCGCACGGAGACAGTCAATGTTGAGGGTGCTGCGCCGTTAGTGGAGCTTTCGGCAAACAACAACAACTACGTCGACAACGCAAAGATCGAAGCGGTTCCGCTCAACGGACGTGATTTCAATTCCCTGCTTGCGATCACACCAGGCGTACAGCGCGCCCCGGGAGGGGGATTTCTAGCCATCAGCATCAACGGCGCCCGCACCACCTCCAACAACTACCTGATCGACGGTCTTTACAACAATGACCGGTACTACGGCGATGCCGCACTGGGCCAGACCGGCGTATTGGGAATCCCGGCCGCTATTTTTCCTCCGGAAGCAATTCAGGAGCTAGGCATACAAGAGACACCGTCGGCGGAGTTCGGCGTTAAGGGTGGCGCTCCCATCAACATGGTGATGAAAAGCGGCACTAACGGATTTCACGGAACGGCACAATGGGTGCGGCACACTAGTTTTGCCGATGCAGCTAACTATTTCTCCAAACACAATGGATGCGGCGGCAATCCTGATCCCTGTCAAGCAACCCCCATTCGCAACCAGCAGTTCGGCGGAACGCTCGGCGGCCCAATCGTAAAAGACAAGACGTTTTTCTTCGTCTTTTACGAAGGGCAGCGTTCCGCTTCGATCGCGACCAAGTTCCAGACGGTTCCGTCCGACCTCGCTGTTCAGCAGGCCTTGACCAATATCTCTGCTGCGGGCCTGACACCAACGACAGCAGGACAGAACTTGCTTGGCTTCTTCCCAACGGCGCCATCATCATCCCCGGGTTCCGACACTGGTCAATTGATTACGAAGATTCCTACTACCGACACCATGGATTCGTTCGGCATCAAAGTCGATCACCACCTCACTTCCACACAACTGCTGAGCGGCCGCTATATCTATGGAGACAGTTTGCAGTCAGCTCCGAACGTCGGGTTGCCGCCAGCGACCGGGCATCCGCAGGATCTTTTTAATTCAGTCGCTCCGAGCCGGACGCAACTCGCCGGCGTAAGCCACATCTGGAACATCGGGAACAACAAGGTATTGGAAAGCCGCTTAGGGTGGACACGCTTCGCGCAAATCATCAGAGTTAATAATGGAATCGATCCCAAGAGCCTCGGAGTAGACACAGGTCCCCTTTCGACCGCGGACTTCGGTGTGCCTTACGTTTATTTCTCACCCCTCGGATATGGCGGATACATTGGGGGAGTGCAGGGCTATCCGATTACCACCCGGCCGGATCAGACCTATGACTGGTCGGAGCATCTCAGCTGGGTGAAGGGCAATCACAGTATAAAATTCGGCGGAAACTATCAAACCGCATACACCAACAGCTTGCGCAATCGCGCGCGTACGGCACTTCGCTTCGGGTATGTACAGGACGTGGTTGGCTCGTTGGAGGAACTGTTGCTCGGAAAGGCAGAGGAGGCCGATCGCAATTTCGGCGATACGCACCGCCACATAAGGCAGAAGTCTGGTGGACTGTACGCTCAGGATGATTGGAAGATTCGCCCGCGGCTGACGGTCACCTATGGCCTCCGATGGGAGCTAAACGGCCGTCTAAGCGAGCAGAATAACCATGCCGCAAACTTCATCCCCGGGCGCGGAATGGTGCCGGTAGGACAAGGCATCGACGCGCTCTACAATCTCGACAAACGCGACTTCGGGCCACGTTTGGGATTCGCGTGGGACATATTCGGAAATGGAAAGACAGCGTTGCGTGGAGGGTATTCGCTAACCTACGACGTGCCGAACTTCGCAACGCTCGCAGCTCCATACAGTTTTGCAGGTGCGCGTTCGGGCGCATTCAGTCAGCCGTTCCAGGGGCAGTTCTCGTCGAATTCGGTGTCACTGAGCGGCGATGGCGTCGATCCCTTGATCGACGGGTGTCTGGACCCCAATAACCCGGGCTCAGGCTTCGTTTGTTTTGGTAATGGGCCTATGTTTGGCAGCGATCCGGGTGGATCGCCGCCTTTCAACGCATTCTCGGTCGTGCGGAACTTCAAAACACCACGTGCTCACAACTACAATCTGAGCATTCAACGGGAACTCACGCAAAACCAAGTGTTCACCATCGGCTATTCTGGGTCGTATGGTCAGAATCTTGTTATCTTGAGCGATGTCAATGCGCGGCCAATTGGTGGCGGCGAACGGCCCTTTGAAGCCGCATTTCCGGGCCAGTTCAAGCACATCATCCAGGCGACCAATCGCGGATATTCGCGCTACGACAGCCTGCAGGCATCTCTCAACCAGCGCAACTGGCATCGGCTGAACTTGACGTACAACTATACCTTCAGCAAATGCTTGGATACCAACTCGGTCAATCGTGGTGGAGCCGGCGTAGGGGCATATCCGCAAATTAACAATGATGGACTGAATCCCGATGGCACTGCACATTCCAATGTAGACGATCAGCGCGGGCTATGCGATCACGATGTCACCCACAACTTCAATGTCAGCGGCCTGTATTCGTTCCCAACTATTCCGGCGATACCACGAGTCGTCGGAGAAGGCTGGCAGATGAGCAGCATCTATACCGCGATCAGCGGGCGTCCTTTTACGGTGGTGCTAGGATCGTCTGATCCCTCGGGACAAGGCCTCGCGGCAAGCTCAGTCCGAGCGTCCTATGACGGTTCACCAATTCACTATCACACCCGCAATCCAGATAACTACATCGACGAGACACAGATCGACGACAGCGGCGCGTTCGATCCTACTTTGGTAGACCCCTGTGGCAGGAGTCCGTTTGCGACCTTGCCGAACGGCTTCGACAACCCTGCGTTCGACTCGAATGTGGGTAACGTGGTTCCCGTGTCGCCTTTTTACACTCCGTGTTCGGGAACCGTCGGTAATTCGCGGCGCAACATGCTACGAGGACCTGGGTTAAGCCAGTGGGATATCACCGTGATCAAAGATACGAAGATCAGCGAGAAGTTCACAGTCCAGTTCCGTTGGGAGCTTTTTAATGTCCTCAACCGAGCCAACTTCCATTACTTCCCGAACAACACGTTAGGCAGTGGTTTCACGATCGACAAGACGTCGGACGTGGCCTCAGGCAACCCGGTCATTGCGCAGGGCGGTCCGAGAAACATGAACTTCGCTTTGAAAATTATCTTCTGACCACAATCAATGGATAGGTACAAGGCGTCTTCATTTCCGAGGACGCCTTTCTTGTTCAGCCTTACGGCTTCAGCCACTGCTCGAGGTGAGTGCGGACGAATTCATCATCATTCAAATGCGGATAGGCGTTGTAGACGCGATCGATTTCTGCAGATTGCCCCGGGCTAAGCGTCTCGTCGGGATTAAGACACCAGGTTCCTTGCAGCAGACCTTGTCGGCGCAGGACTTCGTGCAAACCAGCGATACATCCTGCGAACTGGTGTCGCGCGTCGAAGAACGCCGCGTTGCAGTCAGTGACTTCAATGCTTCTACGCAGCAGGCTTCCCGGAATGCTCCCACCATCTAACGCGGCGGAGTGACACTCCGTGAGCAGGTCAACGGCTCGCCGTGTCCAAACAGACCAGTGCCCGAGCAGACCTCCCACGATTCTTCGCTCGCGGGCGTCACCATTCACGCGGAAGCCGTAAGGCGTGAGCAGATCCATGACAATGTTGTCGTCGTTGCCCGTGTAGAGCGCTATGTCCCGCCCTGACTCGGCCACTGCCCGCATGACGTCAAGTGTCTGATAGCGATTGAAGGGAGCGATCTTGATCGCAATGACGCTCTCGATATCCGCCAATTTACGCCAAAACTCATACGAAAGAACCCGCCCGCCGACAGCTGGCTGCAGATAAAACCCGATCAGGGGCATGACCTCGCCAACAGCTCGGCAATGTGCCACCAGTTCGGAATCGTCGCCATCCTTCACTGCCGCGAGCGACAACAAGCAGGCGTGGTATCCCAGATCATGGAGCAAATTCGCCTCCCGAAGCGCCTGGGCTGTATCGCCGCATGCACCGCCAATCCGGATCAGCGGCTCACTACGAGAGCTGTCGGCCCGGTCCATTTCTTCAGCCGCCAATTGCAAAACAGGCTTGAGAAGGCCAATCTGCGGCTCGCGAATACCGAATTGCGTTGTGTGCACTCCGACTGCGAGCCCGCCGGCGCCGGCTGCGATGTAATAGCGGCTCAGAGCTCGCTGACGTCGCTCGTCCAGATGCCGGTTCGCGTTCAGCGCCAAGGGATGGGCAGGGATGACGGTTCCCCGCGCCAGAACCTGCCGAACTCTTGAATCCAGCTGATGAGGCATGCCGGCCGTCATAGACTAAAACCGTCCTGAGCGTTCTTCGAAATGTGTAGGCTTGGCGAGTGTTGCTCCGCCCCGGCTGACCCAGTCAGCGATCCACGCCATCATGTGTTCTGCACTAACACGCGGACGCCCGAACAATTCATACGCTTTTTCGCCATTGCTGAGCAAAGCGTCGGGTGACTCATGCCCCTCGAATCGCACGCTTTTGTTGAAGAGCTTGCCAAATTCCTGAGCGACGTCTCGCACCCTGAGCAACTCAGGTCCAGCGATGTTGATGATGTTCGGCGGCGTAGACGTATAAGCCAGGGATTGAAGACTCATCGCGCAGGCGTCCGCCTGCCAAAGGGCATTGAGATATCCCATGGACAAGGGCACGGGGCTGCCCAGGAACACACGCTCAGCTATGTCGAGCAGGACGCCATAACGCAGTTCGGTAGCGTAGTTGAGACGAATCAGCGAGACCTTTGTACCATTCGTGCGGCTGAAATGTTCGAAGATGCGCTCGCGTCCAAGACAGGAGATCGCGTATTCGCCGACGGGATTGGGCGAGTGTTCTTCGCGGGATCCGCCTTCAGAAACCGGT
>Ga0310810_10007673_pt1 | contig 12341 bp, 12 predicted proteins | sample NCmetagenome_FD_207641 | JGI IMG/M metagenome (GOLD analysis project Ga0310810, IMG submission 207641) | Soil microbial communities from experimental microcosm in Duke University, North Carolina, United States - NC | ecosystem: Engineered > Artificial ecosystem > Soil microcosm > Unclassified ... | reverse complement strand
GGGCGATCTGGAGTTCCTTTTCGTTTTCATCGCGGCCAAAAACGTTCCAGACGCGGCGCAATGGGCCCCGGAGTGGCTTCGGAATCCAGCGCCTCGCCCAGGTGCGCAGCCACCGGGGCGAAAACGGCTGCTCGTCGTGGAGTGGACGAGACTGCACAAACGCTGGCATCCGAGGCATGTTTACGAAGTGCCGCTGAGTCGCGGGGTGAACTGAAGTCCGCCTTCGCCAAGGCTACGGCGGACAACCTTCGATGACGCTCATCGAATGACGCGGCCTGCCAACCGAAGCCGCGAGCGTGCGCTTGCCGAAGGTTGGCGGAGAGAGAGGGATTCGAACCCCCGGAACCCTTCCGAGTTCAGTGGTTTTCAAGACCACCGCCTTAAACCGCTCGGCCATCTCTCCGTGGGCGGTCCGTCCACACATTTTCGACGATCACCCCGCCACGCGTCCACTCGCCGGACCGCTCGCCCATCGGCGCCACGCCCGCGCGACGTAGTCCGGCCCCGTCCCGCGACGGGAGAGACTGTCAGATTGACCAGTAACACCTCTCGTTTGGCTGAAGTATCGTCTGCGCAACCAGACCACTCTCCGCATCCCCGCGCGTGTCCACCTGTAGACCTCGCTTCGAACGCGGCTACTGTGTCGCCAGATAGATCGCGCCGGTGGGCGCAGGCACCCCACCATCGGGCTCCAGCGACACCGCCATCCCCGCAAACGTCGGGATGTTCGCGGCATCGAACGTCGCTGTACCGTTTCCCTGTGCGTCCGCCGTAAGCAGACCCGCGCTCACAGGAGCGCCTCGTGTCAGATACCAGACTTGATAGGTACGCCCGGGCGGAGTCTGCGGGAGATTTGTTCCAACGAATAGCACGCCGCGGGCGCGGCTGAGAAAGGCACGCGCACTCGCCTGCGGCGCAGGCGCCTGACCAGCCAGGCGCAGTTCGACCGTGTCTGCCGACGTCACAAGTGCGAGCGTCCGGCGGATCGTCGTCGTCTCGCGCTGCGAAGCACCGAGCCGCTGCTCAGCATCGTCAAGTCGGTTCCTCGTGTCGGTGAGCCGCGCCTCGGTATCGCGGAGCTGGTTCTGCAGATTCGACGCGCGCACTCCGAGTCCGACCGCGACGACCAGCATCGCAGCCGCCGCCAGGAACCCGACGAGTGACGCCACGCTGCGAGTGGGTCTGGAGCGGTCATGCCGTTCAAAGGGAATCGGCGCAGCAACGCTGCGCGGCGAGCGCGCGCGTGACGCCGCATCGATGATGCGGCCTCGAAGACCCGGCGATGGCTCGACGAAAGGCACCGCGTACGGCAGCGCATCGGCAACTGGCCGCAACTGCGCGACTGTCGTCGTGCACTCGTCGCACGTTGGCAGATGCGCTTCGAAACGCCGCCGCTCGTCGACGGCCAGCGCACCGAGCACATACAACCCGCAATCGGCTTGCAGTTCGTCGTGCTCGAGCGTCATGACGCCGCTCCTGCGAGGAGATCGCGAAGCCGCAAGAGTCCCTGTCGCACGCGGGTCTTGACGGTTCCGAGCGGAATTTCCAGCTGTTCCGCGATCTCGTTGTGGGTGAGGCCTTCGAAGAAGGCCAGCTCGATCGTCAGCCGCTGCACGAGCGGAAGCGATTCAAGTGCGGTGCGGACGGCGCCGGCCCGTTCCGCCCACTCGAGCCGCACGTCCTGGCGCGGAGCCTCGTCCGAGCTCTCGGCATTCGCCGGTGCGTCGGCCAGCTGCGGTCGTACACGCCTGCGCCGCAGCAGATCGATCGCCCGTGCCCGCGCGACCGTCAACAACCAGGCAGCGACACTGCCGCGCGACGTGTCGAAGCGTTCGGCCTGTCGCCAGGCCTGGACGAAGACCTCCTGCGTGACATCTTCAGCATCACCGGCGTCGCGGACGATCCGCAGCGCGAGCGAATAAACCAGGCGGCCGTGCCGATCGTAGAGCGATGTCAGGCCCTCCGTGTTGCCGTCGACCATTCCCGCGACCGCGTCCCGGTCGGCCTCGGCGGTTGCCGCAGTACTAAGTGTTGCGAGCCAGATCCACATCACTCGATCACGCGCGACTCTACTCGATCCCGTTGACGACCACTGTGCCAAAACCTCGCGGGACACGCCCGCACTTCGAACTACGCACGGGACGCGGAACTGGATTTCTCGCCACATCCAGTCGCCGGTCTGGTGCGTAAGTAGATCGGGTTCCGCGCGTGACCGCGCACCTGAAATGGCGGTCCGGTGTGGGCGAATCCTAAGGAGATCGTCATGAACAAGATCGTTGCCGGGTCACTGACCGCGACCGCACTGGTGGGATATCTGCTTGCCGGTGCCGGATCGGCGTCGAGCCATCGCGAGGCGCCGCTCATCAGCCAGGATCCGATGGCCGACAACACCGACCTGTATGCCTTCGTCAGCCCGGATCGGCCTGATACGGTCACGATCCTGGCGAACTACATTCCGCTCGAGCAGCCGGCCGGTGGCCCGAACTTTCCCGCATTCGACGACACGGTCCTGTATGAAATCCACGTCGAGAACAGCGGCGACGCGGTCGAAGATCTCACGTACCAGTTCCGGTTCCACACGGCCACGCGCAACCCGGACACGTTCCTCTACAACACCGGGCCCATCGCTTCACTCGGCGATCCGAACTGGAATCGGCCTCAGACCTACTCGGTGACACTCGTCAAACACGGTCCGGGCCAGTCGGACAGGGCGACCGTCCTCGGCACCGATCTGCTGACGCCTCCAGACAACATCGGCCCTCGTTCCACTCCAGCCTATGACGCCCTTGCGAGCGCGGCGGTGAACACGCTGCCAGGCGGTATCAAGGTGTTTGCCGGCCAGCGGGACGACCCGTTCTTCGTGGACCTGGGATCGATCTTCGACCTCGCGGGGCTGCGGCCCTTCAACAGCGCCCATCTGCTGCCGTTGCCGGCGGCCGCAGGGCACGACGGTGTCGCGCGCTTCAACACGCACACGATCGCCATGCAAATCCCGACCGCTCAACTCGTCGCGCCCTCGCGAGCCACGATCGGCGTGTATGCCAGCGCGAGCCGTCAGAAGATTCGTGTCCTGCAGAGCGACGGCACGGACGACCATCACGGGCAATGGGTGCAGGTGTCGCGCCTCGGTGAACCGCTGATCAACGAGGTGATCATTCCCCTCGGTCAGAAAGACGCGTGGAACCGTTCCGACCCGACCGGCGACACGCAGTTTGCATCGTTCTACGCCGCTCCCGAAGTCGCGACGCTCGAGAACCTGCTGTACCCGGTGCTTCAGCCGATCGACAAGGTCAATCGCACAGACCTGACCGCGATCCTGCTGACCGGAGTTCCCAACTTGAACTTCACTGGCTCCACGCCCGCAGACCTGTTGCGCCTCAACACGGCGATCGCACCGACAGCCGCGGCCGGCGCAGGGAACCGGCTCGGGGTACTGGCAGGCGACTTCGCTGGATTCCCCAACGGCCGACGTCTCGAGGACGACGTGGTGGACATCGAACTGCGCGCGATCGCGCAGGGCTACGGGCCGATCCTGAACAACGCGCTGGGGCTCCCAGACAAGAGCCCCAACAACCTGGTTGGCGATGGTGTGGACGCGAACGACAAACCGTTCATGCCGCAGTTCCCATATGTCGCCGCGCCGCACCAGGGCTATCAGGTTCCGTAACCATACGCACCTTCACTTGAGGGACTGGCCGTGAACAACATCATCCGACGACTCACCCACATCGCCAGGCGAGCGCCGCGACTCGCGCTCGCGACCAGTCTCCTGGTTGTCGCCGCGGCATCTGCGGCCGCCGTGCACTTCCACAGCGCGCCACGGGCCAGCGCGGTGAGTCCCTCCGCGCCGATGCCTCCCGGCGTCGGCGCGCCAGGCGGGCCGTCAACGTCAAGCGCCGCACTTAAAGCGCGCGTTGCGGAGATGGAACAACGGCTGGTCGATCGGCCAGGCGATCTGAACGCATCCGTGCTCCTGGCCGATGCGCTGCTGCGCCAGGCACGTGCAACCGGAGACAGCAGACCGGCCGGTCGTGCGGCGGGCGTTCTGGAGCGTACGCTTCGCGATAACCCTGGTTCCTACGATGCACTGCGTCTCCTGGGGGCCGTCGATCTCTCGCTCCACCGCTTTGCTGAAGCGCGCGACGTCGGGATGCGTGCACGCGATCTCCGGCCCGACGATGCGTGGAATTACGGAGTCATCGGTGACGCGCAGACGGAACTGGGGGATTACGACCTGGCGCTGGCGTCGTTCGATCGAATGATGCAGCTGCGGCCTGGACCCGCGGGGTATGCGCGCGTTTCGTACGCGCGCGAAATCCGTGGCGATCTTCCAGGTGCTCTGGCGGCGATGCAGCTGGCCTACGCGGCAACATCTCCGCAGGACCCCGAAGCGCAGGCGTGGTATTCGTCGCAGCTCGGCGAGCTGCTCCTGAAACTGGGACATGCCGATCTCGCCGGGCGTGAATTCCGGCGCGCCCTGTTCGTCTTCCCTCACTATCCGCTTGCCGAAGTCGGTACGGGGAAGGCGAAGCTTGCGCTTGGTGATCACGACGGTGCGCTCCAGACGTTCCTCGATCAGCTGCAGCGCGTTCCTACGCTGGATCTCGCCGCACGGATCGGCGACCTCCACGCCGCGATGGGCCACGGCGATGCTGCGGAACATTACTTCGCGCTCGCCGAAGACCTGGCAGGTCCGGCGCCGTCACAGACTGAAGCGCTGCTCGCCCTGTTTCTCGCGGAGCACGATCGCAAACTTCCAGAGGCGGTGGCCCTTGCCGAGCACATCGCGACGATGCGTCACGACATCGTCACCGAGCATGCGTTGGCGTGGGCGTATTTCAAGGTGGGGCGATTGAACGACGCCGTCAAGGCAATCGACCGCGCGACGCGCACCGGCAGTCTCGACGTGACGCTGCAGGAGCACGCCTCCGCGATTCATGCGGCGGTACGCCGCGGTTGAGTGACCAACGGGCGAACAAACGAAGCGCCCGCCACACTCATACCCAAAGTAGAGCGTGACGGGCGCGATTGACCGATCGTCTGTCGACGCATGATCGCCCGGTCTGGCGATCGGGCTCACGTTACTGCTGCTGCGCGGCCTGGCTGAGCTCCGTGAGCTTCTGCTGAATGCGCTGCTTCAGAGTGGCGTCCGTATCGATTGAACGCGCGATCGTATTGAACCGCTCGATTTTCATGCCGTGGCTCGTGACGGCCTCGGCCATCTTGCTGTTGGCGTCCTTCTTTGCCTGCTCGTCCGAAGCGGCCTGAGCTTCCTTCTGAATCTTCTGTACGTCCTGGTAGCTCTTGGCGAACTGCTCGATTTCCTGGTCGGTCACATCAGCTGACGTCACAGTTTCTTTGGCGGGTGCGGCCGCTGGTGCTGGCTGCTGCGCAGCTGCCTGGGGCTGGCTCTGCGAAGCCGGCGGCTGGCTCGACGGTGTCTGCGGTGCCTGAGCCTGTGCGAACTGAGCCAGGCCAAATGTCAATGTCCCGGCACACAGCAGCGCTCGGGTATACGTGTTCACCATTAATCCATTCCTCCTGGCGCGCTGTTACTGCCAGCTGCGTGCCGATTTCGAGGCGGACTATAGGCGTGTGCCGAGTTGTCATACCGGCCACAGATCGATGAACCGTTCACTCATGCGAACGATTTGGGCGTGTATGGTCGAGCGGACTGAGGCGGATCAGGCGACTGCGCTTGGCGCGGCGCGCTCTGCCGGCTGGCTCATCTCGTGCCACGCGATGCCGAGATGCCGCCCGAACGCGGTGGATCCCTTCGTATCCAGCAACTCAGAGATCTGGCGATCGAATTCTTGATCAGCGACGGTCTTGTCGTTGTTGCATCGCATCAGGAACAGCTCACGCGACGTCCGCAGCTGCGCCACGAGGCGATCGACGACATCGAAGGGGCTCTGAAGCGATGCGACATCGTTCTGATAGGACTCTTCGACTTGATCGAGCAGCTGTGTCAAGGCGGCGCTCAACACAGGGTCGGGCGCAGGACCACCGCGCTCCGGTTCCGCGGCGGCGCGACCGATGAACGTCAGGTTGCGAGCCGAATCGGAGGGCGACTGCTCCATCGAGCTGTGATCCTCGTTCGACTCCTCTGCCGGCAGGTTGTGGTCTGCCGGCGACGGGACGTTCAGTGCGTCGGCATGACTCGACACGGAAAACCCGGGGTTCGGCAGGGGAGTCACTCCGCCCATCGCTGATCGAATGGATTCCAGGACCACGGTCAGGCGTGCGCGTTCGGCCGATTCGGCTTCGAGGCCGTCGGCAAGCCGGCGTGCTTCGCGGCGGGTCGCTTCGATCTCCGCCTCCGCTGCGCGGAGCCGTTCGGTATAGCCGGCGGCGATCTGGTTCTGGGTCGACTGTGCCGCGGCCAGCCACTCTTCGGCGCGGGCTCTCGCGGCGCGCTCAATCGTGTACTGATTCTTCACCGCGCGGGCGTCGTCTCGCTGTTTTTCGAGATCGTCCAGCGCCGCGGCCAGCTGGCGACGCAACTCGCGCTCGACCACTTCGAACTGCTGCCGCTCGTCATTCAGCGCCTGCTGCGCGGAGGCCTCTGTCTCCGCGATTGCCGCGGCGACCGCGGCGGTGATCTCCTGGAGCAGTTTGCTGCTCAACGCCGACGCCCTGACTCCGACCGAATCCGCCGACTGCACCTGGAGATCGGCTTCCATTCGCTGCTCCTTACCGTGACTCGAAATTGCCGCCGCCGCTGAAGCCTGTATCGGCGCGCATCTGCAGTGAGCGCAGGGTCATGTGCGACGGCACGCACGCGGTTTCACGATCTGGCGTAAATTCGCGGGGCACATTGCTCAACTGTGGCGCACGTGGCGACGGGTTTGTACACGGGCTTGGGGACGTTGCACATCGTTGCGGGCGTCAGACGTCCGGCATTCGTCAGACAAATCCCGACAGTCGGCTGGCTGGGCGTTTCTCGTTGCGGCTCAGTCCTGCTCAGTAGAATGGCTCTGCGCATGGAGGATGTATGGACTTCAACGGACTGACGCAAGCCGCAGCTGCCACGTTGATGGCCGCCGCCTGGAAAATAGCCGGCGCCGCAGCCCTCTGGCTCGTCGGCCGATGGCTGATTCGTTTCGCCCAGCGCCTCGTGAGCGCCGCGCTCGCGCGCCAGGGCATCGACGCCACGCTCTCCCGTTATCTGCATACCGGGCTCGAAGTCGTCCTCAACGTCGCGTTGATTGTCGCGATCCTCGGGTTCTTCGGGGTCGAGACGACCACCTTCGCCGCCCTGATCGCTGCCGGCGGCGTCGCCATCGGCGTCGCGTGGGGCGGACTGCTGGCCAACTTCGCGGCGGGTGCTTTTCTGGTGTTCCTCCGGCCGTTCAAGGTGGGCGACTTCGTCACCGCCGGCGGCGTCACCGGCACGGTCAACGCAATCGGCCTGTTCGGCACCACCATCAACACCCCTGACAACGTGCTGACGATCGTCGGGAACAACAAGGTGTTCTCGGAGAACATCCAGAACTTCTCGGCAAACCCGTTCCGCCGCGTCGACCTGACGGCAACGATTAGCCAAACGGTGGACCATCACACGGCGATCGCGCTGCTGCAGGATCGGCTCGCGCGGATTCCAAACGTGCTTGCGACGCCGAAGCCCGACGTCGACGTCCTGCAGTTCACGCCAGCCGGCCCTGTTCTCTGTGTGCGCCCCTACTGCAGCAACGACAACTACTGGCAGGTGTACTTCGATACGAACCGGATGATCCGCGAAACGTTCACGGCGGCCGGGTTCCCTGCGCCGATGGTCGCCTATGCGATCAACGGTCCGGCCGGAGCAGCGCAGCCTGAGGTCGACGCGACGTAACGATGAATAAACGAGTGCTGCTCGTCACTGGTGGAGGGCGCGGCATTGGAGCCGCAACCGCACGGCTGGCCGCGTCACGCGGCTACGAGGTCTGCCTTACCTACCTGAGTAACCGCTCCGCCGCGGACGGTGTCGCGAAAGGAATCGTCGACGCCGGAGGTACAGCGCACGTGTTCCAGGCGGACGTGTCGTCAGAGCCAGACGTCGTGCGGCTGTTCAAGGCGGTAGACGACACGTGCGGGCGGGTTACGGCGCTCGTGAACAACGCGGGGATGCTCGAGGCGCAGATGCGCGTCGACGAGATGGACAGCGGTCGGCTGACGCGTGTATTCGCCGCAAACGTCGTCGGAACGATGATCTGCTGTCGCGAAGCCGTGAGGCGGATGTCCACGCGTCATGGCGGCACGGGTGGCGTCATCGTGAACCTGTCGTCCGCAGCGGCTCGACTCGGTTCACCCGGCGAGTACGTCGACTATGCCGCCGCCAAGGCCGCGGTCGATACGCTGACACTCGGGCTCGCGCGCGAGGTCGGCAACGAAGGCGTGCGGGTGAACGCGGTCCGGCCTGGACTGATTCACACCGAGATCCACGCGAGCGGCGGCGAGCCGAACAGGATTGCGCGCCTGGCGTCTACGGTGCCGATGAAGCGCGGCGGGACGGCAGAAGAGGTCGCCTCGTCGATCCTCTGGTTGGTGTCCGACGAGGCGAGCTACGTGACCGGCGCGATCGTCGACGTCACTGGCGGACGATAGACGGTCGCGCCGTTCCGATTTACTGACGGTTGTAGGCGATGCCTGCGGCCTGCGCCTTCTCGATCGCGATCACCATTGCTGGCACGATGATCACGCCAGGCAGCAGGTTGGCGCGGAGATCCTTGTCGAGATCCGCAGCCTTTCCCTTGCCACGCGTTTCGAGCTCGGCACACCAGCCACCGAACGCATTCGCACACAGCAGGAACGTCGTTCCCATCTTCTGCAGGCTTTCTATCCCGAGCGCAGGCATTCCTTGTGCGAAGGCACCCACAGCCGGTAACTGCATCGCTCCAAGCAGCAGGTGCGCGTCAGCCACCGTCGGCCGGAAGAAGACGTTTCGCTCGTACGCCTTGCCGGATGCGTCCTTCAGTCCCAGGTACTCGCCTATTTTGTACTTGGCCCAGGCCGCGTCGTTGAAGGCCAGCGGGATACTGGACTGGGTGCCCACGCTGTAGAAGGTTCCGACTGCCCCGGCGCTACCGGCGGGCGCCTTGTATGCAGCCTGGTAGGTATTCAAGTAGTTCAGGATGTGCAGCAGCGGAATGCCGCCTCTGTGTTGCGGGAAGTCGAACAGCGTGCGGTGCGTACCTTTCACGCCCTTGATCCACGCGTCGGGATCGGACGGTTGCTGTGCCTCCGCCTGACGCGCACCAAACATCGTGAGCGTCGCTGCCGCCGATGCACCGAGCACGCGACCCAGGAACCCACGGCGCTGAGTGTTCACGGCATCACTCATGACAATCCTCCTGAGCCGTGATCGTGCACCTGAAGCATACGGGGCGCAATCCTAAATTCGCAAAATGCGCCACCTGGAACCGGCGCCAGGCCAACTCACCTCAACCGGGCAGCTTGGTAATAGCCTCTGCGGCGGAGGTTCGCCGTGCGTGCATTCCGTTCAACGAGCATCGCTGTCACAGCCACCCTGATTGCCCTGATCTCGTCTGGCGTGGCCCTTGTGGCGAGACCCGCCGTCCAACAGCCTGCGGCACCGGACTGGCAGGTCGCGGCAACGGTGGCTGAAAGCTGCAGTTGCGCGGTCTCCTGCTCGTGCAACTTCGGCGGCAACCCGAACCGGATGCCGTGCGAAGGCAACCGACTCATTTCGATCACGAAGGGACATTTCGGCGACGTCGACCTCGCCGGAGTGGCTTTCCTCGTCACGTTCGAGATGCGCAGCTGGTCGAAGATTTACGTCAGTGACAAGATCAGCGACAAGCAGAACGCGGCCGTCGAGGCTCTTCTTCCAATCGCGTTTGCGGGATTCCGGAACGGCATGCTGTCGCTCCAGAAGGCGCCGATCACGATGGAAATTACGGACACGCGGGTCCGCTTCTCGGCCCCCGAGTCGTCTGTCGACATGGAAGTGATGAAAGGTTTCGGCGGCCAGCCCGTGAAGATCCTGAACCTGCCGAATCCCGCCTACCAGGGCTACACGCAGTTCAAGTCGGTGACGCACACACACGAGAGCCAGGGGCACTCGTGGTCGCACAGCGGCACCAACGGCTTCACATCAACGATGGACGTCGGCAGCAGCCGCTGATCGCGAGCTCGTCAGCGTCCTGTGGGCACGCCGCGTCGCGTCCGTGCGGTGCCTGTCGGCGTCGAAGATGTCGTCCTGGTCGACAGCTGGAACGTGATGGTGTAGCTCGAACGTCCCATGTTGAAGTAGCGGGCGACCGAACCTGCCAGTTTGTCGGTGCCATGTATCGCCTGGTCGCCAACGACCTCCGGATACCAGCCTTGATCCTTCTCGATGACGATCTTCGGCTGCGCCCACGTGAGCGGCGAGTCGAGCGCAGTTGTGTACGTCATGTAGATGCCGTCGGGATCGTAGTTGTCTCCGCCAGATCGGTTCATGAGCACGATGAAGCTGTTCAGGTCGACGTTCCAGTGGACTGACGGCCCCCAGTAACCGTTGTTCTGTTCGCGGGTCCACGAGATCTGTTGGGCATCGTGAAAAATTGCCTCGCTCCTTCCGCCAATGCCAGGCTCACTCCATTCGCTTCCATTCCACTTGCTCGCCTGCGACTGCCCCGTCAAGCGGTCGAGCGGTTCGTCGCGATCGATCCAGGGCATGCGCGCGAACGAGATCCCCTGTTCGTCAAGGTCGCCGCCGTAGCTGGAAAAAATGAAATACGCGTAGTGGTCCTCAGGTGCTGTGTTGTTGTCGAGGATGACGGAGAAGTCGCCGATGCCGCCGTTGGTAACCGGGTGATCGGTATCGCACGTCACGGTTCCATCGCGCGGCGTGAGAATCAGACCGAGATCCTGCCACGTCACGCCGTCATCGTCGGACAGCGTCGCGCCGATCTGGGGCCAGAGCCGCGGCCCCTGCGGACAGTCGCTGACGATCTCTTCGTGATACCAGCCATAGAGGCGGCCCGAGTCGTCGTCGCGAATCACCGCTTCCAGCCACCGACCACTTCCCACATCGTCGTCGAATCCTGATCCGGGTTCGCCGTCCTCCTCGGATTGTTCGGTCTGCAGCTGCGAGCCGGTCGATCGATCGGGATGCCCATCGACGGAATTGAACAGCGTGAGCTGATCGCCAATCCACACCAGCGGGCTGTTCGAGTCCGTCGGGTTGGGAAACACCAGCAACGGTGCCGGAGTAAATGTCGCTGGGACCTGGTTTGCCGGCGCTTGCGGCGTCGGGTCCTGGGCTGCAGCCGTCGATGACAATGCAAGGACCAGCAGGAACAACGCACCTGCGTTCAGCAGTACTCGGTAATGCGGTCTGTGTACGCGTCGAGCTCGAGGCATGCCGCGTTAGACCTGAAGCACCCGGAAATGGTTGACCCGCGTTCGCCGGCACAGCCGTGATCGCAAGGAAACTCACTTGACGATCTAAGGGAGTTGCAGCGACCACATCAATCGTGCGTAAGCGTCCGAAGAAAGCCACCGCGCCGGTAAATGCGATTCAAACCGATTGTGTATGTGATCGTGAGGTCGACCTTTCAAGAGGAGTAGCGGGCGTGGCGATTAGCAGTCGGATTGTGTTCGCGGTAGTGCTGTTGGGTTCAGCAATGACGTCGCTCGCGTGCGGCAGCGGCTCGGCTGCAACCTCAACGCCGGCAAGCGGCCGCGGCGCAGGCGGCGGACGAGGCGGACGCGGGGGTGAAGGCGGCGCCGTCCCGGTGGTCACCGCGCAGGTGGTCAAGAAAGATGTGCCGGTCACGCTGGACGCCATCGGCAACGTCGAGGCTTTCGAAACGGTCAGCGTTCGATCGCAGGTGACTGGAACCGTGACCGAAGTGCTGTTCCACGAGGGCGACTTCGTGAAGGCCAACGATCATCTGTTCACGATCGATCAGCGTCCCTTCCAGGCGCAACTCGATCAGGCGGAAGCGAACCTCGTTCGCGACCAGGCGCTGGTCGAACAGGCGCAGGCGCAGCTCGCGCGCGACAAAGCCCAGAACGACTACCTGCAGCTGACGAGCCAGCGAAACAACGAGCTCGTTGAAAAGGGAATCATCTCGAAGGACACCGCGCAGCAATCGCAGGCGCAGGCGGCGGCGAACGCGGCTGCCGTCAAAGCCGATGAAGCATCGGTGGCGAGCGCGAAAGCGCAGCTGACCGCGCAGCAGTCCGCCATCGAGAACGCGAAGGTGCAATTGGCTTACACCGTGATCCGTGCGCCGATCAGCGGACGCACGGGCAATCTGACGATGAAGCCGGGCAACCTGGTGACGGCAAACACGACAGAGCTGACGACTCTTGCGGAGATCGAGCCGGTGTTTGTCACCTTCTCGGTG
>Ga0310810_10007672_pt1 | contig 12341 bp, 11 predicted proteins | sample NCmetagenome_FD_207641 | JGI IMG/M metagenome (GOLD analysis project Ga0310810, IMG submission 207641) | Soil microbial communities from experimental microcosm in Duke University, North Carolina, United States - NC | ecosystem: Engineered > Artificial ecosystem > Soil microcosm > Unclassified ... | reverse complement strand
TCCTGCTTTCTGCATTAACCGAAGGAGTGTTATGTCCACTGTTCTGAACGAGAAGATGCACGCATACGAGGCGGCAAAGGCCGCGGGCCGGCCAGCTTATAAGGTGGCCGACCTGTCGCTGGCCGAATGGGGCCGCAAGGAGCTCCGCCTCGCCGAGCACGAGATGCCCGGCCTGATGGCGCTCCGCAAGCGCTTCGAGGGCAAGAAGCCGCTGGCCGGCGCGCGGATCATGGGCAGCCTGCACATGACCATCCAGACCGCCGCGTTGATCGAAACGCTCGATCTCCTCGGCGCGGACGTGCGGTGGGTCTCGTGCAACATCTTCTCGACCCAGGATCACGCCGCGGCCGCTGTCGTCGTCGGCCGCCCGGAGACCGGCGGCACCGTCGAGAACCCGAAGGGCATCCCGGTCTTCGCCTGGAAGGGGGAAACGCTCGACGAGTACTGGTGGTGCACGGTGGAAGCGCTCGTGTGGCCGGACGGCAATGGTCCGACACTCATCGTGGATGACGGGGGCGACGCCACGCTGTTCGTGCACAAGGCGTCGGAGTTCGAGAAGGCGGGGAAGGTGCCGGCCTTCGACGCGGACAAGGATCCCGAGGAGTGGGGCGTCATCCTCAGCGCGATCAACGGCGAGCTGAAGAAGAACCCGGGCCGCTGGACGAAGATCGCGACGGGCATCCGCGGCGTCTCGGAAGAGACGACCACCGGGGTGCATCGTCTCTACGAGATGCAGAAGAAGGGGACGCTGCTGTTCCCGGCGATCAACGTCAACGACTCGGTGACCAAGAGCAAGTTCGACAACATCTATGGCTGCCGGCACTCGGTCATCGACGGGCTGAACCGCGCTACCGACGTCATGCTGGGTGGCAAGGTGGCCGTCGTGTTCGGTTTCGGCGAGGTCGGCAAGGGGTGCGCCGAGGCGCTGCGTGGGCAGGGCTGCCGCGTGGTCGTCACTGAGATCGACCCGATCTGCGCGCTGCAGGCGGCGATGCAGGGCTATGAAGTGAAGACGATGGAAGACGTCGTCGGCAAGGCGGACATCTTCGTGACGACGACGGGCAACTTCCAGATCATCACCGCCGACCACATGGCGAAGATGAAGGACAAGGCCATCGTCTCGAACATCGGCCACTTCGACAACGAGATCGACATGGCCGGCCTGGCGAAGGTGAAGGGCATCAAGAAGATCAACATCAAGCCGCAGTACGACGAGTGGGTCTTCCCGGATGGCCACAGCGTGATGGTGCTCGCCGAGGGACGCCTGATGAATCTCGGCTGCGCGACCGGGCACCCGAGCTTCGTGATGTCGGCGTCGTTCACCAACCAGACGCTGGCCCAGCTCGAACTGCACGCGAACGCCGAGAAGTACGGCAAGACGGTGACGATGCTGCCGAAGATCCTCGACGAGGAAGTGGCGCGGCTGCACCTCGACCACCTTGGCGTCAAGCTGACGAAGCTGACGAAGGAGCAGGCAGAGTACATCGGCGTGCCCGTCGACGGACCGTACAAGGCGGAGCACTACCGTTACTAGCGGGTGGGTAGTGGTCGGTACGAATGGGCCGCCTTCATGGCGGCCCTTTTCGATCAGTGGTCGTACAGCGCTTCGTCGATGAGCAACATCTCGAACACGCGGACTGTGGCCCCATGCGTGCGGAAGTTCCAGACCTGCCGTGAGCGCCAGCGTGAGCCGTTGCGGCGGACCACCACCGGGTCGAGGGCGATCCGGCGGCGGACCGATGCCAGATCAGATGGCGCGATGTCGAGCCGAGCGGCCACCGCGGCATCGGCCACGGCGGCCTCGTCGAACCAGTCTTCCTCCGCGCCGCTGACGACGCGGTAGGCGGTCACGCGCGGGCAGCGGCGGTTTGCGTCGTCTTCGCGGCCGGTGAGCCGAGCAGGATGCGCAGCATGCGCCGCAGCGGCTCGGCGGCGCCCCACAGGAGTTGATCGCCAACGGTGAACGCCGTCAGGTACTCGGGACCGATCGACAGCTTGCGGAGGCGGCCGATGGGCGTCTTCAACGTGCCCGTGACAGCGGCCGGTGTCAGCTCGCACAACGACGTCTCCTTGTCATTCGGGACGACCGCCGCCCACTCGTGCGCCGATGCGAGGAGCCGTTCGATCTCGGGCAGTGGAACGTCGCGCGTCAGCTTCACCGTCAACGCCTGGCTGTGGCAGCGCATGGCGCCGATGCGGACGCAGATGCCGTCGATCGGAATCGGACGGTCCTGCCGGCCGAGAATCTTGTTGCCCTCGGCCTGCGCCTTCGCTTCTTCCTGCGCCTGGCCGGTGCCGCGGTCGTCGCCAATCCACGGCAGCACGCTGCCCGCGAGCGGGAAGCCGAAGTGTTGCGTCGGGAACTCCGTGCTGCGCATGGTGCCGATGAGCGCGCGATCGATGTCGAGGATGGTGGAGTCCTTGTCGGCGAGCAGCGCCGCCACCGACGCGTGGGCCACGCCCATCTGCGCGGCGAGCTCGCGCATGTTCTGCGCGCCGGCGCCCGATGCCGCCTGGTAGGTCATCGCCGTGGCCCATTCGACCAGTCCCTCGCGGAACAGGCCGGCCATCGACATCAGCATCAGGCTGACGGTGCAGTTGCCGCCGATGTAATTCCGGATTCCACGATCGAGCGCCGCGTCGATGACGTCCCGATTGACGGGATCCAGGACGATCACGGAGTCGCCGGCCAGGCGCATCGAACTGGCTGCGTCGATCCAGTAGCCGTCCCAGCCGGCGGCGCGCAGCTTCGGATAGATCGTCGCGGTGTAGTCGCTGCCCTGGCAGGAGATCAGGACATCGCACGCCGTGAGATCGGCGAGGTTCTTCGCATCCTTGACCGCTGGCGCGCGTTTTCCGATCTCCGGGCCGACGACGCCGGCCTGCGAGGTCGAGAAGAACACGGGGTCAATGAGATCGAAGTCCCGTTCCTCGCGCATGCGCTGCACGAGCACGGACCCCACCATTCCGCGCCAGCCGATGATGCCTACGTTCATATGGTTAGATTTTACCGGTGATTCCGTTATTCGTCTTGCTGCGCGCGCGCAGGATTGGCCGGCTCATGTCGAATCGGCCTGCCTGCGATGATGGAATGCCCCGGAAGGCCACGGCGCCATCGTGAGTAACGTGCGCTACCGGTATCGGCCCGAAGTGCTCGAACAACTGTGGCGCCATGGTGTGCAGCCGCATGTCACCACGCCACCCGAGCTCGTCCACGAGTTCGTCAGCGATCTCTATCGGTTCGAATTGCGGCGGTTGCGTGATCGCCTCGTACGCCACGAGATCCCGAAGGCCGGCTATTACGATCGCGTCGTCGCGCTGCGCCTCAGGTATCCACTCGTCCCGCTCAAGCCGCGGCAGTGGCTGGAATACGATTAGTCCGTGGACGTGACCGCGATGCAGTCGAAGCTGCCGGCATCGGGCGTCAGCATCTTCGCGACCATGACGCGCCTGGCCAACGAGCACGGCGCCATCAACCTGTCGCAGGGATTTCCCGACTTCCATTGCGAACCGCAGCTGCTGGCGCGCGTCGCCCGCTACATGTGGGCCGGACACAACCAGTATGCGCCGATGGCGGGGGAGCCGGCGCTGCGCGAAGCGCTGGCGATGAAGATCGAGCGGCTCTACGGGCGACGCTACGATCCGGTCACCGAGATTGCCGTGACCACCGGTGCGACGGAAGGCTTGTTCGCGACGTTGACCGCGTTGGTCCATCCGGGCGATGAAGTCGTACTCTTCCAGCCCGCGTACGACTCGTACACGCCGTCGGTGCAATTGAGCGGCGGCATTCCCCGCTATGTCACGCTCAGGGGACCGGATTACGCGATCGACTGGGACGAGGTGCGGCGCGTCGTGTCCGACCGCACACGCGTTATCGTCGTCAACACGCCGCACAACCCGACGGGCAGCATCTGGACGGCCGGCGACATGCGTCAACTCGAGACCATCCTTCAGCACACCGGCGCAATCGTCGTCTCCGACGAAGTGTACGAGCACATCATCTTCGACGGCGCGCGGCACGAGAGCCTGGCCCGATATCCCGCGATCGCCGAGCGGGCACTGGTGATCAGTTCCTTCGGCAAGACGTATCACACGACCGGATGGAAGGTGGGTTATTGCGCCGGTCCCGCCGCACTGATCGCAGAGGTCCTCAACATCCGCCAGTGGATCACCTTCTCGGTGAACGGCGCCATCCAGCTCGGCTACGCCGACATCGTCCAGGCGGATCCTGAGCGCGCGAGCGTCACCGCGTTCTATCAGGAACGACGCGACCGGTTCCTGCGGCTGATCGCGGAGTCGCGATTCCGTCCGCTGGCATGTCGCGGCACCTTCTTTCAGCTCGTGGACTATTCGGCGATCAGCGACGAACCCGACATCGAGTTCGCGATCAGGTTGACCCGCGAGCATGGCGTCGCGGCAATTCCCGTATCGCCGTTCCTGCATGAAGGCGCCGAGGCCGGCACCGTGGTGCGGTTCTGCTTCGCGAAGAAGGACGACACGCTGGCGCGAGCAGCGGAGCGGCTCGTCAAGGTCTGATGCGTCCCCTGCTCGGCATCATTGTCGCCGTGCTCGTCGCACTGACGGTCGACGCGCAGTCGCCCAGGCCACTGCCGGACGCCGACGCGTTCTTCAAGGCGACCGAACAGAATATGCGCCGGGCGCAGGAGACGATCTATTCATACAAGGAGCGGCGATCAGAGCTCCATACCAACCCGTTCGGCAAGCTGGGCACCGATGGCACCCGCGTCTACGAGGTCACGCCTGGTCCGGAGCGCGGCATCACCTATCGCCGCCTGCTGGAGGAAGACGGCGTCAAGGTCGACAACGCGAAACTGGAGCGGCAGGACAATCGCGAGCGGTCGATGTCCACGCGTCAGACGATCGACGACGTCATCGATACGCTGGCGTTCAGGATGGAGCGGCGCGAGGTCGTCGATGGCCGTGACGTGGTCGTCGTCAGTTTCACGCCGAAGCCCGATGTGCATCCGCAGACGCGCCCCGGCAAGATCGCGAAAGTGTTCAAGGGAACGATCCGTGTGGACGAGGCAGCGCGGGAAGTCATGCGTGTCGATGGCACGACGATCGACAGCATGTCCTTCGGCTTCGGGTTGATCGCCCGCCTCAACGAAGGAACCAAAGTGACGCTGCTTCGTGGTCCCGTCGATGAGATGACCTGGCAGCCAACCTCCGTGCGCTTCGTCGGAGAAGGCCGCGCGATCCTGTTCCGTAAACTGAATATCGATTACGCGGTGGACTGGTTCGACTACCACCGCGTCACGCGCTGAGCAGGCCGGGCGTCAGGCCGGTGGGCGGTCGCAAGGCCCGCCGGCTGGCGGATCCTGCACGCTATTCCTCGTCCTTGTCGTCGATATCCTCGGGCGCGCTCGTCGCAACATCGTCGATATCGATCGGCGCGTCCTCTCCCAAATCCTCGACGTCATAGATGCGCCCGCCGGTGCGCTCCTTGATCGGGCCCCGCGGCTTGTGATCCTGCTGACTGCCTTTCTTGCCACGCAGCCGTTTCGGTGGAGCCGGTGGACCGAAGTTCGCACTGCGATCCCGTCCTCCAGGGCCTGACGGCGGCCCGCCAGGGCCACCGGGACGAGGCCCGAATCCGCCGGGACGCGGCCCACCAAAGCCACCCCCGCCACCAGGACGCGGCCCGCCGAAGCCGCCACCTGGGCGCGGCCCGCCGAAGCCACCCGGGCGCGGACCGCCCGGTGGACGATCCTCGCGTGCGCGTGCCTCGCTGACGGCGAGATTCCGTCCCTGGAACGGCTGGGCGTCGAACCGTTTGATGACGTCTTCGGCGACGGCACGCTCGGCGAATTCGACGAATGCAAACCCGCGCGGCCGGCCGGTCTCGCGATCGACGGGCATTACAACATGGGACGGTTCTGCGACGGCGGCGAAGTGAGCGCGGAGATCCGCTTCACTGGCGCTGTACGGCAGGTTCCCGATGAACAGACGGACTGCCAAGGCTCCCTCGGTGAAAGGCTGCTGGTCGCAGCGGCATCAGATTCTATCTTAGTTGTTCAGTATGCAGGGGCGAGGGATGCCACCCGGGCATCGGCGGAAGCCGGAACGCGGCGACGAGCGCCACCGCGATGGCGATGCAGACAAGACCGGGAACACGAGCCCATTGCGACGAGGAGCGGCGATTGTAGCTCACCGCGCGTCAGCGCGTCTCGATCGCGCCGGCGCCGGTCATTGGAGACCAACGTGCCGCCGCAGAGGCCGACCTTCAGGTCGGCCCTCAGGTATCCAGCCGCTCACATAATCAACGGGCCGCGCGAGACGGCGTCGCACGGCTGTCTGGGAGTGGACGCGGCGCGCGTGCAGCGCGCCACGTCCGTCGCGCAGGCGGGCTTTGGAGAACCGCGCTGGCTCCAGCTCCGCGTGCGCGAGTGTCTCTTGTCAGACGGGAGGGTCGCGGCCCTGAGGAGCAAGGCGGAGACCATCGGGAAAGCGGCAACAATCGCGCACCCCGACGCCGGAGGTGGCGAGCGGTCGTGTTGCGTGAGACGACAGGGTTCCGGGTATGCCGACACGATGCTGACATCTTTCTCGGGGGCGTTTTTCTTGCACGTCCTGCCCGCTGAGGCCGCCTTCGCTGTTGCACGGCGCCGGCGGCGGAGGAGAAAACGATGCGCACACCTCAGCTCATCACTGCCGCGCTCGCCGCGGCGGCGATTGCGATGGGTTCGACGTGCAGCCGTGCACAGACCCAGCAGCAAACGCAGCGTGCCGCAACCGAAGTGAAGGGCGCAGCCGCCCGTGCCGGCGAGGCGCTGCAGGACGGCTGGCTGACGACCCGCATTCAGGCGCAATACTTCGCCGACAAGCAGGTGAAGGCGCGCTACGTCGACGTCTCGACCACCGATCGCGTGGTCACGATCAAGGGCTACGTCGATTCGCCGGCGGCGCGTGAGCGCGCACTCCAGATCGCTCGCGCTACCGACGGTGTGCGCCAGGTCAACGACCAGTTGCTGATCGGACAGTCGCCGGCCGCATTCGCGGCCGAATCACAGCCGGTAGCGACGTCGGGCACCGCGACCGCCGGCAGCGGGACCGCCCCTCCGGACGATGCGCGGGTGACGACCAGCATTCAGGCGAGGTACTTCCTCGATAACGTCGTGAAGCCGCGTCAGATCGACGTCGAAACGCGCGAGGGGGTCGTCACCTTGAAGGGCACGGTGGCCAGCGAGGACGAGCGCGCGCAGGCGTTGCTGCTGGCGAGAACCACCGAAGGTGTCCGGCGCGTGGAAGACGATCTCACGGTCGACGCATCACTCGATCGAGCCGCAGCCTCCGTCGATGATCGGGCGGCAGCACCTGCCGGCACCAGCGGCATCGCGTCGCCGCGTGCGAACGATGATGCGTTGGCAAACGCGGTCAGATCGAAGCTGGCCGGCGATCCTGGCGCGAGCAGCATCGACATCTCGGCGCGCGACGGCGTCGTCATGCTGCAGGGCAACGTCGCGTCGGCACAGGTGAAGCAGCGGGCACTGACCGCCGCGCGCGCCACCGATGGCGTGACGCAGGTGGTTGATCGGATCAGGGTGGGAAGGCGGTAGCTGGCTGGCCGGCGGCTGGTGGATAGCGGCTCGTGGGTGGGCGAGGACGGTTGCCCCACCACTCACGGCCCACCGGCCAGCCATTACCACCCAGGCGTCAGATTGAACTGCCACATCCAACCGCGATTGGTGCGATCGAGCGGGCGGACGTAATCGAACTCGCCGACGGCATATCCGAACACGTTGAACCGCAGCAACGCACCGACGCTGCGTGCCCAGTCACGCGTACCGCCGAGGAAGCGCGGCTTGTCGCCGCTGGACCAGGCGACGCCGGCATCGCCGAAGGCGCCGACTTCGATCGGCAGTGGACCGTACAGCGTGCGGCGCGAAAACAGTCCGACGAGCGGCGCGCGCACTTCGATTCCGGCGACCGCCATCCGGCTGCCAAGCAGCCGATCGAAGGACGGACACGAAGACGTCGCATTCGCGACGCATTCGGTGGCTTCGAACGACGCTTCCTCGTAGCCCCGCACCAGGCCCGGATAGCCGACGAACAGTGGCGACAGTCGTAGGTCCTCCGCGTCGCGACCGAAGCGGCCGTAGTGCAATCCGCGCACGGCGATCGTGACCGGCCGGGCCGGCATGAAGTAGCGGCGGTAGTCGAGCAGCACGCCGGAGTAGGTCAGCGAACCCGTCATCTGTGAGAGCTCGAGGCGATAGCGCTGTCCGACGATCGGGCTCGTGGCACCGAACACCGAGCTGTCGTGGACCAGCGCGGCGCTCGTCTCGGCCAGCTTCAGTGGATCGGGACGAGGCAGATCCTCCTTGTTCTGCTGCAGGAATTCGCCGGTATCCGCGGAGAAGAGGTCGGTCTGCAGTTCACGATCGAAGCCGATGCGACGCACCCCGGCGGCAAACTCCACCCGCTCGGCGCGGCTGAACGGATACTGCACGAGCCCGGTCACGGCCGTGTGCCGTTCGACAATGCGTTCTTCCTGCTGGACGATGACGGGAAGGCCGCTCACCGATGTCAATCCCTCGCCGAATGTGCCGGTCACGTACGGCGTGACTTCGCCGATGACGCCCCAGTTCCAGCGATGCGTGCGGTTGAAGTAGCCGACGGCACCGCCAATTTCTTCCAGACGACTCGTTGCCTGGAACGTCGTGCCGATCTCGTGGTTGCCGAGCATGTCGCTCCACGACAGCGACAGCCCGCCGCCGGCATACGCGCCGAAGCGATCGGCGCCGACCCCAACCGTCGGCCGTCCAACCTGGTCGAGCGATAGCCGTGGACGATAGGGCTGCTGCGGGTACGTGGTCGGACCGGGCAGGCCGGTGTTCGGCGACTGCAGCAGGCGCGCGATCTCGGTGGTTGGACGGTTGTACGGCGGCAACACGGCACCATCGCGATCAGTGGAGGCGACGCGGACGGGACTCGATGCCGAGCTGCTCACGTAGATGTTGTAGTGGTTATCCTCGAAGACCGTGAAGACGTACGCGGCCGCCGCGCTCGCAACCGACAGGGCAGGCGTGAGCGGCGTGATTCCGCTGACGCCGGAGACGACGTTCGTCAGACGGACTGGCGTCCCCGCCGATTCGAGCGCCACGCGATAGACGTTCGGAATGCCGTCCGGTGTTCCGATGAAGTAGAGCGATCGTCCGTCGCTCGAGAACTCAGGGTTCGTGTTGCGACCGGCCGCGAAGCCCGCGAGCGGCCGTGCCTGTCGCGACTGCACGTCGATCAGGCCGATGCGATAGTTGCCGAAATCGAGCGCCGACAGATTCGACGAGAAGCGATCGGTGACCCACGCGAGCGAGCGGCCGTCCGGCGACCACTCCGGGTCATAGTCTGCAAACGCGTCGCTGGTGAGACGCGTGAGCTGCCGCGACCGGAGATCGTAGAGATAGAGGTCGAGCAGGCCGCCTTTCAACGCGCTGAACGCGATCCGCTGGCCATCCGGTGACCATGCCGGATTGAAGATCTGATCGAGGTCGGGGAACGCCTGCTCCGACTCGCGATTGCCGGTGTCGACGTCGATGATCGACAGGACCGGCTGTCCTTTGGCCAGACCGGCAAAGGCCAGCCGATGGTTGTCGGGAGCCCAGTCGCCGGCGGATTCGATGAACTCGAGGCTCTCGAAGTGCGGGTTACCGGCGGTTGAGACGATCTTGCGCGTCATCGTGCCGGTCGCCACGTCGGTCACGTACATGTCGATCGAAAAGAGCGACCGTTCCGACAGGAACACCAGGCGCTGTCCGTTTGGACTCAAGGACGGTGCGACGTTCATCTCGCCGCCGGTCGTCTTGTCGGTAATGAGTGCCCGCCCGAACGTCGTGGCGGGCCGGGTCGTTTCGAACCACGGCGCGTAGGTTCGTCGCGTCGCCTCGTGCCAGTCGGTGTCGAACGTCTTGCGGTCGATGCCGAGCACCTGCTTCATCGCTGCCTCGATGTTGCCGCGGGCGCCGGCAGCGCGCAGCATGTCGCCGACCGCATCATCGCCCCAGCGGCCGGCGACGTAGGCCCAGAACGCGTGGCCGTAGCGATAGGGAAAGAACTCGGGATCGTCGAGGGTGGCGACGGTCGGCATCTTCTCCCGTGAGGCCGCATCGCGTACCCACATCGCGGTGTTGGCGTCGATGGGACCGAGCGACAGGTACTCAGCCATGCCTTCGATGAACCAGAGCGGCAACTGCATCTGCGCGGGGCCGGCGCTGCTCTCTTCTTCACGAGAGCTGGCGATGTCGAACTGGAACGCGTGCACGAGCTCGTGGCCCAGCACGTGATCGGTTTCCGCCAGGCCGCCGGCGAACGGCAGGATGACTCTGCGCTTCAGCATCTCGGTCACGCCGCCGGTGCCCTCACCGATTTCATCGGGCAGCGCGTTGGTCTGCTGAAAGTGCGGGTGGGCCGCATACAGGATGATCGGCTGCCGGCGGCTCAACTGATGATGAAGCACCTGGGAGAGCCGGGCGTACCATCGCTCGGCCATTCTGCCCGCGAGCTCAACGGCAGACTGTTCTTCCGGGTAGTAATAGATGTCGAAGTGATCGGTCTTGAGGACGTGGAAGTCGAAGTGTTCGTATTGGACTTTGTTGGTGCCGAAGTACTGCGCCCCCGCCGGCGTCGAGGCCAGCAATACGGCCAGCACAGTTGCCACAGTGCGGCGAATTCCCATCAAGGACTCCTGCGAGGCGACCAAATGTGCATAGGACGTTCCTCGACAGGGTTGGAGGCTGCACGGCGCTCGAAGAGGTACGGGCTTTGAACTCTTGTGACCGATGCTTCTGAGACGAGATCAGCGCGGACCTGCCCGCCCTGACAATGATGACTGGATGGCGACGCTGCGCCGCGTGCGCGGCGAGTTCGAAGAGATGGCCAGCACGCGTCTGACGTTCGATCAGGCGAGGACCCTGTTCGGATTACCCGAAGATGCGACCTCGCGCGCGCTGCTCGATCGACTGGCTGACGAAGGATTTCTGACGCGCACCGAGAGCGGTGAATACGTCCGCCGTTCGGATACGCCTTAGAACAGGCGCCTGACGTCGGCGGCTGGCAGAGGCGTTCCTGCGGGGAGCAGTCCGACGGCGGCCGCCGCCAGGCCGATCACTTCTTCCGGCGACACGCCTTGTGCCCGCAGTTCGCGGATCCCCGTGTCGCGTGCCGCCTTGCTCAGCTTTTCGCCGTGGGCGTTGGCGATCAGCGGGTGATGCAGGTACTGGGCCGGCGCTGCACGTCCGAGCAGCTTCGCCAGGCGAATCTGCCGGCCGGTCGACGCCAGCAGGTCGGCGCCACGGATCACGGTCGTGATGCCCTGCTGCACGTCGTCAACGGTCACGGCGAATTGATAGGTCCAGTGGCCGTCGCGATCCTTCAGCAGCAGATCGCCGCACTGTGCCGTCGGCTCCTGATCGATCGGGCCCAGCCGCAGATCGTCGAAGTGCTCGATGCCCGGCTCGAGGCGCACCCGAATGCTGGTACCAGCGGCGGCAATCGGCAGGCCGCGATCGCGACAGCGCCCGTCGTAGCGCTCGCTACCGATCTCCTTGCGCGAGCACGTGCACCCGTAGACGTGAGCCGTGCGTGCGAGTTGGCGCAGCGCGTCTTCGTAAATGCCCGGCCGATCGCTCTGACGATCGATTGGATCCAGCCCCTCGTGCGGGACGAACCCGAGCCACTCCAGATCTTCGAGCAGTGCGCGTTCGAATTCCGGGCGTGAGCGGATGCGGTCGTGGTCCTCGATCCGGAGGCGGACGCGTCCGCCGCGGGCGCCGGCAACGCCCCAGACATAAATCGCATTCGCGACGTGCCCGAGGTGCAGGTAGCCGGTCGGGGAAGGTGCGAAGCGCGTCAGCACGCGCCGATGTCCATCGAATTGTCCGACGATCCGCAATCAGGAATCACGAAGCAGGAATCACGAAGCAGGAATCAGGAATCAGGAATGACGAGTCGTGCCCCGGCGGCCGCAGGCATTCAGCGGGGCCGCACCATCATAATGAACTCGATGATCCCGTTCCTGGTTGCCGAGGATCCGTTTCCGCCGGTCGACCTGGCGCTGCGCGAGCCGAACGGGTTGCTCGCGGCCGGTGGCGACCTGTCACCGGCGCGGCTGCTCGACGCATATGCGCACGGCATTTTCCCGTGGTACAGCGATGAGGATCCACTCCTGTGGTGGAGCCCGGACCCGCGGATGGTCCTCTACACACGCGAGCTCCACGTGTCGCGCTCGCTCCGCAAGACGCTCCGTTCAGCCGGTTTCACCGTGACGCTGGATGCCGCGTTCAGCGACGTGATGCTGGGATGTGCGGCGCCACGCGAGGATCAGG
>Ga0310810_10007670_pt1 | contig 12343 bp, 5 predicted proteins | sample NCmetagenome_FD_207641 | JGI IMG/M metagenome (GOLD analysis project Ga0310810, IMG submission 207641) | Soil microbial communities from experimental microcosm in Duke University, North Carolina, United States - NC | ecosystem: Engineered > Artificial ecosystem > Soil microcosm > Unclassified ... | reverse complement strand
GCGCGGCGGCGCACAGGCCGAGCGTCGCGTCGCCGCGCGCGACCGCGTCGCTGTTCCGCACCAGCCGCGGCCCGCGCGCGACCGCCAGCGCGACAAACGCAGCCGCCGTCGTCCAGAACGGTATCCACACCGGCGCCGTCAGCTGCGGTGCGTTGAACTCCCCGACGTGCACCTGGCGAATTCGTACGAAGAACGCCGGCACCTCCTGCCAGAGATGCACGCCCAGCGGCGTCGCCAGCGTCGCCACCGCGCAGAGCAGGCCGACGCCGGCGAGCCGCGCGCAGGCGCGCCGGCTCGCGAATGCGGCGGCGGCGATGCCGGCGCCGACGACGACAAGCCCGCTCAACACCGCGCCGTGCAGATTGGCCCAGACGAAAAAGAGCGGCGGCAGCCACGCGTGGCGCCGGCGCACCAGCAGCATCACGGCGACGACGAGCAGCAGCTGACTGATCACTTGCGGCCGCAGCGTCCACGCCGTTGTCGCCGAGGCGAGCACCCAGGCGACGAGCAGGAACTTCGCGAACGGCGACGCGGTCGTGAGCCGCCACACGATCGCCCACGCGGCCGTGACGCAGCCGGCACAGAACACGGTCAGCAGCGGCAGACCGCCGATCGAATACAGCGCGAAGAACAGCAGCTGCGACAGCCATTCGTGATTCGGCCAGAACGCGCCGGTGGCTGTGTAGGAAAAGGTGTCCTCGAGGAGGACGTGGTGAGTGGCGGCGATGGTTTGCCCCGCGCGCAAATGCCACCAGGTGTCGTTTTGCGCCGGCATCAGCAGCGCGGCCAGCGCGATGGCGAGGAACACCAGGCTGGTGAGGAGGCGGTCGAAGGTGAACCAGCCGAGCGGATCGGTCGAGGGCGCCGAAGGTGCGGGGGCGGGCATCCGGCCGTTGGCGAGCAACGGCGATGCCGAGACGGGAAGACGTGGGCGCAGGGCCGAAGCCCTGCGCCACCTACCGAAAGTGCAATCGACTTACAGGTCTGTCAGAACGAGAACCGGAACGCGAACTGCCCTTCGCGCGGGACGAACGCGTTGCCGGCATTCTGCTGCGGCTGTCCGAAGAGCGCGGTCGTGGCCGGCGCCGTGGAGCTGAGCGCCGTGTTGTAGCTGCCGTAGTTGTGATGATTGAACAGGTTGTACACCTCACCAATCAGCGAGATCTTCGACGTGCCCACCAGCTTGAAGTCCTTCGACACGCGCAGGTCGACCTTGTGGAGCGGCAGACCCTGCAGTGCGTCGCGCGCGATCGTGTAACCGGATGGAATCGTCGAGACGTCTTTGAACCGCGAGGCGATGTCGATCACGTCGCCGTTGGCGAGTGTCGCGGTGGCCGGGACGACGATCGCGCTGGTGGCGGCGCCGGCCGCCGTGAGGTTCAGACGGTTCGTGCCCGGTTTGCCGTACACCGCCGCCGCGATGTTGGCCGCATAGCGGGAACCGGAGCCGTAGAAGTACGACACCGCGGTCGAGATCCCGAACGGCGCGCGATAGAGACCGTGCAGCCGGAAGGTGTGCTGCTGATAGTCGGTCGACGTCGCGTACTCGCCGTTGAGATAGTCGAACTGGTTGTTCTGGCCCGGCGCCGTGTAGCCGATGTTCCCGTCGTCGTTCATCGAGAACATGTAGGTGTAGGTCGCGCCCGCCTGGAAGTTGTTCCGGAATCGGCGATTCAGCGCCATCGACAGCTGCGTCTGGTCGCGGCGGCCGTTGCTGACGAAGTACGCGATCTGCGTGTAGTTGACGTTCGGCCGGTTGGCCACGCCGTTGACCGCCGCCGGACTCTGGTTGTAGCCGGTGGCCGGGTTGTAGAAGAGATTCGGATCGATGGTCCGCGTGTCGCGGTACTCGTTGAAATGCGTGAGGTCCGCTTCAAACGCCGTCACGGTGTTGATCTGCTTCTGGAAGCCGATGCTGCTCTGCCAGGTGTACGGGTTCTTGTAGTCGGGGCTGATGATGCGCGGCGACTGTGCCGGCGCCGCGGCCTTCGCCTGATCGTAGGTGGAGACGCCGCACGCCGGGTGCGTAATCCATTGCGAGCCATCCGGACACAGCCCGCTGGCCGGCGGCAGGAAGGCTGCCGTGACCATCTGGCTGTAGATCTGCGGGCTGAACGTCATGTTCGAGACCGGCGTGGTGAAGTAGAGGCCTGACCCGCCGCGAATCACGAGATCGTTCTTCCCGCCGACGTTGTAGGTGAAGCCGGCGCGCGGCGCGACGTTCTTGTTGTCGCGGATGCCGTCCTTGTAGCCGAAGTCGGTGCCGATCATGCCGGGGATGTCCTTCCCCGATGCCTGTGCGTTGTTGTTGATCGGGATGTTGTTGGTGATGACGTCGGGCGGCGACGCGACGCCCCAGTCGACGTCCCACCGCACGCCGTAGTTGATCGTCAGCTGATTGGTGACCTTCCAGTTGTCGCCGATCCACACCGCCCAGGTCGGACGCGGGATGTTGATGCCCCAGTCGCTGGCGTGGAAGTTCTGGTCGAACTCGCGGACGGTGCTCGAGGGAATCCCGGCGATGTTCCACGTCGACGGATCCTCGCCGGCGATGATCGAGTTCAGGTTCGTCGGGTTCGAGTTGAAGATCATCCGGCCGACCTTCTGAATGTACCAAGTGCCGGTGTTCCGCACGTAGAAGAACTCCCCGCCGATCTTCAGGTCGTGCGCGCTGTGGTGCCAGTTGAGGTCGTAGCGCGACTCGAAATTGTTCTGATAGAACAGCTGCGGGAAGTTGTACGGCTTGCCGATCGTCAGGCCCACGAAGTCGTACTCGATCGTGTTCTGGTTCGACTGCGGGTCGTTGGTCCACGCGAAGTTGTTGTAGCCGACGCGGATTTCCTGCACGCGCGTGTCGCTGACGACCTTCGACCAGATCCCGACGAGGTTGGTCGCGTTCTTCGTCTGCACCGAGGCGTTGGAGGGATGGCCGCCGGCGCCGAGGACGAACGGGTTCTCCCAGTCCCACCGCGAGCCGCGGATGGTGAGGCGGTCGCGCGTCGTCAGCTGGTCATCGACGCGGGCCAGCAGGCTCTTCTGGCTGTTCTTGTACGCGATCGTGAAGCTCTGGCCCGGCAGGAGCGACGGCGACGTGAAGAGCGTGGCCGGTTCGCGTTCGTATTCGTACGACGCGAAGAAATGCATCTTGTCCTTGATGATCGGCCCGCCGAACGCGCCGCCAATCTGCTGGTTCTCGTACGGCAGCACCTTGTTCGCGACCGGATCCTTCGCATTGAACTTGTCGTCGCGGAAGAAGCCGTACAGACTGCCCGAGTTCTTGTTGGTCCCCGAGCGCGAGATCGCCTGCACCTCGATGCCGGTCGAGCGCCCCTGGGTGATGTCGAACATGTTGGTGACGATCTGGAACTCGGCGATCGCCTCGCGGCTGAACTTGGGCTGGCCGAAGCCGGAGCCCGCAACCTTCTGCGTGATCTGCTGGCCGTCCAGGTTCAGCTGGAAATCGTCGTCGCGGCTGACGCCGGGCGTGTTGCCGACGTCGTTGACCGTGATGCCCTTCACGAGCTTCGACAGCTCCATCCAGTTGCGGCCCATGAGCGGCATCTCTTCCATCTGCCGCCGGTCGACGTTGCCGGCGACCTGCGACGAGGCCGTGTCGACCAGCGGCGTCTCGCCGATGACCGTCAGCGTCTCGCTCACCTGGGCGAGCTTCATCGTGAACGGGATCGCGAGGTTGTTGCCGACGAGGAGCTCGACGTCTTTCAGCACGACGCCCGAGAACCCCGACAGGTCGGCCTGAACGGTGTACTTCCCAGCGGGGAGGCGCAGCAGCCGGTACTCGCCTTTCTCGTCGGTGACGGCGGACGCCACGCGCCCCGTTTCCTGATTCGTGGCCGTGATGTTGACGCCGGGCAGTACCGCCTTCGTGTCGTCGACAGCCGTGCCAATGATCGAACCGTCCTGCGCACGGGCCACCGACGCGATGAGACACAACAAAACGACCAGAATCGACACGCGTGAAAATCGCACGGCCCCTCCTTGATTGGGCGTTACCGCTGAGTAGACGTCCGAGGCGCACCGCCGCCGTTGAGCAACTGAGCCAGTTCGTAAATCCGCCCGTTGGCGACAACCCGCTTGATCTTGTGGAGATCGCCGATGCGCGCCAGCGGGTCGCCGTCGATCACGATCAGATCGGCGAGCTTGCCGGCTTCGATCGTGCCGGCGTCGAGCGCCAGCGCCTTCGCGGGATTGACGGTCGCGGCCTTGAGGGCGTCGAAGTTCGACATCCCGGCCATCGTGTACGCCATCAACTCGCCGTGCAGGTTGATGGCGTTCGGCGTGTCGGTGCCGGCGACGATCAGCGCACCGGCCTTCATGATGTCCATCACCATCTTGCCGTTGCCGCCGCCTTCGAAGCCGGCGATGAACGGCGTCGGCTGCGCCGCCACCTGCGCCTGGATCCAATCCGGATACAGCTTGAAGCGCGGATCGCTTTTCAGCTGCGGCTCGTCCTCGAACAGCTTGCGCGCCCCCGAGGTCGAGATCATCGGACAGAGAATCCGCTGGCTCTTGCCGAACAGCTGGACGACGTCTTCGTAGGCGCGCTGCATCGTCCCCTGCTTCGGGGAGTAGCCGCGCCGGCTCGTCGCGGAGTTGTGTTCGGTGTTGTCGACGCCGACCAGCGCAGCCGGATAGATCTCGTGCGTCGCGACCGGGACGCCGATGCTGTGCGCAAATTCCACCATGCGTTTCTGCTGGAGGTCCGGCAGCCGCACGTAGCTCTTGATTAGATCGTGCTGCAGCACCTTGGCCCGCTGCAGCTCCATCTCGAACTGCGCGACGCTCGAAATGGCGATGCCCATCTTGTAGTAAACGCGCTGCCACTCCATCAGATAGCCGGTGCCATAGACCCGCGGTCCGGGCCGCACGCCGGCTTCGTTCGCTTCGCGCTCCTCGACCGCTTCGTACGGCGTGTTGCCGGGACTGCGAACGGTCGTGACCCCGAACGACAGGAACGCGCGCCCTTCCGATTCGCCGAAATCGGGCTGCAGGTGCGAATGGAACTCGACCAGGCCGGGCATCACGGTCAAGCCGGCGCCGTCGACGACATGGCGGCCGGTGTGGTTCGCCTCGGCGTGCGGCAGCACGCTCGTGATGCGATTGCCGTCGATGATCACGTCGACATCGGCGCGCGGCGTCGCGCTCTTCATGTCGATCAATTTGCCGGCGTGCACGACGACTTTGTCGGTCGGCACTGCCGGTGTCCACTTCAGCGGAACCGTGCGGCTCTCGCCGGTCTCGATGTCGACGATGCGCAGCTTGTCGAGCGACTGGTAGAGGATGTGCCGCGAGTCGCCCTGCCAGCTGGGCGAATGCGCGCTCTCGTTGGTGATGCGCCGCGGCGGACCGAGCGGTTCGCCGGTGGACGCGACCGGCCAGACGGCGAGCACCCCCTCGTAGATGGCCGCCATCTTGGTGCCGTCGGGCGACCACGCCGGTCCGCACCCGCCGCGCGAGTCGATCGATTTGAGCGGCTCGGGCGCGTACCAGATGTCGCCGTTCGACTCGGTCCGGCTCGCGCCCCCCGAGGTCCGGCTGGAGCCGGACGCCACGCCTGACGTCGCAGCGGTGGAGTCCGCCTTCAGGCGGACCGGTATCGTCAGCACCTGATTCGTGCCTTCGCGGAACCGCCGCGTGAACGGCGCCACTTCCGCGAGCGCCACTACCTTCCCGTCGGGCGACCACGTCGGGGCACCCGGCTGCGCGAGCGACTCGTGAATTTTCCGAACCTCGCCGGTCGCCACGTCGACCACCGACATCTGCGCCACGCGCCACATGCCGTCGACGTTGAAGAAGGCGATCTGCTTGCCGTCCCTCGACCACGCCGCGGCCTGCGGCTGCGTGGTGAGATGCGTCAGCTGCCGCGTCCGGCCGTTGCGCATGTCGCGAACGAAAAGCTGCAGGTGATCGTTGTCCTTGTCCGATGAGTAGGCCAGCGACTGGCCGTCGGGCGACCACGCCGGATCGGTGTCGAGCGCCTTGTCGTTGGTGATGTTGACCGGCTTGCCGCCGACCGGCATCACATAGATGTCGCCGACCGCTGCGAACGCGATCTGCTTCCCGTCGGGCGAAATCGCCGGCCGCACGATGCCGAGCGCCTGGCGCGGCGTCACGGAAATGAAGTCGCGCTTGCGGCGCGTGTAGGCAGTTGCCGCCCGCGTCACCTGGAGCGTCGCGCTGAAATCCACGCTCTGCGACGGACCCGTGAGCGAGCTCTTGCGGATCCTGCCGTCCGACACGTAGTAGAACTCGGTCGGTGACGTCCACGACGCGCGGAACGCGAACACGTTCTCGGCGCCGGTGATCGGCTTGCCGTCGACCTCGTAGCGCGACGTCTGCTCTTGCGGCGTCGTCGGTGCGGGCGCCGCGCCGCGTCCGCCGCGGCCGCCGCCGGTCGTGACGTGATAGACGACCTGACCGCCGGGGCCCCACGACGGCGCGTCAACGCGGCCGCCGCCGGTCGCGAGCTTCCGCTCGGTTCCGTCCGCAACTTTCACCGCCCACGCGCTCGCGCCGTCGCCGCGAGTCGACGCGAAGCCGATTTCCGAATCGTCGGGCGACCAGGTCGGCATGAAATCGTCGGCGGGATCCTTCGTCAATTGGCGCAGCTCGCCGGAGCGCGTGTCGAGCGTCCAGATGTTGTAGTCGCCGCCGAGCGGATCGCCGCGATCCGACGAGAACGCGATCCGCGTCCCGTCGTGCGACCAGATCGGCTCGCGATCGTCGTAGGCGCCCCACGTCAGTTTGTGCTGCTGTGATCCGTCGGGCGCGACGGCCCAGATGTCGTAGCCGCCGTCGCGATAGCCGAAGAAGGTGATCCACTTGCCGTCGGGCGACCACGTCGGCTGGCGCGCGTCGTTGAAGACGTCGGTAATCCGCTTCGCGGCGCCGCCGCTGACCGGCAGCGTCCAGATGCTGCCCTGCAGATCGATGGCGAGCGTCCGGCCGTCGGGCGACACGCCCACCGACATCGACGTCCCTTCATGGACGGTGACCTCGATTGGCGGCGGCGCGGCGGGAGCGCCATGAAGCGCAGCCGCGACGCTCAGCACACCAACCCCGACGAGCCTGCCCCGCATGTCCACCCTCCGGTATGAGTTGCGGGCATTCTAGGCCAGATCGAACGGCCGTCCCGTCGCGAATTGTCTATTAGGTGTGGAAAGGCGGGCGGAGCCTCCACCCGCTTGGATCGTCGATGATCTGAAGGAACCCGGCTGCGACCTAGGTCTTGGATTTTGGCCGCTTCAGGAGATCCGCAAACGCTTTCTCGAGGTGATCGATCTTCGGCAGGTCGTTGTACATCACGTAGGGATAGGTCGGATTGTGCGCGACGAAATCCTGGTGGTAGGCCTCGGCCGGATAGAACCCGTCGAGCGGCACCACCGTCGTCACGATCGGCCGCTTGAACACCTTCGCCGCGTCGAGCTGCTGAATGTAAGCAAGCGCCACCTGTCGTTGTTCGTCCGACGCGAAGAAGATCGACGACCGATACTGCGTGCCGTCGTCGGGACCTTGCCGGTTCAGTTGTGTCGGATCGTGGGCGACCGAGAAGAAGACGGTGAGCAGTTGGCCATAGCTGATCTGCGACGGGTCGTACGCAATCCGCACCGACTCCGCGTGGCCCGTCGTCCCGCGGCTCACGACTTCGTAGTGCGCCGTCGCCTTGTTGCCGCCGGCGTAGCCCGAGACGACGTCGGACACGCCTCGCAGACGTTCGAACACCGCTTCGACGCCCCAGAAACAGCCGCCCGCGAGCACGGCGGTTTGCGGCGCACTGCCGGCGGGAGCGAGCGGCGCGTCTTTGAGCGGCTTCGGGAATTCCGCCGCGGCGACGACAAATCGAGCCGCGACGACGAGGGCGACACCGAGAACGGCAACGCGAACCTTGCTGAGAGCCATGACTCGATTGTAGCGGTCTTCGTGCGTCGTGTCTTCGGGGCGATCACCCTGCGGTTTCGCCGACGCGCCGCGCGATCGCCTCGACAATCTTCTCGCCGTGGAAGCGCCCGTTCTCGATGAAAATCGTGCCGGTGTCCACGCCGGCCAGCGCGCCGCCGGCGACGAACAATCCCGGTACGTTGGTCTCGAACGTCGCCGGATCGTGCACCGGCCCTTGCCGCTCGGTGAGCCGGATGCCGGCGCGGCACATCAGCTCGGTGTCGGCGCGGTAGCCGGTCAGCAGATAGACGGCATCCGCGGGAATTTCCTCGACGGCCGGTTCGCCCTCGCGCGGCGGCGGAGGGGCGACCGCCGATGCCGGCGCGTGCGACGCGTCGGCGTCGGCCGCCAGCTCGCGCGCGCGCGCGGCGTCGTCGTCGACGGCGTTGGGAATCGTCCGCAGGAGCACGGAAGTCGGCCGGATTTCAGCGATGCAGGCGCCGAACCTCGCCGCGACGGATCCTTCCTTGATGCGGTTTTCGATGTCGGGGCGGACCCAGTACTTGATGGTCCGCTTGAGCGCCGGCCGGCGATGGACGAGCGTCACGCGCGCGCCGCCGCGATACAGCTCGAGCGCCGCCTCCGCCGCTGAATTACCACCTCCCACGATCACGACACGCTGGCGGTAATGCCGGTGCGGATCGGAATAGTAGTGCTGCACGTGCGGCAGGTCCTCGCCCGGAACTCCGATGCGATTCGGATGATCGTAGTAGCCGATTGCAAAGACGACGTGGCGCGCATGCCTGACGCGGCGCCCACCGCGCTTGGACTGCGTCGTGACCGCGAAGACTCGCTCTTCGCCATCGGTCCCCGCCGGCTCGCGTTCCACGGACAGCACCTTCTCCTCGAACGCGATCTGCAGATCGTAGGTGTCGACGACCTTGCGGTAATAGCGAAGCGCCTCGAGCCGCGTCGGCTTGTCGAACGGCGACACGAACGGCAACCCGCCGATTTCGAGCAATTCCGGCGTGGTGAAGAACACCATCTGCGGCGGGAAACGGTAGATCGAGTCGACGAGCGCGCCCTGCTCGAGCACCTGGTAGTCGAGACCGCGTTTTTTGGCGGCAATGGCGGCCGAGAGCCCCGACGGTCCGGCGCCGATGATGACGAGATCGCGAACGGCCATGATCCATTGTAGATTCACGAGGAACCGAGGACACCGAGAGGACAGAGGCGCCGAAGGATGAGGATGCGGTAGTGCTAACCCCTGGTCCCTGCTCTGTCGTAAGGCACGATGTTCTGCCACTCGCTCGCGTCCGATCGCGCGACGACCGCGACGACTGGCTCGGTGGCGCTGACGTTGAACACTTCGTGCGGCACACCCGGTTCGATGAAGATGAAGTCGCCGGGGCCGTTTTCGACGATCTGCTTCAGGCCGTCGCCATATTCGTGACGGACACGGCCGGCGAGGATATACAGCATCACCTCGAAGCCGACGTGAATGTGCGCGTTGGCCACGCCGCCGGGGGGAATGGTCGCCACGTTCATCGACAACTGTTTTGCGGCGACATTCTTCTCGGACAGCCCGACCTGATAGTGAATGCCGTTCCAGTCGCGGCACGCCTCGCCGCGGCGGACCACGAAGATTCCGTCGTGCCCTTCCACAGCGGCTTTCAAATCGGTCATGACGGGTCCTTTCCCAGCCGCTACGGCGCGGTCGAGGCCGGCGCCTTTGGCAGCGCGATGAGATTCGCGAGCAGCTGATACGCGCCGTCGGTGCCGGCGGGCAGCTGACGCCAGAGTCCGAGCCCGAGATAGATCCAGCGCCCCTTGCCGACGCGCGCTTCGACGAACGCGCCGCGCTTCTCGCCGGGGTTGTCGGGAAACGAGTCGGTCATCGCCACGAGATCGACGTACTTGGGATCCTTCTCGCCGAGGAAATACAGCCCGCGCTCCTGCACCCAGTTGGCCCACGTCGCCGGCCCGACCTTGTTCGGCGTGTTGAACACCGGGTGATCGGGAACGAGGATTCTGACGGGCACCGCCTCGTCCGACACACGATTGCCGCTGACCACGGCCGGCAACGGACCGAACTGCTGCTGGTTGAACTCGAACTTGTTGTACTGCACGACGACCGTGCCGCCCCGCTCGGCGTACTCCAGCACGCGGCGGTTGTAGGCGCGGAGATCGGCGCGGCGCTCGTAGGCGCGCACGCCGGTCATGATGACGTCGTACTTCGACAGGTCGCCCCACGCGAGATCGTCCTGATCGATGAACTCCACTTTCGCGCCGAGCTGCTCGAGCGCCGGCGGCACCTGATCGCCCACGCCATCGATGTAGCCGACGGTGAGATTGGGCACGGTCTTGACGTCGACGATCTTCAGCGCCGCTTCGGCCGGCTTGATGATCTGCCGCCGCTGGATGTGTGGATACTCGATAGCCTGGTAGCCGTTCGCGAATTTCTCGGCGCCGGTGCCGGTCGACGTCACCACTGCGCGCACCGTGTAGGCCCCTGTGCGCACCGATGCCGGCGGCGTGACCTGGAACCGCGCCGAGCGCGCTTCGTCCTCGTGGACGAATTCAACCGGCGCGCTCGCCGGAGTCGACCGCCAGCCCGGCGGCAACTCGAGCGCGACCGTGGCCTGCGCCGCGCCCTTGGTGCCGTTGGTCACCGACACGTGCAGCTCGCGGACGGCGAGTCGCGTCGGATCGGCCCCCACGGCCGCGGGAATCACGGCGAGCGGCGGCGTCACGCGCACCGAGAACGCCGGCACGACGTTCAGCTCCATGCGTTTGTCGCCGTTGTAGATGTCCTTGACGTAGCGGAATTGGACGGCGACGTCCTTGGTGACGTCGACGCTCCCCGCCTTCACGTGATAGGTGACGCGGAACGGCGTCGGCGCGAACGGCACGCCGAACGGCACACCGCTCTCGTACTTGTTGATCGCCTGATTCGCGGGCATCTTCCAGTAGTCATCCGTGAAGTACGGCGACGTCAGCTTCGCGCCCTGCGGCACGCGGGCGTCGGCGGAACAGGTGTAGATCGCGTTCGGGGCGATCGCACCGGCGGCGCAGGACGCCGCGCCGTCGAATCCGGCGATCCCGACCTCCGTCACGCTCACGTCGGTGGCGCCCCGGTTGACGCCGAGGATCGACAGCCGCACCGGCTGCCCGCCAATCACCAACCCATCGTCGGCGACCGCGTCGAACGACAAGCCGTGCGCGGCGATCACTGCGTCCTGGTAGTCGCGCTCCTGGTTCTTCAACCGGAAGTCGATCTCGTAGCGCGCGTCGTCGCTCAAACGCATCGACGCCAGCTGTGCCCGCAGGGCGCGCAGCGCGGTCAGTCCGGCTTCGATGGGCGCTGCCGTCCCGGCATCGTCGCCGGCGTCGAACGCCTTCTTCGCGCGCTCGGCGTTCTCGACGACGGCCGCCAGGCCGGTCTTGAGTGCATCGGGTGGATTCGCGCCGGCGAACTGCGCGACGCCCGCGAGGCTGATGTCGATCGCGTCGAAGAATCCGCTTTCGTCCTTCTGGGTTTGCCCGGCGATGCGCGAATCCATCAGTTGATATCCGAGCGGACCGAAGCCGCCGCGGCCGCCGCCGAAGCCGGGCAGCGGCGGCATGCCGCCGGCGCCCTGACACTTGTGATTGCTGCGCGCGTCGGCGCCGATTTCGGCGTACGTTCGGCCGAGCAGTTCGTCGTAGGCGGCGGTGTTGACGCGCGTGAGCCGGACGCCGGGCGGCGGCTGTGGCGGTGCGGCCGGTGGACCACCCGGCGCGCCGCGGCCACCGCGGCCGCCGCCAGGACCACCCGGTCCGCCGAAGCCGGCGGCGAAGTACAGCTTCCGCGGCTGCCACGGGCGAAGGCCTTCGCGGACCTGCTCGGGGAACATCGAAGCATTTCCGGCGGCGAGATACGCTTCGCGCACGAGCACGGTGGTCGCTTCATGGGCGCGATCGCCGCCGCGTCCCTGAATGTTCATGGTCAGGAGCACGTCGGGGCGGAACGTCCGGATGAAGCGGACGTAGTCGCCGACGATGTCCTCGCGGCCCCATTTCTTGATCACTTCTTCCGGATCGAACGAATAGCCGTAGTCGATCGCGCGCGTGAAGTACTGCTCGGCGCCGTCGATGCGATGCGCCGAGAGCAGCTCCGACGTGCGCAGCACGCCGATATCGCGGAACAGCTCGGGCCCGATCTCGTTCTGCCCGCCCTCGCCCCGGTTGTTCTGCACGTCGATCGATCGCATGCCCATCCCGTGCGTGAACAGCGCGAAGAGCGCGTTCGTTTCGTCGTCGGGATGCGCGGGCGCTTGCATGAAGGTCGCCGCGACGTTGAGTTTGCGAATCGCCAGCCCGAGTGCGACGTGACCGTTGTCCGCCGACACAACGGAGTAGGACATGCGGTTCTGCGCCAGGATCGGATGTCCGACAAGCGCGACGA
>Ga0310810_10007669_pt1 | contig 12343 bp, 10 predicted proteins | sample NCmetagenome_FD_207641 | JGI IMG/M metagenome (GOLD analysis project Ga0310810, IMG submission 207641) | Soil microbial communities from experimental microcosm in Duke University, North Carolina, United States - NC | ecosystem: Engineered > Artificial ecosystem > Soil microcosm > Unclassified ... | reverse complement strand
ATCAGCAGTAGCACCGCGGTCCGTCCCACGCCGGACTCCCCACACTGTAGAATTGATGAAGTTAATCCAGCCCCCCGGAGGTGATTCGGATGCCGAATAAGCTCGCGCTCGTGATGGCCGCCGCGGTCCTAAGTACCGTTCCCGCCTGGGCTCATCACTCTTTTGCGGCCCAGTTCGACCAGAACAAAGTGGTCATCCTGCAGGGAACCGTGACCAAGATGGAGTGGGTGAACCCCCACGCCTTCATTCACATCGCCGTCAAGGATCCGGACGGCACTGTGACCAATTGGGCCATCGAGGGCAACACGCCCAACAGCCTGCTGCGCGTGGGTATCACCAAGAAAGCGCTGGAGGAGGGAACGGAAATCGCCGTCCGCGGCTATCTCTCGAAGAGCGGCGAACACGTCGCCAGCGGCAGCTCCATCATCTTCAAGAGCGGCAAGAAACTGTCGCTCGGCTCGGAGCGAACGGAAACCAATCGGGACGCCGTCCTGGAATGGATCTCGTCGGATGAGGACCTCTGGAAACGGCAGATCGAGGCCTTGAAGCTCGACCACAGCGATTAACGAGGCATCCATGAAAAACTACCTACTCCTGAGTCTGCTCGCCACCGCGATCGCCGCCGCACAGGCGCCGCCTGCGCCTGCCAAACCGAAACCGGCTGCCCCCAAGGTCTACGTGCCCCCCAAGACTCCCTGGGGCGATCCCGATCTTCAGGGACTGTGGCCCGGAAGCGTCAACATCCCTCTGCAGCGGCCCGCCAACCTGGGCGACCGGGACACTCTGACCGAGCAGGAAGTGAAAGCCAGGGACGCGGCGTCCAAGCAGCGCGTCTCCACCGGCACCTGGATTGAGTTTTACCCGGCCAGCACGCAAGCATCGCTGGTGGTCGATCCGAAGGATGGCAAACTTCCGCCCATGACGCCCGAAGCGGAACGGCGCAACAAGGCCGTGCGCGGCGGACTGGGACCGCCCACTCTCTCGAGCCCCGAGACGCGCGCCGACTCCGTGGAGGACTTCGATCTGTGGGGCCGTTGCATCACCAAAGGGTTGATCGGCTCCATGCTGCCCGGAAACCTCTACAACAAGGGGAATCGCATCACGCAGGCCCCGGGCCTGTTCGTCATTCAGAACGAAATGGTGCATGAGACGCGCATCGTGCCCACCGACGGGAGCCCGCACCGCGGCAAGGACATTCGCACCTACATGGGCGATGGGCGCGGTCACTGGGAAGGCAACACCATGGTGGTGGAAACCACCAACTTCGTGAAGGACATCGCCATGAACGGCATCAACTTCGCGCTGCTCACCGATCGGTTGAAGATCGTGGAGCGGTTCGCGCGCATCGCTCCGGATAAGCTCAGCTACGATGCTACCGTCGAGGATCCCGGCACCTGGACCCGCCCGTGGACCATGCACGTGACCTATCCGCTGGATCCCGACTATGAGTTGTTTGAGTACGCCTGCCATGAAGCCAACTACGGCATGGCGGATATCCTGAAGGGCGCGCGCATGGAAGAGAAGAGAAAGGCAGAGAAGAAGTAAGGAGATCCCATGACAAGAAAAATAATGGTCGTAGTTGCCGTACTTCTTGGGACTGTGCCTGCATGGGCGCATCACTCGTTCGCCGCCGAATTCGACCGCGGCAAGGTTGTGAACCTGGAAGGCACCATCGTCAAGATGGAGTGGGTGAATCCGCACGCCTGGATACACGTCGCGGTGAAGAATTCCGATGGCACCAGCACTACCTGGATGGTTGAAGCGAACACGCCCAACGGGCTCCTGCGCCGTGGATTCACGAAGAAGTCTCTGGAGGAGGGAACTGAGGTTCTCGTCAAGGGCTATCAGGCCAAGAGCGGAGACAATAAAATCAACGGCAGCTCCATGACCTTCAAGGATGGGAAGAAGCTGTTCCTGGGTTCCTCCAGCGGCGACGAAGAACCGGATCCCCAAGGCAAAGCCCCCGCCAAGGCGGGCAAATAACTCTTAGATCCCCATCGCCTCGCGGAACGCCGCGGCGACTTCCGCCGGTTGGCCGGCCTGGAAAATATATTCGCCCGCATAGTGATGGCCCAGGATCGGATGCTTCAGCAGCTCCGCCCGCGGCAGCCCATCCACCAGCAGCTTACGCTCGGCCACCGGAAGTTTGACGCCCCGGTTCACCGCCGGATCGCGAATGATCGCTTTGGGATCTTCACCCCTCGCGATGGCTTCCAGATCGTTCAGGAAGCGCTGCCGCTGCAGAATGATGCCGCGATCGCTCGACCCCAGGTGCTCCTTGGTGCGGTCGGCGATCACGCCTTGCCCCACCCAAGCCACGAAATCCTGATTCATGATGTGGCTCGAGATCCAGCCGCCGTTCGCCCGATCGCGCACCGGACCGTGCCACGCCGGGATCTTCTCTTGCACGTACGGTTCGCGCTCCCTGGGCACGCGGGTGAAAGCCCAGGTGACACTCAACGTGTTCTGGTCGTCGATCGGCACGCGCCATTCGAAGTGGTCGCCGGTGAACAGCGTATTGGGCCACAGGCAGACGCGGCCGGTGGTCCACATCGGATCCGATTCGCTCATCCCCTCGCGCAGCCGCCGGTAGACGAACCCGTAGTCGAACTCCTCGAACTCGAGCCTCAGATGCCGCGGCGAATACGGCCCCACCTGGTCTTTGAGGCGCACGCTCCAGTTCATATGCATCCACTCGAAGTGCAGCGGATCGATGGAGTTTTCCTGGCACTGCAGCCAATTGCAGGGCACTTCCGCGAAGACGATCTCGACGAACCCGTTCTTCCACGTGAACGGCTCCCAGTCGGGCACCAGCGGAGCCGGCGCGGGCCCCAGATAAGCCCAGATCAGTCCGGCCCTGGTATCGACCGGATACGACGTAATCCGGATCTTGTCCTTGTAATGTGCTTGCGGATTCGCCACATCTTCATACGGCTGCTCGGTGCAGCGGCCGTCCTGGTCAAACAGCCAGCCGTGATAGTTGCAGCGCAGCCCGCACTGCTCGACGAATCCGTAGGCCAGGTCGGCGCGGCGATGCGGGCAATGCCGGTCGACCAGTCCGAACGTGCCGCTCAGGTCCTTGTAGAGAGTCAGGTTCTCGCCCATCACGCGAACCGGCTTGATGGATTTATTATCGAACTCGCTGATTGCGGCGATAGGCATCCAGTAGCGGCGCAGCAGGCCGCCCATGGGCGTCCCCGCGCCCACCTCGGTCAGGAGACGGTTCTTAGCTTCGTCCAACATAGGGGTCAAGCATCCAACAGCTAAGTATAGAACTTGTTACGAGTCGCTTCCCAAAAGGAATGAGCTTGGTATATACTGGGCGACGACCTGGATGCAGTCGGTTTTGGGGGCCGGTCGCAGTTCGGGATGCAGCGAAAGGGGACTATCATGGCTCGTCTTGCTACAGGTATGTCGGGAGCACGTGTGTTGGTGCTGGTATTAGCTGGTCTGGTAATCGCGGGTGTGCCGCTTCGCGCGCAGGCAACCGCTGGTTCGATCAGCGGCGTGGTTCACGACGCGCAGGGAGCAGTGATCCCTAACGCGAAGGTCACTCTCACGAACACGGCACAAGGCCCAGCGTCGGCCCGCGAAGTCAGCAGCGGCGCGGAGGGAAACTTCCTTTTCACGCCGGTCTTGCCGGGAGACTACTCGCTGACGGTGGAATCCACGGGTTTCAAAAAGTACACTCAATCGGGCATTGTGGTTAATACCAGCGACCGGCTGGGTTTGCCCGCGATTTCGCTCGAAGTCGGAACGACCGGCGAGACAGTAACGGTCGAAGCCAGTTCAACCACGCTCGAAACCGTGAGCGCCGAGCGCTCCGGAGTGGTCAGCGGCAAGCAAATGATCGACGTGGCGGTGCAGGGCCGCAACTTCACCGGGTTGCTTAAAACCATCCCGGGTAGCACGGCCGATTGCAGCGGCGCCGGCCTAGGCTGTACCTTCAACGGCCAGCGTACCGACCAGACCAACTGGACGGTTGATGGCCAGACCGTCACCGACATTGGGGTCAACGTGCAGTTCGCCTATCGCATCAACATGGATGCCGTGGCTGAGATGAAAGTCTCGACCAACAGCCAGGGCGCGGAATTCGGCCGCAACTCCGGCGCGCAGGTTCAGGTGGTGACCAAGAGCGGCACTCGCGATTTCCATGGTTCGGGTTGGTGGTTCAAGCGCGGCGAGTGGATGAACGCCAACGATTTCGTCAACAATTACAACGGCAAACAGATCCAGCCGTATCGCTACATGACTGCGGGATACACCGTGGGCGGACCGATCTTCATCCCAGGCAAGTTCAATTCCAGCCGCGACAAACTCTTTGGATTCATGTCGCAAGAGTGGAATCGATCTTTTGTTCCGAACTCCATCCGGCAAATCACGGTTCCGACAGCCGCGGAGAGGACAGGTGATTTTTCCGCCACACGCGATGCAGCCGGACAACCTGTGACCATTTACGATCCGCTGACGCCACGGACAGCAGCTCAGCCCCAAGGGCAGGCGTTCCTTGGTAACCGGGTTCCCTCCAACCGGTTTAACGAGTACGGACCTTCGGTGCTGAACTGGCTGCCGCTGCCCAATACGTTTGGGCAGAATACGTACAACTATCAGTCCCAGGCGGCGAACTCCTCACCGTCTTTCGACCAGGTCTACCGGGTTGACTACAACATCAGCGACAAATGGCGGCTCTTTGTGCGTCACCTGAACAGCAAGCAGACCCAGAATGTTCCCTACGGGAGAGCGGACACCAGCAACGTTTTGGGGCTTACGCCATTTTACGCCCCTACCTACGGATGGTCACTTACCGCCAACGTCGCGACGATTATCAGTCCGACGCTGGCGAACGAGTTCCAGTTCGGTTACACCGTGAATGGTATACCGGGCGATCCACCGGTGCCGGGCAGTCCGTATTACCGATCCGTTTCGAAAATCAACATTCCGCTGCTGTACCCCAACGCGGACAGGTGCGGGTGCATCCCGAATTTTAACTTCGGCGGCATTCCGTTCGGCAGCTTTGGCAGCAGCCAGATGACCAGCTTCAATGGAACCCCTTACGACAATCGCAACCCCGTCTGGAACTACATCGATAACGTCACCAAGTCGCTGGGCGACCATACCATCAAGGCTGGCGTCTTTTTTGAATACGCCGTGAAGACTGAAAATGCCTTTAAGCCCTACAATTCCACGATCGATTTTTCACGGGACACCAACAATCCCGGTGACTCGAACTGGGCGTTTTCGAACGCCTTGCTGGGCAACTATTTCAAATACCAGCAGATCAATGCGAATCCACTGCCCAATTATCCGTACACGAACTTCGAGTTCTACGGGCAGGATACCTGGAAGATCACCAGGAAACTGACAATCAACTACGGTCTCCGAGTGGCATTCGTGACTCCATTTCACGATGAGGGCGACATCATGGCGAACTTCGATTACTCGAAATACGATCCCGCCAAGCGCCCGGTCTTCTTCCAGCCCACAGGTGCGGCTTCCGGGCCCAATCGCCGCGCCCTCAACCCGATTACCGGAGAGATCCTGCCGGCGGTCTTCATTGGATACATGGTCCCCGGCGTGGGAGATATTAACAACGGAATGGTGATCTCCAACCACGGCGACACGCCGCGTGGACTGATTGAGAATCGCGGAGCGCATTTCGGCCCTCGAGTCGGGGTAGCTTACCAGATCGACAGCAAGACGGTCTTCCGCACGGGCGGCGGAGTCTTCTACGAACGCATCGCGACATTTGGAATCGGTATCACCAGTAACTACACCACGAATCCTCCCACGCTGCGTCTCGCGGAGCTGTACTACGGAAACCTTTCCAACATCCAGAGTTCATCGGGCGCGCCCAGTCCTGCTGCGATCACGCGGATCTCGCCCGACGGGCATGTGCCTACGGTGTACAACTACAACGCCGGCATTCAGAGGGAACTGCCCTTGAAATTGTTGCTGGATGTGTCCTATGTGGGTTCCATCTCGCGCCACTTGTACCTCGCGCAGCCCTTCAATAACGTGCCTTTCGGGAGCGCCTGGCAGCCCTATAGCCAGGACCCGACGTTGACTCCGAAATTCGATGGGACAACCAATCTGCCCGTGAACCTGTACCGGCCCTATGCAGGATACAGCAACGGGAACGACTGGACGTGGGGCGGCTCCACCAACTACAACGCCCTACAAGTCGCGTTGAACCGCCGTGCGGGCCCCCTGCAGTTCGGAATGGCGTACACCTGGTCCAAGGCCCTGGGCGTGATCGCCGGCCATATTACGGACGCTCGCAAGGCCAACTACGGACGGCTGGCTCTGGATCGTCCTCAGTCGCTGACGTTCAACTACATCTATGACATCCCCTCTTTGGCGCGGCAAAGCCTCCGAATGAACAACAGAGTTGCCAAATCCGTTTTTGACGGGTGGCAGCTTTCCGGTTTGACCAGCTTCAGTTCGGGAGCGCCTGTCAATGTCAGCTATAGCATTACGGGCACTGGCCCCGCTATCCTGAATAAGCAGATTACGGGTAGTGAAGATGTGGCGCCGCGCGTGGTGTTCACCTGCAATCCCAATCTCTCCCACGGGGACAAGACTCTGGAAGCGTTTATCAACGCTTCGTGCTTCGCGCCCGCGCTCAAAGGCAGCCAGGGCATGGATTCCCCGCTGGATTTTCTGACTGGTCCCGGACTTAACCAGTGGGATATGAACGTCTTCAAGAACATCCAGGTAGGCGAAAAAGGTCCACGCATCCAGCTTCGTCTGGAGGCCTACAACGCCTTCAATCATACTCAGTGGGGCTCCGTGAACTCGTCGGCGCAGTTCAGCCCGGCCGGACAATTGCTTAATAAAGGCGGCAGTTCGATCGCCAACCGATTCGGCTTTGGCGCTCTGTCCGCCACTCGCGCCAACAGCGCCCGCATTCTGCAGATCGCCGTGAAGGCGTACTTCTAGAAATAATGGTGAGCCGGGCGGGACTCGAACCCGCGACCACCGCATTAAAAGTGCGATGCTCTACCAACTGAGCTACCGGCCCGATGGAGAAGGCGCAGGCGGAAATGCTGCCTGCAGAACCCTATTGTAACGCGCGCTCCACGGCCGAGGCCAGTTGCGCGAGGCCCGCGCTCACGTCCGAGCCCAGGTGCACATGCAGCGCCCGGCGGCCGCGTTCGCGCAGAACTTCCAGATCGCCCCGGGCCTGAGCCGCCTTCACCACGCCGAACGTGTACTTCTGCCCCGGCACCGCCACGTCGCGGGCGTCGTCGCAGGTGATCTGCAGGAACACGCCGCTGTTCGGCCCGCCCTTGTACGCCTGACCCGTGGAGTGCAGAAACCGCGGACCGAATCCCAGGCAGGTGGCAGACTTCTTGGTATCGCGGACTCGGTAGCGGATCCCCTGGAGCGCGGCTTCATGCGCCTGGTTCATCTCGATGTACGCCAGCAGCGCGAAGTAGTCGCCGGAGCGGAGCGTGTTCAAGTGCGCACGCAGCCGCGAAACCAGATCGGCCGCCTCGATCCGCACCACGTCGCTTTCCGGCGGCAGCGCGCCCGATTCCTCGAACGCCGCGGTCAGCTTCTTGGTGGCGATCTTGGCCGCCTCCACGTCCGGCTGATCGAACGGATTGACGCCGATGATCGAGCCCGCCACGGCCGTCGCGATCTCCCAGCGGAAGAACTCGGCGCCCAGATGATACGTGTCCGGTACCGATAGCCGCACCACCGGATGCCCGGCCGCCTCGATCGCCGCCATCGCGCGATCCTGTTCCGCATCCGGCGCATTCTCCAGCCGCTCGTATACGAACACCCGGTCCGATCCGTACACCGCAGGCGCCCCCAGCGGTTCGCGATCCACCGGGATGAGGCCCTTTCCGATCTTGCCGGTCGATTCGGCCACCAGTTGTTCGAGCCACGCGCCCAGATCGTGAATGCGCGGCGACGCGATGATCGTGACCTTGTCGCGACCGCTCAGCGCGAGCGTTCCCAGCAGCGCGCCCAGCACCAGCCCCGGATTCTCCGCCGCCGGTTGCGACGGCGAGCACGCCCGGACCATTCCCTGCGCCAGGCCCGCGAACATGGGAACATCGATGCCCATGGCCGCCGCCGGGATCATTCCGAAGTCGGAAAGCGCCGAATAGCGCCCGCCGATGCTCGGCAGGCCGAAGAAGATCCGCCAGAATCCGTCGCGCTCCGCGACTTGCTGCATCTTCGATCCCGGATCGGTGATGGCGACGAAGCGGCTCCCGTCGCGGCCGGACCGTTCGAAGAAATACTGCTTGAAGATGTTCGGTTCGAGCGTCGATCCCGATTTGCTGGACACAATGAACAGCGTACGCGCCAGATTGATGCGGCCCTCCGCCGCCTGTATCTGCGCCGGGTCGGTGGAATCCAGAACGTGCAACTCGGGGAAGCCGTCGTGCTTGCCGAAGGAGAGCGCGTGCACTTCCGGACAGAGGCTCGAGCCGCCCATCCCCAGCAGCAGGATGTGGGTGAAGTGACGTTCCCTTACTTCCTTGGCGAAGGCCGCGAATTTGTCGGCGGTATTGAGCTGCGCCTCGACGATATCCAGCCAGCCGAGCCACTTGCCCTCGTCCGCGCCCGTCCAGACCGAGGCATCGCGCGCCCACAGACGCGTGATCTTGCCTCCGCTACGCCAGTCGCCCAGCGTACGCTGGAGTGCTGCACGTTGATCCGGCGTGAGCGAAAACGTTCCTGGCGAGGACACGGGTGGACTTAGGTTGTACTGGGCTTGGCGATATCCACGCCGCCTTTGAAATAGGCGCCGTCTTCGATTACGATACCCGCGGTTCGCACATCGCCCACCAGGTTCGCGCCCTTGCGGAGCACGATACGCTCGGAAGCATCGATGTTGCCTTGCACCGAGCCCGCGATATCCACTTCTTTCGCCTTGATGTTGGCGGAAGCTTTTCCCTTGGGCCCGATGGTGAGACGGTTGTCCAGCTCCACCTGGCCTTCCAGTTCGCCGTTGAGCTGCAAGGTCTCCCGGCTGGTGATGTCACCCTTGATCTTCATCGTTTCGCCGATCAGTGTACCGTCCATGAAGTCTCCATTCTTTCCGATGTCCGGTCACCGTACCACCCCCACGGTAACTTCATTGATCTTAGCTCAAAACCGCCGCCCCGCGACCGATTATTTTTCCATCTTGTGGAGCTGATAGAATCCGCTCATCTTCAGCGTCACCACGATGGGCTTGCCGCTCAGGTTCAGCCAGAACCAGCCGTGGATTCCTTCGAACGGCGCGACGAACGTTCCGTTGCCCTTGGTGTTCTCCTGCTCCTCGCGATAGCGCGTCGCGTGCTTCGGATCGTTCGAAGGCTCGCCGTGAAAATCGTAATACACGCTCTCGCGGTCCACCGCCCAGCTATAGACCATCGATTCGCCCGCCTTCATGGCGACTTTGTACTCGATCTCGCCGTCGGGACCCAGCGGGATCTTGACGATGTCGGTGCGGTATTCGGTGGGGTAGAACCAGGCATTCGTCGTCAGCGCGGGCGTGGTGGTCGCCTTGCCATCCGCTTTCCCGTCTGACTTTCCGTCCGCCGCCGGTTCAGCCGGTTTCGCGACCGTCGGCGTTGCGAGTGCGATCAGCCCCGTCAGCTTCCCGAAGCCGGTGGGATCTTTCCGGTATTCGGCGGGCATGATGACGCATACCGTCAGCACCGCGCCCACCAGCGCCGCGATCGCCAGCCGGATCAGCAATCCGCCGCGGGAAGGCATTTCGATCGGAGCGGGATTCATACGGCGCTCCCGAGTGCATAGCCGGACAGTTGGTATCCGATCAGCAGAAATCCGGCGGTCATCAACAGGACGTTCGCGAATACGGCGTGTTTTCCGAAATCATCCGTGCGGCGCCACTGCGTCATCACGAAAAGAATCACGGTGAGCGCGAGAAGCTGCCCGATCTCGACTCCCACATTGAACGAGATCATATTTGCGACCAGTCCCACGCGCGAAAGATTGAATTCCTGCAGCTTGGTCGCCAGGCCGAATCCGTGTATCAGCCCGAAGCCCAGCACCGCTGCCTTGGTATTGATCTGGAAACCGAACAGGGTTCGAAATCCATCCAGATTATCGAACGCCTTATAGACCACCGAAAGTCCGATCAGGGCGTCCACAATGTACGGGTTGACGTGAATCCCGCCCAGCACGCCAGCCAGCAGTGTGATGCTGTGCCCGACGGCGAAGCAGGTGACGTACACAGCCACGTCCTTCAGCCGGTACAGGAAGAAGATCACGCCCACAAGAAACAGCAGGTGATCGTAGCCAGTCACCATGTGCTTCGCGCCCAGATACAGGAACGGGGCGATATGGGTGCCAGTCGAGTTCCGCACGAAGTCGGCATCTCGGCCGGTTACGGTGTGCGCCAGGGCGAGCGTCGCGGTCGCCAGCAAGACGGGGAGTAGTTTCTTGACCATCCGTACTACTATATGCCAGACGGCCGAACGCCTCGCAGGGAGGCGTCGATCAACTGAATCGTGTGCAGCACCGGAGTCTTCTGTCCTGCGCGCTCCAGCGCGGCGGCGATTTGCAGCATGCATCCGACGTTGCCCGTCGCGACCACGTCGGGCCGAGCCGCCGTGATGTACTGCGCCTTGCGATCCGCCAGGGCGTCTGCCGTGTTGGACTGGACCAGATTGTAGATCCCGGCGGAACCGCAGCATAGGGCGGCTTCGGGAAGATCCTGCATCTCGACACCGGGAATCGCCGAAAGCAGCGCCCGCGGCTGGGTCCGCACCCGCTGCGCATGCTGCAGATGGCAGGAGTCATGGTACGCGACGCGCATATTCAGGGGTGTCCGCGCAGCCTGCGAACCCAGTTCTTCCAGAAACTCGGAGATATCTTTGCACTTGGCCGAAAATCGCGCCGCGCGCTCGGCGTACCGAGGATCGTCCCGCAACTGGTAGCCGTACTCGCGCACGTTCGAACCGCAGCCGCCCGCGTTGGTGATGACCACCTCAACTTCCGAGCGTTCGAAGACATCGATCACACGCCGCGCCAGATCGAGCGCGGGCGTTTCCTCGCCGGCGTGCACCATCAAAGCCCCGCAGCAGGGCTGATCCGGCGGGGCGATTACTTCGCAGCCTTCGGCTGCAAGGACCCGTACAGTGGCGGCGTTGATCTCCGGTATGAATTCGCGCTGCACGCATCCCAGCAGCAGGCCCACCCGTTTGCGTTTCGCGCCGCGCGCCGGAGTGACGGCTGGTATGCACTCGCGCGCGCCCAGTTTCGGCATCAGCGCTTCCATCGCAGCCAGCTGGCGTGGGAGCAGCGTCAACAGTCCCGATCCTCGAACCAGGGACTGCAATCCCGATTTTTGATAGGCCCGCAAGAAAATCCGCAGCAGCCGCAGCCTGTCTACGCGAGGAAAGGTGTTGAAGATCATCCACCGCTGCAGCCGCTCGGCCGTCGAGCGCGGATGCCGGCGTTCGATCTGCGCGCGCGTCGCCTCGATCAGTTTCGCGTAATCGACCCCGGAAGGGCATGCCGTCATGCACGACATGCACCCCAAACACGTGTCGATGTGCCGCACCCACGGATCGGTCATGGCTGTCGCGCCGTCGCTCGCCATCTTCATCAGGTAGATGCGCCCGCGCGGCGAATCCATTTCGTTGCCCCACAAAACGTAGGTCGGGCAGGCCGGCAGGCAGAATCCGCAATGCACGCATTGATTGATAAGCTCGGGTGCGGGTGCGTGGTGTTGGTCGAATGCAGGTGTCATCAGATTCCACCCACGAAACGCCCGGGATTCAGCGTGCCCTTGGGATCGAACTGTTCCTTCACCGCGCGCATCAACGGCAGCGCGTCGCCGGGCGAACCCCATGCGTCGAGCTTGGATATGCCCAGGATCATGAGGGATCCGCCGTCCCGTTCCAGTTTCGCCCGGAGTCCTTCGACTTCGCCCTCGTGGACTAAGGGGATCTGCGCATAACCGATTCCAGTCCCCTGAATAACAAAGTGTGAGAATGCCGCCGCAGCCGCTGAAAGTCTTGCAGGAAGGGTTGTGAACTTCACAACCAGTCCATTGCCGAACAACTCCTCCCGCGCTTTCCAGACTTCAGGTGAGCCTTCCCGGACCACGCCGAACGCTTTGATCGCCGCTTCCTGCGCGGCAATGCCATCCAGCGTGCCTTCTAACAAGATATCGACATTCTCGTTTCGTACTTGGACCGCCACTGGCGCCAGCGGCGCGCCGAGAATCGCCAGCACCACGCCCTGCATTTCAGATCCATCCTTCACGGCGATCGTCAGCGTGCGCGTATTTCTCGGCAGCGGATGCAGGCGGAACACCGCCCGCGTGATCACTCCCAGCGTCCCCAGCGAACCTGTTGCAAGTTTTGGC
>Ga0310810_10007666_pt1 | contig 12344 bp, 12 predicted proteins | sample NCmetagenome_FD_207641 | JGI IMG/M metagenome (GOLD analysis project Ga0310810, IMG submission 207641) | Soil microbial communities from experimental microcosm in Duke University, North Carolina, United States - NC | ecosystem: Engineered > Artificial ecosystem > Soil microcosm > Unclassified ... | reverse complement strand
AAGTATGGATGCTGTTAAAGGGATTGGGCCTCGATCGGTTGAGCGACGCGATTGAAAGCAATCTTGCGTGTGCGCGTCATCTCGAGTCGATGGTGCAAGCCACTGATGACTTTGAGATGATTGCACCGGTCGAGCTATCGATCTTTTGTTTTCGTCATGTGCCGGCGCAGCTCGGAAATCAAACGCCTGAAGCAATCGATGCTTTCAATGAACGCCTGCTCGTCGCGTTGCAGCGAGACGGCAGCTCTTATCTCTCCAATACCACCCTTGGCGGTCGCTTCGCCTTACGCGGGTGCGTATTAAATTATCGGACGACGTTGCGCGACATGGAGATCCTGCTCGAGGATTTGCGGCGCGTGGCTAAATCGTTGCCGACTTCCGTTTAATGGCACGTTATTCGCGAAGTTGCTCGTGGCGGGTGAGGCGCAACCGCACTCCAATGGAGTAGATCAGATAGTAACCTATTAAACCCGCAGCGACCGCCAGCGAAAACTGCGTGCCGGAGGCCGTGATTAGCCACTGTTGATCGCCCGGGCTGCTTCCAGTGTGCGTAGCGCGCCACCAGCCGTAGAGAACGCGTGCGGCGATCGCGAATACAATGATCAATGCCAGCCAGCGGCTGGGAGTATAGAAAAGTCCTTCGGGTCGGCTTTCCCAACGAGTCAGCATCAAGCCGAGCAACCCGAGAATGCCTCCAACGCATATTCCAATCAGGGCGAATCGAAAGGCTGACCCAACCCAAATGGAAAGCAGCAAGGTGAAGGAGAGAAAGAAAACTGTCGAGAAACTGGTCGCCCACACGTTTAGACTTGCGACCCAGCTTCGTGCTTGCCGGCGAGCAGTGCCGGCGCGGTAACGCAAAGCAAGCGAAAGCAAAACAACCCCGGCCAAGGCGAGCAGAACAAAAAGCAGCAGCGCAAAAATAATGATCGGCACGGCAGAAGAAAAATAAGAAGGAAGAAGGAAAAAGTAAGAAGGATTCGGCGACTTCGGGGTCTGCTCTACAAATCGGCTCTCACGGGAGTGATAGCCCTACCGGTCACGCAGTTCGGAGGAGCAGCGTGGGTATGGCGTTCGATTTAAAAGTATATGACAAATTGGATTGCTCTTTTTACTGCCACAATCGGCCTTTCGCTCGCCGCGTCGCTCAGCGCCGATGACAACGTGCGAGAGGTGCAAACAAAACTCAGCGACGAAGGGCTTTATTTTGGCGATATCGACGGAGCCTACAGCAGCGACTTGAGCGCAGCGCTGAGTCGTTATCAGATCCGCAATGGCTTACCCATCACGGGGCAGCTCGATGCGGAGACGAGCAAGACGCTCGGCGCGAAGTCTGCGATTGGCCCAAGCACAGCCGCTACCGAACAGAGTTCCGAGACATGGCGGCAACTGCGCAAGCGCGAGCGGCGAACATCAATGAAGGCGCGAACGACGTCGCCACCGACAGATAACGAAATGCCAGCAACCGCCACTGAAACGCCGCCGCGATCAGAGCCTGCGGCTACAGCGCGAACCTCGGTAGAGACCACAGGACCGGCGTCATCGACATCGGCGACAATCGCCGAGACGAGAGAATCGGCGTCAGCGCCGCCAGTTACAGCCTTGGACGCTAGTTCTCCCGCGGCAGCGTTCAGTACCGAACGCCTGCGCGATTATGTGGCCGCGTTTGTCCTGGCAGGACTCGATAAGAACGTCGGCGCCGAAACCGAGTTTTTCTCCGATCGCGTCGAGTACTACGACAGCGGCACGATGGACCGCGAAAAGATCCGGGAAGATTTGAAACGCTACGACGAGCGGTGGCCGGAGCGACACTTCTGGATCGCCGGCAAGATCGCGGTCGAGCCGCAAAGCGATAATCGAGTGCGGGTGACATTCCCGCTGGGATTCAAATTGCGCAATGGCAACAAGCAGTCATCTGGCAAACTGGACAAGACGCTGGTGCTTGAACTCGCCGGTGACGATTTGCAGATCGTGGCGGTGAACGAACGGAAAGCCGATTAGGAACGCGATCTTTCTCAAATTTTCAATCAGGAAAGCGCTTTCCGAGACAGGCGAACGGTCGCTGCCAATGCGCATGGTTCGGCTTGCCTCGCGCGTGCGTGCGAGACATTCTTCGCGAAATTCGCCGTCATATGCCGTTCCGGCAAACTATCGCAGCAAAGATTTTCGGCCTGGCGATAATCTTATTGCTACTCACCATCGCCCTTGCCGGCTTCCTGCTGTACGAGGTGACGCGGACAAAGCAGGATCTTACGATCGTAGCGAATTTCGATGTGCCGCTTACCCAGTCTCTGGCACGACTGCACGAGTTTGGACTTCGACGACGCCTTGCGTTCGAACGTTGGTTCGGCGCGTTGAACGCTGCCGAGCCAAATCGCGAAATTGTTGCTGAGGCAACTGAGAATTACACGGTTTTCACTCGCAAACTGACGGACGAATTTTTAGCTGCGCGGCAGATCATTGAGGCTTATCCGAGAAACGCGCCCGGCAGTCACACGCTTGCTGAGGTAGAGACGCTGCTCGATCAAATTCAGCCCGCCTATAAAACCCTTAATAATCGCCAGCGCGAGGTGCTGGACATGCAACTCGCTGGTCAACACGACAAGGCCAATCAGCAGTTAAATCTGCTTAACGATCTTCAGACCACCGTCCAAAGTCAACGTGAGGCGGTTAATTCGAAAATGGCCGCGTGGAGTGACTCTGCTACCAAGGCAACGGAGCAACGCGAGCGAAGTGTATTCTGGTTAACGATCGCAGCCACAACATCCACGGTGTTGTTAGGCCTGGCGGTGGCGGCGCTTATCACAAACCGCCTGAGCAAACCGGTGCGGTCATTGGCAAGCGCCATGCGCGATGTTCAGCTAGGCAATCTCAACATTCAGTTGCCGGTCAGTTCTACTGATGAGGTAGGACGACTAACCGATTCCTTTAATTTTTTGGTTCAGGAATTGCGTTCCAAGGAACGTATGAAGCAAACCTTTGGAAAGTACATCGATCCGCGAATTCTCGAGCAGGTACTTGCGGAAGGTGGCAAAGAGGCCGTAGCCAGCGGGCGGCGTGATATGACTGTGTCGTTCGCGGACCTCGTTGGCTTCACCGGCTTGTCGGAAAAGCTGACTCCTTTGCTCATGGTGAAGCTGCTCAATCGGCACTTCGGTTTGCAGGCTCTCGCCGTTCAGGAGTATCGCGGCATCGTGGACAAGTTCGTCGGTGATTCAATTGTAGCGTTCTGGGGTCCTCCGTTCGTAAAGGCGGAAGAACACGCGATGCTGGCGTGTCACGCGGCACAAGCGCAACTGCTCGCGCTCGATAATCTCCGGCGAGAACTGCCGGACATCACAGGATTGCGCCGTGACACGCCGACTGTCGAAGTGTGCATTGGCATTTGCACGGGCGAAGTAGTAGTCGGAAACATCGGTTCAGAGAACACGCGTAGCTACACTGTAGTCGGCGATTCCGTAAATGTGGCCGCACGATTGGAAAGAGCCAACCGCGTCTATGGCACGCAAATTCTAATTAACGAAAGCACCACTCAGGCGATCGGCTCTCAGTTCGAAACGCGCGAGATCGATACCATTTCAGTCAAAGGCAAAACAGAGACCACGCGAATCTTCGAGCTGATGTCTGCGGCGGGCCAACTATCCGAAGAATTATTACGATTGCGCGGGTGCTACGACGCGGCCCGGCGAATGTACCTTGGTCAAGACTGGGATCTGGCCGAGACGGGTTTTCGCGAATGTTTGCAAATTCGGCCGGATGACGGGCCGTCCCGTGTTCTCCTCGAGCGAATCCAGTTCCTGCGCCGAAATCCTCCCGGGGACGATTGGAATGGCGTTTGGCACCTCAGGGAAAAATAGAGACACTGATTACGTTTGAGATTGATCTTTCGACGCGGTCGTAACTGCTTCGCTTTCGCGATGCGGCTGTGAAGGTTCAGGGCTTGAGGACTGGTAATTCTCAACCGGGCGTGCAGTTTCAGTCTTAAGCAGAGGTTCTGCGGGTGTTTCCGGTTGAGCCGGTGTTCGCGTGTCTCTTCGTCGCGTCCAAACGCTGGGTTTTGTCGGTTCCGCTAAGGCGCGCTCTTCCCAAGGGTGCAAGTCGGCTTCATCATTTTTGGTCGTTGCCGTTTCACGTTCATGCGCGCTCGGCTCTCCTTCGATCAGCGCGTCATCTGGTACAACGATCAGCTCCTTGCCCACGTGGAGATTGGCATCGGCGCGCACGTAGCCGTTAACCCGGGGACGCTGCGGATTGAAGATGCTCTCCAGCTTGTTGCGAACGCCTTCGCCGACGACAAAGCCGACAATTGTCCCATCTGCGCGATTGATGAGCATGTCGTCGATCACGCCGAGCAATCGTCCGCTTTGCGTGATCATCTTGTGACCGATGATATCAGACATGCGCGGCAGGTTATCGAGTTCAGCCAGTTCCTGCATCGCAGATCCACGCACAGTCATTGCATCAGGCCCGATCGAATGCACAGCGGAAGCGGGAATCATCCGCCGCTTTCCGCCGGTTCCGACCATCGTTTCGCCATGCACCACGACAAAACCAGCCACGCGTTCGCCGTCGCGTTGCACGATGATTTCCTTGATTTTCCCGAGCCGCTCCGCGGCTTCCATGTCGATAACTGAACGTCCGACCAACTGACTTCCTTTGATCATTTCGCCCCCCCGTTTTGTGATTCCCGCCGCAACCCTTAAAGACGATTCGCAATTGCTGACGCGTTTGCGTTCATCCAACTGTCGCTCATTGCGGCGCCTCGCCAAGCGCATTCTGGCGTTGCCGCAGAATCTGTAGGGCAGGCGCATCGCCTGCCGAGGCAACCGAAGCGGTCGCCCTACAATCATCACTTCCGCCAATGACGAAGAACGCGGTGGCGCGGCGCAGCGGTAACGTGATCGGCAGTCGACGCGATTAGTTGCCGGCGCCGCAAATGTGTGAGCGCGGCGTGGACGGCGCTTTTGGAAAGTCCTGTTGCGTCGGCGATCGTGCGCACACTGGCGGTCATGTGACGCCATTTGTTTCGTGCTGCCTGGCCGTACAGATGCAGGTAAACCATAAACGCGGCAGGCTTTTGATCGTGCCCGATCAAATCGCGCATCAGCACGTCGAGAACGTAATCGTCGACGGGAACGGTCCGCTTGAAACGAGGCACTGGGGAAGGATGAAGTAAGAAGGCAGAAGGAGGAAGTGAATTCGTTGCTGCTATACCGATAAACGGACAGCAGTTTCTGCCGTAAATGTGCTATCCATTGTGGACGACTTGCGGAGAATCCAATTAGCTTCTGCGCATTATGATCAAGCAAATCAAATTCGTCAGCATTCCCGTCGCCGACCAAAATCGCGCCCTCGATTTCTACACCGACAAACTCGGGTTCACCATCATCACGGATCAACCGTTCGACGAAAAGCAGCGCTGGATTGAGTTACGAATTCCGAAAGCGGAAACGCGTGTGGTGCTATTTACTGCGGAGGGAGACGAAAAACGAATCGGCTCGTTCATGAACATGTCGTATACCTGCGACGACATCGACAAGACGTACGAGGAATTGAAAAAGCGCGGCGTAGAATTCGAAGGGCCGCCACAAAAACAGCCATGGGGCACCTACGCGATGTTCAAGGACAGCGAGGGAAACAGATTCGTTCTTTCGTCGGATTAGGCGATAAGATGAGTGACACGACGAGGGACGAGTGATGCTCGCCATCGGTAGGGCGGGCAGTCCTCTGCACGCCGAGAGTGTGGCGCCCACAGGAGTGGTCGCCCCACCTGAAAGTCTGCGGCTGACACAGCCGCCTCTACATTACCCACCTATTTCTTGCCGGCGCGTGTGTAGGCGATTTCCATGGTTTTCTTTTCCTGGCCACCATGGGTTTCGTACCATTCCATCTGCATGTGATCTTTGTCGGTCATCTTGAGTACTTCGCGGACTGGCATTTTCATCCCTGGCGTCGGCTCCATTTCACTGGCGAAGGTGAACGTCTTTGTAGCCGGATCATATGTGCCCTCGGAGAATTGAATACCGGTGCCCATGTTATCGATCCACGAGCTAACGAATTTCTTCTTCACATTGTCATAGCCCTCAATCCCCATCCCTTTGAATTGCATGTCCTTCATTTTGCCATCTTCCCCCGGCATCTGCATTTTACCGGTCACATCCATCGTAACGAAGCGGCCGCCCATGGCGCTCTTTCGAGTCGCGGTGCCTTTGGATTCCTGTGCCTTCGCGTTCGGATCGGGGCTCATCCACATTTTAATGGCGAAATTCCAGTTGCCGTTCATGTCAGCGAGCAGCTTGTGATTTTCGTTGAGCTTCGACATCTCCATCATCTGCTTCATCATCTCCTGCGGATCAGGCTGACCGGTTGCGCCGGTCGCTTGAGCAGCTGTGCCCACCGATGCAGCCGCAGGCGATGTGGCGGGGCTTTGTGCGAACGAAGAAGTCGCGATCATTGTTCCGAACAGAATTCTGATTAATAACGTAAATGTTTTCATGGTGCGCATTGTGCCAGTAACTCGCCTGCGCGTAAAGCTCCGTCAGGCAGACGATTGAATGGCGACAAGCGATACAACGCATCCGGGGCCGCCGCTCAAGCCTCATCGGATAAGGGGACGAGGATCAAAATAGGGCCGAATCTCAGTAATTTCGCCGTTTTCAATGCGAAAGAACTCACAAAATGGCACTACTATTCCTTCTGCAGTTTCGAAATCGGCGAGAACGCAGGCGACGTGACCATCAATTATCTGTCGTTTCACACGCACGTCCTTCGCGCGCACGCTCGAAACAAACTTCTGTACTGCCGCTTTACCGAGAATTCTTCCGTTCGTCAGGGGACCTTCAAATCTCACGTCTGCAGCAAAACGAACGTTCGCGTAGTCGCCGGTCGTGTAACCACCAATATAGGCGTCCAGTAATTTCACGATCGAACCCCTCTGTAGCTGCGCTGATTGGTCTGCGGTTTTGGAACAATTACCCGCCGCCAAGCCAGCGCAAACCACGATCAGCGATACGGGGAAGGAGAGAAATTTACTACGGTTCATCGCACATTTTTAGTTAGGTTGTAAGCATGAAACCAGAGAATCCGACGATTGAAATTTGTCCCGGAATCACACGCCGGACGGTCGCACACGGCAACACGATGTATCAGATGCTCGCCACGCTCGCGGCGGGTAGCCAGATGCCGGCGCACTCACATTCGCAAGAGCAGATCGTTCACATTCTGGAAGGTAAAATGCGATTGATTGTCGAAGGCGTGCCGCATGAGCTTTCAGCGGGCGATTCGTTTTACCTCGCGAGCAATGTTTCGCATGGTGTGGAAACGCTCTCGGCGACGCGCGTTCTCGATACGTTTAGCCCGCCTAGGACTGATTACCTGGCAATGGATCAGAAGGTCATCCACGGCGCGTTGTAGCTGTTGAGCAGTTCGAAAGACGCCCCGTAGTCCCAAAGCGGTGTCAAGCCACCGCACTCCAAAGCGACGTCGGCGCGAAAAGATCACTTGGCCATCCACGACGAAAACCAAGGTAGGGCGGGCAGTCCTTTGCACGCCGTTTCGCGGATGGCAACGCTGTGCCGTCGTTACCAACATTTGCTTGCAGCCGCTTAGGCTTTCGGCTCTTCCGCTACCCTAAGCACAATCTTCCCGCGCGTATGATGAGTCGCGGCTTGTTGCTGTGCCTTTACCGCGTCAGTCAGCGGAAGAACTTGTGTCACCGTCGGTTTGATTTTTCCCGCATCAATTAGTTGCGCGATCTCAGTGAGATCGTCGGCGTCAGGATGAGAGGAGATACCCGCGCCGCGGATTCCATGTTTCTGGAGCTCGGCCGGATCTGGTCGCGCGACCAGTGACATGACGATACCGCCTTTCTTTACCACGCCATAAGACCGCGCGAGTGTGTCTTTCCCAACTGGATCGAGTACGGCATCCACATCTTTCGCCACATCTTCAAATTTCGTTTTGGTGTAATCGACGGCCACATCCGCGCCGAGCTGCTTGAGAAGATCCTGGTTTGCTGTCGAAGCCGTCGCGATGACTTTGGCACCACGCGCTTTGGCGATTTGCACCGCAAAACTGCCAACGCCACCGGAACCCCCGTGGATCAGAATTGTTTGCCCGGGCTGCAATTTCGCGACGTCCACTAACGACTGCCACGCGGTTAACGCGCCCATCGGCACAGCCGCCGCTTCCACAAAAGTAAGGGACTTCGGTTTCGGACCAACTTCCCATTCTTTGACTGTCACGTAATCCGCCCAGCCGCCGCCGAAAGTTGGATAGCCGTAAACGGCATCGCCTGGTTTAAGTTTCGTGACGCTTGTGCCGGTCTTCTCCACAACGCCAGCAATGTCGTAGCCTGCGATCAGCGGCAGATGGGTACCGAATTCTTTCGCGTATTTGCCGCTGAGGGTGAGCGGATCGGCCGGATTAACACTGCTGGCGATCACGCGCACGAGCGCTTCATCATCATTCGGCTCGGGTCGTGGCACCTGCTCAATTTTGAGCACATCAGGCGCACCGTATTCGCGCGCGACGACGGCTCGCATTTTTGCGTTTTCGTCACCGTGCACAATGCAGACGAAAACGATTCCGAGAGCGATCAAGCTCAGGAAACGGAGAGTCGATTGAGCGAATTGCATGACGTCACGTTCGCGCGCGATCGGGCGCAGTGCGAACAGGAAATCTTATGTCGCACGTTGCCAGAGCGGCGAGCGCTACCTACTTGCGGGCATCGATGAAGATTTCCCAACGATTAATACTCGCCAGTTTCAGAATCCCGCGCTCGAACCAGGGATCGTTCTTCAGATTTTCGCGAACTTCATTTTCGTCGTCGGCATTGACGATGAGAAGCGCGCCACGAGGCAGCCCAGTTTCATCGACCAAAGGTCCGCCCATGAAGATGAAGCCCTGGTCAACGAGATCGTCGATGAAAGCCGCATGTTCATCCCAGAAAGGCTGCTCACGCGTGCCCTTCGATGGATCGCGGTTGGGACCAGCTGAAGAAATTACAATGAACTTATGCTTCATCACGAGATCCGGTCAGATTTATTGTCCACAGATTTTGTCACAGCTTGTCTTCTCATTCACACCGCACGAATGTCATTCTGAGCAAAGCGAAGAATCTCAGGTTATACTCTTTAGAAGGATCGCCAAAAGCAGGATCAGAGATGTTTCGCTTCGCTCAACATGACAACAGGTGCAAGGGATAATGAGCGCACAAGCTGCAGATCAAAATTCGGGTCTTAGGAGAATCATCCTGGTGCTTCTCGCGCTAAGCGTGATTTCAATGCTGTCGCTGATCATCGCCGGGGCGACGAGTTTGGTCTCCTTCGCGGAGAGAATTCACCCGGTCGCGGGTACCGTTGTGTTCTGGAGCATCTGTCTGGCAGCGGGATTTTTTGCACTGTATTGCGTGATCGCTTACGCGCAGTTGCCGCCAGCACTCGTGCCGCCGGAAGAGACGTCGGGGCCAAAGCACGAAGCTTATTTGCAGTCGTTACGGTTGCGGCTGAGAAATAATCCGCGAACTCGCGAACTGCCACTGACGACAGACATTGAGGTTGAGGCCGCCATCGCCCACCTCTCCAAGGAAGCCGACCTGGTGGTGCGCAGAACGGCAAGCACAGTTTTTCTCAGCACCGCGTTGATGCAAAATGGCCGACTCGACGGGCTCATCGTTCTCTTCACACAAATTCAAATGGTCGGCCGCATTGCGCGCATTTACGTCCAGCGGCCTTCGCCGCGCGAACTGGTGCGGTTGTATGCAAATGTTGGCGGCACAGCTTTCGTCGCCAGCGGGCTCGAATCGCTGGATCTCGGAGAAATGGTCGCGCCGCTTGCGGTGTCGGTGGTGCCGGCACTGAAAAGCGGAATCCCAGGATTGAGCGGCATCTCAGCACTACTGGTGAAATGCGTTTCAAACGGCGCGGCGAACGCGTTCCTCACATTGCGCGTCGGCGAAGTCGCGCGGCGCTATTGCGAAATCACTTCGCGCCATTCAGCTGAAGCGATCCGAAGATCCGCTACCGCCGCGGCCGTACAGCATCTCGGACGAATCGTACGCGAAAACGGCGCGCTCGTTGTGAGAAAAATTTGGGCAAGCACTGGACGCGCGCTAATCGACAGCGGCGTGTCGAAAGCCGAAGACATCGCAGGCGCAACGCGTGATCTCTTTGGAAAAATCTCGCCGTGGCGGATGAAAGAAGAAGAATCTGTCACGCATCCGTGATTGGTCGCGCAGCTGCTTTCATAGCGCACGTCCAATTACGGCTGGCCGCGAACCTTCGGCAGCGCCGTAAACCTCCCCTGTTGCATAACTCGCGTCGTTCGCGGCGAGCAGTTGCACCTGGAACTGTATTTCAATGACCGGCCGGTGTTCAATCAGGCCTGATTGGCGGCGCATTCCTGGCACCTTTTCAAATCGAGTTTGCCGGAGGCAAGGACTGGGATTGTTTCGACGCGCTGGACGTGTTTCGGAATCCACAAGTTTGGAACGCCTGCCTCCTGCAATTTTTTGCGCAGCTCTGAAACGTCGATTTCCACAGCGCTGAGGAGCACTAGCGCTTCGCCCTTGGCTTCGTCTTGCACGCCAACGATAGCGATAGGCCGCTCGTCTCTTCCAGATAATCCCATTAACTCGATTATTTTCTGTTCGATCGCTTCGTGCGGGACCATTTCGCCACCAATCTTTGAAAATCGTGAGAGCCTGCCCTCGATGTAAAGGAAGCCGTCTTCATCGAACCGGCCGATGTCACCCGTCTTCAACCAGCCGTCGCGCAGGACTTCGGCAGTTCGTTTCGAGTCGTGCAGATAGCCTTCGAAAATGTTGACGCCGCGCAACCAAAGCATTCCGCTGTCGTACAGCGAAAGTTTCCGATCAGTTTCCGGTTCACGGATTTCAGCGGCGATGCCCGGCGCCAATCTGCCAACTGATCCCGAACGGCTCGAGGGTTGCACGTGCTCGCCTGGCTTGGGCGGCTCGGGATCGGGCAAATTGACGCTCACCACCGGCGCAGTCTCAGTAAGTCCGTAGCCTTCGAAGACCTTCTGGTGGAAGCGTTCCTCAAAGTGGCTGGCAAGTTCGAGCGGCAATTTTTCGGCGCCGGTGATGATGAGGCGCAAAGTCTTAAGCTGTTCTGGTTCGGCTTTACGCAAATAGAGACGCAGAAAGGTGGGCGTCAGCAGCAGAAACGTTAGCTTGTATCTGTCGATCAGGGCCGCGCATTTGGCAGGGTCCAACGGATTCGGATACGTGACAATGCGCACACCTTCGATAAGCGGATACCAAAGCGTGACCGTCGATCCAAACGTGTGGAAAAACGGCAGCGATGCGAGAATTGCGTCCGTTTTCTTTGCATCCAGCAGTTCCCGGAATTGCGCGACATTTCCCAAAACGTTGCGGTGACTCATTACTGCGCCTTTGGGTTCGCCAGTCGTTCCGCTCGTAAAAAGCAACACTGCTTCAGCGTGCCCGCCCTTTTTCGGGATGTTCAGTAACCGCAAAAGGAAACGCGCGGGCAAGATCATCGACAGGATCCACCACAGAACAATTTGCCGCTTCATACGCGGGAGAAGCTCATCCAGCTTCAAAACGCGGTCCGGCCATGGAAAATCTTTTAGCCGTTCGATGAATGGCGTCGCTGAGATTGCAACTCGCAAATCGGCTCGTCTGCAGCACGATTCATTAGCCGCGCGTCCTATTGTGAAATTCAGGTCCACAGGAACTTTGTTCGCCAGCATCACGGCCAAATTAGCGACCATTGATCCTTTGCTTGCTGGCAAGACGATCGCGATTCTTTCGTCAGGAAATTCTTTTCGCAAATAACGGCTGAACGCTGCCGCCGCGCCGAGCAATTTTCCGCGGCTCAACTCTGTGTGATCGAGTCCATCGACGACGGCTGTCGCGAACGGGCTTCGCTTCAAACCGCGCACGCAGTCTTCGGCAAGATGTCGATCCAATGATGGCCGGCGGCTGAAGCAGAATTCGCCCAGCTTGAGCAACTCCTCGCGCACGGTCGCGACGTCCGCTGCTTTTGCCTCGAGAGGTTTTCCAAACGCTACAGTGACAGGATACCGGATTCGCTTTGGAAATTTCCTGAAAAACTTTCCGCCCTGGTATGAAAAGATCGATCCCCAGAGTTCATCGAGCCAGACCGGAACGACCTGAGCCTTCGCATGTCTGGCAATGACTTCATAACCGCGCTGCAAACGCAATAGCGTCCCCCTTCGTTCCAATTCCCCCTCTGGGAACACGCACACGATTTCGCCGTCGGCGATTTTTTCCGCAGCGGCGCGAACAGCAGCATGCGACTGACGCTTGCTGATGGGGATGCAACCGATCGTGCGCA
>Ga0310810_10007665_pt1 | contig 12344 bp, 13 predicted proteins | sample NCmetagenome_FD_207641 | JGI IMG/M metagenome (GOLD analysis project Ga0310810, IMG submission 207641) | Soil microbial communities from experimental microcosm in Duke University, North Carolina, United States - NC | ecosystem: Engineered > Artificial ecosystem > Soil microcosm > Unclassified ... | reverse complement strand
GTGAACCACAGGGAACGACGCCGCGAAGGCAGCGGGCGCTTCCGGCGATGCCGCCGCGGCCATGGCGAAAGTCACGGGTGCGGGAGCCGGCGCTTCGGCAACGACGGGCTTCGGCAGCGGCTTCGGTGCGGGCGCGGGAGCAGGCTGCACGGCCGGGGCCGCGACCGGGCGGGGCGCGGGCGGAGCTACCGCCTCGACAAATTGGGGCACCGGTGCTGGCGCCGGCGGCGGCGCAGCCTGGACCACCTGCGGCCTCGGCGCTGGCGCCGCGACGGGGGTCAATGCGGCCTGGGCAGCCTGGGCGAGACGAGCGGCGGGCTTGTTTAGCGCCAGGCGAATTGGCTGGCCCTGATCGGCGGGAGCAGCCTTGATCCCCGTCAGTGCTGCAATCTGGTCCGCCGGGCGGCCGGGACCGGCGAGCTGCATCCACTGCTGGATGCGGCTGTCGAGCTGGGTCGCCGGAACGTCCTGCGAAGCGACCACCCGGGCATTCGTCCAGTCGCCCGCGAGCGCATAGGCAAGCGCGAGGTTCTGGCGGATTCGAGAGTCCGCTCCGCGCTGGCGGGCAGCCGGTTCGAGAACCGCCACCGCATCATTGGCCTGGCCAGCGAGAGCCAGCGCAAGACCGTAATCGGCGGGGTCGAGCACATCGCGCCCGGCGTTGAGGAATTGGAGGGCCTCGGCATTCTTGCCCTGGGCGATTTCGACCAGCGCGAGCTTCAGGACCACCTGCGGCTGGTTGGAATAGATCGACAGCGAATCCTTGTAGGCCGATTCGGCCGACCAGAAGCGTCCGCCGGCGAAGTAGGCGTTACCCAACAGGCTGCGGAAGCTGGCGTCGCTGGGCGTCTTTTCGACGGCGCGCTCGGCAAGTGCGATCGCGGTCGGAACGTCGTTCGCATTGAGGGCCATGAGGGCCCGGGTGCCAAGCCCGAGATCGCTGTCGCCCTTCCCTGCGAAGCTCGACGACGCAACCCGGCCCTGCGGCGCGGCACAGCCGGCCAGCACTGAAGCGAGCGCGATGAACGAGATTGCGGATCCGAAGCGGGTGGGCTTGGACATTCTATTACCCCTTGCGATTGGCCTTCTGGGCCATGGCGTCGAGTTCCGGCATTTCCGTCAACAGTTGGTCGAGCGCGTCGGTCACGATTTGCTGGGCCGAACGCCCGTTAACCGCGCAGGCAAGCCGAAGCTTCAGGTGCCGGCTTGGATCGAGCCGCAGAGTGAAGGCTGCCTTGGACTTGCTCCCCGATGCGGACCGCGTACTCGGAGCCCGGTACGGTGCCGGAACCGGAGCTCGAGCCGGAGCTTCGGCAATCGGAGCCGGAGCAGGAGCCGGTGCGGCCACCGGCTCAAACACGCGAGGAGCGATCTGCTCGGCAATGGGTGCCGGCTCAAAAACCGGCTCGGGAGCCGCGTCGGTCTCATAGAGTTCCGCGGTCTCGTCGAATTCCTCGTCCTCGACCTCGCCCTCGACCTCGTCCTGGTCTTCGCCTTCGTCGACAGCGAAGCGGTCGGCGATTTCGGCTTGTTGCGTGTGCACCGGCGACTGGACCGGAGTGAGGCCGGTCGGGTGAGCACGCGGATGCTCGACCACGTCCTCGCCGAACGCGTCATGATCGGCGTCGGGATTGGGAAGCGCCGCCGGCTTGGGCGGCTCGAAACCCATGTCGTTCCAGCCGAGGTCCTCGAGGTTGCCGCCGCCCATCTGGCCGAAACCCTGCGGTTTCATGGCGGGACGCGCGGCGCCCTTGCGGGCGAGAAGTCCGGAAGAGAGGGAGGCGAAAGGCTTGGATTCGCTGGCCACCGTCTATCCCCTTACTGGCCAACGACGCGGCGGCCGAAGCCACCGACAGGACGCGGACTCGCCTGGACAACGCCTGGCGACGCGCCGGGCCCAGCAAACACAGTGCGGCGGAAATTCTTCTCGAGCCGATCGGAAATATATTCCCACAGCTCGGTGACTTCGCGAGCCGAGCGGCCATTCGGATCGATTTCCATCACCGTCCGGCCGTCGATCATCGACGCGGCGAAATCGGTGCGGTGGTGAAGTGTAACCGGGGCAACCGTGCCGTGCTGCGAAAGCGCGACCGCTGCCTCATAGGTGATCTTGGCCTTGGGGGTCGCAGCGTAGACGACGAAGATCAGCGGCTTTCCGGCGCGGTCGCACAAATCGACCGTGGCGCCGACGGCGCGCAAGTCGTGCGGGCTCGGCCGCGTCGGAATGACGATCAGCTCGGCAACCGCAATGACGCTCTGGATCGCCATGGTGATGGCTGGAGGAGTGTCGACGACAGCAAGGCGAAAGCCCTGTTGACGGAGCACTTCGAGATCGGAGGCGAGCCGGGCGACGGTGGTCTGCGCGAAGGCCGGCATGTCGGCTTCACGCTCGTTCCACCAGTCGGCAAGGCTTCCTTGCGGATCGATGTCGATCAGGCAGACGGGACCCGCCCCTGACAGCTGCGCCTGCACCGCGAGGTGTCCGGACAAGGTCGTCTTGCCGGACCCGCCTTTCTGCGATGCCAATGCCAAGACGCGCATTCTATTCCCCTCGGTGATGACGTCAGTTCGCAGCCGGAGTGACACCAGAGGCTCTAAAATCTGGTTAACGGTGGCACGACCGTGTTTGCGGATAAGTCCACCTCGGCTAAGCTTTGTTCGGGGTGGGTTTGGAATGGTTCTGAGACGCTTAGTTGCGGCAGCGATCCTCGGAGCGGCGGCTTCGCCGCTTTGGGCGCAGACCGTGCGGGCCGGAATCGATGCCTGGCAGCGCGCCGATTATTCGGCTGCAGTGGCGATTTGGCGGCCGCTTGCGGAAAGAGGCGATGCGGACGCTGCGTTCAACCTGGGCCAGGCCTATCGCCTGGGCCGCGGCGTCCAGACCAATCTCGCTCTCGCAAAGGCGTGGTTCGAGCGGGCAGCCAACAAGGGCCACATCGATGCGCAGACGACGCTCGGCCTGCTGCTGTTTCAGAGCGGCGACCAGGCGGCGGGCCTCAAATGGCTCAAGACCGCCGCCGAGCAAGGCGAGCCCCGCGCTCTGCTCGTCTATGGCACGGCCTTGTTCAATGGCGATGGAGTCACCCAGAACCCGGTGCTTGGCTATGCCTATGTGAGCTGGGCGGCGGCGCAGGGGTTCGGCCCCGCAAGGGAAACGCTCGGCGACCTCGACAAGCTGATGTCGGTGCAGGATCGCAAGAAGGGCCTCGAGCTGGCGATGTCCAAGGCGAAAACGGCACCCCGGCCGGTCTTGCAATCAAAGGCCACACCGATTGCCGGGAGGCCGGCGAAGCCGCAGAAGGTCGCGCCAGCAAAGCCCGCGCAGGTCGCAATCGCGAAGCCCGTCACGAAACCCGCCGCGAAGCCGGCGCCCGCATCGCCGATGAGCCCCGCGCCAGCAGCGAGCGGTGCTTGGCGGATCCAGCTCGGCGCATTCAACAATCGCGCATCCGCCGAGGCCGGCTATCGCAAGCTGGCGGGCAACGCGGCCCTCGGGGGCCGGAGTCCGCAATATATTCCGTTCAACCAGTTCATCCGCCTGCGCGTCGGACCCTTCGCCTCGAAGGAAAGCGCCGCTGCAGCCTGCAGCGCGGTGCGCGTCGCCTGCTTCCCGGTCGCGCCCGGCAAATAGGCTAGCGACGAAACCAGTCGCGGCGGCGGATTCCCTGCACCCACAGCAAGGCATCGAGCCCGTGATATTTCAATTCCGCGTCCGCGACCTCCACGAGCGCGGGCTTGGCCCGGAAGGCGATTCCAAGCCCGGCTTCCTCGATCATCAGCTTGTCGTTGGCGCCATCGCCGATCGCGAGCACATCGGCCGCGCCAAGGCCGGATGCCTCGCGGGCTTCGATCAGCGCCTCGCGCTTGGCCATGGCGTCGACAATCGGGTCGCCCACTTCGCCGCTGAGCTTGCCGCCGGCAAAAATCAGGCGATTGGCGCGCACCTGGTCAAACCCGACCGTCTTTGCGACCGGCTCGGCGAAGGACAGGAAGCCGCCCGAGACAAGCAGGCAAGTCGCGCCTCCAGCCCGCATGGTCTGGACGAGGGTCTCGGCCCCTGCCGTGAGATGGACCCGCTCGGTAAGGCAGCGCGCGAGCGCGCGCTCGTCGAGTCCCGCCAACAGCCGCACGCGCTCGCGAAGCGCCGCCGGAAAATCCAGCTCGCCCTGCATGGCCCGCTCCGTGATCCGGGCAACCTTGTCCTTGAGACCCGCATAGTCGGCGAGCTCGTCGATGCATTCCTGGCCGATGATGGTCGAATCCATGTCGGCGACGAGCAGCCGCTTCCAGCGCGGTTCGTCAGGCTGGACGACGACGTCGACGCGCTCGAGAGATTCCAGCGCCCAGCGCGCCGCCGCGAGATCGCCCCTGAACTTCAAATCGGCAGCATCGCCCTCGTCTATCCAGCCGCTGAACGCGGCTTGCGGCGCGACCTCGCGCAGCAGGCCGAGAGCGCGATCCACCAACCTGTCATCGAGCCGTCCCGCTGCTATCAGCGTCGCAATGGCCATGCATTCTCCAGTCTTCGTCATCGCCGGGCCTACCGCTAGCGGCAAGTCGGGGCTGGCGCTCGCCTTGGCTCAACAAAATGCCGGCGTGATCGTCAACGCCGATAGTGCGCAAATCTATCGCGGCCTGCCGATATTGAGTGCGGCCCCGACGCCGGAGGAGAGCGCGAAGGTCGAGCATCGCCTCTATGGGACACGCGACGGCGCCCTCCCCTGTTCGGCCGCCGAATATGCCAGGCTCGCGAAAATCGAGATCGCCGAGATTCACGGCCAAGGGCGGGTGCCGATCCTGGTCGGCGGGACGGGACTCTACCTGCGCACTCTGCTGGACGGAATCGCACCGGTCCCGGCAATCGATCCCGATGTTCGCCTCCGGGTTCGAGAGGCGCCCGTCGTGCAAAATCGCGAGAAGCTGGAAACGCTCGATCCCGAAGCGGCGGCTCGGCTCAATCCGCGAGACACCACGCGCATCGCGCGCGCGCTCGAAGTCGTATTGTCGACCGGGCGTACTTTGGTCGAATGGCAGCATCTCCGCGAGGGCGGGATCGCCGGCGAAGTGGACCTGAGGCCCTTGGTCCTGCTGCCGCCGCGCCAATGGCTCTACGCCCGGTGCGATGAGCGGTTCGAGCGAATGTTTGACGAAGGCGCGATCGAGGAGGTCGAGGCGCTACTGGCGCGCGGGCTCAATCCCAACCTGCCCGTGATGCGGGGGATCGGCGTTGCGGAGATTGCGGCCTACCTTCGCGGCGACATGACGCGCGAACAGGCGATCGCGGCCGGGCAGCAGGCGACGCGCCGCTACGCCAAGCGGCAATACACCTGGTTCGCGCATCAGCCGCCAGCCGATTGGCCGCGGTTTACGGAGTTGCCGGGAGCAGGCGCGCTAGAACTGCTGGAAACAAACGCCTAGGCGCCTCGCCATGGAGATGCTGCGAGACGCCGACATCGATCCCGGGCCGCTCGCCGGCAAGCGCGTTGCCGTGCTCGGTTATGGCAACCAGGGCCGAGCGCAGTCGCTCAACCTGCACGACAGCGGGATTGACGTGGTCGTCGGCCTGCGCGGCGAATCGGGCAGCGCGAATGAGGTTGAAGCTGCCGGGCTCACGATCGCCATGATCGAAGACGCGGTGGCCTCGGCCGATGTCGTGATGATGCTTGCGCCCGATGAGATCCACGAGGCGCTCTACAAGGAGATCGAGCCGCAGCTGAAGCAAGGCGCCGCGCTCGGTTTCAGTCACGGGCTCTCGGTGCGCTTCGGGCTGATCGAGCCGCGCAGCGACCTCGATGTGTTCCTGCTTGCGCCAAAAGGGCCCGGGACCGCACTTCGGGCCCTGTATCGCGAAGACAAGGGCATGATCGCATTGTGGGCGGTCGAGCAGGATGCGACCGGCCAGGCACGCGGCATCGCCCTCGCCTATGGCAAGGCGATCGGCTGCGCGCGCGCTGGCCTGATCGCGTCGAGCTTCGCCGAAGAGGCGGAGGCGGACCTGTTCAATGAGCAGGCGGTTGTGTGGGGCGGAGTTCCCGAGCTGCTCGTCGCGGGGTTCGAGACTCTGGTCGCGGGCGGCGTTTCGCCCGAGGTTGCGGTGCTCGAGTGCGTCGGCGAGCTGAAGCTGATCGCGGACCTGATCGACCAGCGCGGGATTGCTGGAATGCGCGAGGTGATTTCAAACACCGCCGAGCTCGGCGCGAACCTCGGCGGCAGGCGAATTATCGACGACAGCGTTCGCTCGCGCATGGCCGAGGTGCTTGCCGAGGTCCGCGAAGGGCGGTTTGCCGAGGAACTGCGGAGCGAAGAAGCCTCAGGTTACCGGCGGCTGGAAAAGGCCCGCGCGGACGCGCGCAAGACCCTACTCGAACAAACCTTCAGGAAGCTGCGCTCAGTCGAGCTCTAGGCGAGCGGCTCGGCGTGCTGCACCGGGCGTTCGCCGATGCTCGCGCGCTCGAGATAAGCGCGTTGGAGGCGGCGGTGCGCCTCGGCGGCTTCCGGGTCCTCCGCAGTCGCCGCGCGTTCCTGCTCTTCGGCAGCGCGCTGCGCGAAGTAGATGCGGTCGGTGTTTTCCATCGTTCCCGCTCCTTCCTTGATCGGCAGTATATCAAGGATAGGCGGAAATATCGCCTTGATCTCGGTCAATCGTCGGCTTGAATCTTCACCCTGCCGCGTTCGATCGCCTCGATCAGAATCCGCTTGGCCTCCTCGGCATCGCCCCAGCGGCCGACCCTGACCCACTTGTCCGGCTCCAGGTCCTTATAGTGGGTGAAGAAATGCTCGACTTGCTGGCGAACGATCTCCGGCAAATCCTCGTGCCCTTCGACCCCCGAATAATAAGGAAAGGTCGAGTCCACCGGCACGGTCAGCAGTTTCTCGTCGCCGCCATGCTCGTCTTCAAGGAACAGGACCGCGATCGGCCGGGCGCGAACCACGCAGCCGGGAATGAATGAGGAGCGCGCGACGACCAGCGCGTCGACGGGGTCGCCATCGGGCGAAAGCGTATGGGGCACGAAACCATAATTCGCGGGGTAACGCATCGGCGTGTGAAGGATCCGATCGACGAACAACGCGCCGGAAACCTTGTCGAACTCATATTTCACCGGCTCGCCGCCGATTGGCACCTCGATGATCACATTGACGGTGTTGGGCGGATCATCGCCGATCGGGATGAGGTCGATGTTCATGGCAGGTGACCGGCGCTCCTAAACACCGCGAGGCCGAAGAACAACGCGGACACGCTCGCGGCGACGGATCCCACCATGTAGCCCGCTGCAAGTCCGTAATTATGCCGCTCGATAAGAAGCGCCGTATCGAGCGAGAATGCGGAGAAGGTCGTGAATCCACCCAAGACGCCGGTGGTCAGGAACAGGCGTAAATGCTGCCCTACCCCGGGGCGGAACACAAAATAGCCCGCAAGCAGGCCCATCACGAACGAGCCGAGGACGTTGACGATCAGGGTTCCGAACGGGAAGCCGTAGCCGAACAGCCGGACCGCCCCGACATTGACTCCATGGCGCAGCGCGCCGCCGATTCCGGCACCGAGAAAGACGATCAGGTAAAGCATGACTCTCCTACTTCAGCACGAGTGCGCCTGTAGGAGCCATCAGCCGGTCGGCGGTTACAAGGGAGACCCCATTCCCTGTTTCGTCGCCTAGCAGTCTGTCGGCTCGGCGCAAGCCTCACTTCCGCCCGAACAGTTTCTCGATCTCGCCATGGCCGAGCTTCACCCAGGTCGGGCGTCCGTGGTTGCACTGGCCCGAGCGCGGAGTGACCTCCATTTCGCGGAGCAGCGCATTCATCTCGGCGACCGAGAGCACGCGTCCCGCCCGGACCGACCCGTGGCAGGCGATGGTCGCCGCGACATGATCGAGCTTGTCGCGCAGGCTGAGCGCTCCTCCAAGCTCGGCAATCTCCGCGGCAAGGTCGGCGAGGAGGCCGGCAACATCGGTCTTGCCGAGCGCGGCCGGCACCGCGCGGACCAGCATTGCGCTCGCCCCGAACCGCTCGATTTCCAGGCCCATTTCGCCAAGCTCGCCAGCCGCGCTCTCCAGCCGGTCGCACTCGGGCTCCTCGAGCTCGATCACTTCGGGAAGCAGCAACGCCTGGCGCGCTGTCGTGCCCCCTTCCCGAGCCGCGCGCATCCGCTCGAGCACCAGCCGCTCGTGCGCTGCGTGCTGGTCGACGATCACCAGCCCATCCTCGGCCTCGGCAACGATATAGGTCGCTGCAACCTGGCCTCGGGCGACACCGAGCGGATGGCTCGGCACCGGCTCGACCGCAGGTTCGGCGCGGGCCGCGGGAGCGTGATCGAACAGGGCGCGCGCTTCAGCGACGATTGCCGGAGCCTCTTCCCCCGGCTGCCGAACAAGGCGCGCGTCATAAGTGGCGCTGCTCGTCCACATCACCGGCGCGGCGGCCTGCTCGCGTGCTGCGCTGCGTCCGCTTTCTTCGTCGAGCGCGTGCCTGAGGCCGCCGATGATCAACCCGCGCACAGCCGCCGCATCGCGGAATCGCACTTCCGTCTTCGCGGGATGAACATTCACGTCCAGCTCGCCGGATGGCACTTCGAGGAACAGCGCGGCGATCGGATGGCGATCGCGCGCGATGAGGTCACGATAGGCCGCGCGAAGTGCGCCGACGAGCAGCCGGTCCTTCACGGGCCGCGAATTGACGAACAGATATTGCTGGTCCGCGACACCGCGGTTGAAGGTCGGCAGGCTGATCACGCCGGTCAGCCTGAGGCCGTCACGCGTGCAGTCGATGCCGACTCCGTGCCGCTCAAGCTCATGGCTGAGCAGCGCGGCCACCCGCGCCGGCGGCTCGGACGGCTGCAGCGTCAAAATGCGCTTGCCGTCATGATCGAGCGTGAACGCGACGCCGCTGCTCGCCATCGCAAGGCGCTTCACGGCATCCAGGCAGGCAGCATATTCCGCGCGTGGGCTGCGCAGGAACTTGCGCCGAGCCGGGACCTTGTCGAACAACCCTTCGATGCGGACCCGGGTGCCCGGAGGAAGCGCTGCCGGCCCCTCGCCCGCCGGCTGCCCATGGTCGATGTCGATTTTCCAGCCATCTGCACCGCGGACCCGGCTTTCAAGCGTCAGGCGCGAAACGCTGGCGATCGAGGGCAGGGCCTCACCGCGGAAGCCAAAACTGGTCACCTGGTCGATCGCGTCATCCGGAAGTTTCGACGTTGCATGGCGTTCGAGCGCGAGGCGCATCTCGTCGGGCGTCATTCCGCAGCCGTCGTCGGTCACCTCGACCAGCTCGAGCCCGCCCGCATAAAGCCGCACCGAGACCTGAGTCGCCTCGGCATCGAGCGCGTTTTCGATCAGTTCCTTGAGCGCGCTTGCCGGCCGTTCGACCACCTCGCCCGCGGCGATTCGGTTGATCAGCTCTGGAGGCAGCCTTCTTATTGACATGTTAAGGGTCTTATCCCAATCCGAGACAGCCGGCGAAGCACTGATTTTTCGCGAAAATTCAGCGCGCTTTCAATGGGTCGAAGTGAACGGGAAAATAAGCGGCGGGCGCGTGCGTTCGGCGCTTGAGAAATAAACGAGAGACAAAAACCACATGTTCTGGACGCGCTGGTTCAAATGGATGTCGCACGACATGGCGATCGACCTCGGTACCGCCAACACCCTGGTCTACGTCCGGGGGCGCGGGATCGTGCTGAATGAGCCGTCGGTGGTGGCGATCGAAACCATCAACGGGGTCAAGAAGGTCAAGGCCGTCGGCGAAGACGCCAAGCTGATGATGGGCAAGACGCCCGACCAGATCGAGGCGATCCGCCCCCTACGCGACGGAGTCATCGCTGACATCGACGTCGCCGAGCAGATGATCAAACACTTCATCCATAAGGTGCACGGCGGCAAAATGCGCGCCTGGCGCTTTCCCGAAATCGTAATCTGCGTCCCTTCCGGATCGACTTCGGTCGAACGCCGCGCAATCCGTGACGCCGCGTCGAACGCCGGAGCGAGCGCTGTCTACCTGATCGAGGAGCCAATGGCCGCAGCGATCGGCGCCGACATGCCGGTGACTGCTCCGATCGGTTCAATGGTCGTCGATATCGGCGGCGGCACGACCGAAGTTGCAGTCCTCAGCCTTCGCGGCCTCGCCTACACCACGTCGGTGCGCGTCGGCGGCGACAAGATGGACGAAGCGATCAGCTCCTACGTCCGCCGCAACCACAATTTGCTGATTGGTGAGGCCACGGCCGAGCGGATCAAGAAGGAAGTCGGCATCGCCAAGCCGCCGGTCGACGGAATCGGCAAGACGGTCCACATCAAGGGCCGCGACCTCGTCAACGGGGTGCCCAAGGAAATCTCGATCAACCAGGGCCAGATCGCCGAAGCGCTGTCGGAGCCGGTCGGAACCATCGTCGAGGGGGTCCGGATCGCGCTTGAGAACACCGCGCCCGAGCTCGCCGCCGATATCTGCGACCAAGGCATTGTCCTTACGGGCGGCGGCGCTCTGCTGCAGGGCCTCGACGAAGTGCTTCGCGATGAAACCGGCCTTCCAGTTACCGTTGCCGACGATCCGCTGACCTGCGTCGCGCTGGGCACCGGCCGCGCGCTGGAGGAAGACCAGTTCCGCGGCGTGCTCCAGACCGCATAAGGCGGAGCTGAGCGGTGGCGACCGCACGCCCCGGCTGGTCGCGGAGAGCCCAATACGGGCTGTTTTTCAGCTTCCTAGCGGTGATCGGCGGGATCATCGTCGGATTGATCCTGCTCGCGCTGTCGCTGGTTGCGCCAAAGACGTTCGAGAATGTCCGCGGAGCGGCGCTCGACATCACCGGCCCGGTCGCAAGCGCGCTTCATGAAGTTACGGCGACCGCCAGCGGCCTGGTCACCGGCGCCGGGGATTATTGGGACGCCGCGCGGCAGAATGGCGAATTGAAGCGCGAGCGCCGCGCGCTGCTTCAGCGGATGGTCGAGGCCAAGGCGATCATCCAGGAGAACCAGCAGCTCAAGGCGACCCTCCAGCTTCGCCAGCGCAACCAGGACACGATCGCGGTCGGCCGAATCGTCGGCTCTTCCTTCAACAGCCCGCGCCGCTTCGCGATCCTCTCGGTCGGCTCGTCGGCGGGAGTCCAGGTCGGGATGCCGGTCCGTTCGGCCGACGGCCTGGTCGGACGGATCATCGATGCCGGATCGCTGTCGTCGCGGATCCTGCTTGTCTCCGACCGCGCCAACATCGTCCCCGCGCGACTGCTTCGCGGCGGGATTCCGGTGATTTCGCAAGGCCGCGGCGACGGCACTCTGGACGTCCGCCCGCTCGAGGTCGGGCGCAATCCGTTCAGGCGCGGCGACGTCATCATCACTTCAGGGACCGGCGGACTGTATCCGCCACTCGTCCCAATCGCGCGGGTGGTGAAGCTCGACGACGACGGGGCGGTCGCCATCCCGCTCGCCGATCCCGCGAACATCAGCTTCGCAATCGTCGAACCTGCCTTCGAGCCGCAGGCAGGGGCGGACGAAGCCACGGCCGGCCCGGACGCACCATAATGGTGCGCGCCGCCCTCGCCCCGCCGCGCCGGATCGGCCAGGGACCAACGCGGTTCCGGATGCTGGTTCCCGCAGCGACCGTGGTTGCGGCCTCGTTGCTCTCGGCATTGCCGATTGTGTCTACCAGCGGCTGGTATCCCGACTTCGGCTATATGGTGCTGATCAGCTGGCGCCTGCTCCGGGCCGATCCGTGGCCGGCGTGGTGGGCGGCGCCCCTCGGCCTCGTCAACGACCTGTTCACGGGATATCCGATAGGCTTCTCGATCGCGTTGTGGAGCGCGACCATGCTCGCGCTCGACCTGATCGACCGCCGAACCATGTGGCGCGATTATTGGATTGAGTGGATTCTTGCCGCCGTGTTCCTGACCATCGATCAAGTGCTGCAGTGGCGCGTCGCCGCGCTCGTCGGGGCCAAGGTTCCGTTCTCAAGCATGTTGCCGCCGATCATTATCTCGATCTGCGTGTTTCCGTTGAGCGCCTGGCTGATCTCGCGCCTTGACGGGTGGAGGCTCGGACGATGAGCAGGCCCATCCGGCTGACCAACGTACACCAGTCGATCACCTTTTCGCGGCGAATGCTGCTCCTCGGCGGCGCCCAGGCGGCAGTCGGATCGCTGCTGATCGGGCGCATGGGTTATCTCGCGATCGCGCAGAACGCGAAGTACCAGCTGTTGTCCGAGAGCAACCGGGTGCAGCTGATCCCCGTGCCGCCGCGGCGGGGCTGGATCATCGACCGCAACGGCAAGCCGATCGCCATCAACAAGGCGAGCTTCCGCGTCGACATCATCCCGCAGCAGCTCACCAACGGCCCGCTCGTCGTGTCCGAAGTTGCGAAGATGCT
>Ga0310810_10007664_pt1 | contig 12345 bp, 11 predicted proteins | sample NCmetagenome_FD_207641 | JGI IMG/M metagenome (GOLD analysis project Ga0310810, IMG submission 207641) | Soil microbial communities from experimental microcosm in Duke University, North Carolina, United States - NC | ecosystem: Engineered > Artificial ecosystem > Soil microcosm > Unclassified ... | reverse complement strand
GCTAGGCTGCTAGGTGGCTAGGTTGCTGGGTTGCTGGGTTAACAAGTGACTCGGCTACCGAGGATTGAGAACCAAGGACCAAGGACCAAGGACCAAGGACTAGTTTGGTCTCGCCAGTCTCTCGAGCGTCTCGAGAACCTGCTTCTTGGTGCGCTCGATCGCACCGTCTGTCCAGATCGCGTAGTTCGCGCGACGAACTTTCTCCTCTGTCGATAATTGGGCTGCGATCCGCTGCCGGGCCTGGAGTTCTGTCAATCCGTCGCGCGCCATCACGCGCCGGAGCTGTTCGTCGCCGGCGCAGGCGGTGGTAATCACGAGGTCGAAGTCGCGCTCGCGTCCCGTCTCGTAGAGCAGCGGAATGACGGCGATGGCGAGGCGATGACCGTCGCGTTCTGCCGCGACCAGCCACGTGTTGATCGCTGCTTGCACGGCCGGATGCACGATCCGCTCGAGATCGCGCCGCGAGGCCTCGTCCGCGAACACGATCGCCCCGAGCTTCCGGCGATCGAGCACCTGTTGCTCGTCGAGTATTTCTGCGCCGAAGCGCGCCAGGATCGCCGCCAGGGCCGGAGTGCCTGGTGCGACGGCCTCTCTGGCGATCACATCAGCATCGACGGTCGGCACACCGAGCCGTTCGAACTCGGCACTTACCACACTCTTCCCCGTGGCGATGCCGCCAGTGAGGGCGATGCGTTTCATGCAGCCCCCAGTATCCCAGCCACCCAGCTGCCTAGCTACCGAATTTGCCTAGCTACCGAATTTGCCTAGCCACCCAATTCGGCCGCGACGGCGTCCTTTGCCGGCGCCATGCGCTCTTCCACGAAGGTGTTCCATTCGTGGCACTGCGGGCACTGCCATAGCAGCTCAGTGCTCCGATACCTGCAGTTTATGCAGATGTGCGGATCAAGATAGAACACGGCGCTCCGCGTGAGCTGCATGTACTCCTGGACGAGCGCAGGCTCGAGATTCAGCGCGAGCAGGACCCGCCACACCTCCTGGTGAATGGTCAGGCCGTGAGGATTGTGCGGTAGGGCGGCAAGCAGAAGCTCGAACGCCTTGCGATGACGGCCCGACGCGGCAAGATGCCGGGACAGCACCAGTCGCGTCCGCCAATCCTGCGGGTTCTGCGCGATGAGACGTTCACAGAGCTCGGCGAACCGGTGCGGCGTGCCGGCTCGCTGGTAGGACCGCTCGAGACGATCGAGCGCGAGATAGGCGCGGTCAGGAACGGTCTGAACGAGCTTTTCCCATGCCGCTACCGCCGCGGCAGCCTGGCCCATGCGCTCGCGCGCGTCTCCGAGATTGAGATACGCGGGTGCCGTGCGCGCATCAATCTCGATGGCGGTCTCGAACGTTCGTGCCGCGCCCGCATCGTCATTCGCACGCATCAACGACTCGCCGACTTCGTTGCGAAGGAATCCCAGAATCTGGTTGTTCTCCTCCGGCTTGTCGTCGTCGATCGCTGCGATTTTCTCGCGGACACCAGCGGCCTCGGTCCACTGGTGCTGATCTTCGTAGAGCTTCTGGAGGTTGACGAACGCGTAGCGATTCCGCGGATCGAGCCGCACCACTTCCAGAAAGGTCTCGAGTGCACGGTCGATGAAGCCGCCATGCTTGTAGTCGAGTCCCAGGCAGAGCAGGACGTGCGCGTGCTCGATCGGCCTCAGATCCGGACGCTGCAGAAGGCCTTGATGGACGGTGATTGCCCGGCCCACCTGTCCCTTCTGCCGGTACAGGTTTCCGAGAATCATCTGGATCTCGAGTGCGTCGGCCTCGGTGCTGGTTGCCCTGGTGAGTTCCTCGACGGCCTGATCGATCTGGTTGTCGACCAGGCAGTTGAGCCCGAGCATGTAGTGGGGTGTCTCGCGCAGCCGCCGGCGGTCGATCCATCGGCCGTCGCGCAGCTTGTAACGCTCCCAGGCCTTTCCCGCGACGAGGCCCAGCAGCAGCGCAACGAGCACAGCAAGCAGGGCGTAGTCATTCATGATGCGTTAGAAAAAAGGCGTACGGTGCGAATGGGCGACGGTGCGAGCGTGCGATGGTCCGGTGGGGAGGTCTGACGGTCCGGTGCGAGGGTGCGAGAGCCCGCACCGTCGGACCCCGCACCGTCGGACTTGACCGTCGCACCTTCGCCCCCTCGCCCTATCGCACCGCACGATTTCAGTACCTGCTAGAACATCTCAGTGCGCCAGAGGTGATGCAGGTGCACGACGCCTTGAACTCGCTGATCCTCGCTGACGACCACGATAGACGTGATCTTCCGGCGCTCGAGGACCAACAGCGCCTCGGCCGCGAGCGTGTCGCGCCGAATGGTCACGGGGTTCCGCGTCATCACTTCGCTGGCCGTGCGATCGAGCAGGTTCGTCGAGCCGGTCATGTGACGACGGAGGTCGCCGTCGGTGATGATGCCGGACAGCGCGCCTTGTTCGTCCACGACGCATGTCATGCCGAGGCCCTTGCTGGAAATCTCGTAGATGACCTGCGGGATCGGCGTGCTCGCGCTGACAATCGGAGCCTGTTCGCCGCCTTGCATCAGTTGCTCCGCTCGCATCAGTCGCTTGCCGAGCTTTCCGCCCGGGTGAAGGCTCGCGAAGTGCTCCTGGCTGAAGCCCTTCGCCACGAGGAGCGTCATCGCCAGCGCGTCACCAAGAGCCAGGGCCGCCGTCGTACTGGCTGTCGGCACCAGGTTCATCGGGCATGCTTCTTCGGAGACGCGGCAATCGATGGCGACATCAGCGGCCTGGGCGAGGGTGGAACGGCAGTCGCCCGTGATGGCGATCAAGCTTGCGCCAAGTCTCTTGATGGTCTCGAGGAGCCGGAGCAGTTCGTCGGTCTCCCCGCTGTACGAGAGCGCAATGATCACATCCTGCGATTGCAGGACGCCGAGATCTCCGTGAATCGCTTCAGCGGGATGAAGGAAGAACGCCGGCGTGCCGGTGCTCGAGAGCGTGGCGGCAACCTTCCGGCAGATGATGCCGGACTTGCCCATGCCGGTCACGATTACGCGGCCCTTGCACTCCAGCAGCAGCCGGACCGCGTGTTCGAAGGGCGCGCCCAGCCGATCGACGAGCGCCAGGATAGCGGCCGCTTCCGTCTGAAGCACCTTGCGCGCGAGCGCCAGATCGACCGCTGACGTCGCGATCACGTCGTCACTCACATCGTCACCCCGTGTGCAGCGTGCGGCTTCGAGTTGGGCGCAGGCAAGTTGCGCGCCGCGGCATCAATCCGAGTGAGCTTCAGCATCAAGGCTTCGAGCTTGTCCAGCCGAAGCGCATTCGCGGCGTCGCTCCTGGCACGGGCAGGTTCCTCGTGGACTTCCATGAACACGGCGTCGACACCAGCGCCCACGCCTGCGGACGCCAGCGGTTCGATGTACTCAGCCAGACCTGCGGTCACACCATCCCCGGCGCCTGGCAGTTGCAGGCTGTGGGTGACATCGAAGACAACCGGGTAGCCGAGTTCACGCAGCATCGGGAACGCGCGCATGTCGACGACGAGGTTGTTGTAGCCGAAGGTGACACCACGCTCGGTGACGAGCACGGAATCATTTCCTTCGGCGGTGATCTTGTCGACCACATGCTTGACGTCGCGAGGGGAGAGGAACTGTCCCTTCTTGACGTTCACGGCCTTGCCGGTGCGAGCGGCTGCCACCAGGAGATCGGTCTGACGCGAAAGGAAAGCGGGAATCTGCAGAACGTCCACGACTTGTGCCGCGATCGCTGCGTGAGCAGCCTCGTGGATGTCCGTGAGGATCGGCAGCCCTGTCTTGACCTTGATGTCGGCCAGAATCCGCAAGCCATCATCGAGTCCCGGCCCGCGGAACGAGTGACGTGACGTGCGGTTCGCCTTGTCGTAAGACGCCTTGAAGATGACACCAAGCCGCGTACGAGTGGCCATCTCACGAATCGCAGCCGCCATCTCCATGGCATGCGCCGCGCTTTCGATCACGCACGGGCCCGCGATGAACACAAGCGGACTCCCGCCGCCGACAGTGAGTGTCCCGATCGAGACCGGCTTCACGTCTCTATTCTAGTGATGTTTGCAAACTCCCAACTCCCAACTTCCAACGCGGACCCTTTGGGAATTGGGAGTTGGGCATTGGGACTTAACTCCGAGCCGCGGCCACGTGCGCGGCGGCGAGTTTGCCCGTCTTGTGCTGATAGGCGGCCTCCACGAAGCTCGCGAACAGCGGATGCGGCCGCAGCGGCTTCGACTGGAATTCCGGGTGGAACTGGACGGCGAGGAACCAGGGATGCGATGCGAGCTCGGCGATCTCGGCGAACTTGCCATCCGGTGACCGACCGGAAATGTGCAAGCCTTTCTCGAGCAGGGCCGGTTCGTAGAGGCAGTTGAACTCGAATCGGTGCCGATGGCGTTCGTGGATGAGCGAGGTCCCGTAGATCCGTTCTGCCAGCGATCCCTTTGCCAGCTCGCAGGCGTAACGCCCGAGGCGCATCGTGCCGCCCAGATCGTCCACGCCGAGCAGATCGCGCAGCTTGTAGATCACCTTGTGCGGCGCGTTCTCGTCAACCTCGGTTGAATCCGCTCCGTCGAGCCCGCACACGTGGCGGGCATATTCCACGGTTGCCCACTGGAAGCCGTAGCAGATCCCGAAGAACGGAACGCCACGCTCGCGTGCGTATTCGGAGGCCTTCATCATGCCGCGCGTCCCGCGCGAGCCGAATCCGCCAGGCACGAGGATGCCGTGCGCGCCTTCGAGGAGGGAGATACCGCCCTCCCGTTCGAGCGCCTCGGCCTCGACCCAGTTCAGTCGCGCCTTGAGCCGATGCCCGAATCCGCCGTGGTACACCGCTTCGTTCAAACTTTTGTACGAATCCTCGTAGCCGGTGTACTTGCCGACGACGTGAATGATGATCTCGTCCACCGGGTTCTTGATGCGATCGACGAGCTCCTCCCACGCGGCCGTGCGCGCCTGCGTCAACGGCAGGCCGAGCTGCTTGAGGACGATTTGATCGAGGCCTTCAGCCTTCAGAACAAGCGGCACTTCGTAGATCGTGTCGACGTCCTTCGCCGTGATGACCGCTTCTTCGGGCACATCACAGAACAGCGCGATCTTCCGCTTGATGTCCTGGTCGAGAAAACGGTCGGTGCGGCAGAGCAGCACGTCGGGCTGGATACCGATCGAGCGCAGGTCGCGAACGCTGTGCTGCGTCGGTTTCGTTTTCAGTTCTCCAGCCGTGCCGATATACGGCACCAGCGTCAGGTGAATGTAAAGCGTGTTCTCGCGACCAACGTCGAGGCGGAACTGACGAATCGCTTCGAGGAACGGCATGCTCTCGATGTCGCCGACCGTGCCGCCGATTTCGACGAGCACGATGTCGACGTCGCGCCCCGCCACGCGAATCGCGTCCTTGATCTCGTTGGTGATGTGGGGGATGACCTGAACGGTGCGACCGAGGTAGTCACCACGACGTTCCTTCTGAATGACCGACAGGTAGATCTTGCCGGTCGTCCAGTTGCTATTGCGTGACGCCACCATGCTCGTGAAGCGCTCGTAGTGACCGAGGTCCAGGTCGGTCTCCGCTCCATCGTCGGTGACGTAGACCTCGCCGTGCTGATACGGGCTCATCGTCCCGGGATCGACGTTGATGTACGGGTCGAACTTCTGCAGGGCGACTGTGTAGCCGTGGTCTTCGAGCAGGCGCCCTATCGAGGCCGCCGCCAGACCTTTACCCAGCGAAGACACCACACCACCGGTGACGAAGACGTATTTCACGGGTCGGCCGTCAGGTCGTTGGCTCATGCCACCTCACACACGAGTCGCCATCAACTGGCGCACGCGTTCAAGATCCTCGGGAGTATCCACTTCGATCGATTCGAACCGCGTCGCAACGGTGCGAATCCGATAGCCATGTTCAAGGGCGCGCAATTGCTCGAGCGACTCGGCCTGTTCGAGCGGCGTCTGAGGGAGCGCCGCGAACGTCAGGACGAAGTCGCGCCGGAAGCCATAGAGACCAATGTGTTTGTAGACGGCCGGACGTCCATCTGCCCCGTAGTGTCCGGCTTTAGCCGGACCTCCATCGCGCTGAAATGGGATCGAAGCACGCGAGAAGTACAGCGCGTCGCCGTTCTTGTCGACCACGACTTTGACGACGTGCGGGCTTGCGATGTCGGCAGCGTCCGTCGTCGCCTGCCGAAGCGTCGACATCTTTACCGACGGGTCCGTGATGAGCGGATGGAGCACTTCGGAAATCATGCCCGGCTCGATGAGCGGCAAATCGCCTTGCACGTTGATCAGGATCTCGCACGACAGGTCGGGTGCGATCTCTGCGATGCGATCTGTGCCGGTCCGGTGCCCGGCCCGGGTCATCCGGACGATGCCCCCAAAACTCTCGACTGCAGCCACGATCCGTTCGTCATCCGTGACGACGACAACGGCGTCGATCCCGCGCGCGTCGGCAGCGCGGCGATAGACGTGCTCGATCATCGGACGTCCGGCGATATCAGCGAGCGGCTTGCCAGGAAGTCTTGAAGAGGCGAATCGGGCGGGGATGACAGCGACAGCGCGAAGGGAAGACGTTCTCAGGAAAGGATTGAGAAACGCGACCGGGGGCACGACGAATAATAACACCGAATCGGCGTGGTGGCCGTTGCCGCCAGGACCGATACTGAAGTGATAAAATGTACGTCCCCTGATGACTTGGAAACTGTCGACGCTTTACGCGCTGACCTCCGGTGGAGCCGTCGCTTTGACGGCTCTGGCGACGCTTGTGTCGCCGGGCGAGCGTCGTTCGAACTCTCCGGTCACTGAACCGCAAGCGATGAATCGAGCCGGGGCTGTTGTCGATCTGGGCGCTCAGGCCGATCGCCTCAAAGCACGGCTCGCGGAAGTCACCGCGTATCGGCAGCCCGCGCGCGACGCGTTTCAATTCGGTCCTCCGCCGCGTCGCGTCGTCGAGTCAGTCAAGCCGCTGGCACTTGAAACTCCCGCTGTTGTCGCGCCCGTTCGACCGCCATACGGGCTTGCGGGCATGGCGACGACGATGGTGGAGGGCGTCGAACAGCGGACCGCTATCCTCAGCTCGCTGCAGGGAGTTACGCTCGTCAAGGAAGGCGAAACGCTCGACACGGGCTATCGCGTGACGTCGATTACCGAAGATGCGGTGACGCTCGAGTCAACGGCAGACGGCACGCGAACGACGTTACATCTCTCAAACTCGGACCAGTCGCGCTGACTGGATCGCCTGGGCACGCCTCAGTTCTTCGAGCACAACTTCAGGAATCGGTGCCGTCTCGTCGACGATGACCACGCCAACTGCGTGACCGTCGTTGCGTCCGAGGGCGAAGTTGGCGATGTTCACGCCGTGCTTGCCAAGGATCGTGCCGATTGACCCGATGACGCCGGGTTCGTCGCGATTCGACACGACGATCATCGTCCCCTCGAGCGGCGCTTCGACGCCAATGCCATCGACCGTCACGAGACGTGGTGAACCTTTTTCGAACACAGCGCCCTCAACCCAGCGCTCGCCGTGCGCGGTACGCACCTTGAGCGAGATGAGGCTCGTGTAATTCCGCGGCCGCGTGCTGCGGGATTCCACGATTTCAATGCCGTGCTCCGCAGCCACGCTCCGCGCGTTGACCACGGTGACGCCATTCGAGAGCAACGGCTTGAACAGACCAGCGAGGACGGCGTTGACAATGACACCTGTCCGACTCTGGGTCAGCTCCCCGTAATAGCGCAGGCTCACTTCGCTGATTCGCTCGTCATTCATCTGAGCGATGAACGTGCCAAGTCGTTCGCCAAGCAGGGCAAAGGGTTGCAGCCGCCTGAACTCCTCCGGTGAGAGGGAGGGGAAGTTGACGGCATTGCGAATGACGCCGTCCTTCAGGAAATCGCGCAGTGCGGCGGCGGTCTCCGCTCCAACCAGTTCCTGCCCTTCGCGCGTCGAGGCCGCGATATGTGGTGTGGCCACGACCTGTGGCAGCTTCTGCAGCCGGTGATCGACGGTCGGCTCCTTGTCGAACACGTCGAGCGCGGCACCCGCCACGTGGCCTGACTCGATCGCGTCGGCGAGTGCGGCCTCATCGATCAGATCGCCGCGCGCGGTATTGACAATGCGAATACCTTTGCGCGCTTTTGCTAATCGCTCGGCGTTGACCATCCGGCGCGTCTTGTCGCTCGATGGCATGTGAAGCGAAACGTAGTCGGCTCGTGCGAACAAATCGTCGAGGCTGACCAGCTCCACGTCCAGTTGCGCCGCGGTTTGCGTCGAGACGAACGGATCGTGCGCGATGATCGTCATGCCGAACCCCGACGCGCGGCGAGCGACTTCCTGTCCAATTCTGCCGAGACCGACGAGGCCGAGGACTTTTTCTCGCACCTCTTCGCCGAGAAACTTCTTCTTCTCCCACTTGCCTTGCTTCATCGCCGCGTCAGCGCCCGGAATGTGGCGGGCGAGTGCGAGCACAAGTGCCATCGCGAGTTCCGCGACGCTGACGCTGTTCGCGCCAGGCGCGTTCATGACGACGATGCCACGAGCGCTCGCGGCCGGTACGTCAACGTTATCGACGCCAGTGCCAGCGCGAGCGATGGCACGCAGCTTGGGTGCGGCGTCGATCAACGCCGATGTGACGCGCGTCGCGCTTCGAACCACGATCGCGTCGACGTCTGTGATGTCGGTGGCGAGCTGCTCGGGAGAACGACCGGTGCGGGCGTCTATGTCCCAGCCTTCGGTGCGGAGCAGATCGAGTGCGGTAGCGGGGAGGTCATCTGCGACAAGGATCTTCACGTTTTATTCTCAGAACTCGCTTGTGTTGGTGGTACTGCGACCGAGCATCCGTGATGGGCCCGACCGTGTTGTCAGCAAGGCATCGGCCGGAGCTACCCGACACAAGCGAGCTGTAGTTGAAAAAGTATAATCTGCGGTTGCGGGCACGCACCGAGCGACACATGCGTAACGTTCGCACTACGATGGTGCAAACCGCTAAAACATTCAGGATCATCTGCGACGATCGCGTCTACAGGACGTGTTTTCAACAGGCTTTTCAACAGAAACTGTGAGTACTTCGACGCAAGGCTGCGGGACACTGACCTAAGCCGCGCGAGCGAGACGAGGAACGCATGAACCGCAAAGTGACAGTGGTAGGTGGCGCCGGCAACGTTGGCATGACCGTGGCTCGCGCGATTGCAGAGAAGGAACTGGCCGATGTCGTCATCATCGACATCGCCGATCAAAAGGCCGCGGGCGTGGCGCTCGATATCTACGAAACGTGCCCCGTCATCGGATCTGATTCGCGCCTTGTTGGTGGTGGCGACTGGAGCGCAGCCGCTGGCTCCGACATCGTCGTCATCACGTCCGGTAAGCCGCGCAAGCCAGGCATGAGCCGCGACGATCTCGTGCGTGACAACTTCGAGATCATGAAGAGCATCGCGCCAAACCTCGTGCAGCATTGCCCCAATGCGATCGTCGTGCCGGTGGCCAATCCGCTCGACGCCATGTCGCAGGCGTTGTTCCGGCTCACCAAGTTTCCACGTGAACGCGTCATCGGGATGGCCGGTGTGCTCGACTCCGCACGCATGAGCACTTTCGTGGCGATGGAGCTCAAGGTCTCGGTCGAGAACGTGCACTCGTTCGTGCTCGGCGGTCACGGCGACACGATGGTGCCGCTGCCACGATATTCAACGGTTGCTGGAATTCCGATCACTGAGCTGTTGCCGAAGGAGCGCATCGACGCGATCGCGAAGCGGACTGCCGACGGCGGCGCCGAGATCACGAAGCTCGTGGGCACGAGCGCGTGGTATGCGCCCGGTCAGGCGGCGGCCGAGATGTGCGAAGCGATCCTGAAGGACAAGAAGAAGATCCTTCCGTGCTCCGTGTTCCTCCAGGGGGAGTACGGCATCCGCGATCTGTTCGTTGGTGTGCCGGTGAAGCTTGGAGCGAAGGGCGTCGAGCAGATCATCGAGATCAAGCTCACGCCGGAAGAAGACGCGGCGCTGAAGAAATCCGCGGCGTCGGTGAAGGAGCTCGTCGACGTTATCGGGATGTGAGCTGTCAACGCCCAACTCCCAACTCCCAAAACGACCTGGGAGTTGTGGAGTTGGGAGTTGAATTACTTCGCCGGCGGAGCCCCACCAGCCGGCGCACCGCCCGGCCCCGCGCCCCGCGGTGGCGGTGGTGCACCAGGCGTCCCCTGGGCGACGCTTGGCGTCGTGGCACCACGATGGCACATCCCGCAGGTGACACGGGCGGCCTGGTCTGGCGGCTTGTTCACGGCGGTCGGCACCTTGGCGTTCATGTCCTGCACCATCCGCATCATGGCTCGCGCCATGTTCTTGGTTGGTTTGGTGTCTCCCGCGAAATCATTCATCGGGTCGCCAGGTCCATTGAAAACGTGGCAGTGATTGCAGGTCACACCCAGTGCAGCAGAGAAGGCCTGCATCGCGGTGACGACCTGTGCTCGTGGCGTATCTTTCGGGAACACTTGCAGGTTCTGCAGCGGAGGTGGCGGTGCACCGCCCTCCCGTCCTTGTGGGGCCTGGGCCGCGGACGCGGTCAGCGACCCGGCCAGGACGATCACACCAAACACAATTGATCCAGTCGTTAGACGCGGCATGCTGTCTCCTCGGGCGCGGATTCTATCAGTCCTCAGTCTTCAGTCCACAGTCCTCGGTCAGTTTCGATCGTCGAGCATTGAACCACCGTGGACTGGGGACCGGAGACCGTGGACCGCGCAGCGTCGTTGGACGCGCAGCGTGGCGATGGAATACGATGAATAGTTGTTTGAATTCGCGGCCGGAGACGGAATCCCCCAGTGAAAATTCACGAGTATCAAGCCAAATCAGTGCTGGCGCGCTTCGGTGTGACCGTTCCGCGCGGCGAAGTGGCCTTCACTGCCCAGGAAGCCGGTGAGATCGCCCGGCGTCTTGGCGGCGGCATTGCTGTCGTGAAGGCGCAGATCCATGCAGGTGGGCGCGGGAAAGGCGGCGGCGTCAAGATCGCCAAGTCCGCCGACGAGGCCGAGCAGCTTGCCAAGCAAATGCTTGGCATGACGCTCGTCACTCACCAGACCGGACCCGAAGGCCGCAAGGTCGGGCGCGTGCTGATTGAGGAAGGGCTCCAGATCGAACGCGAGCTCTATCTGAGCATCGTGATCGATCGCGCCTCGGCAAGTCCGGTCATCATCGCGAGCGCCTCGGGTGGAATGGACATCGAGGAAGTTGCGGCGAAGGAACCGGAGAAGATCCTGCGGGAGCAAATCGATCCGGGGACAGGCGTCATCCCGTTTCAAGCGCGGAAGCTGGCGTTTGGCATGGGCCTCGGCGCGGGTCCCGCCAACAAGCTCGTGAAGATCCTCGACTCGATCTACAAGGCGTTCATCGAAACCGACGCATCGATGATCGAGATCAACCCGCTGATCCTGACGAAGGGCGGTGATCTCCTGGCGCTCGACGCGAAAGTGTCGTTCGATGACAACGCGCTCTATCGGCATCCCGATCTGCGCGACCTGCGCGACCTGGGCGAAGAGGATCCGCTCGAAGTCGAGGCGTCGAAGTTCTCGCTCAACTACATTCGCCTCGAGGGCAACATCGGGTGCATGGTCAACGGCGCGGGCCTCGCCATGGCCACGATGGACATCATCAAGCTGGCGGGCGGAGAGCCGGCCAACTTCCTCGATGTCGGTGGCGGTGCCAATGCCGAGCAGATCAAGAACGCCTTCCGCATCCTGATGGCGGACAGCAACGTCAAGGCGGTGCTGATCAACATCTTCGGCGGCATTCTTCGCTGCGACGTGCTTGCGCAGGGCGTGATCGCGGCCGTTCAGGAGCTGGGTGTGCGCGTGCCGATCGTCATTCGCATGGAAGGCACGAACGTCGAGGAAGGCAAGCGGCTGCTGCGTGAGAGCGGCTTGAACTTCAGCACGGCCGACTCGATGGGTGAGGCGGCAGACAAGGTCGTCTCTCTCGCGAGGGGTAAGTAGTGGCCGTTCTACTCGATCGAAACTCCAGGCTGATCGTCCAGGGACTGACGGGGCGTGAGGGCACGTTCCACGCCAAGGCAGCTGCTGCGTACGGAACAAAGGTCGTCGGCGGTGTCACGCCCGGCAAGGGTGGCACGACGCATGAGGGCTGGCCGATCTTCAACAGCGTGCACGACGCCGTGCGCGAGACCGGCGCCAACGCCAGCGTGATCTTCGTGCCGCCGCCGTTCGCCGCGGACGCCATCATGGAGGCGACCGATGCCGGGATTGCTCTCGCAGTCTGCATCACCGAGGGCATTCCGACCATCGACATGCTGAAGGTCATGACCTTCATGGACGGAAAGCCGACACGCCTCATCGGGCCGAACTGTCCCGGCATCATCACGGCCGGACAGGCAAAGGCCG
>Ga0310810_10007663_pt1 | contig 12348 bp, 14 predicted proteins | sample NCmetagenome_FD_207641 | JGI IMG/M metagenome (GOLD analysis project Ga0310810, IMG submission 207641) | Soil microbial communities from experimental microcosm in Duke University, North Carolina, United States - NC | ecosystem: Engineered > Artificial ecosystem > Soil microcosm > Unclassified ... | reverse complement strand
ACAGGCCGAATGGGCGCCGGGCTCCGTGCGGGCGGCACCCTCCGTCAGCGCGGTAAGGAACGAATGTTGGTGCGGGCGCCAGCTTGAGGGCCTGCAGCTGATGCGCAGAGTCGTTAGGCGGCTCCACAAGCATCCGAGGCAGCGTGGGCTGTGACGCCCGCTGGACTAGCTCGAAGGTGCTGGCTGGGTAGGGGGGGGTCAACAGCTGAAGGACGCCGTGGAACGAAACTTGGCTCGGGCGCTGTGACGAGGGCCCGCAGCTGATGCCCATTTCACTAACACGTCCTTGGCGGGGCGAACGGGAGCCAGACGCCGTCTCAAGCCAGTTGACTAGCAAGTCGAAGAGAGTCACGACAAGTTAGGGTGCCTCCACTTCAGGCTGCCGCCGTGGCCGACACTGCCGATCAGGTTAGGGAAGCCTTGCGCGACCGCTACCTCCTCGAGCGCGAGCTGGGGCAGGGCGGCATGGCTACGGTCTATCTCGCCCATGATCTGAAACACGACCGCGACGTGGCGCTCAAGATCCTGCGACCGGAGCTGGCCGCGGTGCTGGGTCGGGAGCGGTTCCTCGCAGAGATTCGTCTCACCGCGAAGCTCGATCATCCTCACATCCTCACGCTCATCGATTCCGGCGAGAGCAACGGCCTGCTCTGGTACGTCGTACCCTTCATCCGGGGTGAGTCGCTCCGCCAAAAACTCCAGCGGGACAAGCAGCTCGGAGTCGAAGAAGCCCTGGCAATCACGAAGCAGGTCGCCGGCGCGCTCGAGTATGCCCACCGGCACGGAGTGATTCATCGCGATCTCAAGCCGGAGAACATTCTGCTCCATGAGGGCGAAGCGATGCTGGCGGACTTCGGCATCGCGCTCGCCGTGAAGGAAGCGGCCGGGAACCGGCTGACCGAGACCGGACTCTCACTCGGCACGCCCCAGTACATGAGCCCGGAGCAGGCGACCGGCGACCGCCAGCTCGACTCCCGGAGCGACGTCTACTCCCTCGGCGCGGTTCTATATGAGATGCTGGCCGGTGAGCCGCCCCATACCGGAGCGACGGTGCAAGCAGTGATCGCGAAGCTCATGACCGAGCGGCCGACGCGGCTCAAGACGATCCGGGACACCGTGCCCGAAGGGGTCGACGCGGCGGTCGCTCGAGCCCTGGCCAAGGTCCCGGCGGACCGGTTCGCCAGCGCCGACGCGTTCGTCACCGCGCTCGCCCGCCCTGAGCTCCCGACACGTCAGTTACCGATCAGCAGACCGGGGTCTCGCGGTGCGCGCTGGGCGGCCGCTGGTGCGCTGATCGTGCTAGGCGTGCTCGTAATCGTTTACGTTAGCCGGCCGCGCTCCAGACCTCCGGCCCCCGATTACCGCCGAGTTCAGCTGACCACCAGCGGAAACGCCCTTACTCCGGTCCTTTCACCCGACGGGAGCCAGGTGGCCTACGCGTCCCGCGAATGCTCGGAGGAGCGGGCATGTGTCTGGAGCATCGTCGTGCGAGAGACCGCAACCGGTGTGGAGCGTCCCATCATTGGGGATCTCACCGAGGCGAGCATCAGGCGCTGGAGTCCGAACGGCTTATGGCTCCTCTACGAGACGATAAGCCCCGGCGGGACTTTTGCGATTCCGAGAATCGGTGGCTCGGCGACCCGCCTCGGGTTCGGACCTGCCGACTTCCTCCCCGGCGGGGACACCGCCGTCGTGGCGGCCGGCTGGAGGGCGGACAAGACCCTGTGGTTGCGTCGGTTCGCGCTTCCCTCGAGTCAGCCGTCGGACAGTATCGCGATCGAGGTGCCACGCAGGGCGCTCGCTCTCAACAGCCTGAGCGTCGCGCCGAATGGCCGCTGGTTCGCCCTGGCTTGGGGCGACGCCATCAGCCATGCAGGGATGATTTCGCTGCACAATCGCTCGGGCAAGCTTGCTGATAGTCTTCCGATAGACTCACCGCAGTCGCTTCGGTGGGTTGGCAGCTCGATGGGCGTGCTGCTGCCCATGAGTCCACGCTTTGGGTCACCCACCGACGGCGCCTTGATCAAGATCGCTGTGGACCCGGCAACGAGTCGACTTGGCCCGGTCGACACCCTGGTCATCGCACCGGGATCGGGCTCTTGGCCTCGGTACGACCTCTCGTCCGACGGCCATTCCCTGGTCTACGCCCTCGCCCGAGAAGGAGAGTCGGTAGTGTGGGCACTGGAGCGCCCCCGTCCCACCGCTCTTCCCCGCCCATTGCGCCGAGTGCTGAGCTCGTCCCGCGGGCTCGATGCGTATGTCACCCGCAACGGCGGAAACGTGCTCTACTCGACGATCACCCAAGTGGGAACCCAGGAGGGCGTACGATGGTACGTCGCTCCGTTCGACAGTGGTCTGGCTCGGGCGGTCACGCCCGGCATCGCCGATGCGATCGGTCTAACTGCGACCGATGACCGGCGACTCTTCATCGCCACACGTGATCCCTCAGGCCGAGGGCGAATTACGGCATTCGACCTGGCCACCGGTCGGGCCACGCCCTTCGCCGAGCAGCCCACCGACCGGTTCAGCATCTGGAGCGGAGGCCGGGGACGAATCGCGGTCCTGTCGGGACCGGGCGATTCGCTGCAGCTCCTCGACAGCCTTGGCCGAGAGGTCTTCCGAACCGGGTTTAGCGACACTATCGGGCGGCGGAGCATAGCCTTTCCCTCGCCGGATGGTGCAGAGCTGGCGCTGGCGCCGTGCGGCTCCCTTCCGGCCATTCGTGTGGACCGACGATGGCTGGATTCATTACATCATGTGGTCCACGGCCTCCGATCCGCGTCCGCTGCTCTACCGGGTGCGGGCGGATGGGGGCAGCCAGCAAGTTGAGAGTGAGCTTCCGTTCGGCCGGGATGGGCTCTGTTCAATCTCGGGAGATGGACGTCGGTGGGTCTGCGTCGTCAATCGGCAGTTGAGCGATCTCTACCTGATTCGGAACTTCGACCCCGAGGCGCATTAGGTCTGGACTCCAGGATGCGCTTCGCGACCGAGCGTTGGGCGCCTGCTGGACTCCGTGCGCAAACTTGCTGGCGCGCCACGCGCCGGCATGACGCCTGCATCCGATCCCGACGATCGTTCGGCGCACCGAAAGTTCAGACGAGATCCGCTGCTAAGTATTCTGGCAGAGGGCACGGCCATTCCCCTGCCGCTGGCGTTCGTCGTGACCGAGAGCGCGGCGGCGGTCGTGGTGTTCGTCCTGCTGGGTCGCCGCCCGCGGATTAGGACCTGCCTACGCGCCGAAGCGCATTTCCTGGGATCGCATTCGGAGCCGCCTAACCCGCGCATGCAGCCGACAGGCCGGGGTGGGCCGACTCTCCCCATGGACACAGCGCTCCCTGTGGCCAGGCAGTGGAAGCGTAGGTTCGTGCGGGCCGCTACCATGATCGCCTGCAGCTGATGCGCCAGTCGTTAGGCCGCAGCACGAGCCTCAGCCCCCGACCTCGCGCATGAGAGCGGTGTGCTTGGGTAGTGCGAATTCGCACCGGTACACACCAATCCGCTGTTCTGTACGTGGTTGCGGTCAGCCTGGCCGCATCGTCCGGGGGAAGAACATAGCGTCCTGGTCGCTCTGGAGTAGGGTCCGTCCCGCGGTCTCGCTGCTGGCGTTCCCGACCCGGTTCCCCCAACTTATCGCTCGGCAATCGGACTCGGCACCAGGGAGGTGGGGACATGGCTACACCATCATGGCAGGTCGCGGGTCAATACTACGAAACTTGCAGTTGCGATTTTGTCTGTCCCTGCATTCCGGGGCAGCTCGCAGCCATGCCGACCAAAGGGTTCTGCACGGTTGCAATGGCGTTTCAGATCGAGCGCGGCAGCTACGGTACGGTTCCACTCGACGGACTCGGCTTCATCGTTCTCTTATGGACGCCGGAGGAAATGGGCAAGGGGAACTGGTCGGTCGGTGTCATCGCGGACGCGCGGGCGAGCGCCGAGCAACACGCCGCCATTACCTCGATCGCGAGCGGCTCCGCTGGCGGCCCCATGGCTGCCCTGTCAGCCTTGGTTGGAAAGTTTCTGGGCGTGGAATCGGCACCGATCCGATTCGATCGCACTGGCCCTAAATGGTCGGTCACGGCAGCAAACCTCGTCGACATGGCCGCCGAAGGGGCCATGGGGATCGACCCCAGCATCACCGAGCCGATCTATCTGGACAACACGGGCCATCCAGCCGCGAGCCGCTTTGCCCTCGCCCATGCATTGAAAAGCCATGTTGACGCCCTAGGGGTGAGTTGGAATGACACGAGCGGAAAGAACCATGGCCAGTACGCTCCCTTCTCGTGGCGAAGCGCGTAGCCCATCACTGGTCCCGGCCCCTTCCCGCCGCGACCGCGCCCTCATCGCGAGCTGCATCGTTCTCATCACGGCGCTGGCCTGGGCCTACCTCGTCCACCTGAATCGTCACCTGACGTCCCCCATCGAAGGCGACACGATGATGGCGGCGATGGGAATGGTGATGAATCAGCCGTGGGGCGCCGGTGATCTGCTTCTGACATTCGTGATGTGGGCGGTGATGATGGTCGGCATGATGGCCGTGCCCGCCCTGCCCGTACTCCTCCTCTTCGCCGGAGTGCACGCCCAGCGAGTGGATCGCGGCGTGGCGCCGGCCGTACCGTCGTTCGGCGTCGGCTACCTCATTGTCTGGCTGGCGTTCAGCGCCTGTGCGACCGCCGCCCAGTGGGCCTTGCACGAAGGCGCGTTGCTGTCCTCGACGATGGCGACATCGAGCACCTCTGTCGCCGGTGTAATCCTCATCGCGGCGGGCGGGTATCAGCTGACGCCGCTCAAGACTGGATGCTTGGCCCGATGCCAGAGTCCGCTGGGATTTCTGATGAGCAACTGGCGCGACGGGTCGAGCGGTGCGTTCCTGATGGGATTTCGACACGGCAGCTTCTGCCTGGGCTGCTGCTGGGCGTTGATGGCGGTGCTCTTTGTGGTCGGCGTGATGAACCTCGCGTGGGTCGGCGTCCTGACCCTCTTCATCCTCGCCGAGAGGATCGGACCCAGCGGTGCCCGCGTATCACGTGCCGGCGGCGCTATGCTGATCGCTCTTGGAGCGGTCCTGGTGTCCGGATGGGTATAGTCCGGGGGCGCCGCACCACATCCTTGAGCTCCGGGCAGGCCACGGCCTAACCCGCGCATTCAGCCGACAGGCCGGAGGGGCGCGGCGCTCCGCGCGGGCGGCACCCGCCGTGAGAGCGCAGTGGAACATAGGTTTGTGCGGGCGCGAGCTTGAGAGCCCGCAGCTGATGCGCAAGTCGTTAGGCCTCACACGACCCTCCGGAGGGCGGGATGGCTGATCTCCAAGCCTTTAACCTTGACGGCCAGGTTGCCGTTGTCACTGGCGGCAATGGCGGCATCGGCCGCGCTATCGCGCTCGGATTGGCGGGCGCGGGGGCAAAGGTTGCCATTTGGGGGCGAAATAGCGAGAAGAACGCGGAGGCCCTCGCGGCGCTGCGGGCAGTGGGTCCTCCGGCGGTGGCCCTGTCGGTCGACGTCGCGGACCGGAGCCAGCTGCAACCAGCCCTGGCCGCCGTCGAGAAGGACCTCGGGCCAGTGTCCATTCTCGTCAACAACGCGGCGGTCGCGGCCTTGGGTGGGGTCTTAGACCTTTCGCCGCAGGACTGGGATCTGGTCATCGAGACCGACTTGACGGCGTGCTTCCTCCTTGCCAAGTACGCCGGGCAATCGATGACCAAGCGGCAGGCGGGTAAGATCATCAACCTCGCAAGCACCTACTCGCTATTCGGCTCTGCATTCGCGCCGTCCTACAGCGCGGCCAAAGGGGCGATCATGCAACTAACAAAGTCCCTCGCGATTGAGCTCGCACCCCACAACATTCAGGTGAACGCCATTCTCCCGGGCTGGATCGATACCGATCTTACGGGGCCGATAAAGGGCATGCCGCTCTACAAAGAGATCCTAACGCGAACGCCGGCGGGCCGTTTCGGAACTCCCGCCGAATGCGCTGGAGCAGCGGTGTTTCTCGCGTCAGCGGCGGCGCGCTTCGTAACAGGCACGGCGCTCGTGGTTGACGGAGGATACGCCATTCGATGACGCCGGCGACGGCCGATGGTGAGGCCTAACCCGCGCATGCAGCCGACGGGCCGAGGTGGCCCGGAGCTCCGCTCGTGCGCAGCGCCCCTTTGGGACGCTGCGGAACAAAGGATTGTGCGGGCACGGGCTCGAGGGCCCGCAGCTGATGCGCAAGTCGTTAGATGGCGCCCACGCACTCATGTCGGGACAGACAAGCGCTACGTACCGTGGGACCCGATAGCCCCGGCCAGGGTGGGCCGGGACTATCGGACGACCGACCGCGAGATCCACGTCTCTGTTACTGTCCCGAGCTCTCACCCAGGGCGACGAGAAGCTCGTCCAGCTGATCGAACGTCTCGCCCATTGCATCGGCTGCTCCGGTGCCGGCAGCGTCGAGCGCTTCCTTCGAAGGATAGCTCTCGCGCAGGACCACCAGCGTCTTGCCGCCCTTTTCCTCGAAGGTCACCGTGGTGACAGGCCCGCCCTCGCCACCTTCCTCATTGGTCCACGCGAGGCGCGAATATGGCTTCACTTCGACATACGTGCCGAAAAACGCGGCAGGCTCGGGGCTGTGGTCGAATACCAATCGGTACTTGCCGCCGACACGAGCATCCACCTCGCACGACAGCAGGGTCATTCCCATCGACTTGGGCACCCACCAACGCTTGAGCAGCTCCGCCTTGGTAAATGCCTCAAACACGATGCGCGCCGGGCCGTTGATGGTCCGCGTGACAACCACCTCCCGGTCCGACTTCCGTTCCACCGTGGTGCGGTTCTTCACGGGGCCGGGCTCACTTTCGATTCTTGCGTTCATCGCTCTTCTCCTTTCGGGTCAGTTCCTCGACAACCTTGTCCAACTCGTCGAAGCGTTCGTCCCAGCGCTGGCGGTACCTCTCGAGCCACGCCGTCTCTTCCTCCAATCGGCGCGGGCCCAGCCGGCACGTCCGCACGCGCCCGTTCTTCTTCGTGGTGACGAGCCCCGCCTGCTCCAGAACGCCGACGTGCTTCTTCATGCCCGTGAGGGTCATGTGGAACTTCTCGGCAAGGTCGGTGATCGAAGCGTCGGCTCGTCCGAGCTGCTGCAGAACGCCACGCCGCGTGGCGTCCGAGAGCGCGGCGAACGAAGTATCAAGCCGGGTCGTCATATACTGAACCATATGGTTCAGTATTCTAATGCACGCGTCCGCGGCACGCAAGGGGTGGCCGCGAAGAACGATGCGTCCTACGATCGCCGCAGAGCGCCTTGTGGTTCCACAGCCTTCACGATCCGTGCGCGGACCGGATCCGGGGGTTGGCGGAGCAGGCGTGGCAGCCGCACCGCGCCCGTTAGGCCCCAGGGAAGGCCGACGACTCTCCCACTGGGTGCGGCCTACCCCGCAAATGCAGCCGGCAGGCCGAAGGCCGCGGACCTCCGCTCGGGCACCTGGAGCGCTCGGTTGTCGATCCGGAGGACGTCAACATCAACCGCGCCAGAAGGGGCCTGGAGCGCCTGATGGAGCCGCCGCCGGGTGCCGTCGCGGGTCACGGCGGAGGTGGTGATAGCAGGTCTGCCAGCGGTCCGTGAAGACGGCATCATCGTGCCTTCACTCCCGCTTTCGTGCTGGCCACGTATTCTGGGTCACCGATGTGCGGCGTGCTCGTCCAGGAGTTCTCGTCTTGGGCGCATCCGCACAAGGACCCGGAGGAATGCGATGTCCAGAATCCGCTCGCCCGCACTCCTGTGCAGTCTTCTGGCCGTGCTCACATCGTGTGACGACCCTCCCTCGGCGCCGACCTCCCCCGCCTCTCCCTTGTCCGCCGCCCAGGCCGACCCTCTGCTCGGCTTCAGCGGCATTTGGCGGTATAGCCGTCCGCTCCCGTCTGCTCGCGCGGGGATTGCGGCCGACCTTCTGGGTACTTCGATAGTCGTTGTCGGAGGAGGCAATGGTTTCTGGACGGCGTCCACCCGAGTCGACGCCTTCGATGTTGACACCCGGACCTGGCGTCAGTTGAAGTCCTTGCCGGAGCCCAGGACCAGATTGCAGGGAGCGACCACCATCAACGGCAAGCTCTACGTTGCCGGGGGGGCTTCGTTCAACTCCGCTGACTCCGTAAAGAGGACGCTCTTCGTGTACGACCCCACGACCGATACGTGGAGCAGGAAGGCGGACACGCCATTCTGGCCCTGTGGGGGCGTTCAAGCGAACATCAGTGGTAAGCTCTACGTCTACAATAGCTGTGACTACGGCGATTTCTTTGAATACAGCCCGAGGACCGACAAGTGGCGCGCGCTCCCCAAGATGCAGTGGACAGAGGCCCCATTCGGATCGCCTATGGGAGATGCAATCAACGGCAAGTTCTACCTCACCGGTGGCCATGATCCTCATAACCGGTCGAACCTGCTGCACGTCTATGATCCGGCGACCCGAACCTGGACCAGGAAACGCTCGATGCCGACAGGCCGTGAGGGCGCCTTTGCTGTCGCGTTTCACGGCAAGCTCTTCGTTGCAGGGGGGCTCGTTCGTTCAAGTACAGGCACGCTGAGCGAGACAACCAAGGTCGAAGCTTACGACCCCGTCACAGATACGTGGGCCGAGGGGCCACCACTGCCGAGTCACCGAGCGCTTGGGGGCTCCGCATATGTCGGGGGCAAGTTCTACACGTTGGGAGGGACAGTGAACGGGTTGAATGGCGTAAGCAGCAAAGTCGAGGCCCTTTCGACCTCCTATTAGAGTGTGGGTGACTATCTGCCCTGGCCACGATGGCGGGGCAGATTCCGCGATGATCGCCTGCAGGTGATGCGCATTTCGTTCGGCGATCGTGACGTCCTTCTCTGTCCGCCGGGGTTCCCATGCGTTCGCGGCACCTGGAGCAGCATCGTACTGAGCGCATCGGCTGGCTCCGAGCCGCGGTGCTCGGCGCCAACGATGGGATCGTCTCCACGGCGAGTTTGCTGGTCGGCGTCGCGGCGGCCGAGGCCAGTCGGTCGGCTGTGCTCATCGCAGGGGTGGCCGGCCTCGTCGCGGGCGCCACGTCCATGGCGGCCGGCGAGTACGTCTCGGTCAGCTCCCAGGCGGACACGGAGCGAGCCGATCTCGAGCGCGAGCGTGGGGAGCTGGCCACGAACCGCCCGGCCGAGCAGGAGGAGCTTGCGGCAATCTATGTCGAGCGCGGGTTGTCGCCCGCCCTGGCCCAACAGGTCGCCCGGGAGTTCATGGCGAAAGACGCGCTCGCGGCTCATGGCCGGGACGAATTAGGCATCGTCGCCGCCCTCCGCGCGCGCCCGGTGCAGGCGGCCCTGACCTCGGCCCTCACGTTTGCCGTGGGAGCGGCGCTTCCCTTGCTGGTGGTGCTGGTGACGCCGGACGCCCGACTGGTGCCGGCCGTGGCCGGCGCGTCGCTCCTGTGCTTGGGCGGCTTGGGGTGGCTCGCGGCGCGCACGGGGGGAGCGCGTCCACTGGTCGGGGCCGTCCGGGTGGTGGTGTGGGGGGCCATCGCGATGGGGCTCACCGCCGGCATTGGTGCTCTATTCGGTACGATCGCTGGCTGACCGTCGGAGCGGCACGCCGGCCTGTCGTCAGGCGGCAACCCACCTGAGGCTCATATGAGAGCGTCGGTATTCATCGCGACAAGCCTCGACGGCTTCATCGCGCGGCAGGACGGGGCGCTGGACTGGCTGCCGCACGACGGTGGCGAGCCTCATGGGTACGACGAGTTCATCGCCTCGGTCGATGCCATCGTCATCGGCCGCAACACCTTTGAGACGGTCCTCACCTTTGATACCTGGCCCTATGGGACAAAGCCGGTTGTCGTGCTCAGCACAAGGCCGGCAGCGTTGAAGGCGCCCGACGGCGCGGTCTGTGACATGATGGCCGGCACGCCCCCGGAGGTGGTAGCGCAACTCGGCGCACGTGGCTTCGAGCACCTCTATGTGGATGGTGGAGTAACCATTCAGGGCTTCCTGAAAGCAGGCCTGATTCAGCGGCTGATCATCACGCGGATCCCGGTGCTTCTCGGCGGTGGGATTCCCCTGTTTGGACCTCTCTCCCACGACGTACGGCTGGAGCACGTGAGCACTCGGTCGTATCCGAGCGGCATGGTACAAAGCGAGTACCTCGTTGTGCAGGCGGAGGCATGATCGCCAACCGCGTAGCGGCGAGCAGGTAGACAGGCGCCCGGACGCAGGGGTAGCCCCTGGCCGGGCGTGAAATGCTAGGATGCCGACGTAGCGTTGAGGCTGAGGCCGCCGGGGAGGCGGCCGCCGACGCGCCAACAGTACCGGGTCCAGATCTCACGCGTTGTGCGCTACCTCACGCGCTTCCGCCAGGCCGACCCTCAGTGGGGCATTGACCCGGTGATCTTCCCAGTCCCTCTCCTCTTCTCACATGCCATTGCCCTGTGCTTGGCTCTCGCGGCCTGGAGTGGTGGCCGCATGGGTGCGGAGAGTTCGGCGCGACCGGTATCTTAGAAACGACCAGCACGAGCCTCGCGCTTCAGCTGATGCGGGGTCGTCAGGCCGATCAACACGAGCCCCGAGCGAGACCTGAAGATCTGGATCGATGCGGACGCGGCACCACGAGAGGTGAAGGACCTGGTGTTTCGCGCGGCCAAACGACTGGGGATCGAGACGGTGCTGGTCGCCAATCAGCGGCTCCAGATACCCCCCGGCAACCCCTGGGTCAGCGCCGTGTGGGTGGACGGCGGCGCCGACGTCGCCGACCGGCACATCGCCGGCCATGCCACCTCCGGGGATCTGGTGGTCACACAGGACGTGCCGTTAGCCGCCCTGCTGGTGCCCAAAGGCATAGCAGTCCTCGATCCCCGGGGCGAGGAGCACACGGGCGAAACAGTCGGCGAGCGCCTGTCCGTGCGGGATTTCATGGAGCAGGCGCGTATCGCGGGGTTGGTCACAGGGGGGCCGGCGCCCTACGACGCGAGAGCGAAGCAGGCCTTTGCGGCCGCTCTGGATCGGGTCCTCACGCGCCTTCGCCGGCCGGCATGAGGGAAGAACGCGCGGAGAGGAGATGAGGGACGCCATGGAGACTGATGCACGGAAGGTCGCCGAGGAGGTCCGGGGCGCGCTGGTTCGTGCGGCCCTGATGGCCTACGAGGACGCGGCCATTCGCGGTCTGTGCTGCGAGGGCGCCTGGGAGGTGGCCGTCGACGCGATGCGGGACCTGGACCTTTCCCGGGTCATGGCCCAAGACTCAACCGCCGACTAGGAAGCCGATGTCATCCCGCGACCTCCGCGGTCGGCGCCATCTGCAGGTCATCTTCGGCCTGTTCCTCGCCAGCGGTGTGACGGTAGGCGCCTACTTTCTGTGGGCCGTTGCCGACTGGATCCGCCCCCAGGGTGAAGGGGCCTTCGGGCTTCTCTTCGTCGGTGCGTTTTCTTTCCTGCCTGCCGTCCTGGGGTGGTTGGCCGGCGGCGCATACCTGTTCATGGCGTCCAAGGATCGGGACGTACGCCTCGGAGTGGCGCTGACTACCGCCCACTTGGTATGGTGGCTGCTCGTGATCGGCATAGCGGTGTGGGGTCACGCTCCGTCGGGATGGGCCGCGAGACCCATGACAACGGTCGAGCCGGGCCTCTATGCGATCGGCGTAACAGTCCTGGCAGCACGCTGGTTCTGGTGGCATCGTGGTGGTGGTCGTGTGCCCGATGCGGCCTGACCCGCGACTGCAGCCGACGATCGCAGCCGGGCCGGCGCACCGCTCACCTCAGTCGTCAGGCCGCTTGTGGGCGGGAACGGAGATCTGCAGATGATCGCCGTCGTCCAGGGTCATCGCAGCCGGTGCCGGTAGACAACGCCGTTTACGATCGGATGGCTGACAGCTGGTGGGACGAGGTCGGCTTCCTGCACGCACTTGCCGCGCTCAATCCCGCCCGGTTCGGCTACATGCGGCGCATGCTCGTTGGGGAGCTGGGGCTCGCTACGGTCGGCCTACACGTCCTGGATATCGGCTGCGGTGGGGGGCTCCTGGCAGAGGAGTTCGCCCGCCTGGGCTGCGTCGTGACGGGAGTGGATCCGTCGGAGGAATCACTGGCGGCGGCGCGGATGCATGCCGCCGGTCAAGGGCTCGCGATTGGATACCACTGTGCTCCGGGCGAGGCACTCCCCTATCGGGACGCGAGCTTCGACGTGGTCTATTGCTGCGATGTGTTGGAGCACGTCGACGACGTCCGGCAGGTCATCGCGGAGACCGCGCGGGTGCTCAGGCCTGGCGGAACCTATCTGTATGATACGATCAACCGCACTCTCCGGAGCCGATGGATCATGATCAAGCTGCTCCAGGAGTGGCGCTGGACCGCCCTGATGCCGCCAGGACTGC
>Ga0310810_10007662_pt1 | contig 12348 bp, 8 predicted proteins | sample NCmetagenome_FD_207641 | JGI IMG/M metagenome (GOLD analysis project Ga0310810, IMG submission 207641) | Soil microbial communities from experimental microcosm in Duke University, North Carolina, United States - NC | ecosystem: Engineered > Artificial ecosystem > Soil microcosm > Unclassified ... | reverse complement strand
CCTGGGGCCAGTCGTCGGGCGAACGGGTCAACGCCGATGCGCTGCGGCGCATCACCGATGACACCGGCGGCCGCACGGAGATTGTTCGCGGCTTCGACAACCTGGATGAAGCAACCGCGCGCATCGCCGACGAACTGAGCAAGCAGTACTACCTCGGGTACGCCTCGACGCGCCCGAAGGATGGCCGGTGGCACGCGATCCGGGTCGAAGTCCGCGATCGCCGCCTCACCGTTCGCGCTCGCACGGGTTACGTTGCGTCTTAGCCGGGCTACGGAGACCAGACTACGGGCTCGGGAGCCGCTCGAGGGTAGCCGTCCTTAGAGGACGACCTTCGGGTCGGCCTGGCGAATCGAAAATCGCTTAAGATCCGCGGCGATGCGCCGGTTGGGCGTGGCTGCCGCCCTTATCGCTGCGATCACCTGGGGCTGGGCCGCTCCCCACGCTGCTGATCTGACCAGCCTTCGCGGCTCCGACGCTTCGGCGGACCCGGCCGCGGCGGCCACTCCCGCTTCGCCCCCGGCTCGGTCCACGATCAACAGGTACTGCATCGGCTGTCATAACGCCCGCGCGAAGACCGCCGGACTCGAACTGGACTCAGCGGCACTTGATGACGTGGCCGCGAACCCGGACGTGTGGGAAAAGGTCATTCGCAAGGTGCGCGGCGGCATGATGCCGCCGGCCGGCGCGCCCCAACCGGATCAGGCCACGCGGCAGGCGCTGGTCGCCGGCCTTGAAGCCACGCTCGACCGCGCCGCTCTAACGCATCTCAATCCCGGGCGGCCGCTGGTGCACCGGTTGAACCGCACCGAATACGCCAACGCGATCCGTGATCTCCTCGCGCTCGACGTCGACGTCACTTCGCTGCTGCCGCCAGACGATTCGGCCTCCGGGTTCGACAACAACGCCGACGTCCTCGGGGTCTCACCGGTCCTGCTCGAGAGCTACCTCACTGCTGCGGAACGTGTCAGCGCCCTTGCGCTCGGCGACCCCCACACGCCACCGGCAGGCGAGGTCTATCGCGTGCGCCAGGACGCCTCGCAGGACGAGCACATCGAAGGCCTGCCGCTGGGCACCGTCGGCGGCATCCTCATTCATCCGACGCTGCCGCTCGACGGCGAGTACCAGTTCCAGGTGAAGTTGTTCCGCACGAACCTCGGAACGATGCGCGGCCTCGAATATCAACATCAGCTCGAAATCGCCGTGGACGGCGAGCGCGTCCACCTGGCGACGTTCGGTGGTGACGCCGAGATTCGCGCGTCGAGTGACAACCCGACCACGACCGGTGATCGCGTTGACGGACGGTTCACCACGAAGATTCCGCTGACCGCCGGTCCGCACGAGATCTCGGTGGCGTTTCTCGAACGGACGCACGCGCTGAATACACGGCGCCTGCAGAACTACGTGCGCAGTTCGTCCGACACGATCGACTTCTCGGGGCTGCCGCACATCGACCAAGTCATTCTCACGGGACCCTTCACTCCCGCCGGCCCCGGCGACACACCGAGCCGTCGCCGAATCTTCGTCTGTAAACCAACAGACTCGGCCGGGAGCGATGACGACTGTGCACGCCGGATGCTTTCAACCATCGCCCGCCGCGCGTATCGCGGCGACGTGACTGCCGACGACCTGCGGGCGATCATGTCGTTTTTCGAACAGGGACGCCGCGAGGGCCAGTCGTTCGACAGCGGCATCGACCTCGCGCTGCGACGCGTCCTTGCGAGCCCGAAGTTCGTATTCCGGGTGGAGCCCGACCCTCCTGCGCCCAGGGCTACGGCGGGCAGGTCCGGAAACAGTACGGCGAGGGCGGTCAGCGCGAGCGATGCACCGCCGAGTGACGTGTATCGGCTCGACGACCTCGCGTTGGCCTCGCGACTCTCATTTTTCCTGTGGAGCAGCATCCCGGACGACGAACTGCTGGCGCTGGCCGGCTCGGGCAAGCTGACGAAAGGCGATACGCTCGAGAAGCAGGTGCGCCGCATGCTGGAGGACCCGAAGGCCGAATCGATCGTCGACAACTTCGCCGGGCAATGGCTGCAGTTGCGGAACCTGAAGAGCAAGCAGCCGAACTCGCACGAGTTCCCGGACTTCGACGACGACCTCCGGCAGGCGCTGCTGACGGAGATGAATCTGTTCTTCGGCTCGATCATGCGCGAGGACCGCAACATCCTCGACCTGATGACGGCCGACTACACCTTCGTCAACGAGCGCCTGGCGAAGCATTACGGGATCCCGAACGTCTACGGCAGTCACTTCCGGCGAATCACGCTGCCTGACGACACGCGGCGCGGTCTGCTCGGCAAGGGCGCGATCCTCATGGTGACGTCGCACCCGCATCGCACGTCGCCGGTCCTGCGCGGCAAGTTCGTGCTCGACAACCTGCTCGGCACGCCGCCACCGCCGCCGCCGGACGTCGTGCCGGCATTCCCCGAAGACCTCGAACCGCAGAAGCCGCGCTCGGTTCGCGAGCGGCTGGAACAGCATCGCCGCAACCCATCCTGCGCGAGTTGCCATCGGCTGATCGATCCGGCCGGACTGGCGCTCGAGAACTTCGATGCGGTCGGCGCCTGGCGCACCCGCGACGGCGGCACGCGCGGCACGCCGGTGGATGCCTCCGGTCAGCTGGCGGACGGCACGCGCGTCACCGGCGTCGTCGAGCTGCGACAGGCGTTGCTGCGCGATCCCCAGACATTCGTCCGGACCGTGACCGAACGCCTGATGACGTACGCGCTCGGCCGCAGCCTGGCGGGCGCCGACATGCCTGCCGTCCGCACCGTCGTCCGCGATGCGGCGAAGGACAACTATCGGTTCTCGTCGATTGTTCTCGGCATCGTTCGAAGCGTTCCGTTCACGATGAGAACGAGGGCGGCGGCAGCTCGAACACAGAGCGCCGCGAGATAGTTCGTGCTTCTACATGCTTGGTTCTTGGTTCGTGTTCAGGTTCGGGCCTGATGTCGCGACGCCGGACTCCGAACCTGAACTCGAACCGAGAAGCCAGAACCGAGAAGAGTGAACAACAGGAGTTGTCATGTTCCTGACCCGCCGCTTCCTTTCCCGCCGAACCGTGCTGCGCGGCATCGGCGCCACGCTCGCGCTGCCGCTGCTCGACGCCATGGTTCCGGCATTGGCGAGCCGGTCGGTCATGGCCGCGACGCCGCCACGCCGGTTCGGCGCAGTATTCGTGCCGATGGGTGAACGCCCGTCGCACTGGACGCCGAAGACCTCAGGGAAGGGATTCGAGCTCAGTCCGATTTTGGAGCCGCTCGCGCCGTTCAAGGACTCGATGATCGTCGTCTCCAACGCCGATCGCCCATTGCAGGGAACGCACGCGGTGAGCAGCGGCACCTGGCTGACCGGCTGCGCGCCCAAGCGCACGGAAGCGGAGGACTTCGTTGCCGGCACCTCGCTCGATCAGATCATCGCGGCGCAGATCGGCCGCGACACCGTCTTTCCCTCGCTCGAGATCGGCACCGAGGATCTCACCGGCTACGTTGGCGCGTGCGACGTTGGCTACAGTTGCGCGTACATGAACACGATCTCGTGGAGGACGCCGACGACGCCGATGCCGCTCGAGTGCAATCCGCGAGTCGTGTTCGAGCGCATGTTCGGCCGGCCGGGATCGACAGAAGAGCGCGTCGCGCGGATGCGCCAGAACCGCAGCATCCTCGATTCGGTCCGCGGCGACGTGAGCTCGCTGGAGAAAGGGCTCGGCGCACGCGATCGGCTCCGCCTCGATCAATATCTCGACCACGTCCGCGAGATTGAAGCGCGCATCCAACGGGCGGAGCAACAAGCGACCACCGAGGTGCTGGTGCCGAAGGCGCCGATCGGCATCCCCGACTCCTGGGCCGAGCACGCCAGCACGATGTTCGATCTGATGGCGGTGGCGTGGGAAGCCGACCTGACGCGTGTTTTCAGCTTCATGCTCAATCGCGAAGCGAGCCAGCTCGTATTCCCCGAGCTCGATTTCAACGAGCCGTGGCATCACGTGTCGCACCACGGCAACGAGCCCGAGAAGCTTGCGCTGCTCGTGAAACTGAATATCTATCAGATCGGCATCTTCGGGAAGTTCCTCGATCGGCTGCGGACGACGCCCGATGGCGACGGCTCTCTCCTCGATCATTCCGTCGTGCTCTGGGGCAGCGGCATGAGCGACAGCAACGCTCACTCGCCGCTCGACCTGCCTTACCTGCAGGTGGGCAGCGGCAGCGGGCTGTTCAAGGGCGATCGTCACCTCGTCGCCACCAAGGGCACGGAACTCGCCGACGTGATGCTCACCGTCGCGCAGCGCTTCGGCGCCGAGATCGATCACTTCGGCGTCAGCACCAATGCCTTCGAGCTCTGACGCCTCGGCGGCTCGGCGTCGCCAAACCCGCCCGGCATGGATTGGCGTGATCCGAGCGTTGCTCCGAATTCTCGCCATATGCGTGCTCGCCGGTCTCGGCGTGTCGGCGTCGGAGACCGTGCCGACGATCGTCGACGCCGCGCGGCGGGGCGATCACGCAGCCGTTCGAGCGCTGCTGAAAGCGAAGGCCGACGTCAACAAGCCGTCAGCCGACGGCACGACGGCGCTGCATTGGGCGGTTCGCGGCAACGACGTCGAGCTCGTCTCGATGCTCCTCGCGGCCGGCGCAGACGCCAGGGCGAGCAACCGCTACGGGGTCCACCCGCTGAACCTGGCCGCCGAAAACGGGAGCGCGACCGCCATCGATCTTCTGCTCAAAGCCGGCGCCGATCCCAACATGACAAGTGACGCCGGTGAGCCGGTGCTCATGACTGCCGCGCGCTCGGGTCACGTTGATGCCGTTCAGCGCCTGATCGCTGCGGGCGCCAACGTCAACGTCCGCGAACCCTGGTTCGGCGAGACCGCCATGATCTGGGCGGCTGCCGACAATCACGGCGATATCGTGCGCGCACTGGCCGCGGCCGGCGCCGACGTCAACGTGCGCTCGACCACGCTGGATCCACCGGTCCTCGAATTCCCGCGCAGTGGCGGACCCAATGCGCCGTTCCCGCGCGGCGGCTGGACGCCGCTGATGTATGCCGCCCGGCAGGGCGCCATCGGCGCCGCCCGCACGCTTATCGCGCTCAAGGCAGACCTGAACGCCGTTGCCCTGCCGGAAACCGACGTCAAGTTGACGCCGGAAGACCTCACGGCGTTCGCGACGGGTGTCGGCACATCGGCGCTGGTCTTTGCCATCATCAACGTCCACTACGACCTGGCGGCGATGCTGCTCGACGCGGGCGCCGATCCGAATGTCGCGGATCTCGCCGGGATGGCGGCTCTATACGCCGCGGTGGACATGAACAGCCTGCAGTGGGTGCAGGGCCGGCCCGCGCCAATTCTCAACGATCGTCTCGACGGCATCGATCTCGTCAAGCGGCTGCTGGCCAAAGGCGCACACCCGAGCGCGCGGCTCACCGCAGCCCCGCTCAAACGTCACCACGACGCGGGCTCGACGATGAACTTCGGACCGGGAACGACGCCGTTGATGCGGGCGGCCAGGACGAACGACGTCGCGGTCATGCGCGCGCTGCTCGAGGCCGGCGCCGATCCGAACCTGACGCTGCCGGACGGCACCTCCACGCTCATGATCGCCGCGGGCCAGGGCTACACTGGTCTTCGTGGCGAAGGCATCCGCATCGTCGTTCCAACCGAGGCCGGCGCGGCGGCCGCGGTCACGCTGTTGCTCGATCGCGGCGTGGACGTCAACGCGATCAACAGCGCCGGCGCAACGGCGCTTCATGCGGCAGTTGCCCGGGGCGATGCGGTCGTGAAGACGCTCGCTGCACGCGGGGCGCTCCTGCTGCCCAACAACAACGGGTTCACCCCGCTCGACGTTGCGCTTGGTGCCGGTGGTCGCGGCGGCCGCAGTGGGGTCGTTCGCGAGCAGACAGCCGCGCTGATCCGCGAGTTGTATCCCGACGCCGTCCCGTCGCCGCGCCCGCAGGGCGAAGCGCTCCCGCCGCCCGCCGGCCGTTGACCACGTCTCCGTGACACTCGCGGTCGTCACCGCCATCATCTTCGTGGCGACGCTGATTCGCGCCTCGCTTGGATTCGGCGAGGCGCTCGTGTCCGTGCCCCTGCTTGCCTTCGTGCTCCCGGTCACCGTCGCCGCACCGGTTGCCGTACTTGTGTCGATCACCGTCGCGGCGGTGATCGTTGCCACCGATTGGCGGCACGTGGAGTTCGGCAGCGCCGGCCGCCTGGTTCTGGCGTCGCTGCCGGGTATTCCGGCCGGACTGTGGCTGCTGCACTCGGCGCCCGAAGCGGTAGTGAAAGGCCTGCTCGGTGCGATCGTGGTCCTCTTCGCACTCTCGACGCTGCGCCGTCCGGGGCACGTGACGTTGACCGACGATCGATGGAGCTGGTGGTTCGGAGCGGTGGCAGGCGTCCTCGGCGGGGCGTACGGAATGAACGGACCGCCGTTGGCCATCTATGGCGCGCTTCGCCGCTGGCCGCCGGAACGTTTCCGGGCGACACTTCAGGGTTACTTCCTGCCCGCGAGCATCGTCGGAATGGCCGGTTACGCCGTGGCCGGGTTGTGGACGCCGACGGTCACCCACTATTTCGTGTTGACGCTTCCCGCGACGGCAGCAGGCGTTCTCCTCGGCCGATGGCTGCACTCGCGCGTGGCCGGCGACCGGTTCCTGTTCTATGTCTGCGCGGGATTGATCCTGAGCGGTGCCGGCCTGATCGTGCAGGCGCTGCTCGCCCATTGAACGTACCGTCCGGGGATGCTTGTTATCATCCCCAGACGTGCCAACGTTGCTCCTTGCGCTCGGGCTGAGCGTCCTCGGCGGCCTGGGCGGCCTTCTGGTGGCGGCGAGCGTCCTCCTGATCAAGGACGCCGCCCGCACCCGCATTGTCCCGGAACTTGTCAGCTATGCCGTCGGCGCGCTGCTCGGTGCGGCGATGCTGAAGATCCTGCCGGAGGCAAGCGAGCAGCTTCCGCCGGCGCGGCTCTACGCCTCGCTGCTGGCGGGCGTTCTGCTTTTCTTCGTGCTCGAGAAGCTGGTGCTCTGGCGTCACTGCCACACGCACGACTGCGAGGTCCACGACGGCAGCGTCGCGGGTGTCGTCGTCGGCGACGCATTTCACAACTTCGTCGACGGTGCGGTCATTGCGACAGCGGTGATGACGTCGGTGCCGCTCGGCATCAGCACCGCGATCGCGATCGCGGCGCACGAGATTCCACAGGAGCTCGGGGACTTCGCGATCCTGCTGCACGCGGGCTATTCGCGAACGCAGGCGCTCCTGTTGAATGTGCTCTCCGGTCTGTCCAGCGCCGCCGGCGCCGTCATCGCGTTCGTCGCGTTCGACTTCGTCCCGACGCTGCGGCCGTATTGCCTGGCGCTCTCCGCGGCGAGCTTTCTGTATGTGGCGATGGCCGATCTCATTCCGGGCCTCCATCGCGGTCGAACCGACGCGGCGTCGATGCGGCAGATCGTGCTGATCGCCCTCGGGATCGGGACGATGATCGTTCTCTGACGTTCACGCTTCCAACTTCTCCGTTCCGGGTTCGTGTTCAGGTTCGAATCCTGGGCTCCCGTCGCTGGAGCGCGTTCGAGCACTGGATGAAGATCCGAACATGAACGTGAACACAACCGGGAACACGGCACCGAGAAGCCTGAGCACCGAGGACGTATGCGTCCTCCCCCTCGGACGACTCATCCGCACCTCACCCGCTTGATCATGGCGAATTCTCGCGATCGCGCGTGCCTCATGCTGGCAGAGTCCTTGCCCAACACCGGCTGGACGTCCGGCCACTTGGAGTAAGAGACATGTTCAGGATATTTCTCGCGACCGCCGCCGCGCTGCTCACGGTCAGCGCGCCTGCGCTCGCAGCGGATTCGGCCAACCTTCAAACCCTGCGGGCGGTACAGAATCAGGTCCTCGAGTACCCGCACTTCACGATTTTCGACACGGTGAACGCGCAGGTGGACAACGGCACTGTCCGGCTCACCGGCAAGGTGACGATGCCGTACAAGCGCGACGACATCGAAAAGCGCGTGAGGCAGGCAGCGGGCGTCCAGCGGATAGACAACAGGCTCGAGGTGTTGCCGGTCTCGCAATTCGACGACGAGCTCCGGGTCGGCATCGCGCGGGCGATCTACAGCAACCCGGCGTTTCGCCAGGCCGCAGTGATGGCCAACCCGCCGATCCACGTGATCGTCGAGAACGGGCACGTGACGCTCGACGGTGTGGTACTCAACGATGTCGACCGCGCGATCGCGCGGTCAATCGCCGGCAGCTTCCCGGCGTTCTCGGTCAACAACCAACTGAAGACCGAAGCTCAAGTCAAAGAGGAGCTGGAGCACATTTGATCGGGCTTCACACGGCGAGCTCCGGGCTACGGTAGGAATCGTGGACCGGGGCTCGCGCAGCGGCCGCGGCTGCACACCGACGCTTCAGGATCCCGATTCGGCGATTTCCGCCTTCCGTCCCTTCCGCACGACCCACCAGATAACAACCGCAAAGGTCAATGCGGCAGCGACGATCGTCCCGCCAAACAGCAGCAACGTCGTTTGCAGGATCGATTCGGGTTCGAGGTTCACCTCGATGTCCAGCGGCACGCCGGCCGCTCGGTCCTTGAGCGTCTGCTCCCACTCGAGAATGTTGCCACGCTGGGTCGGCTTGGGCGAGTTGTTGAACGGAATCTCGCTCGGCAGATGCATCTTGAACCGGACCATCTCATCTCCGGTCCATCCGACATCACCGACGTTCCTTCCAGTGGCCTTGCCGACCGCCTGACGATACGCGAGCACGTCGCCCTGCCGCTCGAATCGATAGGTCGACCACGAGAACGGGGCGACACGCTGCAGATCCCTGACGTTGGCGACCTCGACACGTACGTGCAGAAAGCGCCGGCCGTGACGGCGTGAGTACGTCGGCGTCGCAACCTTCACCCCCGGGGCCGAGAAGAGCGCGCGAATCCGATCACGATCGACGCGGGCGAGCGGATCGACCTTGAGATCGACTCCGCGCAACGCCACCAGCGCCGGCACCGAGGCGTTGATGTACGCGGTCGCGGCTCCGTCCAGCTGGAGGTAGATCTCCTCCTCGTATTCGTACTGTTGTCTGAAGAGGCCGCCGCCACCGCACGCGGCGGCCGCCGCGGCGCACGCCACGATCCACGCGAGCGCACAGCGGCGAAGGGTCCCGGAAGGCATGAATCTGAATGATATCCTCGATTAAATGGCCCGGCCGACGCTCTTCCTCATCGACGGCAGCTCGCAGATGTACCGCGCGTATCACGCGTTTCGCGGGAAGGGTCTGTCGAATGCGGAAGGCCAGACCACCCATGCCGTGTATGTGTTCGTGACGATGCTGCGGAAGCTGATGGCGGATCACAAGCCGGAGTACATCGCCGCGTCATTCGATCTTGCCGGTCCGACGTTTCGCGATCAGCTCGTCGACGACTACAAAGCCAATCGCGCGGCGATGCCCGATGATCTCGCGGAACAGATCAACTGGGTTCATCAGGCCTGCGAAGCGCTTGGCGTACCAATCCTCACGGTGCGCGGCTACGAAGCGGACGATGTCATCGGCACGCTGGCGACGAGAGCCGCCGCGCAGGGATTCGACGTCGCGATCGTGTCGATCGACAAGGACTTCTTCCAGCTGGTCCGCGACGCTGACGGAATTCGCGTTTACGACCCGCGTGAAGACGGCGCATGGTTCGATGAAGCGGGCGTCGCACAGAAGTTCGGGGTCAAGCCAGCGCAAGTTGTTGACGTGCTCGCGTTGGTCGGCGACACCAGCGACAACGTTGCCGGCGTTCCGGGCATCGGCAAGAAGGGCGCGATCGATCTGGTCACACAGTTCGGATCGCTCGACGCGATGCTCGAGCGCGCTGCTGAGTTGAAACCGAAGCAGCGCGAAGCCTTGACCACGCATCGCGCGGACGCGATGCGCAGCCGCGAGCTGGTCACGATTCACCAGGACGTGCCGCTCGACGTCGACTTCGCATCGCTGCGCTACCGGGGGCCGCAGCGGCAAAAGGCCTACGACCTGTTTTCGCAGCTGGCTTTCCGGCTGATCCTGACCGATTACGCGCCGACCACCGATGACATCCAGAAGGACTACGCGCTGGTGTCTACGCCGGCGGAACTGGACACGCTGATCGCGGAGCTCCGCGCCGCCGGCGAGTTCGCTGTCCGCGTCATTCCCGATCAGCCACTGCCGATGCGGGCGGCGATCGCAGGCATCGCGTTCTCCACTGCCGATCGGCGCGCACGCTACCTGCCCGTTGGCCACGAGGGCGCGGACCAGTCCCGGGATCTCCTGAGTGCCGAAGGGCCGCAACAACTGCCCCTGCGGGACGCGTTGGCGCATCTGAAGCCGCTGCTCGAAGACCCGGCAGTTCGGAAGGTCGGTCACGACCTCAAGTTCGACACGATCGTCCTGGGGCGCCACGGCATCGCGGTGCAGGGGCTGGCGTTCGACTCGATGCTGGCGAGCTACCTCCTCGATGCGACACGGCCGGGGCACCTGCTCGAAGGAGTCTCGCTCGAACATCTTGGCTACAAAGCGTTGACCGAGGAAGATCTCTGCGGCCGCGGCGCGAAGGCGATTCCGATCCGACGGCTCGCGCCCGCGGCAGCGCTGAACTACGCCGGCGAGCGCGCCGACCTCGCCCGTCAGCTTGCCAACCGGCTCGCGCCGTTAGTGGTCACGGACGGCCTCGAGAGTGTCTACCGTGAGCTGGAGATGCCGCTGGTGCCCGTGCTGGCCGCCATCGAGCGCGCCGGAATCGCCATCGATGGTCCGGCGCTCGCTGCCCAATCGCGCCATATCGAACAGGAGCTCGCCTCGCTGAACGCGCGGATTTTCGAGCTCGCCGGCGAAACGTTCAACGTCAATTCCCCGCAGCAACTCGGCAAGATTCTCTTCGACAAGCTGCAGCTGCCGGTCTTGAAGAAGACGGCCGGCACGCGCTCGGCCTCGACCGGGGTCGAGGTGCTCGAGGAGCTGGCGCTCACCCATGAACTGCCGAAGCTCATTCTCGAATGGCGCGCGCTCAGCAAGTTGAAGAGCACCTACATCGACGCGCTGCCGCAGGAGGTGAACACGGAGACGGGTCGCGTGCACACCTGCTTCAATCAGGCGGTCGCGGCAACCGGCCGGTTGAGCAGTTCCGATCCGAACCTGCAGAACATTCCGATTCGCACCGAGCTCGGTCGTGAGATCCGCAGGGCGTTCATCGCTGCGCCGGGGCACGTGCTGATTTCAGCGGACTATTCGCAGATCGAACTGCGCGTCCTCGCACACCTCGCGGGCGACGAGACGCTCGTCGAGGCGTTTCGTGCCGGCGAGGACATTCACGATCGGACGGCGTTGAAAGTCTTCGGGCCCGAAAGCGGCCTCGACCCGTACGAACTTCGCCGGCGCGCCAAGATCATCAACTACGCGCTGCTCTACGGAAAAACCGCATTCACGCTGTCCAAGGACATCGGCGTCACGCAGCAGGCGGCACAGGAGTTCATCGACGCCTATTTCGCCGGCTTCCCACGCGTCCGCGGCTTCATCGACGAGACCCTGCAGCGCGCCCGCGACACCGGCGTCGTCAAGACGATGTTCGGTAGACGCCGGCTGGTCCCGGAGCTGCACAGCCGCAACGGCCAGATCCGCGCCGCCGCCGAGCGCGAAACGGTGAACATGCCGATTCAGGGTACGGCCGCAGACATTCTCAAGCGCGCGATGATCGATCTTCACATGGCGTTTCCGGCCGAGAAACTCAGAGGCCGGATGATCCTGACCGTCCATGACGAGTTGCTGTTCGAGTGCCCGAAGGAGGAGGCGGACGCAACCGCCGCTCTCGTCCGCGATCGGATGTCGAACGCGGTGACGCTGAGTGTGCCGCTCGACGTCGATGTTGGCATCGCGGAGAACTGGCGCGACGCCAAAAGTTAGCGCAAGGCCAAGGGTGCGCAGGGTGGTTCCGCGATGCGGACCCGCCGGTTAGACGGGAGGCTCTCTTCAATCCGGTGTCGGCCTCTCCGCGCGGTCGATCGCGAGCAATCTGGTCGCCGCCTGTGAAGGTTGCAGCTTCAGACCGAGCTGCTCTTGCAGCGCCGTAAAAATGCTCGTCGTGTCGGGACTCGGCGAAACACCCGGCTCCGCTGGCGACGGCCCTCCAAAAACCGCATCTCGAGTCTCCGGCACGTACGTGAGCGTAAAGTCGTAGCGGGCCGGGAGACCTGTCCTGTCGACGACAGGTCTTCCCAATTGTCGCGACAGGCTGGCTGCGAGTTGCGCAACCGGTACTCCGCGGCCAGTCAGTTGCCCGTTCCCACCCGTGAGATCGCTGCCACGATAACTCGCGTCCGTTTCCCGCAGTTTTGCTC
>Ga0310810_10007661_pt1 | contig 12349 bp, 11 predicted proteins | sample NCmetagenome_FD_207641 | JGI IMG/M metagenome (GOLD analysis project Ga0310810, IMG submission 207641) | Soil microbial communities from experimental microcosm in Duke University, North Carolina, United States - NC | ecosystem: Engineered > Artificial ecosystem > Soil microcosm > Unclassified ... | reverse complement strand
GCATCCCCCAGCCCCTGGAAGGCGTAGGGGCTCGTCCGGGGCTTGAAGGCGCCGCCACGCAGCAGGTGCGCTCCCGCCGCCGCCACCACCTCCGCCGCGGCCTCGGTCTGCGCCGCGCTCTCCACCGCGCAGGGTCCCGCCGCCACCACGAAGGCCGAACCACCGACCTCCACCGGCCCCACGGCGACGCGCGTGCCGGACGGGCGGGCGGTCCTGAGCACGCGTGCCGGGATCGACGGATCAGCGGCAGGACTTGTGGGTCTCATCGAGATATGGAATTCAAGGGGTTCAAGGCTCCTTGAACTTCCGGTGCAGGGATAGCTCGGCGGACGTAGAACCTCAACAGCATCCGCGTCCAGCTCACGATGCGTCACCTCATGCAAGGAATCACCTCCAGTCGCGTGCAGCTCCTGGGCATCGCGGCCCGCGTCTCGCCTGCCCTGCGCCTGCCCGAGCCCTGGACGCTGTCCTGGTCCGACGGTGCGTGGAGCTGGGCCGGCACCGGCGTCTCCGCGACACTCCGTGCTCCCGGTCACGTCGAGCTCCTCGAGGCGGTGGCCCGCTCGGAGGTCGAGACGGAGGGAGGCGACGCCCGGCCGCCGGCGCCCTGGTTCGGCGGCTTCGCGTTCGACGCCTCCGCTCCGCTCGATCGCTGGTGGGAGGCGTTTCCCCCGGCATGGGCCCTCGTTCCCCGGCTGCTCCTGGGAACCGACGGCCGCACCGCCGAGCTCCGCGCCTTCGTGCGCGTCGGCGAGGACGGGCTCGACGCCGCACGCGAGCGCGCGGCGGCCGCGCTCGCACAGGCCAGGGAGCGCCTGGTGGAGTCGTCCTCGACTGACGCTCACCCTCCGGCGCGCCCGCCCCATCTCCGGCCCCAGGACCGCACCGCGTGGGACGCCCTCGTCTCCGAGGCGCTCGCCACCTTCGAGTCGGGCCACCTGCGCAAGGTGGTGCTCGCCCGCGCCCTCGAGATCGAGGCCGACGCGCCCATCGTTCTTCCGGCCGTCCGCGAGCGGATGCGCTCCATCGCCGGCCCGGCCGTCGGATACGAGCTCCGCGCCGAGGACGGCACCACCCTCCTCGGCGCGAGCCCCGAGCGGCTCTTCACCCTGGAGGCCGGCCGGCTGGAAACCCAGGCCCTGGCCAGCAGCGCCGCTCCCGGCGAGCTGGACCGGCTCACCGGCGGCCGCAAGGAGGCCCGCGAGCACGCAGCGGTGGTGGAGAGCATCCGCGCCGCGCTGCTCCCGCTCTCCACCGAGGTGGAGATCGGCGCCAGGCCCGAGCCGCTCGCGCTCGGGTACGTCTCCCACCTCCGGACCCCGGTGCGCGCCCGGCTCCGCTCCGGCATCAGCCCGGCCGACGTCGTCCGCGCGCTGCACCCCACCGCCGCGGTCGGCGGCACTCCGCGGGACGAGGCGCTGGCCTTCCTCCGCACCCACGAGCGCCTCGCCCGCGGCTGGTACGCCGGCGCCGTCGGCTGGATGGGGCCGGACCGCGCCGACCTGCGCGTCGCCCTCCGCTGCGCGCTCGTCCGGGGCAACGCCGCACGCCTCTTCTCCGGGGCGGGCTGCGTTCCGGGCTCCACCGCCGAGGGCGAGTGGACCGAGACCGCCGTGAAGGCGCGCTTCATGCTCCGCGCGTTCGGGGTGGAGGGCTGACCCCGTGCCCTCGCTCAACACCCTCTGGGCCCGGGCTCTCGTCCAGGAGCTCCAGCGGGGTGGGGTGCGAGACGTCGTCCTCTGTCCCGGCGCGCGCAGTGCGCCGCTGGCCCTCGCCGCCGCCGAGGCCGCTCCGCACGTCCGCAGCTGGGTGGTCCTCGACGAGCGGGTGGCCGGCTTCTTTGCCCTCGGCCTCGCGCTCGAGTCGGGCCGCCCCGCCGCGGTGCTCGTCACCTCCGGCAGCGCCGGGACCCACCTCTTCCCGGCGATGGTCGAGGCCTCCGCGTCGGGCATCCCGCTGATCGCCCTCACCGCGGACCGTCCGTGGGAGCTCCACGGGTTCGGCGCCGCGCAGACGATGCCGCAGGACGGCCTCTTCGGCCGCTTCATCCGCGCCGCGGAGACCCTCCCCGTTCCCGAGGCGAGCTCGGCGGCGTTCCGCCATCTCCGCGCGGTCGTCTCCCGCACCGTCTCCGCCGCCGCCGGCCGCCTCTCCGGTCCGGTGCACCTCGACGTTCCGTTTCGCGAGCCGCTCGCACCGGTCCCCGACGCCCCGGTTCCTCCCGGCCTCGACGCCGAGGCGCTCGACGGCCGGGGCGACGCGCCGTTCCTGCGCACCGTCCCGCCCGCGGCTCTGCCGCCCGCCGCCGAGCTCGAGGCGGTTCGCCGCCGTCTGGCCGCCGCCGAGCGCGGCGTGGTGGTGGTCGGCCCCCGTGCTCGCGCCGACCGGCTGGGCACCGCCGTGCGCGCCCTCGCCGCGTCCCACGGCTACCCGGTGCTCGCCGAGGCGGCGAGCAACGTGCGCTGGGCCCCCGGACAGCCGGCGGTGGCTCACCTGGATCTCCTGCTCCGCAACGAGGGATGGGCGCTCTCTTCCCGTCCGGACCTCGTCGTGCGCCTCGGGGGCGGCCTGTGCTCCCGCCGCGCCGCCGAGTGGCTCGACGCCTCGGGCGCGGAGGTGGTGCTCGTCTCCGAGGGCCCCGAGCCGATCGATCCCCAGCACCGGGCCGGGCTGGTGCTCGAGGGCGACGCCGTCGCCATCTGCGAGGCGCTCACCGCCGCGACCGCGCCGCGCCGCGCCGCCTGGGCGGACGGGTTCCTCCGGGCGAGCACCCGGGCCGGAACCGCGCTTGCCGACGCGCTCGCCTCCGAGCGGCGGCTGACCGAGCCAGGCGTGGCCCGGGCCGTCGTGGCCGCGCTGCCTGCCGGAGCGCGCCTCCTCGTTCGCGTGCTCTCGAACCGAGGGCTCAACGGCATCGACGGGAACCTCAGCACCGCGCTCGGCCTCGCCGCGGCCTCGGGCGCGCCCACGGTGGCCCTGGTGGGCGACCTCGCCTTCCTGCACGACCTCGGGGCGCTGGTGCACGCCCGGCGCGCGGCGATCGCGCTGACGGTGGTGGTGGTCAACAACGACGGGGGCGGCATCTTCAGCTTCCTTCCCCTCGCCCGCAGCACGCCCCGCTTCGAGGCGCTCTTCGGGACTCCCCACGCGACCGATCTCTCCCACGCGGCCGCGCTCGGGGGCGCCTCCTTCACCCGGGCGGAGACGCCGTCCGCGCTCGCCGCCGCGCTCGAGGACGCCGCCCGCCCCGGGCTCCACGTCGTCGAGGCGCGGGTGGTCGACCGGGCGACCAACGTCGAGGTTCACCATGCGCTCGGAGCGGCCGTGGCCCGCGCGCTCGAGGAGCGCGGCCCATGAGCCTGCTCGCTCACGTCAGCTGGGGAGACGGTTCACCCCTGCTCCTGCTCCACGGGTTCACCGGCAACCGGGAGGCGTGGAGCCATCTCCGGCCGGCGCTCGGTGGGCGGTTCCGGGTCCTCGCCCCGGATCTGCCCGGACACGGCGACAGCCCCATCACCCCCGACACCACGTTCAAGGGAGCGGTGGACCAGCTGCTGGCGCTTCTCGATGCGCAGGGCATGGAGCGGGTGGACGTCGCCGGTTACTCGCTCGGTGCACGTGTGGCCCTGGCGCTCTGCCTCCGCGCGCCGGAACGGGTGGGACGCCTGGTCCTCGAGTCCGGCAATCCGGGGCTCCGCCGGCGCCGTGACCGGGGCGACCGTCGTCGCGAGGACGACGCGCTGGCCGAGGTCATCGAGCGGGACGGGCTGGAGGCCTTCGTCCGCCGCTGGGAGGCGCTCTCCCTCTTCGACGGCCTCCGCAGCGTTCCCGTGGACTTGCAGATGAGGCTGCGCGAGCGGCGGCTGTCCCACCGCCCGGCGGCTCTGGCCACCTCTCTGCGCGCGCTCTCGCTCGGCGCGCAGCCCAGCTACTGGGCACGGCTGTGGACGGTGCGCGCGCCGACGCTGCTGCTCACCGGCGAGCGAGACACGAAGTTCACCGGCATCGCGCGGGCCATGGCGGCGGAGATTCCGCTGGTCTGGGGCCACGTCTTCCCCGGCGCGGGGCACGCGCCACATCTGGAGTCGCCTGAGGAGTGGGCACGGGAAGTGACCTCGTTCCTCTCGGCTCCGTGGATCGAACGGCCGCTCGTGGACAGCGAGCTCGGGAGCAACCAGGGATGAAACCAGAGTGGAAGAAGGTCCGGGACGACAAGGACATCGTCTACGAGAAGTGGGACGGCATCGCGAAGATCACCATCAACCGCCCGGAGGTCCGGAACGCCTTCCGGCCCCAGACGCTGTTCGAGATGAGCTCCGCGTTCAACGATGCCCGGGAGGATCCCGAGGTCGGCGTGATCATCCTCACCGGCGGCGGCGATCAGGCGTTCTGCTCGGGCGGTGACCAGCGGATCCGGGGCAGCGAGGGCTACGTGGGGAGCGACGGCGTCCCCCGCCTCAACGTCCTGGACCTCCAGAAGCAGATCCGCTCCCTCCCCAAGCCGGTGGTGGCGATGGTGGCGGGGTTCGCGATCGGCGGCGGCCACGTGCTGCACGTGGTCTGCGACCTGACCATCGCCGCGGACAACGCCCGCTTCGGCCAGACCGGGCCACGGGTCGGCAGCTTCGACGGCGGATTCGGCGCGAGCTACCTCGCCTCCATCGTGGGCCAGAAGAAGGCCCGCGAGGTCTGGTTCCTCTGCCGGCAGTACGACGCGCAGCAGGCGCTGCAGATGGGGCTGGTCAACACCGTGGTTCCCCTGGCCGAGCTGGAGGCAGAGACGATCCGCTGGTGCCAGGAGATGCTCCAGCTCAGCCCGCTCGCGCTCCGGCTGCTCAAGTCGGGCTTCAACGCCGATCTGGACGGCCAGGCCGGCATCCAGGAGCTCGCCGGCAACGCCACGCTGCTCTACTACATGTCCGCCGAGGCCCAGGAGGGCCGCAACGCGTACGTCGAGCGGCGGAAGCCCGACTTCAAGAAGTTCCCGCGCCGACCGTGACCGCCGCCGCCCCCGCCGCCTCGCCGTCGCTCCGGACCTGGCTGCTCGCCGCCAGGCCGAAGACGCTCACCGCCGCGGTGGTGCCGGTGGTGGTGGGGACCGGCCTCGCGGTGGGAGAGGGGACGGCGGTGCTCTGGCCGGCGCTGGCCGCGCTGGCCGGAGCGATGCTGATCCAGATCGGCACCAACCTCACCAACGACTACTACGACTTCCGGAAGGGCGCGGACACCCACGAGCGCGTCGGTCCCACCCGCGTCACCCAGAGCGGCCTCATCGCGCCGCAGACCGTGCTCGCCGCGGGCGTCGCCTGCTTCACCCTCGCCGTCGCGGTCGGCATCTCCCTCGTCGCGCGAGGCGGGTGGCCCTTCGTGGTCATCGGCCTCGCCTCGGTGCTCGCCGGGTGGGCGTACACCGGCGGCCCGTACCCGCTCGGCTACCACGGCCTGGGCGACCTCTTCGTGATGGTCTTCTTCGGTCTGGTGGCCGTGCCGGGCACCTTCTACGCCCAGGCGCTGCGGCTGGTCCCCGCGGTGTGGCCGGCCGCGGTGGCCGTCGGCGCCGTCGGGACGATGATCCTGGTGGTCAACAACCTGCGCGACGTGGAGACCGACGCACGCGCCGGCAAGCACACCCTGGTCGTCCGCTTCGGACGCGGCTTCGGGCGCGCCGAGTACGTCGCCTTGCTCCTCCTCGCCCTGGCGATGCCGGTGGCGATGGTGGCCCTGGGCTGGGCCCGCTGGCCGGTGCTGCTCGCGCTGCTGGCGACCCCTCTGGTCTGGCCACCGCTCTCGCGCGTGCTGCGCAGCACCGGCATGGCGCTCAACCCGGCGCTGGGGGGGACCGCCCGCTTCCAGGCGGGGTTCGGCCTCCTCCTCGCCCTTGGTGCCTGGCTGGGACGGCAATGACCACCGAGCTCCTCATCCGGCCACGGACCCTTCGCTTCCGCTCCGCGATCCTGAGCGGGGCCGGGATGCGGACGGGCGTCGAGGGATTCATGCTCCGGCTCGGCGACGGCCTGGGCGAGGTGACGCTGCTCCCCGGCTTCGGGACCGAGCCGGAAGAAAAGGCGCGGGCAGCGCTCTCCGATGCGGCCGCGGCGCTCCGGGGCACGGCGGTTCCGGGAAGCGCCGAGGAGGTCGCGGACCGGATCCGGAAGATCCCCATCCTCCACGAGGCCCCCTCGACCCGAGCGGGCGTCGAGCTCGCGCTGCTGGACTGGGGAGCCCGGCACGCCGGCGTCCCGCTCTCCACCTGGCTCGGCTCGGAGCCACGCTCGGTCCGGGTCAACGCGCTCCTCATCGACGACGAGGTCGACGCCCTGGTCTCCGAGGCGAGGGCGCGCGCGCACGAGAACTTCGACACCCTGAAGATCAAGGTGGGCGCGCAGACCGCGGAGCAGGACGCCGCCCGGCTCGCGGCGGTGCGCGCGGCGGTCGGACCCAACGTACGCATCCGCGTCGACGGCAACGGCGCCTGGTCCGAGGCCGAGGCTCGCACCCGCCTCCAGGCCTTCGCCGCCGCCCGGCTGGAGTACGTGGAGCAGCCCGTCCCGGCGAACGACTTCGACGGCCTCCGGAAGCTCCGCTCGCTCGCGCGGATCGCCGCCGACGAGTCGATCGGCGTCCCCGGGGCTCGCGACGGGCTCTTCGGTGGCAAGCGCCCGGCGGCGGACGTCCTGGTGTTCAAGCTTCCGGTGGTGGGCGGTGTCCTCCGCGCCCGCCGGTACGCGGCCCTGGCGTGGCAGGTCGGGGTCGAGGTGGTGGTCACGAGCGCGATGGACGGGGCCGTCTCCCGCGCCGGGGCGGCTCACCTGGCGTGCACCCTCCCCGTGGAGGGACCTGCGCACGGGCTCGCCACCGGCCACCTGCTCGAGTCGGACCAGGGCGGCTACGCCATCTCCCACGGCCTCTGCCACCTGCCCGACCTCCCGGGGCTGGGCATCGAGCCCCAGGTGCTCGGATGGTGAGCACCGGCTGCCCGGTGCAGGCCCAGGCCCACCGCGAGCCGGACGGCCTGGCCCTGATCGCCGGGGACCTCCGCTGGAGCTGGGCGGACCTCGACGCCGAGGTCGCCGCGAAGGCGGGTGCGCTGCGCGCGGCAGGGGTCGGCCCCGGGGAACGGGTCGCGGTCCTCGCCGCCAACCACCCGGCGACGGTGGTGCTCCTCTTCTCGCTCCGTCGCCTGGGCGCGGCGCTCGTGCCCCTCAACGTTCGCCTCGCTCCCGCAGAGCTCCGGGACCAGCGCGACCGGGTCCGCCCCAGGCTGGTGCTCGCCGACGCGGAGCGGCTCTACGTCCTGCCGGGCGCGCAGCCGCTGGAGGGATGGGGGCGGACCGGCGCGGCGCCGGTGGACCCCGGCCCCACCGACCCCGGAGCGGACTGGGCGCTCCTCTTCACCTCCGGCACCACCGGCAGGCCCAAGGCGGCGCGGCTCACCGTCGGCGCATTCGACGCGCTCGCGCGCGCCTCGGCGGAGAACCTCCTCCCGCGGCCCGGCGACCGGTGGCTCTGCAACCTGCCGCTGTTCCACGTGGGTGGACTCGGCACCGCGGTGCGCTGCGCGCACGACGGCGCGACGCTGGTTCTGCAGCCCCGCTTCGACGCCGCGGCGATGGTGCGCGCGGTGAGCGAGGACGGCATCACCCACGGGAGCCTGGTGGCCCGGACCCTCGAGGAGTGCCTCGATGCCGGCCTGCAGCCGGGGAAGCTCCGCGGCGTGCTGGTGGGCGGCGGCCCGGTCCCGCCAGGCCTGGTCGAGCGGGCGCGCGCCCGCGGCATCCCGGTGCTCCTCACCTACGGGCTCACCGAGGCCTGCTCCCAGGTGACGACCGAGCACCCCGCTGACGGGGACGGCACGACGGCCGGAGCCCCGCTTCCCGGGCTCGACCTGCGCATCCTCGATGCCGGTGGGAGACCGGTGCCTCCGGGGGAGGAGGGCGCCGTCGCCGTCCGCGGTGCGACCCTGATGCGCGGCTACCTCGACGACCAGGCAGCCACCGCCGAGGTGCTGAGGGACGGGTGGCTGCGCACCGGCGACCTCGGGCGGCTGGACACGCGCGGCCGGCTGACCGTCCTCGCCCGGAGGACCGACCTCATCCTGTCCGGCGGCGAGAACGTCTACCCGGCCGAGGTGGAGGCGGTGCTCGCCGCGCACCCCGGGGTGGCCGAGGTGGCGGTGGTGGGGCGGCCGGATTCCCGCTGGGGGCAGGTGCCGGTGGCGGTCGTGGTCCCCCGCCCGGCGGCCGTGCTCGACGACCTCCGGTCCTGGGCCCGGGCCCGCCTCGCGGCGTTCAAGGTGCCGGCCGAGGTGCTCCCGGCCACCGGCCTCCCGCGGACGGCGGCGGGGAAGGTGGACCGGGCGGCGGTCCAGGCGGCGGTGACGGCCCCAAGGGGGCCTTGTTCGTCCGAGAAGGCGGCGGCTCCGGAAACCACGGCGCGGCGGATGGAGTTCAAGTAGTCTTGAACAAGGTGAACCAGATGGAGACCACGCCCGAGGCAGCACGGTTCCTGGAGGCGGCCGAGGCGCGCCTCGTGTCGGTGCTCTCGCATGGCTCGGGCGACGTGGCCCAGTCGGACACCCTGCTCAACGCCGGACGGCACCTGTGCATCGGCAGCGGTGGCAAGCGCGTCCGGCCGACCATGGTGCACCTCTTCGGTCTGGCCGCAGGCGCCCCAGAGGCGGGGCTCCTCGACGTGGCGGTGGCCGCGGAGCTGGTGCACTCGGCCAGCCTCCTCCACGACGACGTCGTGGACGCGGGCATGTACCGCCGCGGACGCCCGACCGTGAACGCGCTCTGGGGCAACGTGGTGGCGGTGATGGGCGGGGACCTCCTCCTCACCCTCGCCCTCGACGAGCTGGCCGGGCTCGACCGGGAGATCAGCTTCGCCGCGGTGCGCACGGTCGCCGAGATGACCCGCGCGACCATCGGCGAGGTGGAGGCCCGCGGTGACCTCGCGCTCCCGGTGGAGCGATTCCGGGTCATCATGGAAGGGAAGACCGGCGCGCTGTTCGGCTTCTGTGGCGCGGCCGCCGGCAGGCTCGCGGGCAAGGCGGAGGTGGCACGCCGCTTCGAGACCTTCGGCCGGCACCTGGGAGTGGCCTTCCAGATCGCCGACGACCTCAAGGACCTCAACGGGGGTGACCCCGGCAAGCCGGTGTTCGCCGACTTCAAGTCGCGGACCCCGTCGCTGCCCATCCTCCTTGCCGCGCAGATGGACGAGCCACTGCGTCGCAGGATCAAGGACCTGTGGGCCTTCGGCTCGATGGCCGACGACCGGGTGCGCGAGCTCGGCACCGCGGTGCTCGCCACCGACGCGCCACGGGCGGCGCTGACCCTGATGGACCGCGAGATCGAGGCCGCCCTCGACGCGCTCGGCCCGCTCCGCGATTCGCCCGGCGCGAACGAGCTCACCGACTGGGCGCGGCGCCTCGGCGCGGCGTTCCGCTAGCGAGACCGTCATGCCGGCCAAGGGTTACAGCTGGTCCAACGCGCCCCGCCTGGCGGCGCCCGACTCCTCGCCCGACCTTCCCCGGTGGGAGTCGCTGGCCATCGATGCCGTCGGCAACGTCATCGAGTTCTGGGGCTTCAAGCACAACCAGGGCCGCATCTGGGCGGTGCTCTACCTCCGCGGCGTGTCGATGACCGCCAATCAGCTCGAGGAGGAGCTCCGCCTCAGCAAGGGCGCCGTCTCGATGCTCGTCCGCGACCTCGAGCGCTGGGGAGTGGTGGTCCGCATCCGCCAGCCGGGGACCGGCGCCTGGCACTTCCGCTCCGAGACCGACCTGGTGCAGATGGTCCGCCGGGTCATCCAGGAGCGCGAGACAGCCTTCATCACCCGCATCCGCGCCGACCTGGAGGAGGCCCGGCGGCTGGCCGTGGCCAGCGGCGTGGGGCGCGAGCGCCTGGCCCGGCTGGAGAAGATGGCGGCCCTCGCCGCGGGCGCCGAGCGCGCGCTGCGCATCTTCCTTCGCACGGCGCGCGTGGACCTCTCCTCTCTCCTCCTCGCACTGGGAGAGGGGAAGCTCCGCCCCCGCGGCTGAGCCCGATCGCTGGCGCGCTCCTGCGCGCTTCCGCAGGCGTCCCCCTGGGTCGGGGGACTGAGCCCGATCGCTGGCGCGCCCCTGCGCGCTTCCGCAGGCGTCCCCCTGGGTCGGGGGACTGAGCCCGATCGCTGGCGCGCCCCTGCGCGCTTCCGCAGGCGTCCCCCTGGGTCCGGGGGACTGAGGCGCTGCCCCGCGTCAAGCGTGCGGGCGACCCGCCCGAAGGCCTAGGCGGACCACCCACCGGCGAAGTAGGACGTCGGGCAGGGAGCACCTCATGACCCAGGGCCTCGCCCTCCTCGCCTTCCTCGTCGTCTCCTTCCTCGCCGTGGGGAGTCTCCTGGTCGGCGCGAAGCTCCTCCGGGTGCGCGCGCGGGTGACGAGCCCGCTGAAGCGCGAGACCTACGAGTGCGGCGAGACGCCGCAGGGGATGGCGTGGGTCCGCTTCCACGCCCGGTACTACGTGGTGGCTCTGTTCTTCGTCCTCTTCGACATCGAGGCTGCGCTCATCCTGCCCTGGGGGACCATCGTCCGGGAGGTGGGCACCGCGGGGCTCGTCGCGGTGGGAACCTTCGTGGGGGTGCTGATGCTGGGCTGGGCCTGGGCAATCCGGAAGGGAGCGCTCGAGTGGGTGTGAGGACGGTCGACGACGGGTCGGGCTTCGAGCACCCGCTCTACAAGACGCTCCTCAGCGTCCCCGGACTCTCGGTGGCCACCGGCGTGCTCGACGAGGTGCTCACCTGGGGGATGAGCAACGCCCTGTGGGTCTTCCCCATGGCCACCAGCTGCTGCGGCATCGAGTTCATGGCGACCGCGGCCAGCCGGGTGGACATCGACCGGATGGGGACCATCGTCCGCGCCACGCCGCGGCAGGCGGACGTGATGGTCATCGCCGGGACCATCACGGTGAAGATGGCGCCCCGGGTGAAGAAGCTCTGGGACCAGATGCCCGAGCCGAAGTGGGCCATCGCCATGGGCTCGTGCGCGATCTCCGGGGACTTCTACCGGAACCTGTACAGCGTGGTCCCGGGGGTGGACACCTTCCTCCCGGTGGACGTCTACGTCCCCGGCTGCCCCCCGAACCCCGAGGCGCTGATGCACGGGTTCCTCCGACTTCAAGAGAAGATCCGGAGGCAACGCAAGGGCGAGAAGGTCGCGCCGGAGCCCAACCCCGCGCTGATCGGGATCACGAAACCCTCGATCCCGCGACTGGTCGATCGCGAGCGGACGCCGGAGATGGACGCCGCGCAGGTCGAGTCGGCGACCATCGCCACCGAGGTGGAGGCCACGGCGCCGGTGCGCGCCTCGCTCGACGTCGAGACCCCGGAGCCGGTGGCCGAGCGCGCGGAGCCCTCGGGCCCGGATCTCCCGGCGGTGCTGGCCGAGCTGGGCGTTCCCCTGACCGGGGAGGCCGGGCCGCCCCTCGTCCCCGTGGGGCGACACCTCGAGATCGCGACACGGCTCAAGTCTCGCGGCTACCGCCAGTTCGTGTCGGTCGTCGCCACCCACTGGGTGCCGGCGACCGGGCGCAAGGGAAAGGCCCCCGACGAGCCGGAGCACTACGAGGTGACGACCCTGCTCCGGACGGTGGGAGCCGGCTCGCGCCTCGCCACCTGGACCGTGCGCCTCGCCCCCGGGGAGACCATCCCCTCGCTGTTCGAGCTCTTCGCCGGGGCGGACTGGCAGGAGCGCGAGCAGTACGACCTGGTGGGCGTGGTGTTCGCCAACCACCCCGACCTGCGCCGGCTGATGATGCCGGAGAACTACGACCGCTTCCCTCTCCGGCGGGACCTGCCGGCCAACCTGCCGTACGCGCCGTGGCGATGACCGCACTGCAGACGGTCCAGATCACCCGGCGCGTCGATCCGCACCTTCCGATCGACCGGTACGACCCCGAGGGAGAGCTGATGCTCCTCCACTTCGGGCCGCAGCACCCGTCCACCCACGGCGTCTTCCGGATGGACCTCTACCTGGACGGGGAGAAGGTGGTGAAGGTCGTTCCCCACGTGGGGTACCTGCACCGGGCGGTGGAGAAGCTCTGCGAGACGCTGGCCTACGTGCAGATCACGCCCATCGTCGACAAGAACGATTACGTCTCGCCGATGACCAACGAGCAGGCGCTGAACATGGCGTTCGAGGCGGCGCTGAAGCTCGAGGTGCCGCGGCGGGCCCGGTGGATGCGATCGCTCTTCGCCGAGCTGCAGCGGATCGCCTCGCACCTCCTCTGGCTGGGGACCTTCGCGCTGGACCTGGGAGGCGCGCTCGGCGGCGGCGCGACGGTCTTCCTCCACTGCTTCCGGGAGCGGGAGC
>Ga0310810_10007660_pt1 | contig 12349 bp, 13 predicted proteins | sample NCmetagenome_FD_207641 | JGI IMG/M metagenome (GOLD analysis project Ga0310810, IMG submission 207641) | Soil microbial communities from experimental microcosm in Duke University, North Carolina, United States - NC | ecosystem: Engineered > Artificial ecosystem > Soil microcosm > Unclassified ... | reverse complement strand
TGCTCGACGAAATCAACCGTATCCCGCTCAAGTCGCAGAGTGCGTTCCTCGAAGGGCTTCAGGAGCGTACGGTCACGGTCGGCAAGCTCACCTACGAACTGCCAGCGTTCAGTTTCGCGATTGCCACGATGAATCCCGTCGAGCTGGGCCAGGGCACATTTCCGCTCTCCGAGGCCGCGGTTGATCGCTTCGCGATCATCGTGAACATCCCGTACCTGCGCCCCGAAGAAGAGCAGAAGCTGGTGAGCTTCGATTTCAAGAACGTCCAATTGACGCCGTTGATATCCAAGGATCGGATCATCGCGCTGCGCCGGGTCGTCGCTCGCGAAGTCTACATGCACGAGGCGCTCGAGAAGTACATTCGACGACTGGTCGTCGCCACGCGACCCTTTCAGGCTGAGACCGGATGGCATCATCATTCGCCATCTGGTCTGGTCGAAAAGTACGTGGACCTCGGCGCCTCGCCACGCGCCACCATCTGCTGGGGACGGTTGGTCAAAGTCTGGGCGCTTCTTCGCCGAAGGCGGGACGAAGTCTATCCAGACGACATCCAGGATCTCGCCAGGTACGTGCTCGGACATCGCATCTGGCTCGGGCCGCACGCTGCCAGCCATGGCGTAACGGTTGACATGCTGATCGACGACATCGTGAATCAGGTCCCGGTGTCATGAAACCCGACGCGGTCTCCGAACCACTGATCAATCTCGCCGAGATCGCGGAGATTGAGCTCTTCATCCTGAAACGGGTGAAAGAACTGACCACCGGAGAGCATGCAAGCGCGTTCAAGGGCCTCGGCTTCAATTTCGTCGGCGTGCGCGACTGGGAGGCCGGTGATCGAGTGTCCTCGATCGACTGGGCACAATCATCGCTGACCAACTTCAGCCCCATGATCACGCGCGAATTCGAACAGCCCAGCAACGCGACGGTCCTCGCCGTGGCGGATGCTTCGCTGTCGACCCGGTGCGGCACACACGGAACGCGGATCGCCGCCGCCATCGCGCGATCGGTCGCGGTCATCGGTCTGTCGGCGGTGTTCTTTCAGGACCTCTTCGGGCTGCTCACCTTCGGCGACGACTTCCGCCAGATTGTCGCGGTGAGACCGCGTATCGGGCGACCGCACGTCATCCATTGCCTCGATCGGTACCAGGAGCAGTCAGTCACAGACACTGCGGCTGCGGCAGGGGATTTCGGAACCACGATCGCGACCCATCTACGACGAACATCGCTCGTTCCGGTGATATCCGACTTCCTGTTTGCCGATGCCGAACATGTCATCTCGAAACTATCGCGGCTGAACGCGTTCCATGATGTTTTTTTGATCATGGTTGATGTGCGATTCGCCTACGACCTGCCTGATGTCCGAGCCGGCTGGATCGAAATTTTCGACGTGGAAACCGGCGACACGCGAATCCTGTCCCGGAGAGAGCTGCGACAGCTGGCCTCGCGGATCGGAGAGTGGCAGGAACACATCCGGCGCCTCGCCCGCGATGCGGATCTTGATGTGGTCCAGGTTGGACTCGATCGATGGGAAATGGAGACAACGTTGGTGAACTTCGTCGCCGAACGGCGACTGCGCAAGCTTGACGTGGGCGCGTAGCGCTGAGGAATGGCATGAGCAGCACATCGCGACGTATTCATCTCATGCTCGTCTTTGCCGGGTGCTTCGGGTGGGCGTCTCTGTCCGGGGCGGCCCAATCGCCGACGCCCGCTGCGAGTGCCAGAGGGGCTGCGACAAGTCCTCTGAACTGCTGGTGGAAAACTGACAAGAGTGCGGTCCACGTGGCCGAGCCATTCGGCCTCACGCTCACGTGCCGTGTCATGGAAACGGACCGCATGAAAGTAGTTCCCAATCTCGCTGAAATCGAGCCGACAGCAATCGAGCTGACACCGTTCGAGGTGCTGGAAGGGACCCGTCACGAGGACATCGTCGTGCCCCCCTGGCGTTATGTGCAGTACGTGTACTCCGTACGGCTGCTGGGTACTGAGTTCTTTGGAAAGGACATCGCGATTCCCGCGACGAACCTTCCATTCCGTGTCCAGACTGGAGGCGCAGAGACCGTCGAAGGCGCTGAACAGATGTACTTGCTTCCGTCGATGCCGATGCGGATCCTCTCGCTTGTTCCGGCGCAGGCGGCCGATATCCTCGATCCAACGACCGACACCTTCGCGGATCTCGAAGCGCGACGCGTCCGGGCCCGGATCGAGCTGGTTGCCTCCGCTATCTTCTTTGGATTTGCTGCAATTCTTGCCGGCGTCGGTGCCGTGCGTGTCGGCGAGCGATTTCGGCGGCGCGGTCCGGTCGTCGAGAAGACGGTCCCCATCGGCAGCGTACTGGGCGGTTGCGCTCGCGCGATAGATGGCGTGCGCGCGGAAGCCCTGCGCGAAGGCTGGACCTCAACTCTTGCCGGTCGGGCACTGACGCCCTTCCGCGTGGCCGGCGCGATTGCCTTGAAGCAGCCGGTGGCGCAGACGTTGGTCACGGTCGATACGCCACCCCGCGACGGCCAACTCGCCCTGCGACATGGATTGCTGAGACGTCGACACGCTGTCGTGTCTGCATCCATGACAGCTGACGCGATCGATCGGGTCCGATCCGCGGCCAACGGGGGGCCTCCGCCCGGTGCCAATCAGGACATCGTCGATCCGATTCGTGAGGCGCTGGCCGCACTTAATGCCGTTCGATACGGACGTGCCGCAGAGATAGACGTCGAGGCCCTCACTCGTACAGTCGACAGCGGGTCCAAGGCCGTGCGCCGACTACGTATGACGCAATTGTGGCCGGCGCGCGTCACCGCAGCGCTGGCGAAGTCGAGCACCCGGTTCGGTGTGAGCGCATGGCGCAGTTGACGGGCCTGCTGGTCGTCGTGCGCCGCACGTTCGGCGAGTTGACGCGCATGCGGTGGGCCGAGCTGAACTTCGGCGCGGCGGACACGGCGCTGCTCGTGCTCGTCGCTCTCGCGGCCACGTCTCTCTTCATGGTGGCCGCCCGCAGCATTCGTCAGCGGCGCGCGCGACGCGCGGCGGTCTGTGTTCCAGCCGTTCTGCTGGTCATGCGACGTTCACCCTTCTCGAGCGTTCGTCATGCACCGTTTCTGCTGTTTTTACTCGGCCTGATATTTTTCGCTTTCGCCCTTGCCGACCCGCTTACCGCGTTCACGCGCGAGCAGGTCACGTACCCGGGGCGCCGAATTGCGCTGGTGGTCGACGGATCCAACAGCATGATTCTGCCGTTTGAGACCGCTCAACTGAAAACCAGCATGAATCGTACGTATTTCACCGCCGTGGCATCGGCCGAGCGGTTCATGCGGCTGCGAATGAACGGCCCGTATCGCGATCTCATCGCCCTCATTCAGTTCGGCAACAACGCGTACGTCGTCACGCCGTTCACGACGGACTACGAGAACGTCCTGCTCAGCATCCGATTGATCAGCGACCCCGTGAACTGGGCGCGCTTCAACGACGGAGGCACGACCATCCTCGAGGGAATTGCCGAAGCGGCACGGTTGTTCAAGGCGTTCGAGTTCACAAACGCCTCCGGCAATCTGATGGTGATCTTCAGCGACGGCATCGACGATCAATTGCAGCTGAAGGGAAAGACGATCGATCGGGTTGTGGCAACCGCCCGCGAGGCTGCGATTCCCGTCTACATGATTCGAACTGCGTTCAAACGAAAATTCGGCGACGTTCGCGAAGACCGGTTGTGGCAGCCTGCCATCGAGCGCACCGGTGGCCGTTTCTATCCGGCCTCCGACGAAGCCACCATTCTGCGAGCGGTCGAGGACATCGACCGCCTGTCGGCCGGACGAATCGATGTGCGTGAATACACGGCGTACCAGCCGCGATTCGCCGGGTATGCACTGGCAGCTGTCGCATTGTGGCTGTTTGCGATGGTGCTGAAACTCAGTGTGCGCAGCTTGAGGACGTTTCCATAGGGCTGGGCGAGCCTTACGTTGGAGGTCGTAATGAAAGGGATAGCTGGGTACGTGGTCGGCGCCATCCTCCTCGCGGTCCTGGGCGGTATCTGCCTTGGTGCGAGCCGACTCGATGGGGTGATGGTGAATGCGCAGCAGTCGCTCCTCACGTCTGATTACAACGGGGCTGACGCTTCGCTCCAGAGCGCTGAACGGTATTACGGGTATACCTCCCGGGTGCCGTGGGTCGGTGAACGGCCCGCCAATGAGGTTCGCGCTCGGCGGGCGGCGGTCAACTACTGGCAACGTAAGTACAACGCCCTGGCGCCAGCGGATAGAACCGATCCGGTGGCGGATGTTGACGCCGACGACGTGCCACTGCAGACGATTGTTGCCGACTCGGTCTATCGCGGTGGGCAGACACGCGCGAAGGATCGCGCCGCCATGCTGCAGATGCTTGATTCCTCGATTGCTGCGTACCAAGCGCTGTTGAGGAACGTCCGTCGTCCCGAAGACGCGCTCTACGGAGAACGTGCGGCATACAACTACGAGTACGTGGTGCGGCTCAAAAATGAGATCGTCAACGGTCGCCGTCGTCAACTCCCTCCGCCTCCTGCGGAGCCCACGTTCGGTTCCGAGGGAAAGTCAGAGAACCCGGAGTTCGAGAACCAGTTCAAGCAGTACGTCCCACTTGATAAGGATGAGCGTCAGAACGAGAGTCCTGGCAAGTTCGAGGCGCCGGTCCGCAAAGGCTAGGGTGCAGTGACCTTTCGCGAGCCACTCTACCTCTGGCTGCTCGCCGCGCCGGGTGCCTTGTTGACCCTCTGGGTGTGGCAGGTGCTCCGCCGGCGGGCAGACGAGCGGCGGCTCGTAGGCGAGCGCGTGGTTCCCGTGATGGAACGGCGTCCCCGCTTCGGCGATCTCGCGTTCTGGGCCGCCGTCGGACTTGCCGCGATCTGCTGCATCCTGGCGCTTGCCAGGCCTGTCGGACGCATATCACTTCTGCAACGGGGGAGCGCCGATATCGTCGTCCTGCAGGACGGATCCGCGTCCATGCACGTCACTGACGTGGCCCCCGATCGCTGGCGACGATCGGTGCAGTTCCTGCGCGAGTTTGCTGAAACGCTGGACTGGAGGGGAGACCGGGTCGCTCTCGCATTGTTTGCCTTCCACGCGGCCCCCCAGGTGCGCCTGACGAAGGATCCCAACGCGCTGTTCTTCTTCATCGACCACCTCGGAAATCAGCCGCCGTTCTCGCTCGAAGACGACGCGACCTGGGATACCAACATCGAGGAAGGTGTGTCATGGGGGCTGAAGCTCGTCGATGTGGACAAGCAGCTGTTCGGCGGGAACAAGAATCCAAAGGCGATCGTGCTGATTTCTGACGGACAGGCGTGGAGCGGGACTGTGGCACGGGCGGTCGCTACGGCGCGCGCCCGGGATATCCGTCTGTATGTGGTTGGGGTCGGCACGACGACGGGAGGAGTCATCCCGGACCCGTGGAAACGGCCTCCTCTTCGCGCGGCGCTGGACCGCGAATCGCTCATGCAAATCGCGCGAACGGGCGGCGGTCAGTACTTCGAGCTTGGGCGCGAATCCGATCGGACCATCGCATCCAAAATCATCACTAACGTGAGGCGTCGTGTTCCCGTGGCGCAAGAAGAGGAGAGTGCCGAGGAACTGTATTGGCGCTTTCTGTTCGCAGCAGCGGTCTTTTTGTGCTGTGGAGCGTTGGTCATTACCAGTCGTCTCGAGTTGTCGTGGCTGGCCGCGGGCGTGCTCGTAGCGGTCTTCATTATCGCGAGCACCATTCGCTGACCCGGGTCTCTATGCGCTCGGGACGTTGCGGTGCGCGACCTCGCGATCCGCAACCTCGGTCGCGGTGCATTGCAAGTCTCGCAGGAGCCCATCGCGAAGGTCATAGATCCAGCCATGAATCGCGACGCGCTGTTTCCGCCTCCATGCATCCTCCACGATCGTCGTCTGGCACACGTGATTGACCTGCTCGATGACGTTGTGCTCGCAAAGCCGATTGATGGCGGCGTCCTCGCCGTCGCCGCGTTCGATTAGTGTGCGGCAGCGATCATGAACATCCTGAACATGCCGCAGCCAATTGTCGATGAGTCCAAATGACGATTTGAGGTACGCCGCCCGCACGCCGCCGCACCCGTAGTGGCCGCACACGATCACGTGTTCGACTTTGAGGACGTCAATGGCGTATTGCAATACCGAGAGGCAATTCAGATCTGAGTGGACGACGATGTTCGCGACGTTGCGGTGGACGAACAACTCACCCGGCGCGAGGCCAACGATTTCATTGGCCGGAACACGACTGTCCGAACAGCCGATCCACAGATAACGGGGCGACTGCTGCGCCACCAGCGAACGAAAAAACTGCGGATTGCGCGCGGTGACCTGTTGCGCCCACCGACGGTTGTTGTTCAACAGGTGCGAGAGCATGCGACGGGCATTGTACCGTCGCGGCCCCGACCGAGGCAGTCGACGAGATCGTCAGTTCAATCCCTCGTTGCTCGGCGTATTCGGGTACGTCCATCCTGCTCCGGACTGAGAGTGGCCCGTGACGAACAATGCGACCTCGTCCGGGACTGTGCCCGATGCGAGCGCTATCAATATCCGTCGTCCCGGGACGCCCGTGCGATTCGCCAGCTCGCGGGCTCCGAGAGTCCTCACCCGCACGATGGCGGCGTTCTGGAGCCAGGAGCTGCCCACCCGTTCATTGACGATCTGGTAAATCACCGTCTTCGGGCACTGCCACGCCTGCGCAAGGGCCGCCGTACCGTAGCGCAAGATCAATCCGTATGCGCGGTGTTTCATATCTGTAAGATCACCCTCGCTGGCCATGAGCAACTCCTCTATGGCCGAGGCACTCAAGACGCACGCCTGCGCTGATGTGGCGTTTTATGGCGTGTAATACGCGAGCTTTGGGCGTATCGCCGCGATTGGCGTCGCCCACGCAGAACAAAAGAAGCCCCGATGCGGACAATCCACCTTTGGTTTCGACCTGGACGTGGTGGCGTTCGCATATCGCTGCGATCATGATCGGTGGGGGAGTCGATGCTATCTGAACTGTTCGCATCGGTACAACGCCGGTTCCTGAGGATGCAGGCGCCACCGCGCCTGACGCAGTCGAACGTCCGGGCGGCGTATGCCGTCGCGGTCGCCGTCGATATCGCGCAGTTTCTGCTCGGACCCCTTGGATGGGTCGGCGTTGATGAAGTGCTCGACGCCGCCGCAATGGTCGCAATGACGCGGCTGCTGGGCTTTCACCCGTTCTTTCTTCCCACTTTCGTCCTCGAATTCGTCCCCTTCACTGACATGCTGCCGACTTGGACCGGCTGCGCGATGCTCGTCGTGAGAGCACGTCGCCGGCAAGGCTGCATTGCGGAGGATTCGGAACCGGCAATTGAAGTGAAGGCCAGCCGCGTGGAGTAGCCGTACGTGGGGCCGGCTTCAGCCGGCCCTTCGTAGTAGCGGATTAGATCTCGCCGCGTTTCGCGAAATCAGCGATGCGCTCGCCAGCACGGAACGCCAACGCGGAAATCGTTTCTGTCGGTTGTCCCCGAGACGAGGTGACCATGCTGCTTCCGTCGCAAATGAACAAGTTCCGTACATCGTGCGTCCGGTGATAACGGTCGACGACCGACGTGCGGGAATCATTGCCCATGCGGCAGGTGCCCAGCAGGTGCACCGCTAGTGTCTGCGCGACAACCGGAGCAGCCCATACTTTCAGCGCGCCCGCCGCGTGGGCGATGTTCGTCGCGTGGCCGCCGAGAAACGCTGCGTTCTTCAAATCATCCGGATGATCAGTGTAGGTCGTGCGGATGCAGGGGAGTCCCCACGCATCCTTCAGCGTCGGGTCGAGCGTGATGCTGTTGGTCTCGAGCGGGAGCGACGTTCCATGGCACCCGAACGCCATCGTTCGCGGAAATTGACGTCCGAGTTCGCGTGCGAATCCCTCGCCCCAGGTCGGGGCATCTCGAGGGAGGCCTTCCAGCGCGAAAGTAATTGGGTACCTGCCGAACCGGGCGTCAATGCCGCCGCCCCCGTAGAAGCCGCGCTTCGGATCGGTCTCGTAGAAATCGAGGACCATCCGTGTGTTCTGGACGCTCTTGTACTCGTTGAGCGGTTGTTCGAACTGCGCGTTCACCTCGAAATACGTGTTGAACATCAAATGCTTGCCGACCACACCGCTCGAATTCGCCAGTCCCTGTGGAAAGCGCGACGATGCCGAGTTGAGGAGGAGGCGCGGCGTTTCCGATCCGTTCGCGCAGAGGACGACAGCTTTGGCGCGTTGACGCTGCATCCGCTTCGCCGCGTCGAAGTACGTGACGCCCGTCGCGCGGCCATCGCTTCCTATTTCCACCTGCGCGACGTAGCTGTTCGGGCGGATTTCACACCGTCCGGTGGCCTCGGCAATCGGCAGCATGACGGCCATTGACGTCGACTTGGCGCGGAACTCACACATGAAGATCAGGCAGAAGCCGCAGTGTTGACAGGCGGGCCGACCGTTGTAGGTTCGTGAGTTGATCGCCATCTGCGATGGTTGAGGGTGCAGCCCGAGCGCCCGCGCACCGCGCTCGAACAGCACGCCTGATGACTTCACGGGCAGCGGAGGCATCGGGTACGGCCGTGAACGCGGGGGATCGAACGGTCCTGGCTCGCCCGATACACCGAGCTCCCATTCGGCCTTCGTGTAGTACGGCTCCAGTTCCTCGTAGGTGACGGGCCAGTCGGCGAGCCCTGTGCCGCGCATGCCGCCCAGCCGGCTCGCCTCGTTGAAGTCACTCGGCCGCATCCGCCAGAAGTTGCCGGTGAAATGCGCGTTGCTGCCGCCCACAAGCCGGCCGTAGACGAGGACCTGCCGTTGCTTGGCCGGCGCCTGTGGCGTCGGCCGGAATGTATGTGGCTGCGTAGCCGGATCGTTGATGTTGTGACCCCGCATGAACGTGCCGAACTCGTCATGGTCGAACTGGCGTTCGGTCAATCTTGGGCCCTGTTCGAGCACGACGACGGTGTGTCCTGCAGTCGAGAGTTCCTTCGCGATGATGCCGCCTGCGGCGCCGGAGCCGACGATGACGAAGTCGACGAGGTCGTTGGGTCTGAAGCGCGCGCTCGGGCGCGACTGGGGAGCCATCAATTTCTCCGATTGACCTCGGCATCGTAATAGCCAAACGGCGGTTTGAAGGTCATTTGGTGCTCGAGCCCGAGTAAGTGCCACCCCGCGTAGTCGCGGTTGCCGCCCCACGACGGCAGCGCAAAGGTGCCGACAATAGTGTCGAGACGCACTGCCTGAAAGAACGGCGTCGCTTCGACCTCGCGAATGACCTCGTCCTGCTGGCCTGACGTCAGCGCGGTGAAGCCCACCGCTCCACGGACTTTTGCTTGCGCCCGCCGATTCAGATCGGCAATGCCGTCTGTGTACAGCGGCCGTTGCGCAGCGTTGAACGTCGCGAGAGCGCGATCGATGAAGGAGAGCGCCCCAGCCTGCGTGGCTCCAGGCCGACCGTCGACCGCGGGAAGGATACGGGACGCCAGGGCGGAAACGACATCCGCCTGGGGAGGCGTCAATGCGCGCGTCTGGGAGGCGACGTTCGCCGACGTCTGCTGGCTGGCGAAGGCAAGTGCATCTTCGACGTCGAACAGGTCAGCGGCCGCCCACGCCGCGCCGGCGGCCATGGCGGCCTTGAGGAAGGCTCTTCGAGCGTGAAAATCGGTCACGCGGCACTATAACTCGGTCCGGCTAAAGCCGGACCTGACACGCATCTATACGGGCCGACGCATATTTGCCGATAAGGTGCCTCGAGGACATTGATGCCAATCGCTTCATGGCTGTTCATACGAGGTTCGGAAAGCATCTGGATTGAGCGACCGTCTGGCAACACGCTGATCATTGCCGGGCCCGGTCATCGCCGGCAGCAACGGACGTTCTTCACCGAGGAGCAGCTTCAGCGTTTCCAGATGCGACTGGCGGAAACACTCGCAGAACGCCGATGGTTCCTCTGGGCTTATAACCGCGATCGCCGAAGCAAGAGTCGAGACGAGGGCGCCAACCGCAGGGTTGACGCTACCGTCCGGCCAGCTGCCCGTACTTCTCCTCGAGGTATTGGAGGTACGGCGCGGGATCGACGGCTGACCCGGTGATCCTCTGCACCAACTCCTGCGGCCAATAGGCGCGGCCGTGTTGGTGCAACTCGCGGCGCAGCCACTGCAGGAGCGGCGCAAACTCGCCCCGCCGAATATCTTCGTCGCGGGCGGGATGCACTTCCTTGAAGCGCCGCCATAACTGCGCGGCGATCACATTTCCAAGCGTGTACGTCGCGAAGTAGCCGAACAACCCCGCGGACCAATGAATATCCTGGAGGACTCCCCGCGCGGCGTCTGGCGGCGTCAGTCCCAGGTATTCGCGCATCCCTGCATTCCAACGCTCTGGCAGTTCAGCGACGGCGATCTCACCTTCAATGAGCCCGATCTCGAGTTCCACGCGGAGCATCACGTGCAGGTTGTAGGTCGCCTCATCTGCCTCGACCCGAATCAGTGAGGGCTGTACCTTGTTGATCGCGCGGTAGAACCGCTCGATGGTTACATCGCCGAGTTGCGCGCGGAACCGCTCTTTGAGGTGCGGATAGAAGTGCTCCCAGAAGGGGAGTGAGCGGCCGACCAGGTTTTCCCAGAGGCGGCTCTGCGACTCGTGGACCCCGAGCGACGCGCCGCCCTCGAGCGCTGTACGGTGATGTTCCGGCCTCACGCCCTGCTCATAAAGCGCGTGCCCCGTCTCGTGCATGGTGCCAAACAACAGGCTGAGCGGCATACCTTCAACCCATCGCGTCGTGATGCGCACGTCGTTGGCACCGATGGCGGTTGCAAACGGGTGGAGAGACTTGTCCTGTCTTCCACGCGTCCAGTCGAATCCAAACGCGCTAACGACGTCGACGGCGAACGCCAGCATGGCGGTTTCCGCGTAGGGTTCCCGCAGGAACGAATCGTCGACGGGAGATGCCGAACCAACCGCGCGAACGAGCTCGACCTGTCGCGGACGCAATTGCGCGAAGATGGCTTTGACATCCGCCGTCTTCATCGACGGCTCGAAGTCATCGAGCAATATGTCGTACGGATGGTCCGCGGGTGGGAAAAACGTGACGTAGCGCCGCCTCAGCGCGACGATCTTTTCCAGATACGGGCTGAAGGCGGGGAAGTCGGAGTTCGCGCGCGCCTGTCCCCACGCCTGCTGGCCGGCGGAGACCGCTTCGGCGAACTCGGCGACAAACGACGCAGGCACTTTGGTTGCTTTCTCGTAGTCTCTCGCCGTGACCTCAACGAGCCGCTGTGCCGCGCCGCCATCGTCGAGCCGCGCGTATTCACTACGAGCCGTTTCAATCGCGTCGCCCATTTCCGGCGACGTGAACTTCTCGTGCGCGAGGCGGCGCACCGTGGCGAGCGTCTCGCCGCGCGTGGTTGCGCCGCCGGCGGGCATGCAGACCCGTTCGTCCCATTCCAGCAGGTCTGCTGCGTGCCGCAGGTCCGAGACCTCGGCGGACAGTGTTTGAAGTTTCTGAAGTCCGGTCGTCACATGAGCTGGTTTATCACAAGCGCGCGGTTACGGCGCGGGGGTCAGCCCATCGCGGCGCATGACTTCGGCCATCTTCGCCCTATCCGGCGGTCCGCCCGCTGCTGCCCTGAGCACCTCGAATGCCTCGCGGAAATATTCGGGTCCGATCGCCGCGGGCGTAATTACGCACAGCGTTTCGCGTCCTGGCTCCCATGACTGTCGAACCGATGGATGGCGCCGCGAGGGATGCACAATGCCTGTCCAGGTCCAACGTCAATCGGCTTTCCCTCGACAGTCCACGTCAGGACTCCCTCGAGGCCATAAATCGTTTCCTCCATGACATCGAGCGCGAAGGGGCCGCGGAATTGGGAGCCAGGCAGTTCCCCGATCTCAAGGCGCTGCTGACGCGCGTGTGGCAGAGTCCGTTGGCCTGGTAGGTTGTCGTGATTGTGCTGTGGGGTCAATAGTGTTGCGCCACGCACTTTGGGCAAAGGCCGTGAGTGAAGTCGGCGTCGGAGCGACTCGAGATGAATGGCTCGAGCGGCTCCCACGCGCCGGTTTCGTTCCGGATGCTCTTGCAGACTGAACAAATCGGAAGGAGTCCCTCCAGCTTCACCACGTAGCGCAGCAGCTGTCTCTCATGCTCGGCGAGCCGCGCGAACCAGAGGGTCATCACGAGAATCACAATTCCGCGCGCCACCGTCATCGTCGCCAGCAGCATGGCGCTTTCTGTTTTTCCCATCGCTGTCAGGACGAATACGATGTGAAAGACAGGTACGACGGTCGCCATGGCGACGGCGGTCCAGCGAGCCGAGTACCACGCCGCAAGCGCGGCCGGAACGGCATACAGCATGGGAAATTGCGAGTCGAC
>Ga0310810_10007658_pt1 | contig 12351 bp, 11 predicted proteins | sample NCmetagenome_FD_207641 | JGI IMG/M metagenome (GOLD analysis project Ga0310810, IMG submission 207641) | Soil microbial communities from experimental microcosm in Duke University, North Carolina, United States - NC | ecosystem: Engineered > Artificial ecosystem > Soil microcosm > Unclassified ... | reverse complement strand
TTCTTCGCGAAGTCGGCCATCGTCCACTGATTGTTCGCCTTGGCGATGTCCTCGTTCTCGTCGAGGTTGCGATGCGTCTTGGCGATGGCGGTTTCGAGCGCGGTCACGCGCTGCGCGCGCTGCTCCGGGTTGTCGAAGCCGGCGAGCTTGAACATCGCCGTGACGTGCGCCTGGTACTTCTCGCGCAGCTCCTTCATGTGCGCGGAGTCGTCGACGTAATACGCCTTATCGGGCAGCTCGATCCCGCCCTGCATCAGGTACGCGTGGTAGTGGAAGGGCTCCTCCAGCCCCGGCCCGACCCACAGGCCGAACAGGTTGCTGGTGTGGTAGTTGGTGTTGTTGAACGGGTCGACGTCCTGGCGCATGGTCTTGCCGAGCGCGGTTGCGAGCTGCTTCTTGTCCTTGATGGCCGCGATCTCGTCGAGGTACGGCTTCACCGGCGACAAGCCCTTCGCCTCGATGCCCGCCTCGTCCATGTACGAGGTGAACAGGTCGGCGATCTTGCGATCGCTGCTACCTGCCGCCGGGTTCGATTTCGCGATCTCCTGGATCAGGTCGTTGGTGCGCTTGTTGGAGAGATCGAAGAGCGTATTGAACACGCCGACCGACGCGCGGTCCGGCGGGATCTCGAGCGTCTTCAGCCAGCCGCCGTTGGCGTAGTCGTAGAAGTCGTCGCCCGGGCGTACCGACTTATCGACGTGCGCAGTCTGGATGCCGTGCGTCTGCGGCTCCCCAGCGGGCTGCTGCGCGTACAGCAGGATGAAAGAGAGAATGATCAGGACGAAGGAAAGACGTTTCGCGAGTCTCACTAGTGCCTCCGGAAGGGTGCGTAGAACCAATCATCTTAGACGGTGGCGCACCCCCGAGGCGAGCAGGCGCTATCCCTTTGCATTGTCATTCCGAGCGAAGCGCGCACCGAGCCCCAGGGCGAAGGAGCGCGAGTCGAGGAAGCCCTATGGCCGGCATAGAGCTTCCTCCGCTTGCGCTCGCCCGCAAAGCGGACTCGCGCTGCGGTCGGAATGACAATCCAAGGTGGTACCATCTGCCCCACGGGGTGACTTATGAAGTCGAAGATCGCACTGACGGTGGTTCTGCTGGCTGTAATGGCCCTGGCGGCCGGCAACAACGGCAAGCCGATGACGGTAAAGGGCTACGTGATCGACTCGGCCTGTGCCTACAAGAAAGACCTGTCGAAGCCGATCAGCGTGGACTGCGCGAAGCAATGCGCGCAGGCGGGTTCGCCGCTGGTCATCCTGGCCGATGACGGCACGGTGTACTGGCCGATCGACTCGGCCACCCCGGCGAAGGGACAGAACGCGAGGCTGATGAGCGTCGCGGGGCAGAAAGTCACGGCCACGGGCACGGTCTACGACCGCGGCGGGTCGAAGGCGATGGTCATCGACAAGGTCGAACCGGCGAAATAGCGGCTGAACGCCGGCCCGTAGCGTTTGACCCCTGATTTTTCAACATGGTATAAAAATCTGTTCACCTTGGAGGCCGAAAGGCATCTAGGTGACGGGGGCGCGGCCAAGCCTGTACTTTCACTGTCCTGGTGGAAGCGCGACTCCGAGACGCCGGCCATGTTCGCCGGCGATACCTGACGATCCCAACGTCCCGTATTTCGGAGGAATCCGTATGTACTACTCGCTCGCCGCGAGAATTTCGCGTCGCGTTCTAGTCGTGTTTGCGCTCGTCGGGCTGCTGCTGGCCGGCACCGGCGCGTTCGCGCAAGCGGCGCCTGCATCCACCACCAACGCGGCCGCCGCGCCGTCCGAGGCCGGCGGAGAAGCCAGCCTCAAGCTGCCCGACCTCTCGTCCGTCCAGTTCCTCGGCACCGACGGCCACACGCTGCTGCTGTTCGGGCTGATCATCTGCGCCCTCGGCATGGTGTTTGGGCTCGTGATCTACATGAACCTGAAGAACCTGCCGGTGCACCGCGCGATGCGCGAGATCTCGGAGCTGATCTACGAGACGTGCAAGACCTACCTGATCACGCAGGGCAAGTTCATCCTGCTGCTGTGGGTGTTCATCGCGATCGTCATCATCGCGTACTTCGGCTTCCTGCACCCGATCCCGCTGCACCCGACCTCGGTCACAGTGCCGATCATCCTGGCGTTCTCGATCCTCGGCATCGCGGGAAGCTACGGCGTGGCGTGGTTCGGCATCCGCGTGAACACGTTCGCGAACTCGCGCACGGCGTTCGCGTCGCTCAAGGGCAAGCCGTACGCGATCTACAACATCCCGCTCAAGGCGGGCATGAGCATCGGCATGATGCTGATCTCCGTCGAACTGCTGATCATGCTGTGCATCCTGCTGTTCGTGCCGGGCGATTACGCCGGGCCGTGCTTCATCGGCTTCGCCATCGGCGAGTCGCTGGGCGCGGCGGCGCTGCGTATCGCCGGCGGCATCTTCACCAAGATCGCCGACATCGGCTCCGACCTGATGAAGATCGTCTTCAAGATCAAGGAAGACGACGCGCGTAACCCGGGCGTGATCGCCGACTGCACGGGCGACAACGCGGGCGACTCGGTCGGACCGTCGGCCGACGGCTTCGAGACCTACGGCGTGACCGGCGTCGCGCTCATCACCTTCATCCTGCTGGCCATCAAGAGCCCGACCATCCAGGTGCAGCTGCTGGTGTGGATCTTCGTGATGCGCGTGCTGATGGTCATCGCCAGCGCGCTCGCCTACTTCGTCAACGAAGCGGTGGCGAAGGCGCGCTACGGCACCGTGGACCGCATGAACTACGAGGCGCCGCTCACCTCGCTGGTGTGGGTGACGTCGATCATCTCGATCGTGCTGACCTACGCGGCGTCGTACGCCATCATCCCCGGCCTCGCGGGCGACGCCAGCCTGTGGTGGAAGCTGGCGAGCATCATCTCCTGCGGCACGCTGGCCGGCGCGATCATCCCCGAACTGGTGAAGGTGTTCACCTCGGTGGACTCGGCGCACGTGCGGGAAGTGGTGACGTCGTCGCGGGAAGGCGGCGCGTCGCTGAACATCCTCTCCGGCTTCGTCGCGGGCAACTTCTCGGCGTACTGGCTGGGCATCAGCATCGTGTCGCTGATGGGCATCGCGTACTACTTCGCGTCGCAGGGCCTGGGCGCGGTGATGGCGGCGCCGGCGGTGTTCGCGTTCGGCCTGGTCGCCTTCGGCTTCCTCGGCATGGGCCCGGTCACCATCGCGGTCGACTCCTACGGCCCGGTCACGGATAACGCGCAGTCGGTCTACGAGCTGTCGCTCATCGAGCAGGTCCCGAACGTCGAGAGCGAGATCAAGAAGGAGTTCAACTTCGACGTGCGCTTCGAGCGCGCCAAGGAGATGCTGGAGGAGAACGACGGCGCCGGCAACACCTTCAAGGCGACGGCCAAGCCGGTGCTCATCGGCACCGCCGTGGTGGGCGCGACCACGATGATCTTCTCCATCATCATGGCGCTGACCAACGGCCTGACCCAGAACACGGAGAACCTGTCGCTGCTGCACGCTCCCTTCTTCCTCGGGCTGATCACCGGCGGCGCGATGATCTACTGGTTCACCGGCGCGGCCACGCAGGCCGTGTCCACCGGCGCCTACCGCGCGGTGGAGTACATCAAGGCGAACATCAAGCTGGAAGGCGTGGAGAAGGCGTCGGTCGCCGACTCGAAGAAGGTGGTCGAGATCTGCACGCGCTACGCGCAGAAGGGCATGCTCAACATCTTCCTGGCAGTGTTCTTCGGGACGCTGTGCTTCGCGTTCGTCGAGCCGTTCTTCTTCATCGGCTACCTGATCTCGATCGCGATCTTCGGGCTCTACCAGGCGATCTTCATGGCCAACGCCGGCGGCGCCTGGGACAACGCGAAGAAGATCGTGGAGACCGAGCTGAAGCAGAAAGGCACGCCGCTGCACGACGCGACCGTGGTCGGCGACACCGTCGGCGACCCGTTCAAGGACACTTCGTCGGTGGCAATGAACCCGGTCATCAAGTTCACCACGCTGTTCGGCCTGCTCGCGGTCGAGCTGGCAGTCAGCCTGTCGAAGAACGGCGCGCTGCTGGCGCACGTCCTCGCGATCGTCTTCTTCGCCATCTCGGTGACGTTCGTGTGGCGGTCGTTCTACCGCATGCGCATCGAGAAGGAAGGCGACGCGACCAGCGAAAGAGCCGCCGCGTAACCGTACACAGCAACAGGAACGCCGCCCGGATCGGGCGGCGTTTTTCTTTGCGCGAAAGGTCAGTAGCTGTCGGACTTCATCTTGTCCTTGACGCTGTGCGCGAGCTTCTCGATCTCGTCCGCTTTCTTGATGACGTCGAGCGAGAGGACGTTCTCGTTGGACTTGTCGACCTGGGTCTTGAGCTCGGTCGCAAGGGCGAGGAGCTTGTCGGTGTCCTGCTTGAGACGCGCCTGGCGCTCCTTGTTCCACTCCTTCGCGGCGGCGCGCTGCATGCGCTCGCGAATGGCCTTCTGGTCGGGCGTCTCGGGCGGTCCCTGGGCGGCCAGCGCGGGATCATCATGATGACGCTGGCCCAGCGGCCAGGAGACGGTGACGGCCAGCAGCAACGCGAAAGCGAACACGGAGAGCAGACGCACGGAAGCACCTCGAAGACGGGAGTTCTGACGGGGATTATAGCTGTCGCGCGGGCGGCAGCGCAGCGCGAGGCCGCTGCTATAATCGCGCGCTGGTCAGACGATGCTGCCCTTCATGAACACTCTCGTGGCCGCGCTTCCGCCGGAATGGCAGGACTGGCGCACCGACGTGTCGCAGTGGGCGCACCACAACCTGGTGAAGCTGCTGGGCGTGATCATCATCGCGTTGCTGCTGATCGAGGTGCTACGGGTGTTCACGCGGCGGCTGGGGCGCTTCGGCGAGCGCCAGCGCCTGGTGCGCGCGCAGCAACTGAAGACGCTGGCGGCGGTGATCGACAGCGTCGGCATCGCGGTGATCATCTTCCTCTCGCTGATGCAGGTGCTGCCGCTGTTCGGCATCGACATGAAGCCGCTGCTGGCGTCGGCGGGGATCGCCGGGCTGGCCATCGGGTTCGGCGCGCAGACGCTGGTGCACGACGTCATCAACGGCTTCCTCATCCTGGTCGAGAATCAGTACGACATCGGGGACACGATCAGCATCGCCGGCAAGACGGGCGTGGTCGAGGAGATGACGCTGCGCCGCACGGTGCTGCGCGACGCCAACGGCTCGGTCCACGTCGTCCCCAACAGCCAGATCGCCGTGGTCACGAACCAGACGCGCGACTGGACACAGGTGTCGCTGCACGTTTCGGTGGCCTACAACGAGCCCAGCGAGCGCGTGATCCGCGTGCTCAAGGAGGCGGCGGAAGAGGTGCGCAACGACCCGCAACTGCGCGAGGACACCGTCTCCGACCCGGAGGTGCCGGGCATCGAGCGCATGGGCCCGGGCGAGGCGGAGTACCTGATGCTGATCAAGACGCGTCCGGGAGCGCAGTTCCGCGTGAGCCGCGAGCTGCGGCGCAAGGTCAAAGAGTGCCTGGAACGCAACGGGATCAAGACGCCGGGACCGCGCGTGTTCGCCGCGCCGGCGGAGCATCCGGGCTCGGGACAAGAGATCAAGTAAGCCGGCAAGCGATGCGCGGTCTGCCGCTGCCGTGAAAGGACGTGCCATGGACGGAGTCCGCCGTCTCGCTCTTATCCTCCTATTCTGCTCTTCCCTGCTGAACGCCCAAGGAACGCCCAAGCCGGCGGAGCCCGCGCAGGACGTCGACATCACCTGGGGCGTAAAGATCCCCATGCGCGACGGCGTGAACCTCAACGCCACCGTCTACCGGCCGCACGCGCAGAAGGAGAAGCTGCCGGTAGCGTTCACCTTCACGCCCTACATCTCCGACTCGTACCACCCGCGGGCGTGGTACTTCGCGCAGCATGGCTACGTCTTCGCGCTGGTGGATGTGCGGGGGCGCGGCAACTCGGGCGGCGAGTTCGAGCCAAACGTCAACGAGGGCCGCGACGGGCACGACGTGGTGGAGTGGCTGGCGCAGCAGCCCTGGGCGGATGGGCAGGTCACCATGTGGGGCGGGTCGTACGCCGGCTTCGACCAGTGGACCACGCTCAAGGAAGCGCCGCCGCACCTGAAGACGGTGGTGCCGGTCGCGTCGGCCTACATGTCGGTCGACTTCCCTTTCTTCCAGAACATCTTCTATCCCTACGACATCCAGTGGCTGACATACACCTCGGGCGTGACCGGCCAGGGGAACCTGTTCGGGCAGTCGGAGTACTGGATCCAGAAGTTCCGCGAGCGCTACGTCAGCAACGCGGCGTTCAGCGACCTCGACAAGATCGCCGGCAACACGTCGACCGTGTGGCGCAAGTGGATGCAGCACACCACGCCGGATGCATACTGGAAGGCGGCCGCCCCGACGCCGGCACAGTACGCCAAGATGGACCTTCCCATCCTGACCATCACCGGGATGTACGACGGCGACCAGCGGGGCGCGCTGACCTACTACCGCGAGTTCATGCGCTACGCCTCGCCCGAGGCCAAGACGAAGCACTATCTGATCATCGGACCGTGGGACCACCCGGGCACGCGCACGCCCAACCAGGATGTCGGCGGGCTGCACTTCGGGGCCGCCAGCATGCTCGACATGAACGACCTGCACCGCCAGTGGTGGGACTGGACGCTGAAACGCGGCAAGCAGCCGGAGTTCCTCAAGCAGCACGTCGCGTACTACGTCACGGGGAAAGACGAGTGGAGGTACGCGGAGTCGCTCGAGGCGGTCGCCCCGGAGACGATGACCCTGTACCTGAACTCGGCGGGCAAGGCGAACTCGGTGTTCGAGTCGGGGACGCTGACGTCGCAACCGGCAGCCGGCACCGCGCAGGACAAGTGGACCTACGATCCGCTGGACACGCGCCCCGGGCTCGAACTGGAGAAAGAGGACATCAAGAATCCCCTCACTGACCAGCGATACGCGCTGAACCTGTACGGCAACGGCGTGGTCTACCACACGGCGCCGTTCGAACAGGACACGGAGGTCTCCGGCTACCTGAAGTTAACGCTGTGGCTGGCGATGGACGTGCCGGATACCGACATCGCGGTGAACGTCTCGGAGGTCCTGGCGGACGGCAGTTCCGTCGCGCTCACCGATGACGAAGTGCGCGCGCGCTATCGCGATTCGCTCACCCAGGCGAAGCTGGTGAAGCCGGGCGAGATCAACAAGTACGAGTTCGACTCGTTCCAGTGGATGTCGCGGCTGGTGAAGAAGGGCAGCCGGCTGCGGCTGGTGATCAGCTGCCCGAACTCGATCTACGTGGAGAAGAACTACAACTCGGGTGGCGCGGTGGAGAACGAGACCGGCAAGGACGCACGGACGGCGCACCTGACGCTGTACCACGACGCGCAGCATCCGAGCGCGCTGGTGCTGCCGATCGCGAAATAGGAGAGAACGATGGACACGGGACTGAAGGGCCGCAGCGTGATCGTTGCGGGTTCGAGCGAGGGCATGGGACGTTCGGCGGCGGAGGCTTTCGCGGCCGAAGGCGCGAAGGTGGCGATCTGCGCGCGGACGAAGGCGAAGATCGAGGCCGCTGCCGACGAGATCCGCAAGCGGCACAAGGCCGAGGTCTACGCGGCAGCGCTCGACGTCACCGATGCCGAGGGCGTGAAGAAGTTCGTCGCCGCGGTGGCGGAGAAGTTCGGCGGCGTGGACGTCTGCGTGACCAACGCCGCGGGACCGCCGTCGCGCAACTTCTTCACCGCGAGCGCCGACGACTGGCGCAAGGCGTTCGAGATGAACTTCCTCTCGACCGTGCACTTCGCCCGCGAGGTCATCCCCTGGATGCAGAAGAAGAGGTGGGGGAGGCTGGTGACGATCACCTCGGTGTCGGTGAAGCAGCCGATCCCCGACCTGATCCTCTCGAACGCGGTGCGCGCGGGCGTGGTCGGACTGGTCAAGAGCATGGCCAATGAGTTCGGCAAGGACGGGATCACGGTGAACAACGTCGGGCCGGGATACACGGCGACCGAGCGGCTGAAGTCGCTGGCGGCGACGCGGGCGCTGGCCGCCGGGCTGAAGCCGGAGGACATGTACGAGAAGTGGTCGGCGGACACGCCGCTCAAGCGCATCGCGCAGCCGGAGGAGGTCGCCGACGCGATCGTCTTCCTAGCGTCGGAGCGGGCCTCCTACATCACGGGCCAGACGCTGCTGGTCGACGGCGGCAGCTACCGCGGCCTGTGACGCGCTCCCCCGGCCATCCTGACATCTAGCGTCCCAGGGTCGGCATCCTAGTAGGCGGCGTCGGAGTACAAATGCTAGGGACCCTGGCGATCTCGGTGATGGTCGCGGCCGTCTTGGTGACGGCGTGGTACCTCCTCTTTTCCCGCTACAACCGGAAGCGTTCCATCGAAGTGCTGCGCTGGCTGGAGTCGGCGCTCGGGACGCAGGGGCAGCTCGTGAGCGTGCAGTGGCTGACGCCTTCGCGCTTCTTCGTGCCGCTGCGCCTGAAATCGGCGGCCTTCCAGCGGGCGAGCGTGCTGGTGGAGCTGGCGCCGCGAGAACTTCCCTTCCATTGGCTGCTGAGCCGGTGGCGGAGGCAGAAGGACTCGGCCGTCATCTGCGCCGACCTCGAAGCCGCGCCGACGATGAACCTGGATCTCTACGGACATCGCTGGTCCGCGCGCACGCAGCGCCGCCTGCCGATGGACATCAATCGCTGGACGGTGGACCAGCCGATCCCGCTGGTGCTGACGTCGCGCGGCGACTGGGAGCTGACCGCGATGATGAACTCCCTGCTGACCACGCCGCATCGCGACTTCCTGGAGCTGAACATCCGCCGGCACTCGCCGCACGTGCGGGCGCGCGTGGCACTGGAGACGCTGGCGCCCGACTCCCCCAGCCGCAGTCACGTGTTCCGCGTGCTGGGCGAACTGGCGGCCGGCGCCTCGACCTCGCGGCCGTAGGTCTTCCCGACTCACGACATCCCAGTACTTATCCGCCCGCGGAGAAGCGGTAGCCCACGCCGCGGACCGTCTGCAGGAACTTCGGGTGCGCGGGTTCCTTCTCGATGTACCGGCGCAGGCGGACGACGAAGTTGTCGATGGCGCGCGTGTCGGTGTCCTCGGCGAGGTTCCAGACGTCGTGCAGGATGGCCTTGCGCGACACCACTTCGCCGGCGTGCAGCACGAGGTAGCGCAGAAGCTCGGCCTCCATCTGCGTGAGCGGGATGGTCTCGCCGCCACTCTTGAGCTCGAGCGCGGCAAAATCGATCTCGCGACCGGCGAAACGAAACACGTCGGCGGCGTGCTTGTGGTCGGTGGCGGCGCGCTTGTGTGCCCACTGGTGGCGTCGCAGCAGCGCCTGCAGGCGCGCGATCAGGATGGAAAGCTCGAAGGGCTTGGGCAGGTAGTCGTCGGCCCCGGCATCGAAGCCTTCGAGGACGTCGTCGGAGCTGCCGCGCGCGGTCAGCATGAGGATGGGCAGCAGCTGGCCGCGCTTGCGCAGGCGCTTGGCCACCTCAAAGCCGTTGATGCCGGGCAGCATGATGTCGAGGATGACGGCGGCAAAGCCGTTGCGCGTCTTCAGCAGGTCGAGCGCCGCCTCGCCGTCGGCGACCGTGATCACGTGGAAGCCCTCGGCCTCGAGATTGAAGCGCAGGCCGTCGGCGAGGTGCTTCTCGTCCTCGACGATCAGGATCGACGCGCTCATGCGTAAGCCCTCGGCAGGCGGATGGTGAAGGTCGAGCCCTGGTTGAGGCCGCGGCTGTGAGCCTCGACCGTCCCGCCGTGTTTCTCGATGACGGACTGGACGATGAAGAGTCCGAGCCCGGTGCCCTTGACGCGCGCCATGAGCTGGCCGGGCACGCGATAGAAACGCTTGAACACGTGCTTGATCTCGTTGGGAGCGATGCCAACGCCGTTGTCGTGCACGTGGACGAGCACGCTCTCCCCGCTCGCCTCGACCTGGACGCGGATGCGCAGGTCGCCGGCCGCGTACTTCACGGCGTTGTCGATGAGGTTGCCGAGCGCGGCGCGCAGCTCCTCCGGGTCGCCGATCACGGTGGTGCTGTTTTCGAGGCCGTTGCGCGATACCGACAGCTCGGTCGCCTCGGGCGGCAGGTGGTACTGCTTGCGCGCGAGATCGAGGGATTCGGCCGCCACCGTAGCAAGGTCGATCTCCATGCGCGTCAGGCTCCGTCCCCTCTGCCCGGTGCGGCCGGCGCGCAGCACCTGCTCGACCGTATGCAGCAACCGCGAGGTATCGGCGAGCATGATGTCGTAGAACTCCTGGCGCTGGGCAGGATCGAGCTCGCGCTTCTTCAGCGTGTCGAGATACAGGCGGAGCGAGGCGATGGGCGTCTTCAGCTCGTGGGTGACGGCGTTGATGAAGCTGTCGTGCTCGGCGTTGCGCCGGATCTCGCGCACCAGGAAAACGGCGTTCACCACCATGCCGGCGATGATCAGGCCGAAGAAGATCACGCCGACGATGGTCAGCCCGATGCGGCGCCAGTGCAGCACCACCCAGCTCACGTTCAGCCCGACCGCGATCGCGATCAGCACGACGCTGATGGTCACGAAGACGGCGATGGAGCGGCGGCGGGTCGAAGGCTGCATTGCGGCTATTAGAACCGATGACCGCAGAGGACGCAAAGGACGCGGCGCGCAGGACAAGGAAAAAGCCCGCGCCGAAGCGCGGGCGGGGAGGGTTTAGCTCTTAATCGCCGTAGGCGGCAACCACTGAGTCCGCCGGTTCCTCGTCCATCGCCGGGAGTTCCGCGTGGAGCTTCACGACCTTGACCTTCTTCGCCAGCCCGATGATCTCGAGGAAGCGGATGGTCATGTAGTTGAAGTCCAGCTCGTACCAGGCGAGGCCGTGACGCGCGGAGGTCGGGTTGGCGTGGTGGTTGTTGTGCCAGCCCTCGCCCCAGCTCACCATCGCGACCCACCACAGGTTGCGCGAGTCGTCCTTGGTCTTGTAGCGGCGCGAGCCCCACAGGTGCGTCGCCGAGTTCACCAGCCAGGTGAAGTGCAGGCCGACGGTCACGCGGAGGAAGATGCCCCACAGGACCATGGTCCACCCGCCGATGGCGAGCAGCGCGATGCCGACCAGCACCTGCGGGATCCAGTGGAACTTGGTCAGGAACATGTAGAACTTGTCTTTCGCGAGGTCGGGAGCGTAGCGCGCGAGCTTCTGGTTGTCGGAGTGCAGCGCTTCGCCGAAGAGGATCCAGCCCATGTGCGCCCACCAGACGCCGTCGCGCGGCGAGTGCGGGTCTCCGGGCTGATCGCTGAGCTGGTGATGCTTGCGGTGCGTCGCCACCCAGAACAACGGGCCGCCTTCGAGCGCCAGCGTGCCGCAGATGGTCAGGAAGTACTCCAGCCAGCGCGGGACCTGGTAGCCGCGGTGCGTCAGCAGGCGGTGATACGACATGCCGATGCCCCAGCTGCCGGCGATCCAGAGCAGCACGAGCGCCGCAAAGAGGTTCTGCCACGAAAAGAAGAACAGGGCGACCACCGCACCGATGTGGAAGATGGTCATGAAAATGAAAGTGATCCAGCTGACTTTCAGCTTGCCGTCGGCGTCGAATGCGAGTGAGGTCATGCGTCCCTTGTAGTGCGAAGATCGGCGCGGACAGCCTGCACGCGCACTCATTCAACCCTACCAGTAAGCGGGGAAGGCCACTGTAATAGTTGTGTAATTACTGCCCGGCGGCAGCTCCGACCTCAACCCCCGCCCACTTCTCCAGCAGCATGAGCGTGGCAGCGTAATCGAGGTCGTCCTGACCTTCGTCGTGCGCGACCTCGTAGATCTCGTCGACGGTCTCCAGGCCGGGGAGTTTGACGCGCGCCTCGCGGGCCGCGTCGAGGGCAAGATGGATGTCCTTGTGCATGAGGCGCAACGGGAAGTTCGGCGAGTAGTCTCGCTTGAGCACGAACGGCGCTTTGTAGTCGGTGACGCCCGAGCGGATCATGGTGGAGCCGATGAGATCGATGAGGCGCGCGGGCTCGACGCCGAGCTTGGTCGCCAGCGCCATCGCCTCGGCAAAGCCCTCGAAGATGAGCGCGATCTGGAGGTTGAGCGCCAGCTTGGCCGCCTGGCCCATCGCGTGTCCTCCCATGTGCTTGTAGAGCTTGCCCATCGCCTGGAAGAGCGGCTCGACCTTGGCGATGGTCGCCTCTTCCCCGCCGACGATGAAGATGAGGGTGGCGGCCTCGGCGCCGATCTTGGAGCCGGTCACGGGAGCGTCGAGGTGCGCGACGCCTCTCGCGGCGAGCTGCTCGGCGATCTCGCGGGTGCGGGCCGGCGAGATGGTGCTGGAGTCGACGACGACCATCCCTTCGCGCAACGCGCTCTCCGCGCCGTTCGCGCCGAAGAGGACGGAATCGACCGCGGCGGTGTCGGAGACG